>Ga0196981_1000210_pt1 | contig 39749 bp, 48 predicted proteins | sample S3_2013CmetaG_FD_155462 | JGI IMG/M metagenome (GOLD analysis project Ga0196981, IMG submission 155462) | Soil microbial communities from Anza Borrego desert, Southern California, United States - S3_20-13C | ecosystem: Environmental > Terrestrial > Soil > Desert | place: USA: California... | reverse complement strand
CCGGTTCCGAGAAAGCGGTTGCCACGAACTGGCCGCGGACTGCTGATCCCGATTCTGACAATACGGGCTCGGGAGCAGACGTCATCAGCTGGAAGTTTTCTTATACCAAGACCGACTTCAACGACCCGTCTATCGATGCCGGTGCTATCTCAAAGGCAAGCGTGACGTCATGGGGTGCCGGTGCCGGATCAGACGCGGTTCTTACCGGATTCGACCTGACCGCATTCGAGAAAACGGCGAACGATACGCTGACGGTCTACGTTAACCACACGCAGAACGGCGTATAAAACCGTTTCTCAAAGTAATGACTAACGTAACGCCAGCCGATGGACTCGATGTCGGCGATGGTCTTAAGCTAGCCTGGGCGCCAAAGGATGAGGCAGGCGCTGCTATAACCGGCGCCGCTAGTCAGATCGTGCTTACGATAAGAGAGAAAGGGCAAGCTGTCGTAACGAAGACAAGCGTTGAGTTAACCGAGAGTCCATTAGGTACCTATTACTACGTTCATAAGGTAGCCGTCGCAGGTACCGGCCGGGGCAATTGGACGTACAACGGATCTGGCAATAGTGACGGCGTCGAGCAGTTCTACTTCAAAGTAAATCCAGTCGATTCTTAAACCTCGTTTGTAACACGCCGGCTACCTAGGTACCTGTTAAGTTATTAACATGTTACAAACGATATGGCATTTTATTCTGCGTATGCTTACTATATAGTATAATCATTTTTACTGGGCATACATGAGGATTCCATGCCACGCGTTCACTTCGTCAAAAAGGCTCGTAGGGCAGTTCCGCATGCCGGAATAGCGGCTGGCGACTCTTATTACTGGTGGCAGTTCGCATTTGCTCCTAAGTCTTTTTCTAAGACGCCGCCAAAGCCTTCGCAGCTGACAAGGAGCGACTTCTTACAGCAATTCTATGCGCTGCAGGAAGACTTCGATGTATCCGGCGCGACGGATGCCGAGGATATCAAGGACAAGCTCGAGGAGCTTAAGTCAGAGCTTAAATCGCTGGCAGATGAGCAGGAGTCAAAAAAAAGCTCGATGCCGGATCAGCTCCAGGAGTCCGAGACTGGCGAGCTGCTTCAGGCCAGGGCGGACAAGTGCCGCGAGCTAGTCGATGAGATCGACAATATTATTTTGAAAGTCGACGCAGTCAACAGCGATTCGTTCGAGGACGAATCCGAATACATAGAGGCTTGTCGCGAGGAAGCGTCTAGCGGCGTCGACAATATGGATTGGAGTGATGCTGGATGAATGTCAGGAAGACCGTCCACGATCTCCAGCGCGTACCTAAGCGAGCGAATCCATACGCTTACGCAAGGTACTTAAAGCGACTGTCTGCCAGGATCGCTCTACGCTCCATGCTGGCGCGCTTAAATAGAGCAAAGTGGCTATTCCGCCTCTGGTATAAAGATTTTGACCGCAGGTATATCGGGAGATACGCGCCGCAGACGTGTCCACGGCGCATTCTCGAAGTCGGTCCGTGGTCTCGCGATAAAGACAGTGATTTCTGGATACCGCGGCCGAATGGCGATAGCTGCTGTTCGTTCTGCGGGAGCGCGCATCCAGACGTATTCTTCCGCGTACTTAACGAAGCAGCCGATCCGAATAGCTCCACATATATCTCGCTATCAGACAAGCGTTATAAGATATACCTCCAGATCGATGGAGTCGTTAATGCGATGGAAGGTCCTATCAAGTTCTATACGCAGCACCTTGCCGATTACCAGGATTTCAAAGATCGCCGCGATGAGTGGAATGCGCTATTCGTCGCTGCCGTCCAGGCGAGCAATACAAAATTAATGGAGCGCATGTCGATGCGTGCCGTGAATAAAGAAGATGCCGATTGAACTAGCCAGCGTAACGGGCGACGTCCTTACGCGTAAAGAGTATTGCCTGGGATTCGTATTCTCGCGCGATAAGCGTAAGATCGCGCTCATGCGAAAGAAGCGTCCAGAATGGCAGAGAGGATTGCTAAACGGGTTTGGTGGCGGGATCGGTGAGAACGAGGTTCCAAGCGATGCAATGCGCCGCGAAGGCTATGAAGAAGCAGGCAGGTGCTTCGACTGGGAGTATGCAGGCGTAATTGCAGGCGGGTTCTGGATGGTGCATGTCTTTAAGACATTCACGGACCGCATAGAGGAGTTGCCAACAGTCGACCTGGATCATGGCGATGAGCGCATCCTCATTCTACCTATCGAGATGATATGCTACAGGGAATGCATTTCAAATCTCAGGTATTTGATTCCGCTATGCCTGGATTCAAAGATTCAATTCTTTATCGAAGACAACTGGGAGCCGGAGTCAGATAAGGTTGGCGCCGGCTTTGTCGCAACATCAACAAGGTGAGGAGCAAAAATGAATACCACGGCACTTCCAGGCTGGGCGCAGGCAATAGTCGACGACTATAACGCGCGGCAAGAAGATCTCAAAGCAGATGCTAGTCTGCGGGAGATAGAAGAGAGGATCAAGATTGTTGAGAACTTTGCGCGCGATCTCAGGCGCTTGAACCTGGGCTTCGAGGTCGACGCCGAAGACATCCGAATCCGAGGAGACGAGGAGATCCCGTGCGGAGGCATGCCGTCGATCGACAATCCCGGCGGACTTACCGGAATTACGCTCATCCACGCAGCGTTCGGCTTGCGACCGAATTCGAGCATCCACGCATTCAAGCAGTTGCCGAATGGGTCGACGGCTATATCGTGGCAGATCACCGACTGCGATTCGCTCGCGTACTTCATCGTCGCCGGCATTGACGATATCGAGGCTTTTCAGTATATCGTGCAGCCGGAGCGCGAAGAAGATTTAGACATGGATGCTAGGCGGCGCGAGAACGCCGTCGTTAATTTTAAGCAGTCGCCGGCTTTTCCGGCTGTCGATGGATACTCGGGTCTTACGAAGTACGAGTACTTCGTCGCGAAGCTCGCAAACTCGCTGAACTTCGCTATTCCGATAGGCGCAAGGCTTGCTGCCGAGGTTTCGGAGAAGCTATACGCAAACTACGTAGCCGATACGGCCGACATGCTCTGCCGGCGGCTCGTACTTGGTCCGTTCGAAATTCCGGAGCCGATTATGTCGAACGGAGCCGCGCCTACGCATCCAGGATCAGCTGAGAACGACGATACCGGAATCACCGGACCTACGACATTCCACGCGCGCGCGTGATTCCTAGGCCGTTCTAGGGCCCAATAAAAAGTGAAGAAATGACCGAGTTAGAACTGTATAACGAACCACAGCCAGGCGATCTGCTGACAGCCGCAATCATCATATGCGGACTTGTCGGGATGGTCGTAATGATCCTGGCGCTATAAAAAAGCCGGCAGGCGGTAAGCCCTTGGCGAATACTCGCGCTACAATAAGAGAGGATGGCAGGCTAGAGCCTTGCGTTGAAGCGGGAACACGGGAGCCTCGTTTCAGAACGAGCTACGCCGGGAGTCGTTGCTGCTCTCGCCTAGCGAACCTCTCTGCCTGCCTGCTATGAAAAGGACGGCCGAAGAATTCAAGAACGCTGCTAAAGAGCGCGGCATAGTGAACTGGTCTATGCGCGGGTGCTCGCTCTGTCAGTATCCGGTCGGCTTCATATTCCACGAAGATAAAGTCTACTGGGATCCCGGCTGTTTTTGCGTGACTCCGGCCGAAAAGCCGCAGCTGCGTTCGTGGGATGACGTTGCGTACTATTACAACTTGCAGGACCATTCGCGCGTGATCGCGGAGATGGATGCTTTCTGGGGTTTCGAATGAGTAATCCAGACGAGCTTATAAACGCGATCGCAAGCTCTGAGTGGAGCCGCGGCATAGCGGCCGGCATCGATATCGCATCGAATATCGTACGAGGAGTTGCAGGTAAAGCATTTGCCGCCGGAAAAGACGATATCGCGATTGCGCTACGAGAGGCAGCTGCCCAGGTCGATAGCTACACTAAAGGCGTAGTTTTGAATACGGATGAGCGCGATATAGCCATAAGACATATACGCGAGGCATTCGATCGTATCAGCTATGCGGCCGATACTAAAAGCTACGAAGAAGAAACGCTTGCCATAGTTCTGAACGACATGCGCAATCGCGGCTGGACGGTCGATAGCGTTCCGCCCGTAGATTACCCGCGGCACTGCGATTATGAGGAGATGCGAGAAGTAACGACGCTGGAATCAGATACCAGGCAGCGCGGGCGCCGCGTATTCAGATGCAAGACTTGTCCGTATACAGAGATCTGGAATGACGACGGCACGAGAGAATACGGGATCGTGCCGTACGACATATTCCGTAGATTCGAGGACGCGATCAATGGCGGCAGAGGAGATGGCGTGCCAATGCACCATGACAGACCGATGTTAGATGTAACCGGATCGAATAGTTCGAGGAGCGGCCGGAGGATCTACGCGTGCAGAGAACCTGGATGCAGCTATGTAGAAGTCAGAAATAGCGACGGTACGCCTGGCGAGCCAGATCATGCAGATCGGAGCTGCGCCTATGCATCTAAGATCGGACAAACTTAAAAAAGCTGGCCGTGGTGGAATCAGTAATCCCGAATAAAGACGCCGATCAGATCTTCGATATTATACGATCGATCGATGAGCGCGAAGGTCGGCCGTGGCATTGCGGAAAACCGATGCTCATGATGTCGAGAACGTGGGCATGGTGTACCGAATGCGGTAGATCCAGGTTCGCGCTTTTAGATAGCTATATCTTTTCGATTCCGCCGGTATGCCCACTCTGCGGTAACGAAGCGCACGACTACCGGGCTTACTACGCATGTTTAAGGTGCCGGATAGCCGTTGATGAAGCTGCGGCTATGGATGCGATGGTATCGTGGGCGAACGGTGGAAATAGTGCCGCAGCTTGCGTAAGTTAGGTTAAAAACGGATATGGAAACGCAGATACCGGCAGCAGGGCAATCGAGGAGCAAACGCGAGCGCGGCCTAACGCAGCTGCAACTCAGGTTCGTTGAAGAGTATGTAAAGGATTGCAATGGAACGAGAGCGGCAGAAAGAGCCGGGTTCAGAGCAAGGACAGATGCTGCGCGCGCATCGTCTGCAAGCACGACTCTCAAGAATCCAAAGGTCGCGAAAGCTATCGCGGAACGCTTCGCGGCTATGGCCATGTCGGCTGAGGAAGCGATCAAGCGTTTGACCGATATTGCGCGCGGTTCGATGGTGCCTTTCATAAGGATCGACGACGATGGATCGGTGTGGTTTAACCTGGCCGACCCGGAAGCGCGTAAGCACATGCATCTGATTAAGTCGATAAAGACGCAGCGGTATGTCGACAAAACAGATCGAAAGAACTGGGAGCACGAATGGGTCGAGGTTACGCTGCACGATGCGCACGGTGCGCTCCGCGATATCCTGAAGCTGCACGGAAAGCTCGAGGATCGTCTTAAGCTATCCGGCAAGGTTGAGCACGAAGTCCGCCAGGTAATCAAGATCGGCGACCAGGAAATTGAGTTCTAGGGTGTTGTTCGAGTCGGACATAGCGCGGATGAGCCACGCCGTTCTCGTAGAGTCGATAAATACCGGCCGGCAGTGGCGCCTGTCATTTCCTGCTGCGAACGAGTTTTTCCGCGGCAGACGCAAAGAATGGTACCGCGTGTTTATTAAGCTGCCGCAGAGTTTGATGAGGTAAAATGACCGGGTCGGTAATCATCCCGCGAAAATGTCCTAGGTGTAAGGCTGGCGATCTTACGCTAGGGAGTTTCAGGGCAGTCAGTGGAATTCACGGAGATGTTGAAGAATGTACGAACTGCGGATACCGCGCAGATGTTAGAGTGACGAACGAAAAAGGATGGCCGATCAGAAGAAAAGGATCGATACGAGACAAGTTCAAAAAGAAATGAGTATGCTATCGGCGATAAACGAAACGGTAGTTACAGAGCACGAAGGCGTCAATATCCTGACGGCCGATCGATTCGTTGCACTGCTCGAGGCAGTTCACGAGACGCCATTCCAGGCACTTAAGCGGCACCTGCGCGAGCATTATGGTTTCGATTTCAGAAAGTACATCATAGCTATTCCCGTAGCTACGATGCAGTTTCTTAAGATCGAAGACTGGCCGGCTGATGATCCGGATATCTACGTCACGCCGTACCTTGAAGGCGTTTCGTCGATATTCCTGATATCACGCGATCGACTCAAATACTACCGGATTACTGGCTTAGATACTTGATCGATGAGGAATGGTAGCCAGGCGCGCGAGAAAGCCGTTAATCCGGCAATAGCCAGGAAGATCGGTCCCGAGCTTACCGAGCTTATAGAGGAAGTCCGTATATCTGGCGAAGAATGGGGTCGGCTAAAGGCGCGCGTAGAGTACCTGGGTCATTTCAGGAAGATAAGACTGGCAGAGCTGATCGATAAGTATTTTGCTGCGATTGAGATGACGGGCGACAAAGCATCTGTCGCTAGGGCAGAAGAAATGGCGCGCAAAGATCCAGAATACAAGAAGATCGTCATGCAGCTATACAAGAGCCAGGTGGAGGAATCGCGCGCCATGTCGTGGCATTTTGCGAAGCGTAACGCAATGGACGTCCTGTTCGCAAAAATGAACCTTGAACGCGCAGAAATGTATATGAATAAGAGCGCGTGATATGAGAACAAGATGGCTGCAGGACTTTACATATCTGAGCCAGGTACCGCGACCACCGCCTTTTATCGCGATCACGATTGTACCGCCTATGGTTATGTAGATAGTCCTAAGAGATCATATGAGCCGAATCCGTGGTTGTTCGCTCCGTGCGCTGCTGCCGAAAAGCCAGAACGGAAGACGCGCCGCGGTCCTATACCGAATCCATATAAGACAAGACGAAACAAGTTCGATCCACATAAGCGATTGAGGAGCGTTTATGATACTTACCGTTAATTCGATATGCAATGTACATAGCGCGTATCACTACAGGCGCGTCCGAAACATCGATCCTGCCGAGATCATCGAGATACGCGACGTAGAGTCTGCATGGGTTACGGGAATCGTAGCCGTATATCTTGCCGGCCGGCAGGCTGATCCTATCATCGTCAGGCGAACGGAACTTGAGGAGCTGATTGCCTGGGAGACGTCGGAGCCTGGCGCCGATTCTACGATCGTCCTCGATGTACTGCCGGCCGTGCCATGGATTCCTACTGCCTGGCTTCGAATCCGTAATGCTCCGGAGACGAGCCGCGGTTTTTATCTTGAGCAGGTATGGATAGACGTGAAAACAGGCGCGCAAGAATGGCGCCAGGTAGAGGTGATATGAAGTGGACATCTGAAGTGCCAAAAGAACCAGGATATTACCTGGTTAGGCGAACCAAGCTCGCGAAGCCGGTGATAGCTGTTATCGATCACGGCGAGGAAGGACTGCAGAATTATGCGGCGCAAGGATTTCCGTGGATCGAGAATATCCAGGGATTCTGGTTCGGTCCAGCTCCGTTTAATGTAGACGCCGACGCGGACTATTACGAGCGACATCCGGCCGAGTTTATAGAAGCCGCCGTTAAGCGCGGCATTACGGAGTGGCGCGTATTCCATGATACCTGGTTTTTGTTCGAGGATGATGGATTCGGCGGCATTGGCGTTGCTATCCATAACGATCGTGACGGCACCGTCAAGTCTTCATGGGTTACGGTCGCTAAGTTCTATAATGCGATTCCGTGGAAGCGCAAGTCATTCGATTCTTACTGGGGCTTCGATGATGACGCGGCCGAAGTTCCGTCTGGTACGGACGCCGCACTTAAAACTATCCTCGATGCGCTAGACGACGAGCGGCGCCAGGCGCGCCTAGAATCGCCTAGGATCGACGCGGCATTAAATCCGGTTCCAGGTACGGCCGAGCCACCAATCATCGATTCTGGCCAGAACCAGGGCCACTACGCTATCATTGAGCGCGACGCGTATAAATTCGATGTCGTGTACAGGGAGCTACTGGCGCCTAATCGAACACGGGAGACGATTATTGCGCATATAGCTTGCGACGAACCGTTCATCGAGCTGCTAGCGCGCATACTCGATCGTCGAAATTCTGATGATAAAGTTCGGCAGCTTCGCTCTGACGTGATCGAGCACGTGCGGAAGCTTTACCTGGCATACGAGAGCTCGGATAGAAGTATCATGTACATGGCTATTCGGGACCTACAGCTTGATATTGAAAAGCAATAAGGAGAACGTACATGTTTATCCAGGCGCAGGATAGGAACCTGTATAATGTCAGCCTCTACGCCGCGATCTATATTTCGGAGAGTAGACGCGAGCAAAAGACGTATGTAAGACTCAAGTCGCAGGTTCCAGCGGCTCACGATCCGATCATAGCCGTGCTATCATTTGATGACGGCCGGACATCGGTCCCAGAAGCAGAGGCGTTGCTGGTAGAGATTAGACGCGCTATTGGTGAAGGCGTAGGCGCAATGTTCATCGACGTCGACGGGCAGATATACCGCGATGACAGAGCGTGATATCCAGATCGCCCTGTATAGATTTGCCATAGGCAAGGGACAGAAGTGGATTATACCTAATGTCCAGCATTTCGCCGATTGGGAATCTGATCTCTTGTCTGTTACGACATCAGGTCTCGTCCACGAGTTTGAAATAAAAATCACAAAATCAGACTTTCTAGCCGACTTCAAGAAAACGCCATTCCGTAGACACGGACGCTTTCAGTCCCGACACGAATGGCTGGCTAACGCGTCTGTTAAGCGTCGACCTAATTATTTCTGGTTTGCCGTTCCAGCTGGCTTGCTATTAGCAGAAGACGTGCCGGCACACGCAGGACTTATTTGGATCGAGGACAAATCGCAGTACCTATATTCGCGAGTATTGATTGTTAAGAAAGCGCCTAGATTGCATACTGACAAGATCAGTGACAAAGATAAGATGAAGATAGCCGAAAAGATGATGTATCGATTTTGGAATATGGCAAAGGCGCGTTCAGAGTTAAGTTTAAGCATGGATGGGACGCCATGAAACTACGTCGCGCGCGAAATGGCAACGACGCCTATCGGGTATTCCGGTGTCCGGGATGCGATGACATTCACATGGTGAAGGTTAATGGCGAAGGATCGTGGTCGTGGAACGGCGATGAAGAGAAGCCGACGATCAAACCATCTATCTTAGCTACGCGACCGGGTCTCCCGGAGTACCGATGCCACAGCTTCGTGACGGACGGAAAGATCCAATTTCTGAACGATTGTAGTCATGCTCTTGCTGGGCAGACGGTAGACATCCCGGACCTGGAAATATTCTGAAATGGCGAAGCGAGAAGTACTGATAGAATTATTTCCAAAACAAGAGCAGTTCGCTAGCGCTCTTTTTTCTGGAAAGTATAATTATCTTTGCTATGGCGGCGCGATCCGAGGCGGCAAGACCGTGCTCGTGCTCTCGCTCATCTTTATTCTATGCCGCGTATTCCCGGGCTCCAGGTGGGCAATAACGAGAAAGGATCTGCCAACTATCCGGCGGAATCTCTTGCCGACTTTCAATAAGTTCAAGCCGCGGTTTGTCGGATCAGTTCACCAGACATCATGGACGGCTACATGTGAGAATGGCAGCCAGATCATATTCTTTCCTGAGTCTATAAAAGACGATCCGGAAGGCGATAGGTTTCGCGGACTTGAGGTAAACGGCTTCGTAAACGAGGAAGCCAACGAGCTGCAAGAGCAAACGTTTATCCGGCAACAGGAACGAATGGGAACCTGGACGATTCCGGGACTTAAGGTACAGCCGCCTAAGATCATACTCCTCACGTGCAATCCGTCGCAGGGCTGGGTAAAGGATAGGTTCTATAATCCATGGCGTACGAAGACGCTCGAGGCACCTTATTTCTATTTGCCAGCACAGGCTGATGACAACCCATATATCAGCGAGGAGCAAAAAGAGGTATGGCGAAAGCTGCCGGAAGCTGAATACAAACGGTTTGTTTTAGGCGATTGGGATTTCACAGATGACCCGGATCAGCTTATCAAATTCGAGTGGATTCATGGAGCTTACGAAACGGAGGAGATAGGTGGACGCCATAAGATGGGTATAGACGTTGCGCGTTATGGGGACGATAAGACGACATTCGCTTACCAAATCGGTAATGTACTATATGAAATCGAGGAATTCTCGCAGCTATCTATCGATCAGACAAGTAACTTTGCGATAGCCAGGGTCGCCGAGCGATCTATAAATGCGGATATGGTTGGAGTCGATACAGTAGGACTCGGCGCCGGTGTCGCAGATAATATGCGCGCAGCCGGCTACAGGGTTAAAGAAATTGTATCAGGCGGTAAACCAAAAGAACCAGATCCTAAAGACGAAGATCCGACTGCGTCGCTATACAAGTTCAAGGACTTGCGCGCACAGATGTGGTGGCACTACCGCGAGATGCTGCGCAAGGGCGAACTACGACTAGGAGTCCAGCATCAGAAACTGGTCGATGATCTCTTGGCGCCCAGGTACAAGATAAAGAGTGATAGAACGCTGGTCGTTGAATCAAAAGACGATATCAAGAAGCGTATCGGCAGATCGACAGACTACGGTGATGCCGCAGTATACGCGGGGTTCGTTGATAAATTGGAAGAACCGCACTGGCTATTTAATCGCTGAAATTAGCTATTTTAGAGTGGCTAATCTGCTACAGAATCCTTATAGGACTAAGATATGTCAGAGACCGTATTGATCTCACCGATGACGCGACGCGCCACGAAAGGCGTCAACTTTATGCCGTACGGCGGATATGTCGACGGTCCTGTCGCATCTATAGAAGATCTTTTCGGTAAAACGGTCGATCATGAAACGATCTCCGTTCTTATGGCATACCAAAAGATCGGATACTTTCGAGCTATCATAGAGCTCAGGGCTGCTGCTGTTTCAGGCGTCCCATTTACGATTCGCCAAGACGGTGCCGAAGATCCTATATACGACAGCGATCGCGACGGCGACGATTTTCCGGATGAGCTCGAGTGGTCCCAGGATATCCAGCAGTACATCAGCCTCATTGAAGCAAGCGAGGTTATGGATGGAAAGGCTGCGGTCCTGAAACTGATGGATCACGGTATCATGACCGGCTTGCAATGGTGGGAGATCGGTTCATGGAGCCCGGTCATAGGCAAAAAAGGAATCGAGACATACAAGCGTAAAATCCAGACAGAAACAGGCGGGTATGAAGAACGGCCGTTTAGCGCGCAGTTCGTTATCCCGTTCTGGCAGCGCGACCCATTCGTTGGAATCGGTCCCGGCAATTCGCTAGCGATGGCTGCATTGCATGACGCCAACGTTATTAACTCTCTGAACGTGTACGTAAAGAACGCGCTCGATTCAGGACTCCTCCGGGCAACGATCGTCGGCGTTCCAAAAGGCACACTTAAGGAAGATCGCGATCACATCGAAGCGTCCTGGTGGCAGTGGTTCAAGGGGAAGTTCAGAGCCGGCCGGATTAAAGTCGTAGAAGCCGGCGCGTTTACGGTTGAGAATGTCGGCGAAGGAATCAAGGACCTGGAGAATATTCCGCTTACCCAGGATGCTCGAGAATCCATGTCGACGGCAATGGGCGTTCCTCACGCTATCGTCATGTCGAATATTACGGGCGCGAAGGCGACGACCGAGCAGGACGATATTAAGTTCTACGTGTACACAGTCATGCCTGCCTGCAAGCGTCATGCCAGGCAGCTTAATAGGTACTTGTATCGGCCGAATGGTTACACGTTCCAATATGAGTTTGACCGGCTCTCGATACTCGAGCAGTTCCAGCTAAACAAGGCAGAGCGTTTACAGAAGCTTGTCGGCGGCCCTATCATGGAAGCCAATGAAGCTAGAGAGAAGCTTGGACTGCGTCCGTCTAAGAACTTGGTTTCAGTAGCCAAGCCGCAGCGGCGCCAGGAAGAAGTCGAAGAAGAAGATCAGCCGCTATCTGGAAGCGCGCAGGACGAAATCAAGAAGTGGCGCCGCAAGGCTGCCGAGCGCGGCGCAGGCGCTCCGTTTAAATGCTACTACATTCCCGAGGAAGTCCAGTCAGTTATCAGGATGCGGCTGAGTAATGGCGAGTCTATTAACTCCGCATTCGAGCCGCCTTACTCGGATTTCTAATAGCCGTCTCCGAACCCGGAGCCGAGGCGGCAATTAAAACGCTCATAAGAGCCGGGAAGGCGAGACGCGGGCGCCAGGATTTTACAGAGGCGCAACTGAAGCGGGAATGGCAGGCTATCGATAGGCTGAGGTCTGCGATACGCAAGAGACTTGAACCGGAGCTAGCCAGGCATTTCAGAGAGATCCTGGGATCTATACGAAGTAAACTTGCTTCTAAGTTTGAAGTTAAAGCCGATGATCCCAGGCTCGAGGTAGACAGCATATTCGATGTTAATGACGCATACGAGAAGCTGCGCCATGTCATAGAGCCGCGTCTATTCGAAGCGCTGTTCGTAGGATTCGAAGCCGGCGCCTTACGTATAGACGCAAGCCTAACATTTGACGCGAATAGCCAGCGCGTTCGAGATGTTATCGGCACGGTCATGGATAAGGCTAAATCTATCCATGAGCTGACGAGAGAACGGATAGGCGGAATCATCTCTACCGGCATCGAAAAGAACATGACGATGGCGGACATAAGTAAGTCGATCCTGGATTCGGTTCGCGAGATGTCCGAGAGCCGCGCAAAGACGATTGCGCAAACGACTGTAACGGCCGGGTTCGAAACCGGCCAACACGAATCATTCAAGGCGGCAAATGTCCAGAAGCGACTCTGGTTGTCGCAGCGCGACGGCGTCGTTAGACCTACGCATATCGATGCAGACGGCCAGGAAGTCAAGATCGATGAGCCGTTCCAGGTAGGCAGCGCGATGCTTATGTATCCTGGCGATCCAAGCGGACCTGCTCACGAAGTCATTAATTGCAGATGCACAGAGCTGCCGATTATAGATGATACGGTAGTGCAAGAGGATCGCGGAGAGCGTGTATACAAGCAAGTCATCGCGCTAAAAGATGATCTCGAAGCTAAGAAGAAAACGGTAGCTAGCCTAGAAGCGCAGTATGCACAGGCATACAAGCCCAAAGATTTAGCGCAAATACACTCGCAGCTCCAGGCTGTTAAGTCCGATTACATTAGATCAAGCAAGGCGATACGAGAACAGGCTCACGCATTGTTCTTACATAAGAAAGAAGCCGAGTTCGGTGCTGAGTACATAGGAAATACGCAAGGATTCCTCGCTAAAGCGCACGTAGACGAAGGACTAACATTTACTAGAAAGTTGGTAGGCGCTAAGAATAATACCAAGATAGGAAAGAGGAACGTAACATTTAAGGATGATACTGCTCGTGCATATGCCACGAAGACGGAAGTCCATCTTTCTAAAATGAGTGATACCCGAACTGTCATTCATGAGATGGGGCATATATTCGAAAGTTGGGATGAGAGTATTGCTAAAAAGGCTCAAGCATTTCTGGAGGAGAGAACCAAGAATGATAAGTTAGAGAAACTGAATAGCGTAAATAGCGCGTATGACGCTAGCGAGGTTTTCAAGCGGGATAAGTTCATCGATCCCTACATGGGCAAGTTTTATTTGAAATGGGGAAAGATGTACGCGACCGAAATCGTAAGTATGGGTATCGAGCAGTTATATGTCGACCCGCTTGGTTTCGCAAAAGCAGATCCGGAGTATTTTAAGTTCATCATCAACTTGTTTGACGAAAAGAAGAAACCGAAGAAAAAATAAAATGCCATACCGCGCAAGGATTAGAGAGGATATAGGCGTATATGAGGAACGACGCTGGACGCATCCAGATAACTCGATAGAGGAAGCATTGAATGATGTGTCTTTAACGTATACGGAGATCCATGCTCCAGAATACCATCCGGACATAGAGCGCGCGATATTCCGGGGAGTAGTCGAGCTATTCGGTGGGACCATCGAAGAAGAAGCGCAAGAGCTAGCGCTAGTTCCAGACCGTGTATACTAAATGAATCGCGAGACGACAAGCGTATCACCGGCCGAGGAAGCCGGCGTAGCAAAGCTATGGGACCAGTTCAAGCGAGGTGAAGTCTCGTTTATCCAGATAGAACGTACGAAATCCGGACGCGTAGTAACGAAGCATGCAGCAAAAGTACATGCCGGGATGTATGCTCCCGATTCGTGTAGTGACGAAGAAAGCAAATAAAAAAATTTGCACAACCTGTTTACATTCATTAGATAGATAGTTATCATTCAATCGACTTTTTGAGCGCGCGTTGCGCAAACCGTCAATGAGGCGGCGCTTCTAACGATCCAGCCAGGATCTGACCAGAGGCGCCGCTTTCTTATTATGCTAGAATCGATCAAGCTCAAAGGAACCACGGACGCGTCAGGAGACGTTACGATAAATGGCGAGAAGTCGATTTTCGGCCGGCTCTACGCTATTCTGTGGGACCAGGGCAACTTCGACAATACGTGCGACGCAACGTTCTCGTATACGGATGAGGAAGGAAATTCGCGCACGCTCTTAACGCTAACAAATGTATCTGCCGATGGCGTCTATTACCCGCGCGAGAAAGTGCATACGAATGTAGGCGCAGCTGCGACTGGTGAAGTATTCGATCTTCCAGTCATTGCTGGTAAGCCGAAACTCGTAATCGCGCAAGGCGGCAACGCAAAGACTGGCGCAGCGATCCTTATCTTCGAACCAGGGCAAAGACCATAATGGATAGCCACGATCTTCTCATTTATTTCGGAGGCGCGGTTAAGGCACTTGCCAAGCCGGAGATCCGTCTTTTTAACGATGTCGATTTGGCTGGCAAGGCTGTTGTAGGCGGATACTCGGTCAGGTTCGACGATGAAGGTCAGGCTCGAGACCTGGATGGAAACTGGTTTACCTCGAATACGTACTTCGGCGCGCACGAAGGCGATGGCTGCGACGTGGTATTCCACCATACGATCCCAGTAACCGCGAAAGGTCTGAAGGCAGAAACTGCGCTAAGCTTAGCCGACCATCTGTTCCAGCCGGCAAAAGCTACGAAGGATGAGCTTGGAATCTGGGTCGAGGCTGTGCTCGACCTGGCTGACGACTATGAAAAGTTTGTTTCACAACTTGCTGAAGCTGGTAAGCTTGGATGGAGCAGCGGTACGTCGCTCCATCTGGCGCGCGTACGCACAGCGGCAGGTAAGTCGGTCAGGTATCCACGAGCCGGCGCGCTCGACAGATGGCCGATTATCGAACACAGCCTCACGCCTACTCCGAGCGAGCCGCGCAACCGTGCGTTACCGATCAAGGCGTTTCTCGGAATCGAATCCGAGGAAAGCGCGATCAAGGCTATGAATCTTTCTCGGACGGTAAGCGGCGTACATGAAGCATTCAGGCTTCTCTTTGATCCTGAATACAAGCGCGACGCTTACTGCATTGAGGTTTGGGATGAATTCGTCGTTGCGCGTCTTGACGGATCTTTCTACAAGATTCCGTACAAGATGAGCGACGATGAAATGAAGTTCGCAGGCCGCGAGGACTGGGCCATAGTGAAGGAGAAGAGAGAATGGATCGAGGTCAAATCGCTTTATGCGCTGCAATTCGATGAATTCAGGCGCCAACAGGCGGATAGGCCGAAGACTGGTGAGTCGACGCCAGTAGAGCAACCCGCGGGTGGTGAATCCGTCGCCGCCGCGCTGCTGCGAGATCTCGAACAGCTACACGCGATGCTGCCAAGTTAAGCAGCCACGCAACTCGAAAACGAAAAAACGAAAACCAAGCGATGACTAAATTCTACCGATCCTTCGGGATCAAATTCGCCGCGGTTGTCGGTTTCCTGGCAATGGTTATGGCCGTTCTTTTCGGCGTGACAGGTCCCGACGGCCCGATCCTTGCATGCGATGTTGCATGGCTGGATGGATTCACCGGACACGCCGTTCTTGCAAGTGGCGCCGCTGCTGCAACCGTTCCGGACGACGTACGTAAGGCTATCGAAACGCAGATTGACGCGATTAAGGCAAGGCTCGGTATCAAGGAGAAGCCGGCGGACCCGCCCGTATCAAGTGACGGCGCCGTGGGTATCCCGGTCGAGCAAGTCCAGGTGATGCTTAACGATACGGCGAAATTGGCGGCAGAAGCTGCTGTCAAGGCGTATCGAGAAGCGCCGACCGTCGAGGCTGAGTACAATGCGCCGAATATCATAACGGACATCTCGCATTGGAAGTACGACAACGTGAAGGCGGCCGATATCGACTTTATGATCGAGCTGCTGAATTGTGCATCGAGCCTGGGCATCAAAGCGAATCGGCCGGCAACCGAGGCTGCATACAAGGCGCTTGCGCATCGAATCCATTCGAACGAAGTCAAGGAGACGCCGCACCTCGTGCTCGCTGCAAAGGCGTTCCGCGACGCGACGAAGGGCGCTATCAAGGCGAACGAGATCGCGCACTCAACGCTTGCTACGGCTGGCGATGAATGGATTGGCGTCGCGTACTCGTCCGATCTCTGGGAAGCTATTCGCCAGGAAGTATTCCTGGTTCAGAAGATGCCGACCTTCGAGTTTCCCGATGGCGTCGAATCGCTCGTTATCCCGATTGAAGGCGCCGATCCTACCTGGTACAATGTTGCGCAGGCTACGGCGATGTCCAATGCGACGACGGGAATCGCAACGAATACCGTCACCGCTTCGAAGATGGGCACGGACAAGCGGACCATGACGCTTGGTAAGCTTGGAGCAAGAACGCTGTTCGCTGGCGAGCTTACGGAGGATTCCGTCCTACCGTATGTAGCGCAGCTGCGTTCTCAGATCCAGGTCTCAGGCGCCGAATACCTCGAAGCTGCGATTCTCGATGGTGATACGGACACGACGGCTACGACGAACATCAACCATATCGGCGGCACGCCTGACGCTACCGACTGGTTTACGGTGTTCAATGGACTTCGTAAGCTCGCGATTATCACCAACACGGCGAATAAGCGCGACGGCGGCACGCTTGCTGCGGCCGACTTCCTGGCGACGCTCAAGCTCATGGGCACGAACGGAAAGAACGCGCTTGGTCACCAGAAGCGAATCGAGTTCATCCTGGATAACAGCACGTTCTGGAAAGCTCTCGAGCTTGACGAGGTGAAGACCCGCGACGTGTTCTCGAATCCGACGCTCGAGAATGGATACCTGGGTAATCTCTGGGGTTACGTCGTCCGGCCGTCTGGCCAGATCTGCCGTGCTGGAAACGGACTCTCTAACTCGGATGGCAAGGTCGATCAGACCACGACATCGAACAACACGAAGGGCACGCTCCTCGCTGTTCGATATGACCAATGCCGTATCGGATTCCGCCGGCGCATGGCGCTTGAGACCACGCGTATCGCTGCGGCCGATGCTACGGAAATCGTTGCGCTCATGCGCCTCGGCTTCCAGACGCGCGATAACGAGGCAGTCGCGCTGTCATATAATCTCACGGTCTAAATCCGCGCTCCTCACGCGGCCCAGCCGGACAAGGCGGGAGCCGGGACTTCATCCTGGCTCCTGCCGGACTCCGGAACTTCCAAAAATATCACTACGCTCACATGGCCGATCTTCTGAATATGAAAAAAGGCGTCTCAGATCCGACGGATCTCAAAGACGTCCTTGCTACGGCTACGGAAATCAATCGCGCCTGCGACGTGTCGACCAGAATCGTTACCGCGACGGCTGCGACGCTTGCTGTAACCGAGGCGGCGCACGACGGGAAAACTATCGTCCTTGATCGTGCTGCCGGAATTACCGCAACGCTGCCGGCTGCTACGGGCAGCGGCGCCAGATTCCGATTCCTGGTTAAGACGACGCTCTCCGGCGGTAGTCACATCATTAAGGTCGCCGATAATACAGACGTCATGCAGGGCGTTGCGATTCTTGCGCAGGACGGTGGCGATACGTCCGTGTTGTTCGAGACCGGCGCAACGAGCGATACAATTACGCTCGATGGCTCGACGACCGGCGGCGTTCCGGGCGCGATTGTCGAATGCCAGGACATTGCTTCGAACCTGTACCAAGTCAGCGTTATTTCTGCTGCAACCGGAACCGAAGCCACGCCGTTCTCCGCTACCGTCTAAGATCTCTGAGGAAAGATCATGGTTCGTTTCAATCAGGATTATCGCGGCAAGCTCACGTCGGAGTTGTTCTATGAAGCCGGCCAGAATGCGTCATTCGATCCGGCTATTGAACAGGCACTTGTCGGCGCCGGGCGCGCTGAATACGTTACGCCTGGCGTAGACGGCCCAGAATCGGTCCAGGATGAACGCAGCGCGCCGGACGCGACCGAAACCCCGGCCGCGGCCGAGAATATGCCTCCGGCCGATTCTGGAGTCAATATGATTGCTTCGACCCATGACGATGAGGATGTCGTCGTAATCAAAGGAAGCCGCGGGAAGAAAAAGTAACCGCGGCATCGCGTGAGGAACGATGTCGGTACGATACAACGATCTTATATCTGATGCGCAGCTTGAAGAAGCTGCTCTGAAATCGATGGCTGGCTTGACAATCGCGTCAAACCAGGTAGCGATCCAGGAAGCAATCAGAGATACGACGGATAGGTTCGAATCGTTCTTTGACAGATTTTTTATTGTACGGAGCTTCACGCAGCGCATTCCGATTAACGCATGGTCGTATAACCGTTTGCTTGAGCGGTATGTTGCCTGGGCGTCCGATAAACCGATCGTCGAAATAAAGTCGATCGTCGATACGGCAGGCAGCACGATATCTGGCACGACGGTTACGCGCGAGAAGTCGAGTCCGAATAGTTCGTATAACTGGTTTGCAACGTCTACGCCGCGCGACTGCCGCGTAACGTACTTCTCAGGATACAAGCGATCGGACCAGGCACTTGCGGACCTTACGGGAACTGGACCTGGACAGGGCGGACTTACGACGCTTACTGTAACACCAGACGACTTACCTAGCGATGTGCGAAGGAAGGCTATCGAGCTTGCGATGCTCTATATGCGGCGCGCGCTCGATGGCACACTAGGGTCTTCGAGCAGGATGCAGCAGGTTGGAAGCCAGGTCGTTACCGTGAATGCGATCGACTCGAGAGCTGAGGATAAGATCCTGGAATCAATTGCCGGCGCTTACAAGCGGCGCGTGTGATGGCTGCGGATGATCTCGAAAAGGTCCAGCTCGCTCTCGCTACGTTTGCAGAAAGCATACAGGAGTGGGCGCCTGGATATCTAAGACGCGCATCTGCCAGGATTGCTGGAAGGTCGATAGGCCGGTACATGAAGCGGACGGCGTTCAAGAACGTCGCTCCGAGAAAGCCAGATGATCCGATCCGGATTTTAACAGGCCGGCTTAGCCGAAGCTTGGTATCACGAGGACGGATCGAGGATACCGGTGGTCAACCGGAAGGAATCATGAAGATCCAGGTTACCAAGACGCTAGTCAGGTTAATCAAGGGATCTAAGGTTCCTTACGCTAGCGTTCATGAGCATGGATTCCGCGGCGTTGTTTATGTAAGACCTCACAAGCGCGTGCATCAGTCTGGAAGGCGCCACAATGTTAGATGGCACGCCAGGCGCGTTGTGATCGCTAAGCGTGCTTACTTGTTGCCTGCTTTGCAGGATGAACTTCCGACGCTGCAGGACATGGCTGAAAGCGAGGTAACCGGGTTAATCCAGAACGCATTCAAGATCTAAGATGCCGGTATCGGTAGTAACAAAGCGCGACCTGCTTCTCTCGTTTTGCGAGAGTAAAATCAATGCGCATAAAACCGCGCTCGGTATTACGGCTACGCTTAAGACGGCTAACAGGTATCGTCACCAGACCGATCCCAGGACGTCGCGCCTGAAGCGAATCGAGGTAATGGGCGAGGAGACGTTTCATGCGTTTTATCTCGAGGTTCTGCATATTGGGCCGCATGAGCGCACGATAGACCTTGCGCCTGGCGAAGACTTCTTTGGCCAGGACACATTCCAGGTCTCGTTTTTTCTGCGCTACAAGGACCACGCGGCATACGCTTCGAGCAGCCAGAACGAAATGGATACAATCTGCCATAGCCAGAGTACGTCGACGCCAGGGCTTTTGCCTGCCATGAGAACGACGACTACGCTCGGTTCTGGAGACGACAGATGTATCCTGAACGATCCGTACGAGGAAAATGAAACTGTCATACCGATGGACGACGCGGGCGAGGAGCTTGCCCACCTTATAACGTTCGCGGTTCAAATTGAAGGTTAACGATGGCCAAGGCTTTAGAAGAATACAGAGTACGCGTTGCGAGACCAGTCGCAAAGTGCCTGGGTCATGAACCTGCGTCTACAAGCTTTATTTGCATTGAGAACGGCGTTCGGTACGAATTCCATGACGGAATCGTTGTGCGCGTATCTGACGCGTGCAAAGAGATAGCCGACATGACGAATAATCCGCCACTTGTGCAGCCGTCGCTCATAGATAGATTCCCGGATATCTTCATTCCGCTTAAACCCAAGAAAGGTAAGGTAAATGGCTCGTAAATTTCATGGCATCGTCGACGTCGAGTATGGAACAGGCTCGGCTCTTACCGCGGCAGGCAGCGGCACGTCGATCAATAAGCTTATTGGCGAGTCCGGGTATGAAGGCGGTGAGCCTAGCCGGATTGAATTCCTTGACGAGGAAGGGAATCCGCTCGATATCCACGGCAACAACTTCGGCGGCGTGATGTATGCTCGCTTCATCGTGAGCGCGCTCGACCTTACCGCGTTTGCTGCGCTGCGCACGAACTTCCTGGCCGACACGCAAATGCACTTTGCGGCCGACCTGGATAACTCCGAGCGCGTCAATACGACGGAAAAAGTTCGCCTGGAGTATATCCGGCCGATGTCGGTTCAGGGACGCCGCCAGGGACGCGCAGACGGATTCCAGATGGCGTTTCGGGTTCCGTACGCCAGCCTGAACTTCGCGTAATTCCTAGGCCGTTCTAGGCGGCCTAGGCGGCACCTAAATCATAGAGGTTACGCATGGGAGTATTATCCCACGGCATCCAGCGCGCAGCGATCTACGATCCTGCTACGGGAACGACCGTACAGATCAACGATCTCAGTGCCGATTTCTGTTCGTTCGATCAGCAGCCGGCCGAGAACGACGAGGTCGATCCTACTGGCGCCAGGTACTTTGGCGGAGACATGTCAGAGCTCCGGCTTCGCGGCCGGGAATCTGGTAGCTTGTATTCGCAGCTCGAGACGTGGCGAAATGCGGATACCAGGCTTCGCGCTGTATTCGAAGGAGGCGGCGGGTTTAATCTACAGTGGTATGAGGATGACAGGCTCGATATCCTTAAGTGGGTTTCGATCTTGGGCAAGTCCGTAGGCCGCGCTGATTTCTTTGATCTGCGCATGGTAAGACAGGGCCACGGCGCGCATGCGATTTACCGCCAGGTTAATCTCCTCGCGCACCTTGCTGCCGCATCTGGCGCCACGTACGATCAGACCATTATCCTGCCGCTTAACGCGACGGTGCTTACGGCCGCGATCACGAACACGGCTGCTTCGGGATCGCTTACTCTTACAGCGCAGAATTTCGCATCCGGATCGGTTGGCACGGCTAACGTGACGATGGCAAACGGGCGCGCGAGCGTAAACCTGACACTGCCGTCTAATACGTACAAGGTTCGCGTCCAGGTAACCGGCGGAACGTCTATCTCGAATCTGTCGCTCAGGACGGACGGCGACACGGTGTACACTGCTTACTAAAGGTCTCGAAGTGTGGCCGCGAAAGAAATCAGGTTCAGGTATGATCCGGCCGGGACTCCGGTAGATCACGACTTCTATGCGGCCGACGTTCGTGTAGAATGGGAGCTTGACGCAAGCGAGTATACCTACCTGAATAACAGTAGCGAGGTTGACGTGCGGAAGATCAGGCCGGTGTTCGTGGTAACCGGCGTGCTCGAGACGACAAACTCGAGTTCAAAAACGTTCGGTCAAATCTTACTGGACCTACTCAAGTCAACGACTACGATCAGGTTTTTCCCTGACAAGTCTAATTCCGCGGTCTATTCGAACGTTGTTCCAGACGTAAGTCATAGATCAACGCTCATGGCGATGAAGCTTGGTATCATCAATAAGAGCGTCGAACTACATCTTAAGCAGGCGAGCTGGAACGATCCGGCAGATGCTATCCTAAATGATTTCGCGCAACTAATTCCGACGATGTCGGGTTAATCATGAGTGTAACTGGCCAGTATAAGATTCTTGTCAAGGAAGGGGAGTCGGATGGTAAGCTATATCCGATTGCGGATCGAAGCGCCGCGGTATTCCGGGAGTTTAGAGAGCTCCAGGTATCGTCGACATACTACTCCGAGGAGGAGCGGTATGCATTCGTGACGGAGATGCGCTGGGATGAGAAATGGATCGAGAGCAGGAACGAAGAAAAGGAAACGGTGCGGCTAAAGGAAGCGACGCTAGGATATGACGCATTCCTCGTCGCTGCGTCGAAGCTGCTATTCCCATCTGCACCCATCGATGAGAATGCGGATTATATCGATTTCGAAGTCGCAAATAGCGCTATCGAGGATTTTACGAAGCGTACCGGCAGGAAGAAATCGAGGCTGATAGGCTTTTAGATTTAGCCGGTACGCTGCCTAAGCTATCTGAATACCCGCTACTGAATAAGCGACCTGATGATGATACGGCTGCATCAAAATACGAGTTCGATAGAGCGAGGCGAGAGGCAAAGGGCGAAATACTGTCATGCCTGTGGAAGTGGGAGGCTAACGCAATGATTGCGGCCGAGTCTGCACAGGATTACGTGTTTTTGCTCTCGCGTCCACTTAGAGACATTGCCGGCGCATACATAAGAAAAGTCTTGAATACGTAAATGGCTGGCGATCGCGAAGCAGTAATACGCGTAAGCGTCAAGACCGATAAAGCTCGGCGCGACGTAAAAGCCCTGGCAAAAGATGTCAAGGACACGAGCGCAGCTGCCTCCGTAGAGACTAAGGTAGAAGTTAAAACCGATGGTGCTCGTAAAGATGTCAAAGCGCTTGACGGCGACGTCAAAGGTCTCGATCGTAGTCTGGATTCTGTAGAGTCGAGCAAAGTTTCTGTCGATACCGCTAAGGCAAAAGAAAATGTTAAGGGCTTAAATGATGAGGTAGTAAAGACCGGGAAGTCAGGCGCCCTGGCATCTACCGGCGCGCTCACTTTAGCTAAATCGTTCGGCCGCGCCGCGCTTGCCGCAGGCGGAATTGCTACAGGCGGCATGGCCGTGTTTCAGATTGCCAGGCAGATCGCCAGCGCGACTAAGACGGCAGCCGAATGGGAATCAGCGCTTATAAAGGTTGCTAAGACCACCGGGCTCTCCAGGTTCGAGGTATTTGCGCTAGGCGATGAGCTTCTCAATTTGTCGACCAAGCTCGGAATAAGCAACATGGGTCTCGCTCAGATTGCCGAGACGGCCGGTCAGCTTGGTATCCAGGGTTCAGATAATATCCTTGCATTTACGTCGACTGTCGCTAAACTTTCGAACGTTACGGAGCTAACGGCCGAAGAAGCGGCTGAGCAAGTGGCCAGGATCGCTAATGCATTCAATTTGCCAGTTACGGAAGCTGAGCGCTTAGGCTCAGTACTTAATGAGCTTTCTAATACAACGACGGCTAAAGCTGGCGATATCTCAGACGCGCTTACGAGGATCGGATCATCCGGCGCATCGATCGGATTAACTGTTTCGGAGGTAGCCGCGCTCTCTGCCGTGCTCATCGATGCAGGTATTGACTCCAGGCGTGCCGGCACGCAGCTCCGTAACATCTTTATCCGGCTCCAGACAGATGCCGAGAAGCTTGGTAAGGTCGTAGGAGTGACTGGATCTGAATTCAGTTCAATGGTTCAGGACGATGCGCTTGTCGCGCTTAGGACATACCTGGATGCGCTAAGGAAGCTGCCGCCAGAACTAGCAGCGATTAATATCAAAGATGTCTTTGGTGACGAGAACTTCCTTGCTATTCAGACGCTGTCTTTACAGACCGAGCTTCTGAACAAGAACCTGGAGGTTTCGAATAAAGCATTTGCCGACGGAACAAGTCTTTCGCGCGAATTCGGAGTTACGCTGGATACCGTCTCGAAGCAATGGGAGATATTCCAAGCGCACATGAAGCAGATAGTCATCGGGATCGGTAATGGAATGCTTCCGGCTATCGGCGATCTCCTCGACTCGCTTAATGATTTATTCGGCGGATTCGAACGCGCCGCCGATGAGGCACTACGCCTACAAGAAGCGCTCGAGAATCCGGAAGCACTAGATAACTTGATTGCTAAGTATGAAGCGCTAGCAACCAAGACGGATAAAACGGAGGAGGAGTCACGGCAACTTCGCGACGTAACAGATCAGCTTGCTGCAAGATTCCCTAATCTCATCCAGGGATATGATGATCTCGGGCGCGTTACCGGCGTCTGGGCAACTGCCATAAAAGAGACGGTCGAGCAGCAGCGCACGCTTATGCGCATACAGCTCGAGGAAAAGCTTCAAGATATCGGATCTGAATTCGAGGATCAAGCTGCTAAACTGCAGCGGCTCAGGAAGTCCCAGGCGTCTATAGACAAGCGCATCGATAAGGGCGAAGGTCACGAAGTCGTCTTCGGCGTCGGCACTGTCAAGGATCAGCTCGCGATAGTGCGCGATGCTGTAGCCGATACCGAGTTAGAGATGTCAAAGCTTGCGCAGCGGCTATCCGGTCTATTCGATCCCGAAGCGGTGACGGCTCAGCAGCTTACGACTGAGCTCGATATATCGACCGAGGCTGCCACAAGACTAGTTACCGCGTTCCGCGCGATAGCTGCCGAGCGCAAACGCGCGCTAGAAGCGCCGGTCGTCGTTGAAGAAGAAGATCCAGATCCGACGCTAACCGGAGACCCGGCTAGCAGCGTAGCGGATATCCAGCGCGAGATAAATGCCGCAAAGATAGCGGCAATGCAGGAAGGATTGGCTAAGTCGCTTGCTGCAATCGAGCTTGGAATCGATACCGAGATAGAGCTGGCTCGCGAAAAATATGCTAAGGAGTATCCCGCGCAGTTTGCAGAGCTCGAGCGACTGCTCAACGAACAGCGCGAGAAGCTGAAAGCAAAACTACTCGCTGACGCCAGGCCGCCGATTGAGCTCGATATTATCGCAATATCTCCTTCGCAGATAGGATCTATAGAAGATCTTGGAGATGCGTTGCTTGATCTTGAAGATCCTATCCAGATGCTCGATGGATCTATTAACGGTATCAATGAGGAGATTGAGCGACTAGAAAAACTATTCGACGCCGTTACGACGGATGCGGCCCGGGCTGAAATAAGGAAGCTGATAGATGCACTCAAAGAAACCCGCGACGAAATGGAAGGAGTCAAAAAAGACTCTAAGATTTCGTTCTCGGACATAGGCCGGTTTGCATCACAGGCGGCCGGTATCTTGAGCTCGGCGTTTGCGAACGTTCATCAAGCGCGTATGAACGAAATAGAAGCTGAACGCGAATCGGCTGTTAGGGCGCTTGACGATAAGTTAAAGAAAGAGAACTTGAGTGAGCGCGAGCGGACTAAGCTGCTCGAGCAACGTAACCAACTAGAGGAGCAATATCGGCAGCGCGAAAAAGAGGCGCGCGCCGATGCCGCGAGGCAGGAGAAACTGCTTGCGCTATTTCAGATCGCAATCCAGACAGCCGTAAGCATTGTCGAAGCTTCGCCGAACATCTTCAAGATGGTAATGGCAGGCGTCCTCGGCGCTGCGCAAGCTGCCGTCGTGGCTGCGACGCCGATTCCTAAATTTGCTAAAGGCGTCACTGACTTTGAAGGCGGTCCAGCTATCGTTGGCGAAAGAGGTCCCGAGCTCGTTACGCTACCTAAAGGCTCGAACGTTATAACTAATGAGAACACGAATAAGATAATCAGGACCTCGAAGGAGATAAATGCGCGTTCTGATAGGCCGGCAATTCCGCGTATTGATGTCAAAATCAACGCAGACGGCCCAGGTTTGACCCAGGATCGATCATCGGCATTTAGCCTGCCCGTAACGTCGGCCGGAATTCCGAATGCGCCTACGGCCAATTCTGGGGCCATAGAACGATCATTGGCTATTACGGATAAGCCACAGCAGCCGGCGGCAGTGTTTAGCGACGTACGTATGGTCCAGCAGCTCCAGCGCATTGAGGAAGCTATTGATGAGCAGACGAGCAGGCTCGAGCGCGTAGAGCGAAGGTTTGACTTCGATTCCTTCGATGAGCGGCATACGAGGTGGGAGAGCGATCAAAAACGGATAGGAAGGAAGTAAAATGGCCTGGGTGCAGATCGCGTCTATATCTCAAACGGTCAGTGGACAGACCACTGTCTATACGCTCTACGAAAAAGATGCCGTTAACGTTACGGCTACTACGCTCAACGTCGTAGAGACGTCTGCGCCAAAGCGTAGGGCAGGCGTATCAAATGGCGACATTTTAGAACCGCACTTACCTACAAGTATCGAGCTTAGAGTTCGCGACAAGGATCGATTCCTGCTCAACCGGTTTCTTGAGAAAGGCGAGGCGGATTTTAGGCTTGATATAACGAAAGGTACGCTATACAACCGGCTCAATGTACTGCTCGGATCTGAGCGGCCGGAGATTGGAATTGACGATCCTGTAATTACGCTCACAGCTTTTGACGGCGTAACGCGCCTTCAATTCGTCGACTTCGATGTCGAAGCATTAGAGACTACGTTCCCGAATGGTGCAACGCCTGTCGAGATGTTCCAGAATATTCTTGATGAACTGGGACACGAGCTGGACGTCTATGCTTACTTCGGATGGCAGCATACTGGATACGATCTTTCTCGCGCGCCGGCACACGCTATACGGCACAAGATAAAGGATCTTCTTGAAAAAGACACGACGCGTACTAAGTATGACGTTCTGATCCGGCTCCTCCAATTCTTCCAGGCGCAGCTGATGCAAGAGAGCGGCGCCTGGAGGATCATGGAGCGGCATTTCAGAGGCGGCCCGATGAACTACGCGAAGGCTGCATACGGAGGCGCCGTCACGTCGTTCGATTCTGCCAAAGCCATATGGGAATTAGATGAGGCTGCTGCCGCTACGCGCGTCGACTCGTATGGTACAAATAACCTATCTGACGTCAACTCGGTAGCGCAGGGCGCAGGTCCTGGGAATGCCGCGCAGTTTACGGCAGCTAACAGTGAGTATTTTAGCGTCGCGGATAGTGCCGATTTTAACATCGGGTCAAGTGACTTCTGGTGGCAAGCCTGGATCTATGTCGATTCGACTGGCGTTCTCAGAACGATTGCTTCTAAGTTCCAGGACGGCAACAATTACTATCGGCTTACATGGACTGCAGCTGATCGGCTTAAGTTCCTTGCCGTAGTAGGCGGCACGACAAAGGTAGACGTCGAATCAAATGGCAGTAAGCTTGCGGCTACCTGGTATCATGTTCTAGTCGTCGTTGATCGAGACAGCACGTCTAATACGAAGATCTATATCAACGGAGTCAACGATACATCTGGAACGCCTACCGTATCGACCGACTCGATCGATAATACTGGTGCATTCAGAGTCGGTCAGCGGAATAGCACAGACTTCTGGAACGGCCGTATGCAGCATCTTGCATTTGGCAAGCGGACGATAGAGGCGGCAGAGGTTACGTGGCTGTACAACAGCGGCGCCGGCAGGCGGTTTAATACCTTCGGAACACCAGGCGACGGCGGCCGGCTGCATGTCGGACTTGTAGCTTACTACGTTCTAGGCGAAGCATCCGGAACCAGAAATGACGCATGGGGCTCAAATCATCTAACTGACAATGCAACTGTTACCGCTGCACAGGGGCGCGTCGAATGCGGCAAATCCGCCGTGTTCGCTTCTGCATCAAGCGAGCGGTTAACTATTTCGTCGAATTCCAATCTGCAATTCAATGCGCGCGACTGGAGCATTGGAATGTGGGTCTCGACGACGACGCTTAGCGGTAATCATTCTATTGCTGCGAAAGCAACGACCGGCGCGGCTGGCATCGAGGTCTTGATAAGACAGGCAGCAGCTAATTTAGAAGTATTTGTTGCCGATGGAACTACGTCAACAACCATAACGACGAATAGCGTCTTTGCTGCGACGAATACCTGGTATTTCATTATAGTAAGATTTAAGAATTCAAATAATGAGATAACAGTTTACGTCAACAATGTACTCGTAAAGACGCAGACTGTCGCGCATGAAATTCAGGCAGCATCTAACTCATTTAATTTTGGCGGAAGGTCTGATGCAGCGCAGTTCTGGGACGGCAGTATCTCGCTCGGATTCAAGATTGACCGCGTAATATCAGCTCTTGAACTATCGCGGCTGTGGAATAACGGACAAGGACTTACGGCAGAGGAGATAATCCTGATTCTTGGCGAGGATCGGCAGGTCGCGATATCTGATGCCGCGATCGTTAAAGGCGCGATAGATCCATCGCTTCAACCAATCCCGTCTGTGACAAGCCGATACTTGTTCGGTGGAACGCCGCTGCAGAATGGAAGGTTTGAAGAATGGGAAGACGGGAATACGAAGCCGGTAGGCTGGAGCAAGCAAGCATCGGGCACGCCGGCTCTTCACGAAGTCAATGGTAAGCGCGGCGTCCAGCTTAATGCATCGGCCGACGCCGTGTATCAACGATGTACGGAAGGCTTAAATGCCTCAGAACGCATCCGATTCGTTATTGACATCATCGACATCGATTATGACGCAGCGTTCATCTCCGGCTCAATTACGGCCGAAATAGGACAAATTATTCTTACCAATACCCAGGACGGCCAGGATAGGTATCTGCAAAATGATCGGACCTGGACGACGACGGCTACTGCGCTGACGAGATCTATCCAGGCTGGCGAGATCGTTGCGCCAATAATTCTTGAGACATCGCTGCCGGTTGCAGGGACGCTGAGCCTGCACACGAGGTTCAGCCCGAACCCGAATGCATCAGGAGCCGATGAATTCGATGCCTGGACGTATGGTGAATTCTCTTATGAACGGTTGAGCATTGGCGAGCCGCTCGAGAATATCGAGTACAAGGTCGAAGGAAGCGTATCTACATCTATTGAGCCGATCGAAGAAGAATTTGCGATAGGTGACTACACTGCTTTTAATCCAGGCCAGGGCGTTATTGCATACCTGGATAAGGCAACCGGGCTCTGGAAAAAAACAGTCGACTGGGATCAGTATACGGCATCCGATCAATCTATACATCAGATCCGGCCGGCTAGGCGTCTTAAGCAACAGGGAGTACGGCTCAAAGGACTTGATTTTACGGTCGCGCCAGATACCGATATTGCGATCGGCGACACGATTATATATGAAGACACGGACTATATTCCGCTCTATGAAGAAGAAGATTTCTGGACGCGCACGAAGCGATTTATAGCGTATGAGTTAAGGAGTGATGCGCGGAACGCAGAGCGAATCTATAATCCCAGGCAAGCTCCTACGGCCAGGCCTAGTCCCAAGTTCAATCTTGAGTTCGAACTTCGGAATGATGAAAAGTATGATGTATACCTGCTTGCCCAGCCAGACCTTAACACCGGCGCTATTCAGTGGGAATATGAGGTAAATGGAGCTATCGTCAATAGCGGCGTTAGCGAAGTTACATCGCTCGATCTCTTAAAGATCTTGGTCAATAGTGGGAATCCGCTAGAGATCGGAACGGTATCTCCAGAGTTTAGAGCCTGGGGCTGGTCCAGCTACAGTGGCGGCGCCGGACAAGGTTTAAGGTCGCTGCGCGTGTGGGAGCAGACCGATCTTTTTAGCATCTTTCCTGACGCGTCGTTTAGACTTGAATTTCGGCCGGCAAAGGCGCTTGCCACGACGTCAGATCCTTTCCCTGATGAAATAGACATCTGGCTACACTTTGAGCCTAACGTATTTTGCGGCGCTATTAAGTGGAGTTTTTGGATAGGCCGCGGCGGTACGTGGTCAGTTATTGATTCGACGACGGATCAGGTTATTAATACCGCGTGGACATCTGCCGATTTCTCTGGCGATATAGACTACAAAGCCGAGTTCGCCCAGGATGGAAAGATTAGGTCGCTTAATCTAAGCGCATACACCTCCGGTGGACTTGATCCAGCCGAGCGCGTCAAAGTCGACGACATCCTGTCCGTACGCGCCGTAGCCTGGCAGACATACAACGCCGGCATTGCTGCTGGAAACTCGCAGATCATAGGAAGGTGTCTTGATGATACGCGGATCATGAAGCCCGTTGCGCACGGCATAGGCCGCGATGGGTATAGCGATCTTAGAGCCGGTCCCGTTCTCGAGTATGGTCTCATGGCTGCGACCATGAAAAGCGGCGTCGGAGTCTCGCGCGGCGTATGGGCTTTCGACCCGTTCTCGACTGCTGCCGACAATGGAGAAGATATCCTTAAACCGGACGCGCTTGGAGGATCAGATCCTGGTAGATGGATTCGTGTGAAGGAACCGGGTCCGGTTCCGGCTGAACGATACGGCGTCGTCGCTGGGACCGTGTCTCTTGCTAACTTCCAGACGTTTATCGATAACGTTTCTTCGCGTGGCGGAAACGAGATTATTCTCGATTACGGTACATATAACGTTAATCCGACTGGAAGCTCTTCAGATTCAGATCCTGTCAGGTACGGCGTTATTCTTAAGTCTAAGGTAACTATACGTGGACGCGGGAAGGGCACGATCATTCAACACAATGGCGTCCTAGCAGCCGGTAACCCAACGTATGCTTTCTCGGTAAACCCGGGGTCAGGCGGTACGTCGAGCGTATCTGGTAACACTACCGATGTCGGTCTTTGTGACATGACGATCCGCGGAAAGGTAGATGTTGCCAACTACAAGTTTAATGAGCATACGCACCTACTAAATATTAATGCTTGCTCGCGCGGCGTATTCGACAGGCTATTTCTCGAGGCATGGCAGGGAGACGCTATCTATTTAGGTTCGTCTAATATTGCGGCTACGGAGCGGCACAATGAAGACATCTGGATTACGCGCGTCGTATTCAATGGACTGGCTACGCAAAAGACGTCTAATGGAACGACTGGGACGACGCAAAATAACAGATGCGCGATAGGCGTAATCGATTGTACTAATCTTGTCGTATGGGGCTGCGAGGTCCAGGACTGCAGTTCGGCGAACATGCCAGGCGCAATAGATATCGAGCCTGACGATAATGATTTCTACCGTATTCGAAATATCATTATAGCCAACTCACGGTTCTATGATATCGGCGGAAACGTCGGCGTCGTCGCGCTTGTTCTCAGGCAGCGCGATAGTGTTACGACGCGGCCGAGTAAGATCACATTCAGAGACTTGCATATCGAGGAAGGCGACGCATCGGCATTCCTGGCTAAGTATCAGACTGACGGCGTCGATGCGCTTATCGATCGATCTATTAAGCCGCTTGGATTCGTTGCTGAGAATATCTACGCAAAGAATTGTAACCGTCCGTTTATTCTTACTGGAATACCAGGCGGTACGGTAACTAAGAGTACATTTGAGACGTGTACGAATGGCGCGCTCGTGGGATATACGGACTTTGACCATGAGACTAACCGCGATATCAAGATTACCAAAAATGAATTCTATAAGTGCGGTGAAGATGGAAATGTCCTTGTCGCATACGCGATGGACGGACTCGATATCATCGAGAATACATTTATCGATGCAGGTAAGTCTGGTACACCTGGCGTAGCTATCTCGCTCAGGCAGGCGAAGAGCAAGCAGTTTGCAACAGGTTATAACATTTATGGTAATGAGTATGTTAAGACGGATTGGATGGATTCTAACCCGTTCCAGATCGTTTCCGGCTTTATGTACCGCCCGTCAACATTCAATAGAGGACTTGAGAAGTACGTAGGGTTCTCATCGCACCCAGTTAATACGCTTGAGTCCAAGATAGAACTGTCTAACCATAGGATCAGGATTCGCGGCGCCGAGTCATACGGAACATTCACGGCCGACGCTGGAACCGATCGCCTTACGTTCTCGGGCTGGACGCCTGTAGACGGATCGCCGATTATCATATCGAACGTAGGCGGCGCATTGCCGGCCGCGACGCCTAGCTTGTCACTGGGCGGATTATACTACTGCCGAGACATTAGTGGTTCTACGGCCAAGATTGCAAGTACGCTTGGAGGAGCGGCTATCGATATTACCGGAGCCGGAACAGGGACACATCTTTTTAGGACGCAAACTAAATACACGAGTCTCGGCGCGCTCGATACCGAAGGGCATATTCTTATTACTGAAGGGCAGATGGCACTCCTTTCTGGCGACGCCATTACGCTCGACCTTCCACTATCGAGTGTATTCGATATTCGCGATAAGGATAACACGGCCACGCGGTTCGTCCGTATTCATAAAGATGGTTTGACAGCTGGTCGCGGTGGCACGAGTAACAACGACGCAAATATCATAGCAGACGCCGGGAACGGTGGTGGCGCACCTTCATTCCAGGCGCATCGAAACGCGGTCATTGAGTCAATCTTTGGAACGGCTGGTGCGACGAATGACTTTCTGACAGGAGCCATTGCTGGCGACACGGTTATCTATGCGTTACAGAAGCTGTTATTCGGAATCAATGGCGCTAAGACGGTAACTATTGATGCGGACGAGCTAAACCTCGAGACAGGCGTAGTGCTCAAAGCAGCAGGTACGCAGGTCGTAAGTACGAGACGCACCGGATGGAGCGCGTGGACTGGAACTGCAAGCCGGCTAAGTTATGGATCGCATTTGTCGCAAACGATAAGTAATCCGCCTACGCAAACGCAGGTTCAAAACATCGATAACAGCTTGGTATCGGTGACGCAAGCCATGAAAGCATTGCTTGATGACCTGATTGCGCATGGGCTTATTGGTGCATAGGATGGCTAAGATTATTTTGGCGGCTTCAGTTGGAATCGGCGGCCGGAATTACCCGACTGACGTCCGTAAGATCCAGGACCGGCTTAAAGCTCTCGGGTTCTACAATGGAGTCAGCGATGGGCTGATAGGACCGAAGACTATCTACTCCATAAGGTTGTTCCAGTCTGTTATCGTCGGCAGACGAATGATTGGTGGCGACGGCCGGATCGATGTCGGTGGCGAAACGCACAGATGGCTCGAGGCAACTAATACGCCTTTCTGGATAAGGATGCCCGAAAAAGGAACAGGATTCGTAAACGCCGAGGCTATTGATAAGAAAGATAAGCATGACTTCGGTACGTCATGGCTTGCTGATACATTATCTAAAGCAGCGGAAGCTTACTACACGAAGTTTGCGAAAGAGCACGATAGGTCTCCGATGCTTATCAACGATGCTTCGCTCGAGCTAGGTGGTGATACACCGGATCATGCCGGCCATGAAACCGGGCTCGATATCGACTTGCGACTGCCTAAGAAAGATCCTGATGACTGGAGCGGCGCAGTGTGGATGTCAAGAGAATACGACCGGCTCGCGACGCGCGCACAAATTCATGCGCTGCTTAACCAATCAATGGTTTCGATCGTATATTTCAACGACCCGGAGCTGTTGCGCGAAACGATAAACGGGAGACCTATATGTAAAAAGGTTTCAGGGCATGACAACCATATCCACGTTTGCATAGAGCCGCCTGTGAGGAGTAACTAAATGCACGTAGGTATGTCATATAAGACGATGTTGCTACAACCATTTCTCGAGCTGGCTGAGGACTGGAAAATTAAAGCCGTGCTGTCTATCATTATTGCAGCTGGGCTCGAGATTATTAAGCGCGCGCTGGGATTGTACGGAGAACTATTCGCGACCGAGCCAGTGCTTATTCTCTTTCTTATTACGCTAATCGTCTTTGACTTATTCGCCGGAACATACCGGTCAGTTCTGAACGGATCTAATTTCTCATTCAAGCGCTTTGCGCGCGGCGCGACGCTAAAGATGCTTGAATACCTGGGCGTCTGCTACGTGCTTATAGGGATGTCGAATGCTTTCGACGAGCTCCCGGTTGTAGGTCCTATCATAGAGGAGCTTGGAAACTTCGGCCTACTGTGGGCATGCTGGACCGAAGGCGTTTCGATTATTGAAAACATAACCGGCTCAAAGCGTGTTCTATCGAAGATCGCGAGGCTAATCAAGCGATTTAAGCCGGAGGCAGAGATCGCCGACCTTTTAGACGAAGAAGTAAGTGAAAAGCAGATCGCAGCATAACGTTACATTCGGGCGCGTCATATCGTCTGTTCCGCCTACCGTCAGGCTGGTTATTGGAATCATTGTCGTATTGACCGCCTGGTACGGCCTAGGATCGATTCTCCGGGGCTGCGATTCGTCGGAGGTGTCCAGGCTCAGGTTCGAAAATGAGCGCCTTAGAACTGAACGTAGGCACCTAGAACGGGATATCGATGCGATGGAGATTGAGATAGCCGGTTTAGCCGAGCGCGCCGACAGACTCCACGCGTCAAGCGACAGCTTGAAAACTGTCATGGCAGCATTTAGATCGACGGTCTCGAGCGCTGCCGATACGACGTATTCAGGGTCTAATGATGAGCTTGGTAGAGAACTTGATTCTTTGTTCTCCGCTAGGATCGGTGTAAACTTCCGCACGCAGCTCTGGCGGAATGACGCATACGTGTTCCCTAAGCCGGCTGCCGTAGACTACCGCAACCTTATACTCGAAACCATTCCCGGATTCGAGAGGATCATTCTTAGTCAGGATCAGATAATCCATGTCGACTCGCTCGAAATAGTAGCCTTACGCGAACAAGTCGCGTTGCACGGCGTAACAGCGGAAAAGCTCCTCCTCATGCAATCCATGTACGAGGAGGAGCTATGGAACAGAGATAAGATTGAATTTAGGCTCGAGCGACTGGCGCGTAGTGAGCGACGACTACGCAAAGTGCTAATTGTTGGCGGGATCGCAGTCGGCGCAGTCGTTGGGTTCCACGTCATGTATTAGCGATGTCTGTGCGCGTCGAGCGTTCTCTGTGCGGAAGATCTCCCGGCGGTTTCCGTAGATTTTGAGAATTCGAAGTACTGCGACTTTTAGCTCGGCTGCGCGAACGGATACGGCGCGCCGTAGATCTCGATCTCGTGCTGCTCATCGCGCTCCCATTTGAGCCACAGGTCGCGCGCCCACTCCTCCGCTAGATCATTATCGCCTTCTGCATCGGCAATTATCTGCTTGGCGGCATTCTTGTCGTATCGCCGGACGGCTTGTAGATATGGGATCTCTGGATTTCTCATGGCTGTAAAACTTTCTGGATTTTACCTAGCGACGGGTTCTTTCGACGAATCGCTTATGAACCTCGTCGAAACGCGCAGACTCGGCTTGATACTCTTGCTCAAGATTATCGGCGTATTTCCCGCCAACCGGAGCATATGTATCATCTTCGCGAACGTCCCATCTGCCCTGGCTAGAGCGGCGGTAGATCATATCGTCGCTACGGAGGACGATATCAGAGTCGGCAGAGCGTTTGATAAGTTTCATCGTCAGCTATCGTTTGTTTGACTTGGCACAAGATAAGCAGACGCCTAATAGAAAGCAAACAGCTTGCCGCAAGAAATCTTACAGTCTCACGAGTTTGTTACAATCTGTACCGGAGACGGGATTCGAACCCGCATTGCTTGAGTTATCCTAGGTTCTCAAGCCTCGGCCCGATAGGGCCGGACGTCTAACCATTTCCGCCACTCCGGCTTCTTCTCACGCTCCTCGATGTCTATAGAACGCATACCTTGCGTCTCGCTTCGGTAACATGGATACTGGCGGTAGGTCGCCCAGGAATGCGGTTACATCCTGGTATCGCGTATAGATATCGCTGAGATCTTTACGCTCGGCTTCTTCCTTAGTAACAGCGACGCGCCACGCAGATTCATCGCGATACTTAATAATTGTTGCCTGGATCAGGTTTGCAAGCGTCCTCGGATCTAGTGCATCGAGCTCCCAGGACTTAACACCGTAGCGTCGCTGATATGCCTTGAACCTGGTATCCGTAACCTTTGCCGGGTTAGGCGGAGGATTATATTGTCGTACCTGGTCCATGTTCAGCGCGATCCTCTCGACGATCGTATTCGCTCCAAACATCGCTAGCCGTTCTTCGATATCGCGCGTCATATCGATGCCGGACGGATCATGATCTCCGAGGTGAAGCACGATAGGCTGCTGCTTCCTGCGACTCGTAACCTATGTGACGCTCGGCCGCGACCCACATCTCGGATTGCGACGTATATCCGCGGCACGAGAAACAGTTTACATCGAGCGGCTGGCACGCGTGTTCTATCACGCCGATCAGCGCGTCCTTTTCGACCCAGACTTCTACGCGATTCGGCTGCGCTGCCCACTTATCAATAGCATAAGATCTTGTTGCAGACAGGATTATTGATTGCGGTTCATTCCAATGCGATCCGCCTCTAAGATTCCTGGTTCTGTCGACGATCGCATTCCAGTCGATATGGCCGGCTAACCTGGCTTCGGATACGACGTCGCCAAGCCGCTTGTATTCTTTTTGGGAGTTAGGAATTATGTCGCGCGCCACGAGCTGATAGTATAGCTGGCGCAACGTTAGATCGAATCCAGCATCCAGGTACTCATCAATGATTCCATTGACCGTATCGATTAGCTGGTAGTTCTTGCGGCTGAATCGCTTTTCTATGTAGGCTATTCTCGGCATTATGGTCCGCTCACAAAGTCATCTGGGTCAGTCAGGTACTCAACCGTGAACCATGCAGCCTGTATCCAGCCGTAAGCAACGCAAACAGCATTACCTGCGGCATGCAGTTTCTTTAGCCACGCGTCTTGTTCTCTCGATGTATCGTTGTCTCCAACTTTCATTTCAATATACAGACTCGAGAAACTGCCAGACCTGGCAGGCAGATGGATATCTGGAATTCCAGATCGCGTACCTACCTCGCTCCTTGTACCGTCGCGCTTAAGTCCGTTCGGGATAGCGTAGAGCAACGCGAGTTCAGGGAATATCCGCTCGCATGATTTTGCCCAGCGGAAGAACTGCGTCATCTCATTGCGTTCGTCGTTAACAAAATGATATAGGTCCGATCTAATGTTCGGCAGTATATCTCGAATGTTAACAGGTATCCTCCTCGAATACTCGGCGCCCGAATCCATCTACGCAGTCTGCTTGTAAGTAATTGATAGTTTCTCCAGCCAGCGTTTTAAGCTTGATGTACCTGCTGCCTACGGGCAGCTTCAATACCTTACCGTCATGCTCCTTGATTCGACTCGATATTACGATTTCGTTCTCGAGCGGACGCAATCTTTTCATCAACGAGGTCTTGTAATCTAGCTAACGGCTGCAGCTTGTGCCTGTCGACCACATACGTCGTGTTCCCGCGCTGCTCTTTGATATAGGCAGCGGTTTTGAAATGCTCGGCAGGTATCCATCCTATGATCTCCACCTCCTTGTCGCTGCCTTCGCACAACACGAAAACGTCTGCTTGCGAGCATTGTTCATTGACCATTAGTCTTCCGCCTGCAACGCTCGAGTATGCGACCCTGATCTTTAACGGCCCGATCGAAATACCGATAGGAACGCCGCCTATCTGGGCGCCGCGATACTGGTGGCCGAGGCTCGTGCATACTGCGATCTCGGCGCAAGCATTCATGTACAACCGCTTACGCTGCTCGTCTAGCGGCTGATGTTGATTCCTGACGCCTTTAAGTTTGATAATAGCTATATGATTAGCTATCCGGCGGTCTTGATCGCTAAGCTTTTTCTTGGCTGCCATACATCGCTCCTCATCGATGTTTACAACAAGTAATCCGGTATTTGTACGTCCGGGTTCTCGATCCGGATCTTTCTGGCTAATAGAACGCGCGTTGCCCAGGATAACTCGAGCGATATCGCGGTTCGGCCACGCATATAGCCGTTGACGGATATCCGCGTGCGTCTGAGCGATGGCTTAAGCTCGCCCCAAGCTTCTCCCAGTTTCTCCTGGCCAAGCTCTAAGTATTTGGCTGCTTTTTTTAATTCGAACTGCGTAAGCTTTTCGCTGACAGGCTGGTTGACTATTTCGATGACGTCGCGAAGCGTTGCCTGGATCATGTTATTCCTCGCGATTCGTTTCCTGCTTAGCATTGCTACTTAACTATTGATGCAGACGTAACGAAGGTTTTGGGAATCCATGGCGGACGATCGACGACGGCGCAGGTTTGTATTCTATCAAGCTCATCGCATAAAGCCTTAAATCCCTGCATATTGTTTGTAAACGCACGCGGAATCGCCTCGGTCTCGTAGTTGCCGTTCCCGATGCCCAGGCATGACTCCGCTTTGGCTATATCTCGATCATACAAATGACTGCTGGCTGCCGTCCAGTATATGACTCCTGGATAGATACGATTGCCGGATTCCCGGCCGTCATTCAGCGCGGCAAGAATGCCCATCGCGATGCATGAGAAACTGAAAAAGTCATACGGTACTCCGAGCCATGCGTCGCTCGAGCGCATAAATACATGCGCGTTCAGATAAGAATACCTGATGTTAAACGTAATCGCAATCGTACACGGGATATCTTTTGACGGCGCCGGATTACGTTCCCACGTGGTAAGTACGGCCTGCCTGGTCGACTCGTCTTCTCTAAGCTTCTCGACCACGTAGCTAAATTGCGATGCGACGCGCGGTCCGTATGCGCCGGACAATGTAACACCATCGTCGCTAAACTGAAGCATATTGCTACTGTGCTTAGCGAGGTATCCGACGTCATCTCTCCCAGACAAAATCCACAGCGCCTCGGCTACCATGAACTTATAGTTAAGGCGCCTGTTAATTCGCGTCACAACCGGATGAAACATTGGGAATCCGACTGACGCATGAAGGATCTCGCGCGTTGGTTCGCCGCGCGGCGCGACGCCGTTAACGGTTACCACCAGCTGCTGGATAATCTTTTCCCAGGCAGCCGTTGCTGTCGGATATACATGCGTCCCTATCATCTTGAGTACGCAATAGATCTTGTCTCTGCGATCATATCCATAAGACTACCATTGCATGTCGTGTAGTCGTAAAGAAGCCACGGCAGGTCGCCCAGGATATCGACGTACGCGAAGCATATCGAGTCGATCATGTCAGGCACGCCGTCCATATCTGCGCCGTCGCTTCTTGCCTGGATATTAGCTTTGATCTCCTTAACTGGCGGCATACACAAGACGACAACCGCCTTATTACCTGCGCATATCGACTCGAGTAGCCACTTTCTTTTACCAATCCTTTCTGACTGCCGGAACAGTGGACCATACACCAGTTCGCTCTGGTAGAAGCGATCGAATACGATATCGGAGCCTTCGGGAATTGCGTCGGCCAGGTAGCCAACGTACTCGCCGAATGGATCATTGACTTGTCCCCAATGCTTATACGTTGCGCCCGTTGCCTCTGCGTATGCTAGCGCAGCCGTCGATTTACCAGATCCATCTGGACCTTCGAATATCGTAATCATGGATCGACTTTAGTTGGAGAACTGATAATATAATTAAACAGTTCCGGTGAATCCAGCACCACCTGCTGCGATAATAAAAGGCGGTGCCTGTAGCTCTATTTCTGGAATCAAATCTCGCACGCGTTTTCCAGGAGCATATGTCGCGCCGCCGAATAGATGCCACGTATTGCTTACACGTTCATCATCCGATAGCTCGACGGATATCTCGATCGCGTCGCTCCGATGCATCTTATACAAATGAATCGCCTGCGACAGATCATATGCGCCAAGTATGTGTCTGTTGATCCTGAATATCTTGAGCGGGATAGCCGCGCCGTGCTTGTTCAAGATCCCGGCAACGTTCGGCGGCATCCATCCTTTAGGCTTGATGACATCGAGCGTAGTCGACCTGGTGGAATCGCCAGCTTTTTTCGCTCGCGTCTTCTTCATGTTCGCGCCCTGGACTTCGTCCCAAATCTCGTTGAATGGGAGTTTCATTTCCTCTGCAAGCACCAGCGCATTATAAACTATTGACGCCAGCGCGCCTGCG
>Ga0196981_1000209_pt1 | contig 39930 bp, 28 predicted proteins | sample S3_2013CmetaG_FD_155462 | JGI IMG/M metagenome (GOLD analysis project Ga0196981, IMG submission 155462) | Soil microbial communities from Anza Borrego desert, Southern California, United States - S3_20-13C | ecosystem: Environmental > Terrestrial > Soil > Desert | place: USA: California... | reverse complement strand
CGTTGATCCTGAAATCAAGCTCTGCAATCTTAGATCGCCGGATCTTAAATCAGATGAAATGGATATGCCAATTGAAGCGAATAAAGTTTTTGATTGTCAAAAATCGTTAGTCGTACGTCGTGAATCGCAAATCGGCGTTCGAATGGAAATCCCGTTGACTAGATCACCACGAAGGCACAGAGACACGGTGGCACGGAGAAATCCTTGAAACTTCTCACACTGGTAAATCGGTGGTGGACCTCTCTCTAAAAATCGTTAATCGTTAATCGTTGATCCTGAAATCAAGCTCTGCAATCTTAGATCGCCGGATCTTACAAAGAGATCCGGAGAGCTGCCAACCTTCGCTTAAGCATACTACTATTTCTTGGTATTCCTCCGTGGTGACAATAACAACCGACTCTCAAATAGGCACACGGCGCTAAATAATTTGCTCATCAGCCCGAGATTCACCGCAGAATCAGCAATATCAACGTGATTGACCCGGAGGGTATCGGTAAGGATTGTGGATTGAGAATAATGGATTTGCAGAAGTTTATTATCGGAAAAGCCAAAGCCGGGAGCCGACTAGTCACCGTATCATGGAAATGTCGATCCGCACCTGATGTGGTGCCGGTTCAGAACCACCAAAGTATGGATAGAGCATGTAGTATGCTCCCTGGTCACAGGAATTTGACCTTGCGATGGTCGTGATCTTTTCATTATTCAAATAGAAAATATATCCGTGGCTGGTCAGCTCGATTTCATATTCGTTTTCTTCATTGATGTTTACCACGCCAACGAATTGCTCGACGCGTTCTCCGCCGACATAGCAATAAGCATAAATTTCAAGGCGATCGTTAAGCCACTGCCATGCGAACCGCGCGCTGTTTTCGTGGTGAAGAGAGTTACAGTCCGAAAACCCCAAAAGCTTGTTTTTATTGGTCTGAAGCGCTGCATCATTAAAATCGTAGATCGCAGATTCGTCAAAGGTGGCTTTGAACCGCAGCCTTTTGCTTTGCAACATCTCTGCAAGGCGGGGAGTCGAATAATGTTCACCTTTTTTTATAATAAAGTGCCGAATAAGAAGGTCCTCGGGAGCTGGCTCGCAACTCATCAAAGTTGAAGTTGCGATAACAAAAGCGGCCAGGGTATTTCTAAATACAGTTTTCATGTTCACGATTGTTTCCACGTTCGGCAAATTCTTAAAATAATTTCCAGCTAAGTTTTCCGCTGACAGAGGGGTAATTCATTCTCAGGGACATTCCAAAACCAATACGTAGTCGTTTACCTGCTTTGATGGATGTTTCGACGCCAGGAACAACAACTACAAAGGTGTCATTGACCAAACCACAGCGCAACGTAGCGTAAAAGCTTAGTTTTTCGGCTTTTGCAATGGGGATTTGAAACTGGCCGCCGTAAAAAGTATTTTTTGTTTTTGTTTCGAGGGGAAGGTTCACATCCATCTGATAAAAGACCCCGGCGCCCAATTGTTTTTTCGACTCATACATCATTGACACACCGTATTGAGGGCCTGCTACGGTATATTCCGTAAGCGCGGACAGTAACATGCTTTGCGCGTTGCAATAACTGTTTAAGGCGACTAACAGGGCAGGGATGATGAAGAGTTTCATGAATGCAGCTTTTTTTAATTACTTGCGCGAGCCGAACATCACTCCCAGGTTCAGGCGTACGGGATTGCCCGTGGTTGTATTAACAAACTCGGAATCTCTTGAAACATCGGAGACGTGCAGCCCATAACGAACCTCGGAGAAGAAGTGAAGAAAAGTATGGTTTTCGACGATTCTGAATTCCAGACCTGCTCCAACGGTCGCGTTGATCTGCTTGATGGCTCCAAGGTATGGTGCCTGCGAAGTGCTGTAATTGACTGGACCGCCATCGTTATCGAAATAATAGCCATAGAATTTCAAGCGGTCATAGGATAACCCTCCGTTGACATAAGGCTGAATTTTTGAAAGTTTCGTCTGTATGAGAGCCAGCGGGTAAAAATTAACTGAAGCATTGTTCACGAGCAGATCAATCGAGCCAGCCACTTCTTTTCCGGATGAAAAGTAGGCTAGTAGGCCAACCCTTGAACGAACGACACTATTACCATACACAAGCCCAACCTGTCCGCCGGCCTGATTTACCTGGCTTCGGTTGATCTTTTCGATGTCACTGCTTAAGGAGAACGAACGTGTTCCGAAGCTGGTGCTGAAACCCAGGTAAGATTTCTTCGAAGCCGACCGCACCTGAGCCTTTACGGAATTCAGCTGAATAAAAAACAGTACGATAAAGAGTAAAAGGTATGCGATTCCTTTTAACTGGTTATCTGCGATTCGTGTTGTCATAATTTTGTGCTTTTGTTGATATAAAGGTGCATTACTGCAGCTTCTCAACCGTCAGGGGAATTTTGATTCGGAAAAAATCAGGAATTCCCACCGGAACCCACCAGCAGGAAACCAATTCGATAAATTATTACCGTCGGCCCTAAGGATTTTTATCCGTTTCGACAGCTTTTTGACCACGCTTCCTGAATCCCTGACATATTTTTTTGCATAAGTCAGGGTTTTCCTGACGCTGCGAAGGGTTTTTGCCTATAGATTTGGCGGCCGGAGCGAGGGGGCGAGATTTTTTTATTTTGAAATACCACCCCACAAAGGGGGATTCCATTACGAAACAAAAAGAGATACCATGGTAATCGAGGATGAAATGACCAAGATATTTCGCGCTGTCCCCGCCGCTTGTCTCGTCTTATTGCCCAATGTTCCGAATTTCACGATCGTTGAGGTAAGCGATGCTTTTCTAAAGACGAAATCTATCCGGCGTCCTGACGTGGTGGGTAAAAGGCTGTTCGATATTTTTCCAGATACCTCTGCAGTCGATAGCCTTTCGGATCTGACCTTTTCTCTTTTATATGTGATCGAGCAGAAAAAGCCCCATCGCATGGCGATCCAGCGGGATGGGGAAACCAGGCAGCATTCATTGTTATCCGGAGCGCGCTATTGGTTGCCCGAGAATATTCCAGTGCTTGACAAGGCAGGTGACATTACCCACATCATTTACAGCATCCACGACGTCACAAACCGCATGGTTGCAGAAAAACACGATGATATCAGTAAAGAGTTACTCCTGAAGACAGAAATGACAAGCCGCACTTATAGCTGGCATTGGAATGCCAAGACGGGCAAGCTGCGGTTTTCAGAAGCTTTTTACAAATTCCTGGGCGTGCCTCCGACTTCGTTAAACAGCATCGACCTCCTCTATTCCTTTATCCACGATAATGACAAAGAGCACTTTCGGCTTGCGCATACATATCTGACACAAAATCCCGATAAGTTCGAATTTCCGTTCCGGATCAAGACGAGCTCCGGTAGCTTCCGGACGTGCCTTTTAAAGGGAGAGCGGCAGGGAAATGGCACGGGCGATGACGATAAAGGTATGTTCGGACATGTGATAGACATTACTGAAAAAATCGAGCTCGAGGAAAGTCTCAAAGAAAGCGAAAAACTCTTCCGTAACGCATTTGAGCATTCACCCGTAGGTATGGCGCTGATCAGTTCAGATCTCTGTTATATGAAAGTGAATACAAGTTTTTGCGAGGTGCTTGGGTATAACGAAAGGGAACTCCTTCAATTGAGGGTGACTGATGTCACTCATCCGGACGATTCGGTGGTCACGCTCCAGTGTTTTGCTGACTTGCAAAGCGGTAAAATAAAGAGCTGCAACCATGAGAAAAGATATTTTAACAAACAAAAGGAGATAATCTGGGCATCGGTGAGCTGTTCTGCGATAACGGACGCCCAGGACAGGTTCCTCTATTTTGTTGTGCAGGTTCAGGATATCACAGAACGCAAACGTGTTGAGGTCGCGTTCAAAAAACGAAAGCAGGAATACCAATCACTCTTTGAGCACAACCCTGATGCGGTGTTCTCTGTAAAGGCGGACGGACAGTTTTTGACTGCTAACAAGGCGGCGTGTGATCTTTTTGGAAAAACAAACCAGGACCTCGTCTCAGGTAATTTTTATGATTTTAGCCGGGTGGAAGAGCGGGCTTTGATATCGGCAGTTTTTCAGGAGTCAGAGACCGGACGGGGACAGAACCTTGAAATTGAAATCCTACGCATGAACTTCATTCCGGCACAGGTTCATATTACCACGATTCCCATTGTTGTTGACGGCCAGATCGACGGCATCTATTGCATCGCCAAAAACCTGACTGAAAAGCACAGGCTTGAAAAAACCGTCCAGGTTGAAAGGGAACGTTTTTTCAAAATGTTTACCATCGCGCCCGTCAGCATGTCTATTTTGAAGGGCCCCCTGCACATCTTTGAAAAAGCGAATGATGTTTACCACACATTATCGGGGCGCTCGAACATCATTGGCAAACCCGTGCGGGATGTTTTCCCCGAAGCGGAAGGACAGGGAATCTTTGAGTTAATGGACCAGGTTTATTCGACCGGCGAAGCGTACACCGCGAATGAACGACTCATTCAGATCGACGTTAATGCCGACGGTATAAAAGAAGACATTTATCTGAACTTCATGTTCCAACCCTTTAAGAACAGCGAAGGACAGGTCGAGGGGATCTTTTTCTTCGGCGTTGATATCTCTGCCGAAGTGCTGGCGAGGAAAAAGATTGAAGAGCGTGAAAAACAATACTTCGACCTGATTGAAAACCTCCCGGCAGCTGTCTTCACAACGGATCGCGAGAGCAACTTGCAGATCTATAATAAGGCCGCTGTTTCTTTGTGGGGTTCCGTACCCCGCCCCGGCGAGTTCTGGCGAAACTCCTGGGATATTTATGCGCCCGATGGCCTTCCCGTGGACGATGCGGATTCACCCGTCTCGCAAGCGCTGAGCAAAAAGCGCCCCCTGCAATGCGGCGAGATGGCAATTATCAGATCCGATGGAAATACACGATTTGTCCGGCCGTTCCCTTCGCCTTTGCTGGATGCCAATGGAAATGTCACTGGCGTAATCTCAGTCATGATCGATATCACGGAAGGGAAAGAAACCGAAGAAGAGCTGAAAAAGCTATCGCTGATTGCAAAGCGAACAACGAACGCAATTATTATTACAGATCCCAATGGGAAAATTGAGTGGGTGAACGAAGGGTTTACCCGGCTTACCGAATTTGAATTTCATGAAGTGCTGGACAAAGAATTGAAATCATTGATCCCTGCATACGATCCCGACAGGGGAGGGAAAGTTGCTGTCTATGTAAATGAACAGCTACGAAGACAACTTCCTTTTGAATGTGAGCTTTTGAAACAAACCAAGACGGGCAAGCCTATTTGGGTCGAAGTTCAGGGACAGCCTGTGTTTGATGCCAACGGAAACCTGATCAATTATTTCCAGGTCGAAGCCGACATTACCGAGAGGAAAAATGCATACGAGGAATTGGTGAAAAAGGAAAACGAGATCCGGGCCTTTGCCAAACAGCTCAACCAGGTGCTCGAGGACGAGCGCTCCCGCATTGCCCGGGAAATACACGATGAGTTTGGTCAGCAATTGACCGGGTTAAAAATGTCGCTGTCAGTATTGCAGAAATTAAAGGCGCGTGACGACACCTTTGAAGAAACACTTCGCGAGATGAGGGCAGGCCTTGAAAATACCATTCAATCGTTGCGGGAGTTTTCTACCGAGTTGCGGCCAGCGATCCTCGACACACTCGGAATGATTCCATCGATCGAATGGCTTGTCAGGGAATTCGAGAAGAAAACGGGCATCCGATGCGACCTGCGCGTCAAAGTTCAGGATCATACATTTGACAAGTCCATATCCACGACGTATTTTAGAATTTGTCAGGAGGCGCTGACTAACATCACGAAACACGCGCAGGCTACAAAGACCATGGTAGAAATCACCCAGTTGGATGGGAAATTATCGCTTATGATCGCCGACGACGGAAAGGGTATTACTTCCGATAAAATGAATAACCCCTATTCCATGGGCCTTCTGGGAATGCGTGAACGCGCCAAACTGATCGGCGCCGATCTTTCAATCAGCAGCCAGAAAGATGCAGGTACGAGTATCAAAATTATCGTAAAGCTGAATGACGAATAAAAGGATTTTGATCGCTGACGACCATGCGGCGATCCGGATCGGTATAAAACATATACTGAAAAATGAGTATCCGGAAATGGAGTTCGGCGAAGCCACCAATGCACGGGAGGTGGCCGAAAACCTGAAAGATCAGCAGTGGGATGTCGTTGTTCTGGACATCAATATGCCGGGACGAAATGGTTTCGATATCCTCAAACAAATCAGGAACGACAAGCCGAACGTCCCTGTACTGATATTCAGCATGCATCCGGAGGACCAGATCGGAGTGCGGGCCTTGAAAGCAGGGGCCTCTGGTTACCTTTCGAAGGAATCAGCTGATACGGAATTGATCCGGGCGATCAAGCAGCTACTTTCAGGAAAAAAATACGTCACTTCCACCATTGCCGAATTATTGATTACCCAACTGGCAAATCCTTCGGACAAGCCTCCCCATGAAATGCTGTCAAACCGAGAATATCAGACGTTTATCCTTCTGGCAACCGGAAAATCAGTTTCTCAAATAGCTACAACGCTGTCGTTAGGAGTTCCGACCATTAGCACGTACCGGGCGCGTATCCTTGAAAAAATGCATCTCAAATCAAACGCTGAGCTCACACAATACGCTATTTCTAACAAATTGATATAAAAATTACATCGCCGTCCAGTGGCCTTGTAGTACAAACAATGACAAGCAAATCAGTGCCATAACTATTCATCGTACCTTCCCATCTGACGTTATTTGTATACCACTGTACGTAACGCGCAAATTTTTTGATCGTGGTCAGGGACCGCGACAGTGCGATAAACCTAACCTTTACCTGGGACTGCCGCACTTTTTTTTAAGAGCGTGATTCAGCGCGCTTCAGGATGGGAGACAATGAGAGCCAGAACCTACAAGTGAAACGGGCATGAACAAAAATAAACCTACAATTGCAGCCTTTTCTGCAATTGTAAATCTTTTGCGAAAAACCTTTGCTTCACCGGCAAACACCATCGGTGCGGGTTCATTACCGGTTTCACAAAAAACGGGAATTCATCCCGCAGCTGCAGCGGCGCTATTCCCGCTGAAAGACACTGAAAATTTAACTGATCGTAAAAATATACCAGACAAATTTTCTTCAGAATCACCTCACATCGCCATGAATGATCAGGGAATGCAGTCGACTGAACCGATCAATGCTGAAAACCCGGCAATTTCCGCGGATGCTGTTCGCCTTCAGCACACCGAGGATCAGATGAATACGGTATTTCAAAACGCGCCGGACGCGATCATTGTTATCAACAGCGGCGGAGTCATCACAAAATGGAATCCGGCCGCCGAGAGAATTTTCGGATGGACGGAGTGTGAAGTGAAAGGTAAGACCCTTGAACAGGTCATTATCCCGGCGGATTACCGGAAGCGGCATAAAGACGGACTTCGAAGATTCCAGGAAACAGGAGTTGCCACTGTGCTGAACCGAACGATCGAAGTGCCCGCGATCCGGCGCGACGAGGCTGTCATTCAGGTTGAATTGACGATTTCAGCCGTGAAGCTTGTTGAAAGGACTCCATTGGCGGAGGACCAGCATATTTTCATCGCTTTTATCCGCGATATCACCGCAAGAAAAAAGGTCGAAGCGGACGTCGGACGCCTGAATGAAACACTCGAGCAAAGGGTGTCTGAGAGAACTGCAGCGCTGCATGAAAGCGAAAAAAAATACCGACAGCTGTTTGAACGAAACCCGATCGCCGTGTTCGTATTCGACTTGTCTACGTTCCGTTTCATCGATGTGAACGACGCGGCCGTTCGGCAGTATGGATGGTCCCGGGAAGAGTTTCTCTCAATGACCGCCCTCAATATCCGCCCTCCCGATGAAATAGAGCGTTTCCTGTCAGTGGACCGCAACCAGGCACATGGGCTTCGGAATATTGGGGTGTGGAAGCATGTCAAAAAGAACGGCGAGGTGATCTATGCAGAGGTAACGGCGTACAATATTTCATACGACGGCCAAACTGCGCGGCTTTCGCTGGCAACGGACGTGACTGAAAAAATTCATGCGGAGCAGGCTTTGCGTGCTTCGGAGTCCCGCTTCAGAAAGATCTTTGACTCGCGCATGATCGGAATTTTTTTCTGGGATAAGGATGGCAATATCAACGAGGCGAATGACTTTTTCCTGGAGCAAATCCGCTACTCGAGACAGGATCTTATCGATGGGAAGATCCGCTGGACTGACATCACCCCCCCGGAATACCTGCACCTCGACTATGCGGCGCTTCAGCAAATAAAAGTTAAAGGCGCATGCGATCCATTCGAAAAAGAATATATCCGCAAAGACGGCACCCGGTTCTCGGTTTTGGTTGGTGCAGCAAGATTGGAAGAAACTTCTCCCGACAAAGGTGTTGCTTTTATCATGGATATCAGCGACCGCAAAAACATGCAGCAGGAGATCGTTCAACTTAACAAGGATCTTGAAAAACGCGTATTGACAAGAACAGAAGAATTGCAGCTCGCCAATAAGGAGCTCGAGTCGTTCTCTTACTCTGTTTCTCACGACTTGCGCACCCCCCTGCGCGCGATCCATGGTTATTCCCAGGTTGTCATTGAAGAGTATGAATCCAGCCTTGATCCGGAAGGAAAGCGATTGCTAAACCTTGTTCAGCATTACGCGAAACGTATGGGGCAGCTTGTAGACGACCTTCTGGAATTTTCCAGAGTCGGAAAACGCGATCTGAGCCTCGTGCAATCCAATATGAATTCGATTGTAACCGATGTGCTTTGGGAATTCAATTTAAACTGTGACGCGAAATACCGAATTGATGTTCATCCGCTGGGGGAAGCCATGGTGGATCCGTCATTCGTGAAACTCGTTTTCCGGAACCTCATATCAAATGCAATCAAGTATTCCTCGAAAGTCAAAAACCCCAAGGTTGAGATCGGCAGAATACAGCAGGGCAGTGAATGGATCTATTTTGTGAAGGATAATGGGGCCGGGTTTGACATGCAATATTATCACAAGCTTTTTGGCGTATTCCAACGGCTACACGGCGACGATGAATTTGACGGGACAGGGATCGGACTGGCAATTTCTGAAAGAGTAGTCAAGAAACATGGCGGCCGGATATGGGCCGAAGGGTCGCCAGGAAAAGGTGCGGTATTTTACCTCACGTTAACTCCTCCTGTTCAAAACAAGACCGATGAATAAAGCACAAAACATCCTGGAGGTATTACTGATCGAGGATAACATGGCAGACGCTGAGCTTACGATCCGCGCATTGAAGAAGCGCAATCTGGCAAATCACCTGGTGCATCTGAAAGACGGCGCACAGGCACTGGATTTTCTTTTCGCTGGTGGCGAATTTCAGAGCCGCGATGCCACGCAGGTGCCGCGATTGATCCTGCTGGATCTGAAAATGCCAAAAGTGAATGGCATTGAAGTTCTTTCGAAAATAAGGTCAGATGACAGAACAAAAAAGATACCGGTAGTCATCCTCACCTCGTCGAAGGAAGACCCGGACATTGATGAATGTTACAGGCTCGGCGTAAACAGTTACATCGTCAAGCCGGTAGAGTTTGATAGTTTTTTGAAAGCAGTTACTGATTTGGGAGTTTATTGGCTTCTGCTTAACCAACCTCCTGTAAATAATTAGATTTAGATATAGACTATGAAAGTAATGGAGAGGCACCTGAAAGTTTTGATACTGGAAGACTGTCAAGATGATGTAGATCTGATTGAACGCGAACTAAAAAGAGGAAACATCAATTTTGCTTCCAGGGTCGTTAATAAGAAGAATGATTTTGAAGATGCTTTGAAGGTCTTCGAGCCGGATATTATCCTCTCAGATCACTCGATGCCGATGTTCAATTCCATTGAGGCATTGAGGCTCTGCAAGGAATATCAGAACGACAAAAACATCTGTTTGCCGTTCATCCTTGTCACCGGCGCCGTCTCTGAAGAATTCGCCGTACTTTGTATCAAGGCTGGGGCTGACGATTACATCCTTAAAGACCGGCTTAAGCGGCTTCCTGCCTCTATTGAAAGCGCCCTGGAAAAAGCGCGGGTCGAAAACGAACGACGCAAGGCTTTAAATGACCTGATCTCCAATGAGGCGCTGATGAAAGAGACGGAGTACCTGGCGAAACTGGGTAGCTGGCAGGCCGACATGATCACAGGGAAAGTGATGTGGTCCGAAGGCACTTACCGCCTGTTCGGCTATGAACCGTTCGAAGTTGAGCCGAGCCTTGAAAAATATCTCAGCATCATACACCCGGATGATGTCGTCGCGCTGAAAATTCAACTCGATGCAATGATTCACAGCGGGGATTCCCTGGAACACGAATTCCGGATCATCGACCGGCAGAACAATATCCGCCATGTGAATTCAAAAGTTGTCGTTCACCGGAATGCTGCCGGCATGGCCCTGCGCGTCATCGGCTTCAATATTGACATCAGCGAATTGAAGAAGCAAACCCGCGAAATTGAAAGCCAGAACAAGAGGCTCAAGGAAATTGCATGGATGCAGTCGCATGAGGTCCGCGGACCTTTGGCGCGTATGATGGGACTGATCAGCCTTGTCACTGACTTCAAACAAAATGGACCAAACCTGAAGGAATTGCTGGATAACGTGGTGATAAGCGCAAAGGAACTGGATGTGATCATCAGAAATATAGTGAGGAAAACGGAACAAATCGAAAAGTAAAAAGAAACTCGGTAATGAATTATACGGTAATGATCATTGATGACGATCCTATAACACTCTTTCTCCAGAAGGTAATCATCGAAAAAAGCGACTTCTCGCTTACGCCAATCGCATTTTTAAACGGATATGAGACCCTGGAATATTTGCGGCTCCATTATGATAAAAACATGTCGTACATCATATTTCTGGATATCAACATGCCCGGAATGAACGGATGGCAGTTTATTGAAGGATTGGACAAGTACAACTACGAAAAGAACATTACCATTGTCATTGTAAGCTCGTCAATTGATATGGCGGACTATGCGAAAGCAAATACGTACAAACGGGTCATTGCGTACCTGGAGAAACCCATAGACATCGACATGATCAACCGGGTGAAAAAAAACCCGTTGGTCCGTCATATCCCTGGCGATAAAGAAGATTCATCCAGGCAGAGTTAATAATTGGAAAAATAAATTTGAAAGTCATGAATAAAACGACACCAGATAAGATCCGTGTTTTGCTTGTTGATGATCACAAGCTGTTGAGGGAAGGATTGGCCAGTATGCTGAATGACGCGGATGACATGCTGGTGGTTGGTTCGGTTTCAAGTGGTGAACAGGCGATCAACGATTTTCCAGCGCTGAAACCCGACGTCATCCTAATGGACATAATGATGTCGGGAATGACGGGGATTGAGGCAACGCGCTGGATCAAGGAACAAAACAATGCGATCAGGATCATCCTGATCTCCTCGGAAGTTAAAAAAGAGTTGGTCACCGCAGGTATCCAGGTCGGTATCGATGGGTACCTGCCAAAAGACGTTGGAAAAGAAACACTGATCGAAGCCATTCGCTGCGTTATCAAAGGCACGCGGTTTTTTAATGAAGCCATTACCAGTCTCGTATTTGAAGACTTTTACCAAAAGAACAAGACCTCGACGACAAAAGTGAAATTCAAAAATCCCCATGAGCTGACAAGCCGTGAGCAGGAGATCCTCGCACTGGTTGCCGGCGGAAAGGGAAATAAACAGATCGCCGACGAGTTATTTATCAGTGTTAAGACTGTAGAGACGCATAAGAGTCATATCCTGGAAAAGCTTAACTTGAAGAACACCGCCGCCCTCGTCAAATATGCGATCAAAAACAACCTGATTACCCTGGACGAATAAATATTGGTTTGCCACTTGTGGTGCGCTGATCTTTAAAACCCCTAACCTATGAACTTCTTAAAGAATCTTTCTATTCGCAGCAAATTGATTCTGGTTACGCTCATCCCGCTGATTGCTTTGGTTTATTACCTGCAGCAAACAGTCGCCGATGAGTTACGTAAAAAGAATGCAGCCAGCCAGGTACTTGCCGACGTTTCCCAGATCAGCGCCCTGTCTTCGGTGATCCATGAATTGCAGAAGGAAAGGGCCCTGATGACAGGTTACGTTGCATCAGACGGCTTGACCCGTCAAAATCTTATGTCGCAACGGGACGACACTGACAGGTCAATAATGGAATTGAATCAAATCCTGGCAGAGCATCGCGGGCAACTCAATAATCTCTGGCTGCTCGACAGCCTTCCAGCCATTCGCGCGAAGGCAAATGACCTCGCTTACGGCCCGGAGGAGGATGCCTTTTTCCTCGATGGAAAAACGCTGATACTGGAAGAGGTAAACAAGATCTTGCTGTCGTCGAAAAGCGAAAGTGTAAAAAATCTGTTCCAGGACCACCTGGCCTTGCTTTATGCAAAAGAATACCTCAGCTGGATCCGCGGATACCTGGCCCAGGCAATTGCAAAACAAGGTTTTAACTATACCGAGTTTGTCACCGTCTCTTCTGTTTTTGGGCGACACGAAATGAATATGCAGAAGCTTCGCAAGTTCGGAATGACCGGTATGCGCGAAGCATTGGAAAAAAAGTATCAGGGGCCATTTGTCAATAAGACATATGCGATGATCAATGAGGCGTTGGAAGATATCGATTTAAAAGACTTTCCGGTAACTATCGACACATGGTATTCTAATGTAACCACCACCATTAATTCACTCAAGGAGATCGAAGATATCTCATCGCAGCAAATCAGCAAGGTCGCTTCAGCGGAACTCGATCAGGCCAATAATAATTTGATACGCAGCATTCTTATCGCGGTCCTCGTCATCGGTTTGATCGTGCTTGTTGTCTCCCTGATCATTAAAACCATTGTCAATGCAGTTACGAAAATAAAATCTGCCGCAGACCTTATGGTTCGCGGAAATGTCGATATCAACCTCGAGGTCCCTTCAAAGGACGAGATCGGGGACCTCGCTGTAGCATTCAATGAAATGATCGGTGTATCGCGTATGTATGCGGGCATCGCCGATCAGATCGGCAAAGGCGACTACTCACCTGTGATTCGGATTCGAAGCGAGAAGGACATGTTGGGAACCGCTTTGAACAATATGAAGACGAATCTGCAGAAACTTTCCAGAGAGAACGAAATTCGTACATGGCTCTTGACCGGCAACAGCGAACTCAACAATAAGCTGCGCGGCGAAAAAGAAGTCCGGGCGCTCGCCCAGGAGGTCATTATTCAGCTTGCCAATTATTTGAAAGCTCGGGTTGCTGCGATTTATCTGCGCGAGAATGGCCACCTTCGCATGGTGGGAAGTTATGCATTCCATCATCGCAAGGAAAACTCAAACAGTTTCGTTCTCGGCCAGGGATTGGTAGGCCAGGCTGCATTGGAAAAGAAACCGATAGTCTTCAGTGAAATTCCCGAGAACTATCTGAAGATCACATCTGCGCTTGGCAATGCGGTGCCGAAAAATGTCATTGTTTTCCCGTTTGTATATGAAAACGAAGTTAAAGGCGTGATTGAGCTTGGAACTCCGAATGAGATCACCGAGCTCGAAATGGAGTTTCTGAATCTCGCCGGCGAAAACATTGCCATCGCGTTTAACGCGGCTCAATCGCGCACCAAAATGAAAGAACTGCTGGAAGAAACACAACGCCAGGCGGAGGAGCTTGAAGTCCAGCAGGAAGAGCTGAAGCAGGCCAACGATCAGCTGCAGGAGAAGACGAGCCTTCTTCAAAAATCCGAAGCTGAACTCAGGGCGCAACAGGAAGAGCTCGAGCAAACGAACGAGGAACTTGAAGAAAAAGCCAACCTGCTGGAAGAACAAAAGGAAAGGCTGGAAACCGCAAAAATGGAAATTGAGAACAAGGCGCGGGAGCTTGAAGTTACCAACAAGTACAAATCCGAGTTCCTTGCAAACATGTCGCATGAACTCAGAACACCTTTAAACAGCATTCTCATCCTTGCTCAAATACTCTCAGAAAATAAAAACAAGGCCCTGGGCGAAAAGGAGGTCGAGTTTGTAAGGAATATCTATAACTCCGGAACCGACCTGCTGAACCTGATCAATGAGATCCTCGATCTGTCAAAGGTAGAATCTGGAAAGATCGAACTTGAGATCGCCGATATACAGTTTGACGAAATCGCCCGGGACATGGATGCCATGTTTTCGGAGGTTGCCGCATCCAGGTCTGTTGAATTCACAATTGATCTTCAGATCGGGCAATTGGGAACACGTTTTATTGCCACCGACCGGCAAAGGCTTTCGCAGATCATCAGGAATCTTTTATCCAATGCTTTCAAATTCACCGATAAACATGGCAAAGTTGTCATGTCGGTGGGCAAACCTTCACCAAACGTAATTTTCCGGAACCGAAACCTTGCAACGGGCGGAAAGGTAGCTGCGTTTGCGATATCTGATACAGGTATCGGGATTCCCGAAAACAAACAATCAATTATATTCGAAGCGTTTCAGCAAGCCGATGGGTCCACGAAACGCAAATACGGGGGGACTGGTCTCGGACTTTCCATTTGTCGTGAGCTTGCAGCAGCGCTTGGCGGCGAGATTCACCTCGAGAGTGCCGAAGGCAAGGGAAGCACGTTCACACTTTACCTCCCTTTGAAATTTGAGGCTGCCGCACGCGACAATGGAAGCCGTCAGGTTGAATTCCAGTCAAAGGTGGCGCATGGGCCCGGGAAGACCATTGAACCGGAACAGAGTGGCAGCCCGGTAGTGGCTGAATCGGTCATTGCGGATGATCGCAACAACATACGTGAGAATGATAAAGTAGTACTGATCATGGAAGACGACCTTGCATTTTGTCAGTTACTCCTGGGCTTTGTTCGCGAGAGAAATTACAAGGGCATCGTGGCCCATCAGGGCAACACTGGCCTGAGCTATGCACGTCATTACAAACCCGATGCAATCCTGCTTGATATGCGTTTGCCTGTGGTGGATGGTATCGAGGTATTGAAGCAATTGAAGAATGACCCGCAGTTGCGCCACCTTCCGGTGCAGATCATCTCCGGTTTTGACCTGCGCCGTGAAAGTATAGAACTCGGAGCGTTTGACTTTATCCGCAAACCGGTTTCCCGGGATGATGTGGTCGCCGCCCTCGATAAGCTCGAGGAGTTTGCTAACAAGAAAATGAAAAAACTGCTGATCGTTGAGGACAACGACCTGCAAAATAAGGCGATCAGGGAGTTGATCGGTAACAGCGACGTGAAATGCTTCTCTGCCTACTCCGGCGCTGAAGCCATAGAAATGCTCAGAAAAGAAAAATTCGATTGTACCATCGTCGACCTCGGCTTGCCCGATATGCTGGGTTTTGAATTGCTGCGCAGGATCAAAGCAGATGAATCATTGAACAAAATTCCAATTGTCGTTTATACCGGAAAAGATCTGACAAAAGAAGAGGCGAGCCAGCTGAATAACCTCGCAGATACGGTCGTTCTCAAAACCGTCGATTCCTTCGACCGATTGCTCGACGAAACAACATTGTTCCTGCACCGTGTCGAGTCCAGGCTCCCGAAAGACAAACAACATATGATCCGCAAGCTCCACAAGACCGATGAAGTGCTGAGGAATAAAACGGTGCTCGTGGTGGATGACGATATTCGCAACATATATTCGTTGACGAACGCCCTCAGCGAGGAGGGTGTCCTTTGCCTCGTAGCCGAGAATGGCAAGGCTGCGCTTGAAATGCTGAAAGGCAACTCCGTGGACATGGTGCTGATGGATGTAATGATGCCGGAAATGGATGGGTATGAGGCCACCCGTGAAATACGAAAAATGAAAAATTTCGATAAGTTGCCAGTGATTGCGCTCACCGCCAAAGCCATGAAAGGCGACCGCGAAAAGTGTCTTGCGGCGGGTATGTCTGACTATATTGCCAAACCGGTGAATTTGGAGCAATTGGTCTCGCTGATGAGAGTGTGGCTTTACCGTTAGTTCACCGAACAGAAGAACAAGGAACCAAAAATGAATTTTGATCCCGAAGAGTTTACTGAGTTTCTCGAATCCATTCGCTTCATGTATGGTTATGATTTTACCAATTATGCGGAAGCCTCGGTAAAACGGCGGATCATTCACTTTATGCAAAACCAGCACGTTGACTCATTGGAAAAGCTGGGGAAGATGTTGCTGCGCGACGAGCATTTGTTTGAAATGTTTATCCAGGAACTTTCGGTGACGGTGACTGAAATGTTCCGCGACCCGATGTTTTTTAAATGCCTCAGGTCAAAAGTGATTGGCAGATTGGCAACCTATCCTTTCATTAAAATATGGGCGGCAGGATGCGCGACCGGGGAGGAGGTTTATTCGATGGCAATCATTTTGAAGGAAGAAAACCTGCTTAACCGATCGATTATCTACGCCACTGACCTCAATCAAAAATCACTGGAAACCGCAAGGCAGGGAATCTATCCGATGTCCAACATGAAATCGTACACCACGAATTACATGAAAGCGGGTGGAAAAAGGTCTTTTTCGGAATACTATCAGGCGAAATACGGTTCAGTCCTCCTGGATAAATCACTCCGGCAGAATATCGTTTTTTCTCCGCATAACCTCACTACCGACAACTCTTTCAACGAATTTCAGCTGATCACCTGCCGGAATGTGCTGATCTATTTCAACCAGCAACTGCAAGACAATGTGATCAATCTTTTTTACGAAAGCCTTTGTCCTTTTGGTTTTCTGGGCCTGGGCAATAAAGAATCGTTACTTTTTTCGGGGAAAAAGAATGCATTTGAAGAAGTTGACCGCAAGGAAAAAATCTATATGAAGACAGCATAACGCAGGCTATGGATTATGTCATCATCATCGGATGTTCAGCCGGAGGGTTACCGGTTCTTTCCTCGTTGCTCGAGAGCCTTCCCGCAGCATATCCATTCCCGGTGATCGTCATCCAGCATCGCGCCAATGAGCATATGCTTTTGCTCGAGGAAGTATTGCAGTACAAGTCGAAGATCAGGATTAAGCAGGCAGACGAAAAAGAGAAAGTGACATCCGGAATTGTTTACATTGCACCGCCGGGCTATCATTTATTGTTTGAGCGGGACTTTACGTTTACGCTTTCCTCCGACGGGCCTGTCAATTACAGCATGCCTTCCATCGATGTCGCGTTCGAAAGTGCTGCGATGGTCTTTCAAAAGAAACTCGTCGGTATTATTCTCACCGGCGCAAGCGGCGACGGCGCGCAGGGGATTGCTGCGATACGACGCCAGGGCGGTATCACCATCGCGCAAGATCCTTTGGAAGCCCAGTTTCCGCACATGCCGAAAGCAGCGATTGACACAGGTGAAATTGAATGTATCCTTTCTCTTCAGGAGATACGCAACGTATTAATCGAACAACGTTTCAGAAAGACCAAATGAAAAAAGTTGATCAGACCATTCTCGTCGTCGATGACAAAAAGGCCAATATTATTGCCCTGCAGAGTCTCCTGGAAAAACCGGGGCGGATGTTTTTGCAATCGATGAGCGGCCAGGAAGCGCTGAAGATCGCCTTGAATAAGGCTGTCGATCTGATCATTCTTGATGTGCAGATGCCGGATATGGATGGATTTGAAGTAGCGCAAATTCTTCGTTCAAACAAAAAGACGAAAGACATCCCCATCATTTTTGCCTCCGCCGAAAAAAAAGAACATAAGTCGATGATGAAGGGTTTTGAAGAAGGTGCCATCGACTACCTTTTCAAACCGCTTGACCCGGAAATCACCGAAGCCAAGGTTTCCGTCCTGCTGAAATTCCAGATGCAAAAAAAGGAGCTTGTTGAAAAAAACCAGTCGTTGGAAAAATCCGCCCTGCTGATCAACAACTCGGCAGATATTATCGGCATCATCGACGTGACAAGTTTCAGGTTTGAAGAGATTAACAACGCATTTACCGCGATTCTGGGATACTCCCAGGAAGAGGCCAAAGGCACCTCCGTTGCTTTTATTCTGGGCAACGAAGACCGGTTAAACGTACAGAATCTCCTGCATAGCAAAAAAGAGCGCCTTTCGTTTGAAACACGTCTTTACTGCAAAGACCGGTCTATCAAGTGGCTGCACTGGAATGTGGTTGTGAAGGACAACAAATGGTTTATCAACGCGCGCGATATCACGGAGGTCAAACAGGTTGAGAAAATCCGGAACTATCTCGCTACGGTCGTAAAGCAGTCGAGTGATGCGATATACATTCACGACCACGAGGGGCGGATCATCTCCTGGAACGAAGGGGCGGAAAAGATCTATGGCTATTCCGAACCCGAAGCCCTCAATATGAAGATATGGAACATCATTCCGGAATTTCTGCAACCCGAGAGCCAGCTGATCGCTGACAAGATCTTCGCCGGAGAAAAGATTCAGATGCTCCAGACAAAGCGTATTACAAAACATGGCAAGTTTGTCGATGTATTGTTTTCTGCCGCCATCATCACCGATTCCAATAACCAGTACAAGTCGATCGCCATCACAGAAAGGGACATCACATTGCAAAAACTTGCCGATGAAAGGATTCGCGAGTTGAATGCGGACCTTGAGAATAACGTGATTCAGCTTGAAGAAACCAACAAGGAACTCGAATCGTTTTCGTATTCTGTATCGCATGATCTGCGCTCCCCGCTGCGCGCCATCGATGGCAATGCAAGGATCCTCGAGGAGGACTATCCGGACAAGCTGGATGAAGAGGGCAGGACCATCATTCAAAAGATCAGCAACAATGTTAGGAAAATGGAAAACCTGATCGACGATTTGCTACAATTTGCAAAGATTGGCAAAAAGGGCCTGCGCAAATCGGTGGTCAATGTGGAGGAGCAGGTACGTGCTGTGCTTTCGGAGCTGAACGCCGTTACGACACATGCCGCCGTTGTCACGATCAATCCTTTGTCCCCGGCCTACGTTGACAAATCACTGTTCAATCAGGTGTGGACGAACCTGCTCTCAAATGCAATCAAGTATTCCTCGAAAAAAGAACAACCGCTGGTCGAGATCGGCGAGCAGATAATCGCGGATGAGAATGTTTATTTTGTCAGGGACAATGGCGCCGGTTTTGAAATGGAGTACGCGGAGAAACTTTTCGGCACCTTTCAGCGGCTGCACCATGTCTCCGAGTTTGAGGGTACCGGCATTGGACTTGCAATTGTAAAACGTATCATTACAAGGCACGGCGGTCGCATCTGGGCGGAAGCAAAAAAAGATTACGGTGCCACTTTTTATTTTACCGTTCCTCCGATTCAGAAAAAACCTTCGGAGTTCACGAATTAAATGTCGGGAACGATTCGGATTTGTTGGTGAGCTTCCTCGAAAACCGGTTTTGGTTTTCCGATTCCGATAAGTCTGCTATCCGTTAATAAAAATTTCTACTATGCCAGCCTGCAGACAAAACCGGTTGTTTCAAGGGAAAGTCTCCCGGCGGACAGTAATTTTCACCCATTCATGCGACTTTGCAAAGGCAAAAAACAACTATGGCAAAAACAAAAGTCATCCACGGTTTCGAGTTTACGGAATATTTCAGACCCTCGCTCAATGAAACCGAACTGATCGGAAACAGCGCCGCTTTCTTTGACGCGATGGATCAGCGCAGAAGTGTTCGCGATTTTTCTGACAAACCTGTCCCTCGGCAGGTCATAGATAACCTCCTCCGTACGGCGTCTACGGCCCCCTCCGGCGCCCATAAACAGCCATGGACATTTTGCGTTGTTTCAGACCCGGTAGTAAAAAGCCAAATTCGCATGGCTGCGGAAAAGGAAGAACAGGAAAACTACAATGGAAGGATGAGTGACCAATGGATCAATGACCTGAAACCACTGCAGACTGACTGGAGGAAAGAATTCCTGGAGATCGCGCCGTATCTGATTGTCGTTTTTAAGAGGATTTATGAGTTCGATGTCCAACAGAATAAACTGACCAATTACTACGTCCAGGAATCAGTAGGAATCGCCTGTGGTTTTCTGCTGGCCGCCGTACACCTTGCAGGACTTGCAGCATTGCCGCACACCCCAAGTCCGATGAATTTCCTTTGTAAGATCCTGCGGCGTCCGGAAAATGAAAAACCATTTTTGCTAGTCCCGGTCGGATACCCTTCCGGGGATTGTTACGTTCCCAGGCTGCGCAGGAAATCGCTGGAAGAGATTGCAGTCTATCTTTGAGCGCCAGCGGACCAGAAAATCTGACTGCTTTAAATTACCCTTCGGGAATCTTATTGATGAAAGATAACTGTAAATGTGGTTCCTTCACCGGATTGGCTATCAACCTCGATTTGTCCGCCAAGGGTTTCGACGGCTTTTTTTACGATGGACAGTCCCAGTCCTGTACCTTTGATCGCCCCGATGTTTGATCCGCGATTGAATGGTTCAAAGACACGGTCGCGATCCTGAGTTTCGATGCCGATGCCAAAATCCCGCACGACGACCTTGACATCTTTGCCAATGCGTGTCACGTTCAGCAAGACTTCTTTTTTGTCCGGAGAAAACTTGATGGCGTTGCTTAGCAGGTTGACAAAAACATTGCGCAACAGTTTCTCGTCGCTTTCGATCTGCATCTGCGGGGCCGAAAATGACCGGACTATCTGGTGGGTATTATTGGTGGCGGCAACCACTTCTTCGGCAATTTTGTTGAGAAAATTGACCAGGTCAATCTGTTGTTTGTTCGATTTGAGTTTGTTCGCTTCATTCTTGCCGGCAGCAAGGACATCCTCGAGGAGCCCTTTCATTCGGTTGACGTACGATTCGATCGCATCAAATTTCGCCAGTTCCTGATCATTGACCGAGAGGGATTTCTTCAGCGCTGCCACGGTGGAGCTGATTGCGTTAAGTGGAATCTTGAATTCGTGGGAGGCGATGGAAACAAACTTGTTTTTCAATTCCACGAGCTCTTTTTCTTTTTGCAGGGCTTCCTGCAATTGCTGGGTGCGGTCCCTGACCTTCCTCTCAAGTGATTGCCGGTATTCTGAAAGTTCGGTGACGTCCTGTCCTACAAACAATGCACCGACGACTTTTCCCGCGGCGCTGATCTTGGGTGTTCCGCTCAGGAGGATTGTTACAGCCTCGGCGTTTTTGCGGTTGATCTTGAATTCCCGATTGCTTACCGAATCTCCCTGGAGGACGGTCGTGATCAGGCCCTGAAATTCTTCGGTATAGTTCTCATCGAGGATGGTTTTTACCCGCTGTGCAAAAACTTCATTTTTTTCATAACCGGTAATGCGGATGCATTCTTTATTCCACTCCGTAATGTATCCCTGGCCGTCGATCCCAAATATCACAGCGTTGGCACTTTCGATCAGATTCGATAATTCCTTGATGAGTTGCGATGTTTTTTTTTCAAAGGTCTTTTGCGGGGTTATATCCCGGCCGATGATGCAAATGTGTTCAACTTCCTGGTTCTTATTCAGTACCGGGTTGTAGTTCAGCTCGAAGAAAACCGAATGACCCGTTGGATGTTTAAAAACGGTTTCGGCTGTGTGTGAAACGTGTTTGGTAGTGACCTCCTGAATAACGAAATGCGTAAAGTCAGTGTATTCGTCGGGCAGTATCTCAAAGATAGAAACACCTTTGCGAAAAGGCGTGCGGGTAAGGTCTTCATAAGACTGCGCAACTTTGTTAAAAAAAAGAATCTTCCCTTGCAGATCGATGAGCACCATCGTTTCGGTCATGTGATCTAATATCGTCTGCGCATCTATCACGGTAGGGATACTGGTTGCCCGGTCAGTTATTGCTTGTTTTAAAAATAGGCAATTTTATTGTGAAGGTTGTACCAATTTTCTCTTCTGATTCGACGCTGACGCTTCCCTGTAATTTCTGGACAGCTTCCTGCACAATGTACAAGCCGAGGCCGGCGCCATCGCTCCTTTCGTTTCCCCGAAAGAACATGTCAAATATCCTTGGCAAATATTCCTGCCTGATACCCAGACCGTTATCAGAAAAGATAATCTTGAGGTTATCCGCTGTTGAAACATTTACTTTGATGTAAGGTTTTTTCGAAGAATCACTGTATTTAATCGAATTGCTGATCAGATTATGAAAGATCATTCCCACGCGATAACTGTCCGAATAACACGCGGCATGGCTGGAGCTTTCGAAGATCACCTCCACCGCCCGCGCTTGTGGCAGGTACATCAGGTTTTCAAAATTCCGCATGAACAATTGCCTGGGATCGATTGCTTCAATCCGGATCTCACTCCTGCTATTCATCGAGTAATCGACGATGTCTTTGAGGGTATGGTCGAGCCTGTAAATGCTCTCTTCGATCATTTGAAAATATTCCAGGTCGGTTATCTTTTCTTCCAGCCTGGCAATATTGATAATCCCCAGGATCGATGACAGGGGGTCGCGGAGGTTGTGCGATACGCTGTAAACAAAATTGTCGAGCTCTTTATTGATCTTTGTCAACTCGCGGTTAGAGCGCTGCAGTTGCTCATACTGAAGCCTCAGCTCATTTTCCGCAAACTGCTTTTTTGCTTCGGCGTCGCGCTGATTTAGCGAGTTGATAATGGCGGACGGCAACCGTGAAAGGTTTGATTTCAATACATAGTCATCAGCCCCCTGTTTGAGGCAGTTAACTGCGAATTCTTCCGATACCGTTCCCGTAACAAGAATAAACGGGATTGAGCTGCTGTGCTTCCGGCACAAGATCAGCGCTTCGATCGAGTTGAATTGAGGCAACATGTGGTCCGATAAAACTACATCGGGGTTGAAAGCGCTGAGGGCAGTTTCAAATTCCGGACGTGTATCCACCCGCTTGATGATGGAATGTAATTTTTCACGACGTATCGCCCGTTCAATCAATGCCGCCTCTTCCGCGATATCCTCCAATAGCAGAATTTTCAACTCATTTTTCATAAGGCTGAGTTTTAATATGGCAGGGGTCAGTAAAAATCCATGACTGTTTATTTCGCCGAAAATCGTTCAACATTCCTCGTTCCGGAGCCCGGTAAGAAGAAACGTCGGTCGTGCATCCCGGAGGATACCTCGAACCTGCTGGCATGGTTACAAGAAAAGTGTGCGGTGGTTGCGGTGAATAAAATCGTTTGACGGGGAAATGTTGCGGACACTCGCAGTCGGTGTGACAAATACACAGAGGTGACGGGGTGCGAAAACCCTCCTTAATAAGGCAAACCCAAACTACTTTCTTTTCCATCGATCCTATTTAAGGTAAAACCCTTCCTCTGTTTGCGACCGGCAAGCGGCAAACTGACCAACATTGAGCCTCAGCTTCAATGCGTTGGTTGCTCTGCCCTGGAATGGGCTCCCGGACAAAACAAGTTTCAATAGAATCGAGTCCTTGTCATTTAATCTACGAAAAATTCAATATTCGAGTTGTGCGAACCGGACGTGATTTTTTTTGAAAAGCCTGATTTTGGCGCTGCTGAAGGTCGATGTGATTTTGATCACGGGTTTTTTAACACAAAAAGCGCTTTTCTGATTCATTTTCCACTTATGAGGGAGTCATCAAATAGCTGTACCGTAATGGATGAAAATTAGATTTCTTTTAAGATAAACGCAGTAGCCGGCGTGGCCGATTCACGAACATCTTACCAGTAACGGATTGCTTTAAAAGGATAACGGGCTTATATTTAGTTCAGGAGCCCATATCTTGAACGTCGATGTTTGAGACATGGGCTTTTTACGTCTATATCATAATCATATGAATAACATCAAAGTTTTGCTGGTTGACGATCATACAATCCTGAGAGATGGTATCGCGTCCATTCTCAACCATGTTGAAGGAATTGCAGTGGTTGGCGGACTTTCCAGCGGCGAGGAAGCCGTCAACACCTTTAAACAGTATAACCCCGATGTCATTCTAATGGACATTTTAATGGGCGGAATGACCGGGCTGGAAGCGACCCGATGGATCAAGGAACAGGAGAATGGAATTAAAGTGATCATTATCTCTTCGGAGATCAAAAAGGAGTTTGTTTCAATGGGGATTAAGTGTGGAATTGACGGTTACCTCCCTAAAGACGTCGATAAAGAAACACTCGTTACTGCGATAAGGGCGGTTTCTCGCGGCGAAAAATATTTTAACACCGCTATTACCAACCTGGTTTTTGAAGATTTTTACCACGGCGAGAAAGAAGGGAAAAAGCGCAACCGGAAAATTGCTGAAGGACTTACAAAACGTGAAAACGAAATCCTTGAATTGATCGCATCGGGAAAAACCAACCAGGAAGTCGCGGATGTTTTGTTTATCAGCACCAAGACTGTGGAAACACATAAAGCGAATATCCTGGAAAAACTTGGGTTGCGGAATACGGCGGAGCTTGTCAAATACGCCATTAAAAAGAACATCATCTCACTCGAATAGGCCAGAGAAATCGGAATATCTCCCGCTTTTGGAATACTGTACCGGCTAGGGAATTCCCTTATTTATTCTCGTTTTCAACAAAAACATTACGCTCGAAATTTGCGACAAGGCCGTTTCCCGGCCCGGCAAAGGCATTTTATCTGCCTGGGGACCGTATTTTTATTAATTCAGAAAATCTCTTAAGAAAAGCAACTGTTTCCTATCCAAATTTGTATGTGGGAAATTGGTGAAGCGGAGAATTTAAACGACAAAAACACCCGCCCATTTAGAACCTATTCAAAAAGTGGCTTAAAGTCTTTTTAACAATGAACAAATTCAGAACTCTGCTGGTCGGAAATTTTAACAACAATTGGACATTGCTGTCTCATTTTGCAAAAAGTATGGAGATCACAGGTGCGGTTACATCCGGTGAAGAAGCACTGAATATTTATTCACATCTAAATACAGAAGTGATTTTTGTTGATGCCTTCCTGAAAGGGATGTCAGGGTTCGAAATGGCGAGGTTCGTCAAGGAACAAAATCCTGCCATTAGGATCATTATCGTCTCCGAAAAATTTCGCCTTGATTTTTTCAATACTTCCATGGAACTCGGACTTGAGGGTTATATCTCAAAAAACATGAACGACGACATTTTGAAACAGGCGATTGCACATGTGCGTAGCGGTAAAAACTGTTTTGATTCCGCCATTGCCCAAATGCTGATCTACGGATAAGCCGAAAGCTTAAAGCAAATCCAGTGTGATCGGGAGAATGTGCATTGAACAGAAAGCAAAAGTCGGAAGGCAAAACCTAAACGGCGTAATTAGATAAATTCGGATTGACCCATATGCATACTTGTCACCAGGCCGGTCAGCCACCGATAAATCCCCAAAATCCCATTCACATTGTAAACTGTGCGTCGTAAATCGCCTGCCTCAAGGTTGTACAGGCAGTTAACTCGGTTTTGAGTTTCTCCTAAGCAGCGGTCTTGCTCTTTTTCTTGAAGATCACCGACAGTTCGCCATCCGGCTCCAGTATGATGGTGTCGACTTCGGCCAGATCAAATACCCCCTTGGTGTTGAGCGTCTTGAGAATTTCTTTTTCTGATAATTTATTCTGTACGATCGCACCCTTTAAAAAACTTCCATTGTGGAATATCAGGAACGATTTCGGATAGATCAACGGCTTTGATTTTTGATGCTTGAGAATCATCAGACAAGATCCGATGTGGATCGAGACAGCCATAATAAAAAAAACATACTTGCTCGTCAGTGAAGTACTTTCATTGACAATCACAAAAAATACCAGGAAGCCGATAACGATGCTGATTGCTATTTCGTGTTCCGGCAGTGCGTTGTTCGCCTTTTTATGAGAGGCAGAAAAATAGTACTTGATGAATACGAACAAAAATACAATTGCCTGCAGCAATGCCAGGTTCAATAGTGCATGTAGCGTTTTTGCCTCCATACCTGAAAAAGATAAAGCCCAAATTTTGTTTCGCCAGCGGAGAATGACAATGTTTTCCAGTAATCACCAGGTAGGTAGTACTCAATTTCGCAGATATCCTGTGAAATATCCTTGAGTTAAAAAAAAACTGTACCAGCGGCGGATCATCAAAACATTCGGGCTCTCATGCGCTTCAGGATACGCCGTAATATCAGCATGGATCAATACGGGTGTTGTATCATAGGATCGAAGACCGCAATTCGTTCTGCCAAACCGGCTGGCGTGGGGAATAGGATAAAAAATAAAAGTTATTGGGTCAGGCCGTTTTGTTTCATTTTCAACTTCAAAAACTGAAGATCTTTTTTCATTGCTTCCAATACTTTTTCCTTTTCAATCGTCAATGTCCTCCCGCCCTGATCGGCCGTACCCAATGGATACTCATAATGCACCGAAAGCGGGCACGAAATGTTAAATTTTTTCAGCAACGAAAAATAAGTATCGAAATCAATGGCACCGGTACCAAGCGGAACACTCTCGGTTGACCATTTGCCGTTTTTCTTCGTCCACTGATAATCTTTGATATTGACTGTTTTGATATAGGGAGCAACTGCTTCAAAACCGTAAATCCAGGAATTGGCACCTTCGATGCTGGCATGGTATACATCGTACTGTGAGCCTGTGTATTTTGCATGGATTTCCTTTAGCACTTGCGCGAGGTCCCAAACGGCTGCCCCGAAATATTTACCTGAATGGTTCTGATAGCAGCCAGCAATACCGTACCGCGCATTCAATACTTCCAGCTTGTTGATTTTCTCTCTGATGCGCTGAAGGTTGTCGGCAATTGAAACATTACCATCGTAATGAAACCATCCAAGCCTGTAATGCCGGATTCCCAGCGCACTTGCGGTTTTGAGAATCGGTTCCGTAAGCGGGTCGTCCGCATCTTCGATAGCTGTCACAATGCTGAATATATTCAGGCCAGCTTTTTTTACTGCGTCCATCGCTTTCGGAAGATCCTCTGAAACGTGTTCGGGAGAAACATGACCACCCGGTCGTACCGTGAGGTCCACACCGTCAAAACCCAACGCGGCAGCGGTTTGAGCCATGCCGGTGTAATCGAGCCATTGAAGATTCTTCGAAAAAACACTGATCTTGAAACCGGAATTTTCAGGTACTCCCGCTGTCACAAATTCCTTCCGGTTTAGGAATGAAACTGGAATGATTCCGGCCGACAGGCCGATACCAAGCATCGTTTTATTGACAAAGTTTCTTCGGTTCATGGAGCTGCTGATTTTGTGAAATGGACCTCGTCTATTGCCAATTTCGAATTTCCATCACCAACAACCAACATTATTCTTGCGAAACATCCTGATTACTTTAATATTGTTGACCAAATGGTCGAATCTATGCTAATGGAACAAACGATGAGGTGGTATGGACCTCATGACATTGTCACGCTGCGTGACATCCGGCAGGCCGGGTGCTCGGGGGTAGTTACAGCGCTCCACCAAATACCGGTAGGCGAAATATGGACGATGCCGGAGATTAATCAAAGAAAGACAATGATCGAACAGGCAGGCATGACGTGGACCGTTGTCGAAAGCCTGCCCGTCCATGAAGATATCAAAAAACAGTCCGGCCAGTATGGCAAGTACATCAACAATTACAAAGAAAGTCTTCGTAATCTGGCATCGTGTGGCATTCGGGTTGTTACATACAACTTCATGCCCGTACTCGATTGGCTTCGCACCGATGTTTCTTATGAACTTCCTCCCGGTAGCAGAGCGTTGCGGTTTGAAAAATCCGCATTCATTGCATTCGACCTGTTTTTATTGAAACGACCACACGCAGAATTTGACTACACCACTGCGGAAATTGAAAAAGCCATTACTTTTTTTAGAAACCTTCGTGATTCCGGAAAGGAAGCCTTGTTCCGGAATTGCCTGCTCGGATTGCCGGGAAGCGATGAGCGTTTTACTCCCGCGCAGGTTCTTGATGCGCTGAAAAGCTATCAGGGGATTGATGCACGCCAGCTAAAACAAAATCTTTTTTCGTTCCTGGAACAGGTTGCACCCATCGCGCAGGAACTGGGATTGAAGCTTGCTATACATCCGGATGACCCCCCTTATCCAATCCTTGGATTGCCCAGGGTAGTGAGCACCGAAAAGGATGCCACCGCGCTGCTGGAAGCGGTGGGCCTGGAGGCAAACGGTTTATGTTTTTGCACGGGGTCTTTCGGCGCGCGACCCGATAACGATGTGGTGTCCATGATCCGGAAGTTTGGCGATCGTATTCATTTCCTTCATTTGCGAAATACAAAGGGTGATGATCAGGGTAATTTCTTCGAAGCGGATCATCTTGCCGGAGATACGGACATGTTCGCGGTTGTTAAAGAGATAGTGTTGCTGATGAAGCGAAGAAATGTCTCTCTCCCCATGCGCCCTGATCACGGCCATCAGATGCTGGATGATCTGAATAAAAAAACCTATCCGGGTTATTCTGCGATCGGGCGTTTGAAGGGACTCGCTGAGTTGAGAGGCCTCGAGCTGGGGATCTATCGTTCATTACTCGAAAGGCAATCTGACGGCGTGACCTTGCCGAAATCCAATGTATAGAATCAGACTTCTGCTTTCGTTTTCCGCGATTCTCGTTTTGTTATCATGTGAAAAAAATTCCAGCGAAAACGCCCTGGGATTCATCTCAGATTCTCTCGACTCCCTGTTCGCTACAGCTTCGGATTTTAGCGGCGTCATTTTAGTGGCCGACCACGGAAAGCCGGTCTATCACAAGGCGTTTGGATACCGCGCCTTCGACGAACAGGTTGCCCAAGACACCAACTCCATTTTCGAACTCGCCTCGGTGTCGAAACAGTTCACGGCCATGGCGATCATGATGCTTCAACATGAAGGGCGGGTCAACTTTGATGATCCGATTGAAAAATACATTCCAATCCCATATCCGGGTATCACCATCCGGCATTTACTTCATCATACTTCCGGATTGCCCGATTACCAGGCAGTGATGGATCAACACTGGGACAAGAACCTCGTCGCTGGTAATGACGATAACATAGCGTACCTGATAAAATATCGGCCTGCAAGTAGTTTTTCACCCGGAGAAAAGTTTGAGTACAGCAACACCGGGTACATGCTGCTCGCGACGATTGCTGAGCGCGCTTCCGGAAAGGACTTCATCGCCCTGTGCAACGAAAAGATTTTTCGGCCTTTGAAAATGGAAAAAACGTCAATCCGGACGAAAGTGGAAAAACTTAAAATACCCGAAATCGCATGGGGGCATATTCACGTGCAGGAGAAGGGCCGTTATATCCGTGCGGATTCTTTTCCGGAATTTAATTACACGATCTGGCTTGGGGACCGGAAGGGACCAGGCCGTGTAAGTGCCACCGCCTCGGATATCCTCAAATGGGACAGGGCTTTATATGGCAAAGAACTTGTCCCGGCGGAACTAATAGCCGAGGCGTTTACACCAGCAACGCTTAACGACGGATCGGTATCCCAATACGGTTTTGGCTGGTATATCCAGGAGCATGCCACACATGGGAAAATCGTTTATCACAATGGCGATAACCCTGGATACGCTACAACCATCGTGCGGTATCTTGAACAGGATCTGACGGTCATCCTTCTCTCCAAAAACGCCCACGCAAAATTCGACTCGATTGCAGCCGGGGTGCGACTCATCGTGGAGAATGTTTTGTAGTCCTTGGCGTTCTGCCTGCAAGGCACAACTTGAAAACGTTAAACTCGAAACGACTCGCTACCTGAAACGTTAAACCTGAACTCATTTAGGGATTCAAAGCGAAGCGATTGTTTTGGATTTTTCCGTATTTTAATTTTTTAAACCCGACGCTATGACCAGGCCTTTGATTGTGACACTGCTGCTGATGTTTTCGCTGGCCTCACAATCGCAACCGGATACCTTATTGATCAGATTGAATAAGGCGATTGCTTCGAAGAGTAAATTCGAGCGCAAAAAATTAGACCGCATCGAATCGCTGCACGAACAACTCAATAAAACCGGTCTTCCGGATGAACAGCGGTTTTCCCTTCTTCAGCAATTATGCAATGAGTACAAAACATTTATCTACGATTCGGCCTTCAGCAACATCACGAAATTACAGGAAGTTGCCTATCGTTTAAAAGATCCTGTCAGGATCGCATACGGAAAAACCTTGCTGGGATTCATTCTTGTATCGTCTGGGATGTTTAAAGAAACGCTGGATTCATTGGTAAATCTGCGGGTCCAATCAATGCCGGACAGCATCAGGATTGACTACTACGCTATACTTGCAAGGACATTTTATGACCTCGGCGATTTCGATAAGGACGGGTTTTACACCCCTCGATACAATAAACTGGGAGGGCTTTATATCGACTCGGCAAAAAACCTTTGCCAGCCGGAGTCTTATGAATTTATCTACCTGAGCGGTTTGCAGGATCTCAAGAATGGGAATTCGCGAAAAGCCGAGGCTCAGCTGAATCATCTGATGACTTCGTATGACCTGACTTCTCGCCAATTGGCGGTAACCGCATCGACCCTGAGTTATCTTTATATATCGCGAAATAAACCGCAGCTGGCCATGGCGTTGCTGGCACGCGCTGCTACCGCAGACATCGAATCATCCACAAAGGAAACTTCTGCATTGTCGACCCTGGCGGAACTCCTGTATAAGGACGGTGACGTCGCCAACGCTTATGATTACATCCAGCAGGCAATGGATGATGCAGTCTTCTATGGTGCGCGACAGAGAAAAGTACAGGTCGGGTCCATCCTTCCGATCATTGCTTCGGCCAGGTTGAACAATGAATCTGAGCAAAAAAAGGTCTGGCTCATTTATTCAACGATCATCACAGTGCTCTCAGTTCTGGTTTTCGTATTTGCCATCATCATTTTCAATCAGCTCAAGAAGCGTAAGGTTGCGGAGAAAGCACTCCAGGAAGCGAACAAGATCAAGGAGGAATATATCGGATATTATTTCAATATTAACTCCGAGTACCTGGGTAAAATCGAGGGTTTCAAAAAATCAATTGAAATGAAGCTGATGACCAAAAAGCTTGATGACATCAAATTCATTATTAACAGTATTAATCTGAAGAAAGAAAGGGAGGAGCTTTATCACAGTTTTGACAAGGTCTTCCTCAAGCTTTTTCCCGATTTTGTGACCGTCTTCAACTCTTATTTTAAGGACGACGACAAAATTGTCTTAAAAGACGGGCAGCTACTCAATACTGAACTGCGAATTTTCGCACTGATCCGGATGGGAATTCATGATACGGAGAAAATTGCGCGCATTCTGGATTACTCGATAAACACCATCTATAACTATAAGGCCCGAGTAAAAGGCAAATCGATTATTCCGAATGAAGACTTCGAAAGAAAAATCATGCAGATCCATGCACTCTAGGCTACAGATGCAGCCACAATCGGTTTATATTTTTCAACGATAACGTTTATACTAACCTTTTGATTGCCAACTTTCTAGGCACTTCCACAGACAAATTTTATCCACTTTTTAACAACGGGAATTTTCAGATCCCTGAACGGTAGGTTGATTTGCCAATACAAACGATTTCCGGCCCATGCCAGTTCGTTCGCCTCCTAAACCAACACGAAAAAAAAGATGATGCGTGTTTTTCTGATTTTGTTTCTCGCCATTCAGCCGTTTTTAACGGCAACAGGTAAAAACAAAGACCGACCTGTTGAAGTTTCTTCACCGGATGGATCGCTGAAACTCGTTTTTGAAATCAAAAACAGTATTCCGTACTACAGCCTGTTTCGAAATAACGATGCGGTCATCAAATCATCCCGGCTGGGTTTTATCCTGAAAGAGATCCCTTCCATGGACAAAGGTTTCAAACTGCAATCGTCGCAAAAATCCGCATTTGACGAAACGTGGGTCCAGCCATGGGGAGAAATAAAAAATGTCCGCAATCATTATAACCAGCTTCTTATAAATCTTGAGGAGGAAAATTCACCCAACCGGAAACTTGTTATCGAATTTAGAATTTACAACGACGGAGCCGGATTTCGTTACCAATTTCCGGAGCAACCCCGGCTGAAGAATTTCGTCATTATGGACGAACTGACGGAGTTTGCCTTTGCCGATGACCTGTCCGCATGGTGGATTCCCGCTTACGGGGAAGAGATGGACTCCGAATACCTTTACAGGAACTGCAAAATCAGCGACGTCTCTGAAAAGACCAGCACACCCGTTACACTGGAAAAAGACGGGCTGTTCGTTAGTATCCACGAAGCAGCGCTGGTGGATTATGCGGGGATGGCGCTTTCCCACGAAGGTAACCGCATTTTGAAAACCGATCTCGTTCCATGGGCAAATGGAAATCGCGTTGAAACTTTCGCGCCAATGAAAACTCCGTGGCGAACCATACAGGTCGCCTCTTCCGCCGCGGACCTGATCACCTCTTGTCTTATCCTCAATCTGAACGAGCCTGACAGGATCGGGGACGTGTCATGGATCAAACCAGGCAAATACACGGGTGTATGGTGGGCAATGCACCTGAAGAGAAATACGTGGGAAGGTGGTCCTAACCATGGCGCAACCACAGAGAACGTCAAAGCGCTGATTGATTTTGCTGCGCGGCATGAATTGTCAGGCGTATTGGCCGAAGGATGGAATGAGGGGTGGGAAGGGGACTGGACGATGTCCGGGAATTTCAGTTTCACGAAAGCCTATCCGGATTTTGACATGGTGGAACTCAGTCGCTATAGCCGCGAAAAAAATGTCGCCCTGATCGCCCATCACGAGACCGGTGGAAACGTAAAAAATTACGAACGACAGCTTGAAGACGCCTTCAAACTGTTAGCGCAGCACAACATTCATTACCTGAAGACAGGATACGTTAACAGACTGCCGTCGGGTGAACGCCACCAGGGACAATTCATGGTGCGTCATTATCACAAGGTCATGGAGACTGCAGCCAGGTACAAGGTGATGCTTGATGTCCATGAGCCTGTAAAGGACACCGGACTTCGCAGGACGTATCCGAATATGATGACAAGAGAGGGCGCACGCGGTACTGAATACGAGGCGTGGAGTTCCGGCAATCCACCCGCGCACACGACGATACTTCCTTTTACACGTTGTCTCGCCGGTCCGCTTGACTACACACCCGGCATTTTTGATATTTTGTTCAAAAACCAGTCAACATTCCGTGTCCATACAACGCTGGCAAAACAGCTTGCGCTTTACGTGGTGATCTACAGTCCGCTCCACATGGCGGCAGATCTTCCCGAAAACTATGAAGGCCATCCTGCATTTAAATTTATTGAAGATGTTCCTACTGACTGGGAATTCACAAAGGTTATCGAGGGCAGGATCGGTGAATACATTACCATTGTTCGCAAAGACAGGAATAGCACCGAATGGTTCCTGGGCTCCATTACAAATGAAAAGCCGCGTGTGGTTAAATTCAAACTGGACTTCCTCGACAAAGGAAAAAAATATACGGCGGAAATATACCGTGATGGGAGGGAAGCGGATTTTACAAACAATCCCTTGCCAGTGGAAATCCAGACGGTGCCGGTTGATGCCACTACAACGCTTGACCTTTGGATCGCTTCGGGCGGAGGCAGCGCGATACGTTTCTTTGAAACCCCCGGAAATTGATTATGACAGCGACCACCACCATGTTGAAAAGGAGGAAGATCGAATTCGATGGCGATCACACATCGCATTCGCTGCTGATTGGAAATTTTGGCGACGTCGAATTTATTGCAAAAGGCGTTTTCAATCTTTCGGGCATGATCTATTCCAAGCAGACCGTCGAGTTCACCGCGATCGGCTCGGGAAGCATCCGTTTCCACGGATTTTGCCGCAAGCTCATCATCCATCTTGTGAAAGGTGAATGCACACTCGATTTCAGTGGTTTAACGTGTCGGGAAGTTTCCTGTATTTCGCTGCGCGATAAGTCGCGAATCATGGTGGGCCCGGCAAAAATTATCACCCGCGCAAACCTGCAGGATGAAGCTGTCCTGAAATATGGTAGCAAGTCGCTATTGCAGAATTACTCCGTCCTCGGAAAAGCAAGGATCGAGCTTGCCACACTTCAAATCGACGCTAAAACAGAACCAACTAAACCAATTCTATGAAAACGAATCGCCGACTTTTTCTTGCCCGTTTTTTCACCTGACCGACCATTGCATCAACCCCCCCAGCGACGCATGTGCGCTGTAAATTCAGCTTTGCCGCTGATTTACAGTCTCCTGTTTTGACCCCGATAGGATATTTTGATTAAGTGCCCTTGCAAAGGGTATTTATGGACGCTAATGAATTTAGACAACCTTTCTTCATCTACACAACCTATGAATAGGATAAATCCTTTTACTGTCAGGAGGCGTTTTTTCCAATACATGTGTAATCCGCTTTTTCTTGCTTTTATTTCTTTCATTACCTTTTACACGACTTATGGCCAAAACGACGGAATCGTGCGCGGAGCCCAATTGCCGTATACACGATATGAATCGGAAAACGGATCACTCGGAGGGGCTGCGAGCTTGCAGCAAACAGCGAGTCACGATTATAACACGATCGCATCCGAAGCCAGTAATCAGAAATATGTAAGCCTTCCTTCGAATGGTTCCTACGTGCAGTGGACCGCTTCAACCGCGTTTCAGGGAGTCAATCTCCGTTTCACAATGCCTGATAATTCAACGGGAACCGGCAACAGCGGGTCACTGGCCATTTTTATCAACGGCACCAAATTGCAGAATATCAACCTGTCTTCGTATTGGGCCTACCAGTATTTCCATGGATCGGAAACGGAACCCGTGCAATCTCCTGGCGGGAAGACGTTCATGCGATTCGACGAAGTTCATTTCAAGCTGGCCAGTTCCTATCCGGCCGGCACCGTTGTCAGGATTGCCAAGGACAATGGCGACGCATTTACATACGGCGTGGACTTTCTCGAACTTGAGCCAGTACCTGCACCGTTGCCTGCTCCCCTGAATTCACTTTCGGTGACGGATTATGGTGCCAATGGCAGTGACAACGCCGACGACTTCGCCGCCTTTAACGCATGCTTAAGCGCAGCGTCCTCGCAGGGAAAAAATGTTTTTATTCCCGCTGGGAGATTTTTGCTCAGCGACAAGTGGACGGTCAATGTAAGCAACATGAAGATACTTGGGGCCGGAGTATGGCATACCGAAATATTCTTCACGACCGACAAACAATTCTACGGAGGAATCTTTGCGCGTTCGACGGGTTTGGAGATTGGCCACTTTACCTTGAATACGAATAACAACGACCGTTTTAAATATGATGAAGCCAACGCGCGCGTTCCCGCGGAAATTTACAAGATCTATAAAGGCTTTATGGGGACCTACGGGTCAGGGTCCAGGATCCACAACGTGTGGGTCGAACATTTTGAATGCGGCGCATGGATTGCCGGTTATGATCCTCCGTATCCTATCGACATCACCACTGACCTGATCATTTCAGGGGGACGTTTCAGGAATAATTATGCGGATGGTGTCAACTTCTGTCAGGGAACAAATAATTCAGTTGTAGAATACAGCAGCCTGAGGAACAATGGCGATGACGCGCTGGCCATGTGGCCGAACAATGCCTTGAGTGCGCCCCAGGAATTCAATAACATCTTCCGTTACAACACGATAGAAAATACCTGGCGTGCGGGAGGTATCGCAATTTTTGGCGGATACGGTCACCAGGTATTTCGCAACATTATCAAAGACGGTGTCGGAGGGTCGGGTATCAGATTTACAAATGATTTTCCCGGTTACAAATTTGAACCGGGCAAGCCCAAGATCATTCTCACCGACAACTGGATCGAGGCATGTGGTACCAGCTACGATCTTTGGAACAGGATGCGGGGCGCTGTTGAATTCAATGTCCCGCAAGGAGTTTTTGATATGGAATTCAACAACACCAAGATCATTAACTCTCAACGGCACGGCTTTAATTTTGAAGGCAGTTTCACCAACGTCGTTTTTAACAATACAACCATCGATGGAACTGGCCTGGATGCGTTTGTGGATCAGCCGACCATGGATGACTGGGGTGGTTTTGGAATCAGGGCCCAGGCCAATGGAAAAGTTACATTCAATAACGTGAGCTTTAACAGGATTGAATCCTACAAGGCGGGAACAGATCCGGTGTACGGCAATATTAAAAACCATAATACCGGATTCGTTATCGAGGTCGTGAATACCAATGTGCCCCTTACGGGGATTACAGTCAGTCCGGCAAGCATATCCCGGGCCGAAGGACAAACGGAGACTCTCACGGTCACCTACTCTCCAACGAACGCGACCAATAAAACGCTGACATGGACGTCGTCAAACACATCCGTTGCCACGGTAAACGAAGCGGGGACCGGTATCGCAACCGTTACCGCCGTAGCCATCGGCAACGCGACGATCACTGCCCGATCGGCAGACGGAAACTTTACCGCGACGTCGACGATCAGTGTAACGCCCGCGGTCAATATTACGGCAGCCGATGCCGCCGCGGGTGAAGGAGGTAACGTCGGCGTATTTCGCATTGCAACTTCCGCAGTGAGCTCGAATATCACAGTTCCTTACACAATTTCGGGCACGGCCACGTCCGCAGACTATACGCCGTCGTTGAGTGGTTCTGTCACCCTGACGCCTGCGGCTCCTGCAGTCAACATTACGGTAACACCCGTGGATGATACTGCATTCGAGGGATCTGAAACGCTTACGCTTACTATACAGACGGGCTCGGGTTATACGCTGGGCGGAAATGTTACAGCTACGGTTGCCATCGCTGACAACGAAAATCCTCCCTGTACGGCGCCGGTTATTGGATTTACTTCCACTGCACCCGTGATAGATCAATCCATTGACGGCACATGGAACAATGTTCCGTCGGGAACGATCGGCAACGTCACTGTCGGCAGCATGCCATCGGATTTTGCCGGAAGCAAATGGCGGGCGATGTATGACAATACGAATTTCTACGTGCTGGTCGAAGTCAAAGACAACAACAAATTCAATGACTCCGGAACATCCTGGTGGGAAGACGATGTGGTGGAGATCTTTATCGATGGCGATAACAGCAAGGGAAGTTCGTACGATGGACAAAATGATTTCCAGCTTGGATTCCGTTACAATAGCGCGACGGTGAACGTTGGAGGTAACTCCGTAAATCGTACTACAGGAATCGTTTTCACGATCCAGAATGTTACCGGTGGATATAACCTCGAAGCCAGAATCCCCTGGTCTACGATCGGCGTGACGGCGACAACGGGTAATCGCATTGGTTTTGATGTTTCGGTGGATGACGACGATAATGGAGGAACGAGGGATGCACAGGTTTCAGCATTTGCAACAACGAGTATGGGATGGTCCAATCCAGGCCTTTTTGGAAGTGTTTACCTGACGACATGCACGGCTCAGCCACCTGTGGCAGTGACTGGCGTTTCGGTTTCGCCCGCATCGGCTACGATCAGCGTGGGTGGGACGCAACAGTTAACCGCGACAATTTCTCCTTCGAACGCTACCAACCAGAATGTAAGCTGGAGCTCAGGTAATAGTTCCGTTGCGACAGTGAGTTCATCCGGGCTCGTGACTGGTGTTGCGCAGGGAACAGCCACCATCACGGTAACAACCCAGGATGGAGGCAAGACATCGACAAGTTCCATTACCGTGAACACAACCACCGTGCCGGTGACCGGTGTCACAGTTTCACCTGCGTCAGCGACCATCAACGTCGGTGGAACACAACAGTTAACAGCTACAGTCTCACCGTCGAACGCCACAAACAAAAATGTTACGTGGACATCGGGAAATACTGGCGTTGCAACCGTAAACTCCACGGGTCTGGTAACGGGTGTCGCTTCCGGAACTGCTACCATTACCGTTACAACCCAGGACGGAGCAAAGACAGCGACGGCCTCCATCACGGTAAACAGCACGACGCAGTCTGCCTACCCTTCCGGAACTCCGTGGGCAATTCCAGGAACGATCGAGGTTGAAAACTTCGATAACGGCGGGCAGGGGGTTGCTTATAACGATAACGATGCAATCAATTCCGGTGGCCAGGGCAGGACATCGGAAGGGGTCGACGTTGAGGCGTGTAGTGAAGGCGGATTGAATGTTGGTTGGACCAATACCGGCGAGTGGCTTGAGTACACCGTCAATGTTGCTACGACAGGAAATTATGATATTGATGTGCGGGCAGCTTCAATATTTTCCGGGGGAACGTTCCACATCGAATTCGGGGGTGTTGACAAAACCGGTCTGATGACAACAACCAATACGGGGTCGTGGCAAACATGGACTACCATCTCGAAAACCGCTGTTTCGCTCGCGGCGGGCACACAGGTGATGCGGATCTATTTGGACAACGCCAACTTCAATCTCAACAAAGTTACCATCACTTCCGCCGCTGGTGACCCGGCAGGCGTCATTACCTGTTACCGCGCTCCCGCTGCCATCACGGTAAACGGCACACTTTCAGAGACGGGCTGGAACGTAACACGCGGGATCTCAAAAACAACAGTGGGAACAACGAACAACACGGCGACTTTTGGGGTGATGTGGGATAATACAAACCTGTATGTCGGCGCCCGCGTGCTCGATGGAAACCTGTTCAGCGATTCACCCAATAACTGGGAAGATGATGCCATTGAGGTATACATCGATGCAAACAACAACAAGCTCACCACTTACGACGGAGTCGATAACCAGATCATTAAAAATTATAACAAGAGCACCGTGTACACGAAGCTCGCCATCAGCGGACTGCAGCACGCGTGGGCTTCGGCAAGCGGTGGATACACGATCGAGCTGGCAATTCCCTGGGCCGCGCTCGGGATCTCGGCGCCTGCAGCGGGAAGAACCATAGGCTTCGATATTGGCTATGATGACGACGACAACGGAGGTACGCGTGAATCGCAGGCTGTTTGGAATGGTACCGTCAACAATTATCAGAACACGGCTGCGTTCGGAAGCCTTGTGCTCAACAGCACCAATTCCACAGGCGGAAGGATATCAACAGAATCCATTTCTTCCGCAAGGAAAGAACCATTTGATCACAGGGTGAGTTTCTGGCCGAATGCGGTGACGTCCGAATTGCACATCACCTGTGACGGAACATTTGACCAGCTTGAAATTGTGGACCTGCTCGGAAGGACACACATGGTGAAGGCGATCACGGCCGAAAAGGAAATCACCGTAAGTGTGCGTTCCCTCATCGACGGGCTTCACATCGTGAGGATGACGGGTCTTGGAAAGGATCACAGTTTTCGGATCGTAAAGAAGAATTAAGCGATTCATCGCAAAGAAACTTCCGGTGACCAACCGGATGGTTAGGGTAATTAATTAAGGTCTCCTTCGGGGACCTTAATTTTTTCACTTCGGCGAGCTCGCTTTTGTTCGCTTTTGTTGGTGAAGAACACCCACAAAAGCAAGGGAATCTGACCAGCAATTAGAATTCCTTGATAATTCCTTATTTTTAGTAATTTTTAGTAAAAATCAAAACCCTGTCCAATGCTTTCGGCGCAAAAGTTAATTGCCATTGTTGCAGCTTCATTTCTTTCAATCCACGTATTCGCCCAGGCCGGGTACGTAAAACTTGAAAACGATTCAACCTTGCCAGGTTATGTTAGATTTTATACGTCCGCAAAGGACGGTCACAGAGGTATTGAGTTGTGGAAGACCAAAACTGACAAAAAGCCGAGAAAAATCCCATTCACTTCAATGCGCGAATATGCGGTCAAAAAAGACACGTTCGTAATCCTGCAACACTTCAAACCGTTTCATGATACGGAAACCTATTTTGACATCGTGGAAGCCCGGGTGATCTCCAGGGGCAGGGTTTCTCTCTTGATCATTGACAATTACCAAAACCCGAAGAAAATAAGCGCGTACACAGGAGGTGGACTTGTGCCCGTGATTTTGGATGCAAGCCTGGGGAACCATTCGTATATGTATGTCATGAAGGACAAAGCATCAGGGAATTTTTTCGGCCTGCCGTCACGGAAGGAAAAGTTGAGAGAGGCATTGCTGGATTATTTTCCGGAAAAGTACATCGACCGTTATCGCGAAGAAAATGGTGAACTAGTGGACTGTAACATTTGAAACAGGTGTAATAATTCGATGTTTCGGATTATTATATTTCCATTTGATTTTTTTTGCGTTCATGTTGTACTTCATGATGTATCTTTTGATTTTTCTTGCCAAGTCA
>Ga0196981_1000208_pt1 | contig 40148 bp, 36 predicted proteins | sample S3_2013CmetaG_FD_155462 | JGI IMG/M metagenome (GOLD analysis project Ga0196981, IMG submission 155462) | Soil microbial communities from Anza Borrego desert, Southern California, United States - S3_20-13C | ecosystem: Environmental > Terrestrial > Soil > Desert | place: USA: California... | reverse complement strand
GCGTACTTCCGGGGTCCTCGAGGGCAGGGATGGATCCTGCCCGCTTGCTCGCCGCACGCCTTCGGATCGTGACCGCTGTTCGCCCACGGGCAGGACAAGTCCGTCCCACGGCCGGTCCGCAAGGACGCCGGGCCGGCGAGTCGAGGAGGTCCGAGAAGGGCCGGCAATCGACGGGCGGGTGGAAAACGGCCACGCGGGGCGGTCACCTCGTCGAAACGGTAAAACACATTCAGCACCGGGCGAGGCCCGGCCGCCCCGCACCCTCCCCACACCGCTTCGCAGGAAGCGGCGCCGACCCTTGCCTGTGACGGTGTTGACTAACCCCGTCCTCCGTCCGACAAGGCCTGACCCTTTTTCAAGCGGTCCCGACGCTCTCCGGCGCCGGGGCCGTCTCGCTTTTGGAGGCCTGCCCCGTGTCCACTGAACATCTGATGGGTGTCTACAACCGCGCGCCGCTGGAGGTGGATCGTGGTCAGGGCGCGCGTCTGTGGGCCAAGGACGGCACGGAATACCTCGACTGCGTCATGGGCATCTCGACCAACGCCCTCGGCCACGCCCATCCGGTGCTGGTCCAGGCGGTCAAGGACCAGGCCGAAAAGCTCTGGCACGTCTCCAACATCTTCAAGATTCCCGGCCAGGAAGCGCTGGCCGACGCCCTGTGCGAGAAGAGCTTCGCCGACGTGGTCTTCTTCACCAACTCGGGCACCGAGGCGGTCGAGTGCGCCCTGAAGACGGCGCGGAAATACCACTCGGCCAAGGGCCAGCCCGAGCGGATCGACATCTACGGCTTCGACGGCTCGTTCCACGGCCGCACCTACGGCGCCATCAACGCCGCCGCCAACCCCAGCTACACCAACGGCTTCGGCCCGCCGATGGAGGGCTTCCACCAGCTGGTCTGGGGTGACCGCGAGGCGCTGGAGGCGGCGTTCCGCAGCCCGACCACCGCCGCCGTCATCCTCGAACCCGTGCAGGGCGAGGGCGGCTGCCGCGCCGCGCCGGACGAGGATCTGCGCTGGATGCGTCAGATGGCCGACGACAACGGCGTGCTGATCATCTTCGACGAGGTCCAGTGCGGCATGGGCCGGACCGGAAAGCTGTGGGCCCACGAATGGGCCGGCATGACGCCCGACATCATGGCCATCGCCAAGGCGCTGGGCGGCGGCTTCCCCATCGGCGCCTGCCTGGCCACGAAGGAAGCGGCCACGGGCATGACCGTCGGCGTGCACGGCTCGACCTTCGGCGGCAATCCGCTGGCCATGGCCGTCGGCCAGGCCGCCTTCGCGGAGATCTCGAAGCCCGCCACCCTGGCCCACGTCAACGAGATCGCCGGCTATCTGAAGCAGCAGCTGCACGGCCTCGCCCAGCGTTTCCCCGACATCATCGTCGACGTGCGCGGCAAGGGCCTGCTGATCGGGGTCAAACTGGTCCCCAACAACCGCGAATTCATGGGCTGGGCCCGCGACGCGCAGCAGCTGCTGGTCGCCGGCGGCGGCGACAACTGCGTCCGCATCCTGCCCCCGCTCAACCTGACCCTCGAAGAGGCGCGCGAGGCGGTCGAACGCTTCGAACGCACCTGCGAGGTCGCGCGCGGCAAGATCGCGGCCTGATAGGCCGGCCTGATAGATCGGAGGGACCGATGGTCCGCCACTTCCTCGACCTGTACCGCCTCGAAGCCGAAGAGCTTCGCGCCATCCTCGACGACGCCCACGCCCGCAAACGGGCGCGCGAGGGCTGGCCGCGGGGCCGCGTCGACGCCGACGCCCCGGCGAGGGACCGCGTCCTGGCCATGGTGTTCGAGAAGAACTCGACCCGCACCCGCTTCAGCTTCGACGCCGCCATCCGCCAGCTGGGCGGGGCCTCGATCATCGCCAACGCCGGCGACATGCAGCTGGGCCGCGGCGAGCCGGTCGAGGACACCGCCCGGGTCCTGTCGCGCATGGTCGATGCGGTGATGATCCGCGCCAACGACCACGAGGACGTCGAGCGCTTCGCCCGCGTCGCCACGGTGCCGGTGATCAACGGCCTGACCGACCGCTCGCACCCGTGCCAGATTCTCGCCGACATCATGACCATCGAGGAGGCCCGCGGTCCGATCGCCGGCAAGACCATCGCCTGGGTCGGCGACGGCAACAATGTCTGCCACAGCTTCATGCACGCGGCCCCGAAGCTGGGCTTCCACCTCAACGTCGCCTGTCCGGCCGACTACCACCCGGACCTGCACGACCTCGCCAAGGGCGGAAACCACGTCACCCTGACCGGCGATCCGCACGAGGCGGTGCGCGGCGCCGACGTGGTGGTCACCGACACCTGGGTGTCGATGGGCGACCAGGATTACGAGGCCCGGCTCGAGGCCTTCGAGGGTTACGGCGTCGATGACGCCCTGATGAACGCCGCCGCCGGCGACGCAGTCTTCCTGCACTGCTTGCCGGCCCACCGCGGCGAGGAGGTCACCGACGCGGTCATCGACGGCCCCCGTTCCCTTGTCTGGGACGAGGCCGAGAACCGTATCCACGCCCAGAAGGCCGTGCTGGCGTGGTGTTTCGCGGGCTGACGCCTTCGCCGGTCCCGGGCGCCGCGACGTCAGTGGAACCGGACGTCCGCCACCCCGCCCTCGTCCGGAAGCCGCTTCGTCAGCCGGGCCTTCGCGATCTCGTGGAAGAACCGGATCGGCCCCTTCTTCGAGACCCAGATGCGTCCGTCCTCGGGGTCGAAGCGCAGCAGGGTCAGGTGCGCGTCGTCCTTGCCGTCCGGATACCAGGCCGCCACGACGGAGTTCCAGTAGCGGTCGATCTTCTCCCGGTCGTGCGAGACCGACAGCGTGCCGTGGATCGAGGCCCAGACCTCCTGGTCTTTCGCCGAACTGTAGTCGAACCGGGCCGGCTGGTCGGGCAACGCCGCGTCCCGCGCCAGGTCGGTGTCGTCGCGGGTGAAGAACCAGATCGCCCCGCTGTCCTCGTCGCGGAAGGCGGTCATCGGCTGGCTGTGATAGCCGGGCTGGTCGAGGCCCAGCATGCCGACGGCGTGCTGGCCGAGATGGTCCCAGAACTCTTCCTCGGCCTCGGCGGCGGTCAGAACCCTGTCCGTCTGTCGCGTCTCCTGATCTTTCGGGGCTGGATCAGGAATGGCTCCGGCGAGGCGGCGGTTCCCTAATAGGGCCGCTGCGGCATGCCGAGCAGGACCGCCAGGTGGACGAGCAGCAGGAATACGACGGCGCCGGCCAGGATCATGACCAGCCGCCACGGGATCATCCGGACGCCGAGATGCGGCTGTGAGGGGCGCGACCCCCGCCAGCCGGCGAAGACGGCCAGGGCCAGGACGGCGACGGTCAGGGCGAGGGTCAGGGGCAGGCTCATCGCCGCCAAGTGGCCCGTGCGGCGCGCGCGCGCAAGCGTCGACGGGCGATCCCGGTGCAACCCTCGCTTTTGCGCTGACGGATCGGAGTTCTTTCCGAAGCGTTAATCTTCACCAGTCGTTAACGGATCGAAAGCGAGACTCCCAAGCAGGGTAAGGGCTTTCCACAGGAAGATGGGTCAAACCCTACATCTTGGGGTTAACCACGCGTTTACACCCCTGATCTGGATGGGTAGCGTCGAGTCACAAGGTCGGGAGGCGAATCAGTGAGCGCAGCCGCGCCGTGGAGCGTAAAGGGCATCGAGCCCAAGGCGCGCGAGATCGCCAAGGACCTCGCCCGCCGCTCCGGCATGACGCTGGGCGAGTGGCTGAACACCATGATCATGGAAGACGGCGGCGAGGAGGAGGGCGTGGTGCCCCTGCCGCGCCGGTCGCACGCGGCCGACAGCTATGAGCGCCGGTCGCGCAGCCGCCGCGTCGACGACGCCTATGGAGCCGCCGAAGAGCCGTGGCAGCGGCTGAGCGCCTCCATCGACACCATCGCGGCGCAGCTGGAGGCGGCCGAGCGTCGCTCGACCGTGGCCATCCAGGGCGTCGACCAGGCGGTTGCCGGCCTCGTCCGTCGTCTCGAGAGCCAGGACGAGGCGGGCCGGGCCTATGGCCGGCGCATCGACGACATCGCCGAGGACCTGCGCGACGGTCATCGCCGGCTGCGCAAGTTCGAACAGGAAATCGGCCCCAAGACCGCCGAGACTCTCGGCAAGGTCGAGGCCTCGCTGGGAGCGTTGGCCGGGCGGCTCTACGACATCGAGGAGCGCCAGCGCGGCAGCGTCAACGAACTGCGCCAGCGGATGGACGCGGTCGAGAAGGTCGCCGGTCCGGGCGCGGGCGCCGAACTGCTGGCCCAGGTCGGCCAGCGGCTGGACCAGGCCCAGAGCCGCACCACCGAGGCCCTGCGCGGCCTGGAACGGTCCTTCGCCGGTCTGGACCAGCGGCTGCGCGCCGCCGAGTCCCGTGTCGAACCGGAAGGCGTCCGCGAGGCCGCCCGCTTCGAAAAGCTGGCCGAGACCCTCAGCCGTCAGGTCGAGGCCAATCGCGCCGAGCTGATGCGCCGGATGGACACGGCCGAGAGTGAAGGCCGGATGGACCGCATCGAGCGCGCCCTCCTGTCGATCGGCGAACAGGTCAAGGCGTCCGAGGAGCGCTCGGCCAAGGCGGTGGAGGCCATGGGCCGCGAGGTCCTGCGCATCGCCCAGAACCTCAACAACCGCGTTGGCCAGATCGAGGCCGACGCCCCCGTGCGTCTGGAGCAGCTGGGCGAGACCCTGACCCGCAAGGTCGAGGCCGACATGGGCCGCTTCGCCCAGGGTCTGGAGCAGCGGCTGGTCGCCGCGGACGATCGCCACGCGCTCGCGCTCGAAAAGCTGGGCGGAGAGATCACCCGCATCTCCGACCGCCTGAGCGAGCGGATCGCCCTGTCCGAGCGCCGTTCGCAGCAGGCGCTGGAAGACATCAGCCGCCGTCTGGCGGACAGTTCGACCCGGATCGAGCAGCGCTACGATCGCGCCTCCGGCGAACTGGCCGAGCGCATGCGGCTGTCGGAGGAGCGCACCGCCGCCCTGATCGCCGAGACCCGGGAGACCATGGGGCGCCGCGCCGCGCCGGCCGCGCCTGCCGCGCCCGCCGAACCGGCCCAGCCGGACTGGCGCGCCGCCGCCTTCCCGGAGGCCGCCTTCCCCGAGGCGCCGTTCGCCGACGGTTTCGACGATCCGGTCTTCGCCGAGCAGCAGGCCTGGTCCGCCGATCTGGCTCCGCCCCCCGAGCCTGAACCTCCGGCCCGGGCCGGTCATCAGGTTCTGACCGCCGACACCGTCTTCGACGCCGTGATGCGCGGGCCCGCCGCCGACGCCGCGCCGTCGGCGCCGTTCGGCAGCCGCGCGCCGGAGCCTTCGCTGGCCGACGAGGTCGGGCCGGCGCCGCATGTCCCGGCCTTCACGCCTTCGCCGGCCCCCGCCGCGGCGCAGGCTCCGTTCGGCCAGGGCTTCGGCGGCGCCGACGTGTCCGATGCGCTGGCGGCGACGGCGCCTCGACCATTGGACGTCGGCCACGAGGACTTCGACGGGGAGACCGACTTCGTCGATCCGCGGGCGCTGCGCGCCGCGGCGGCCCAAGGCCGCGCTTCATCGACCCGCCAGGCCATCGACGCCGCCCGGGCCGCCATGTCGACGCCGGAAGAGCCGGCCGCCCGCTCCGGCTTCGGCCTGAAACGCGGCGGCAAGTCCATGCTGCAGGAGCGGCTGGACAAGCAGGCGGCCAAGGGCGGCGACACGGTCCGCAAGGCCCTGGGCGCGTCCGCGGTGGCCGTGCTGCTGACCGCCGGTGGCGCCTACGCCTTCGGCGAGTTGACCGGCGCCGGCCTGAACATTCCCGGCCTGGGCGGAATCGGAGGGGACAATGAGGTCCAGCCGATCGCGGCCCTGGCCGCGACCCCCGTCGAGGCGACGGCGCAAGACGGCGACCGGGGCGCCGACCTGTATCGGCGGGCGGTCGAACTGCTCGACGCCGACGATGCGACCGGCGTCGACGTGCTGAAACAGGCGGCCGACCTCGGCCACGCGCCCGCGCAACTGCATCTGGCCGGCCTCTACCAGGAGGGCGCCGCGGGTCTGGCGGCCAGCCCGCGCGAGGCGCGGGTGTGGGCGCGGCGGGCGGCCGACAGCGGCGACGCGCGCGGCATGCACGCCTACGGCATGTACCTGTTCGACGGCGTCGGCGGCGCCCAGGATCCCGCCGGGGCGCTGGGCTGGCTGCGCAAGGCGGCGGAGAGCGGTCTGGTCGACAGCCAGTTCAACGTCGCCAAATTGTACGAGACCGGCGACCAGGGCATCCAGCCGAACCTCGCCGAAGCCTACAAATGGTACCTGATCGCGGCGCGGGCCGGCGACACCGACGCCCAGACGGCGGTCGAGCGTCTGCGCGGGGACCTGCCTGCCTCGGCGCGGAGCTCCGCGCGGGCCGAGGCCGAGGCCTTCCAGGTCGAGCCGCTCGCCTGACGCGGGGTCCGTCCCGCCCTTATCTGGCGCATACGGTGGCGGTGGCCGCGGCATGCGTCTAGGAAACTCTCACCGTCGCCTTTCCGGCGCCTAGCCTCTGTTCCAGCCGAAGGCGCGTCCTTTGGATATCTATCTGCCGATCGCCGAGGTTTCGGTGAACTGGCCGCTCCTGGTTCTGCTGGGAGCGACGGTTGGATTCGTGTCCGGCCTGTTCGGCATCGGGGGCGGCTTCCTGATGGCCCCGATCCTGATCTTCCTCGGCATCCCCCCGGCGGTCGCGGTGGCCAGCCAGGCCAGCCACGTCGTGGCCTCCTCGACCTCCGGCGTGATCAGCTACACCAGCCAGAAGGCGGTCGACTACCGCATCGGCGGGGTCATGGCGGCCGGCGGCGTTCTCGGCGCCCTCCTCGGCGTCGAGCTGTTCCGCTACCTGCGCCTGCTGGGTCAGGCCGACCTCGCCGTGGCCCTGTCCTATCTGCTGTTCCTCGGCGCCATCGGCACGTTGATGCTCTACGAGAGCCTCGGCCAGATCCTGCGCCGGGTGCGGGGCGAGGTCGTGCCGCACAAGGAACGCCGCCGCCCGCTGTGGCTGTACGGCCTGCCGCTGCGGATGCGCTTCCCGCGCTCCGGCCTCTACATCAGCGCCATCCCGCCGTTCGCCCTCGGGACCTTCGCCGGCGTGCTGTCGGCGATCATGGGCGTGGGGGGCGGCTTCATCCTCGTCCCCGCCATGCTCTATGTGCTGCGGATGAAGGCCAGCGTGGTGGTCGGCACCAGCCTGTTCCAGATCATCATCACCACCGCCACGACCACCATCCTGCAGGCGGGCCGCAACCAGACGGTCGACATCGTCCTGTCGACCATCCTGCTGCTCGGCGGCGTGGTCGGGGCCCAGTACGGGGCCCGGTGGTCCGGACGGTTCCGGCCCGACGTCCTGCGGGCGCTTCTCGCCCTGATCGTCCTGCTGGTCGGCATCTACATGGGGCTGGAGATGTTCGTGCGTCCGTCGGACCTGTTCGCCTTCGCGCCCGGGGTGGCGAAATGATCGCCGCCCTGCCGCCTCCGCCGCCGGCCATCGTGGCCCCCGCGCCCGAACGATCGACGGCGACCACGGGACAGGTTCGCGTCGCCGCCTCGATGACGGAGGCCCGGGTCATGGTCGACTCCAGCTTCCGCGGCGCCTCGATCGTGCTGTACGGTGCCGTGTTCAATCCGACCGACACGCCCACCGACGTGGTGGTCGTGGTGCGCGGGCCGGACAGCCCCGTCCGCCTGGTCAAGAAGACCCGCAACATGGGCGTCTGGCTGAACAGCCGGCCCGTGCTGTTCGAGGGCGCGCCCGGCTTCTACATGACCGCCTCGACGCGGCCGCTGGGCGATATCGCCGACTTCGGGCAGTTGCGGCGGCTGGGCGTCGGGGTCGACCACCTGCGCATCAACGCGCCGCAGGAGAGCCGCACCGTCACCCGCTACGGCGTGCGGGACGTGGTCGTCAGCCGGCTGGGCGAGGACTATCTGGACTGGCGCCGCGCGGTCATCCGCCTGCGCGAGGAGGCGGCGCTGTACAATACCGATCCGGACGGGGTCGAGTTCGTCGACCGGGGCCTGTTCCGGGCCGAGATCGAACTGCCCGCCGTCGCGCCCACGGGCCAGTATTTCGCCGAGGTCTGGCTGTTCCAGGAGGGCGAGCCGGTCTCCGTCTCCAACCTGACCCTGACGGTCGAAAAGGTCGGAATCGAACGCGACATCTTCGAGTTCGCCCACAATCGCCCGTGGACCTACGGCGTGCTGTGCGTCCTGCTCGCGGCCTTCATGGGGCTGGTGGCCAGCCGGGTCTTCCGCCGCGGCTGAGCGAGCCGCCACGCCCGGCTTCAGCTGGCGGCGAATTCGCTCAGGGCGTCCAGCACCGCGCGGTTCTGGTCCTCGGTGCCGATGGTGATGCGCAGGCAGTCCGGCAGGCCGTAGCCGCCGACCGGCCGCACGATGATCCCCTTCGAGTTCAGGTAGTCGTTGGCGGCGGCGGCGGTGCGGGTCTCGTCGGTGAAGCGGACCAGCACGAAATTGCCGGCGCTGGGCAGGACGTCGAAGCCGAACCCGCGGATAGCCTGGGTCATGCGCGGCCGCCAGGCGTGGATCAGGTCGCGCGAGGCCTGCTGGTGCGCCTCGTCGCCGAGCGCGGCCACGGCCGCCTCGATGCCGGGCACCGAGACGTTGAACGGCAGACGGATGCGGTCGACCGCCTCGGCCACCTTCAGCGGCGCATAGCCGAAGCCGATGCGCAGGCCGCCGAGGCCGTGAATCTTCGAGAAGGTGCGGGTGACGACGATGTTCTCGCTGTCGCGCGCCAGGCCGAAGCTGGTCTCCCAGTCTGGCTCGGTGACGTATTCGGCATAGGCCTCGTCGATGACCAGCAGGATGTCCGGGCGCAGCCCCTCGTGCAGCTGGCGGATCTCCCCGGCGGTGTTGTAGCTGCCGGTCGGGTTCGACGGGCTGGAGACGTAGACGATGCGGGTACGCTCATCGACCTGCTCCAGCAGGGCCTCGGGCGTGGCCTTGAACCCGGGCTCCGGCGCCAGCTTGACCGCCGCCTGGTTGGCCAGGGCGCTGATCCGGTAGGCGAGGAAGCCGTACTGGCCGGTGACGATATTGTCGCCCGGGGTCAGGTAGCACTGGTTCAGCAGGGCGAAGACCTCGTCCGAGCCGTTGCCGAAGATCAGCCGGTCGGGCTCCAGCCCGTGATGATCCGCGACCGCCGTGCGCAGCTTGGTCGCCCGCCCGTCGGGGTAGATGTGGATGTTGCGGACCGCCGCCTCATAGGCCTCGCGCGCCATCTGCCCGGCCCCGAGCATGTTCTCGTTGGACGACAGCTTCATCGGCTCGGCCACGCCCTCGATGCGCGACTTGCCGCCGACATAGGGGGCGATGTCGAGGATGCCGGGCTTGGGCGCGGGTGCGTCGGTCATGGAAGTCCTCGAAATCAGAATACGGGCGCGGCGCCGATGACGCCTTTGAGAGAGCCGGGCGCATCCCCGAGCCGCCCGTCCCGGGCCTGCACATAGCCCGCCAGGGCGAACAGCTTCAACCCGCCCGCCTCGATCAGCGGACTGGCGGCCAGCCCTGCGGCGCCGAGCGCGGCGACGATCCGGTCCGCAGACAGCGGACTGTCGGTCACCCAGAACGTCCGGTCGTCGCCCGTCGGGCCGGACGGACCCCGCTCGACCATCAGGGCGCGCGGCTGGCCGGCGCCGTGGTCGGGCAGGGCGGCGGTGACGCACAGTTCCGGCTCGGCCAGCAGCCGGCCCCACCAGGCCGAGGCCGGGGTCAGGTCCATCACGGCCCGGGCGCCGTCCCGCGCGGCCGCCAGCGCCGCCTCGGGCTTCGCCGCCATGCGGGCGACGAGGCCGTAGCGATCCGCCGCCAGCACCTGGCTGGCCGGGCCCCAGACGATCAGCGGCGCGCCGTGGGCGGCGTCGATCCGCCCCAGCACCGAGCGGACGGCGGCGACCTCCGATGGCGACAGGTCCTTCAGCACCTCCCGCAAGGCGATGGCGTCGGCGTCGGGCGTGGCGCGCGGCCCGCCCGCCATCCGGGCCCGCACCGCCTCGACCAGCGCGCGGTCCTGCGCCAGCCGCGCCGGGTCCTCGGGAGGTTCGGCCAGCATCAGAACAGCTTCGGCGCCGGCGCCAGGGCGAACGGCCCCAGCCAGGTGCGGCCGTCGCGGAAGCGCAGGACCAACTCCATCGGCCGGTCGCCCTGGGCGCTGGCCGCGGCGGCCGCGCCCGCGGCGGCGACCCGGTTGACCGCCCCGGACCGGGAGCCCGCCAGCCCGGCCATGGCCTCCCCGGGCCGTTCGGCGGTCAGGGCCAGTTGCCCCTCCAGTCGGCCGTCCGCGCGCGCCGACAGCGCGTCGCTGGAGATGCGGGCGCTGCTCTCCCCGGCCAGCAGACGCCCCCTCACGCCCGTGAAGCGGCCGTCGGCGGCGGTCCAGTTGGCGAACACCCCGGCGCTGTCGACGCCGCGCAGCCGGCTGGCCTGCTCGATGGTCGCCTCGATCTCCATGCTCAGCCGGCCCGAGCGGGCCGCGCCCTCGACCGGACCGCCCGGGCGGCCGCGGGCCTCGATCAGGCGGAACAGCACATCGAGCTCATCGGTCGCCGCCACGCCGTCGGTCAGATGCGGCCGCATCTCGAACTGGACGTGCTCGGCCGAGGCGATCGGGAAGGGTTCGGCGTCCGGTCTCGGCGTGAAGGTCGGCCGGATCAGCTCGGCCCGCAGGTCGGGGAAGCGGTCGCGCAAATGGCTGACGCTCATCCGGGCGCCGTCGCCGCCGATGTCGATCCGGCCCTTGCCGGCGCGGCTCAGGGTCAGGCCGTCGGGCGCGATGACCACCCAGTGTCCCGGGTTCCAGGCGTTGGCCTCGGCCACCAGTTCGGGGGCCGAGACGCCGTGTCCGGACGGCGCGACGATCTCCGCCGCCGGAAAGGCCACGCGGGTCCGGAACGGCCAGCCGCCCACCGAGACGGGCTGGTGCGAGACGCGCCAGCCGGCTTCGCTGAGCGCCTGCTCGTGCACCGCCAGCCGGGTCTCGATCTGATCCGCCAGCCAGAACCACCAGCCGGTCCATGCGGCCAGCAGCACGCCGACGATGGCGAACGGGACGACCAGGCCGCGGCGGGAGTGGCGGGGCGGGGTCTGCGCGGCGTCGGTCATCAAGGCTCCGTCAGTGCAGCGCTCAACTGGCGCGAAGCGCGGTAGCGTCACTAGCCGCGCTCAAGTAGCGCGAAGCGCGGTAGCGTCACTAGCCAAGAAACGCGCCAACCTGCTCGACGGCTTCCGCCAGTCCCATGCGCTGCACCTCGGTCCCCGGCGGCAGGCTGGCGAACAGCCGGGTGGGACAGGCGGCGTCCAGCATCACGAACACCCCCCTGTCGTCGGCCCGCCGGATCAGCCGCCCGAACGCCTGGGCCATCCGCGCCCGCGCCAGGGCGTCGTCGAAATTGCGTCCGCCCGCCCCCTCGCCGCCGAACCGCGCCCTCCGCGCCTTGTGCAGCAGGTCGGGCCGCGGCCACGGCACCCGGTCGAAGGCGAGGATGCGCAGGCTCCGCCCCGGCACGTCGACCCCGTCCCGCACCGCGTCGGTGCCCAGCAGGCAGCTGTCCTGCTCGGCCCGGAACACGTCGACCAGCGCGCCCACTTCCAGCGGATCGACATGCTGGGCGTAGAGCGGCAGGCCGGCCCTGGCCAGATCCGGCCCCAGCCGCTCATAGACCGCCTTCAGCCGGCGGATGGCGGTGAACAGGCCCAGCCCGCCGCCGCCCGCGGCGAGGAACAGTTCGCGCATCGCCGCCGCCGTCTGGCGCGTATCGTCCTTGATCAGATCGTTGACGACGATGACCCGGGCGTTGGCGGCGTAGTCGAAGGGACTCTCGACCTTCAGCGTCCGCGCCGGCTCGATCAGCCGCGCCGAACCGGTGCGCAGCCGGGCCATGTCGAACGGATCGTCCGACAACGGATCGGACAGGGTGGCCGAGGTGACCAGCACCCCGTGCGCCGGCATGATCACCGCCGCCTCCAGCGGCACGGTCGGGTCGATCCAGTGCCGGCGCAGCGCCACGTCCATGATCCGCCCGAACGCCGCCTCCGCCGACAGCCAGTCCACGAAGTCCGGGTCCGGCTCGTCGGACGAGACCTCCAGCGCCGCCAGCATCGAGCGCCAGCCCGGCAGGGTCATCCGCGCCCGCCGGTCCAGCCCGCGCAGCGCCCCCTCGATCCGCGCCCGCGACGCCCCGTCCAGATCGGCCGCCTCGTCGTCGAGGATGTCCTCCAGATGCCGCGACAGGGCCAGCAGCGGCGCCTCGACGGCGGCCAGCGCCTGCGCCGCCTCGCGCGCCGTCTCCAATACCGGATCGGTCACCGGCCGCAGGGCGCACTCCATGCCGAACTCCGTCCCACTGCCCGAGGCGTTCTCGCTGGTCCGGGCCCGCAGCTGCTCCAGCGCCGCCAGCAGGAAGCGCTCGATCGGCCCCACCGGATTGACCTCGCCCGAGGCCGGCGCGATCCGGCCCGACACCCCTTCTCCGGGCAGCTGGGCAGCGGCCCGCACCGCGTCCTGCAGCGCCTTGGTCGCGGCCTCGTTGCCGGCGCACAGGTCGCCCAGCCGCTGCTCCAGCCCGCGCCCGCGCCGTCCGCGCCCCTCCGGCCCGCGCAGCCAGCGGCGCAGCTCGGCGGCCTCCTGTCCCGAAAGGCAGGCCGAGAAGGCGCTGTCCGCCGCATCGAACAGATGGTGGCCCTCGTCGAACACGATCCGCTTCAGCGCCGCCGTCTCGCCGTCCTGCTTCAGCCCCCGCGCCGACCGCGCCCCGTCGAAGGCCGCCTGGGTCATCACCAGCGCGTGGTTGGCCACCACCAGATCGGCCCGGCGGCTGGCGCGGATGGTCTTCTCGACGAAACAGGTGCGGTAGTGGGGACAGGCGGCGTGGACGCATTCGCCGCGCCGGTCGACCAGATTGGCGGCGCTGGCCTGATGGCTGGTCCCCACCGCGAACAGCCCCGGCAGCCAGCCCGGATAGTCGCCGCCGGTCATGTCGCCGTCGCGCGTATGCAGCGCCCAGCGGCTGGCCAGGGCCATGCCGATCAGGTCGCCGTTGCCCAGCTGCGCCGCCTGCACCATGTCCTGCAGGTTCAGCAGGCACAGGTAGTTTTCGCGCCCCTTGCGCACCACGGTCTTGCGCTTGCGCTCGACCGGGTCCGGCCACAGGGCGGCGCTCTCGCGATCGATCTGGCGCTGCAGGGCGCGGGTATAGGTCGACACCCATGCCGCCCCCGAATTGCGCTCGGCCCACAGGCTGGCCGGCGCCAGATAGCCCAGGGTCTTGCCGGTGCCCGTGCCCGCCTCGGCCAGCAGCACGCGCGGCCGCCCCTCCTCGTTGCGGGGCGAGAAGGCGAAGGCCGCCTCGGCGGCGTAGTCGGACTGCGTCGGCCGGGTCTCGTCGAGGCCCGAGGCCTGCAGCAGCTTCTCCAGCCGGATGCGCGCGCTCTCGGAATCCACCGGCGCCGACCCGGCCTCGCCGCGCGGCGCCTCGTCCTCCCATTCCGCCAGCCGCGACCAGGCGTCGAGGCCCGAGCCGCGCAGGTTCCGCTCGCGAACCGGCTGGTGCTGCAGCGCGCCGAGCACCCGCCATCCCCACGCCCATCCGGCCCGTCCCAGCGTCTCGGCCAGGGTGAAGGCGTCCTCGCGGTTCGGATAGGCCGGCTCCGCCAGCTCGCGCAGCAGCCCGTCCGCCGCGCGTCGCAGCGCCTCGGCCTGCGCCTCCGCCCCCTTCGGCTCGCTCATGCCCATGGCCAGCGCCAGTCCGCTCGGCGAGGGCGCGCAGAACCGCGCCGGCCGCACGAAGGCGAACAGCTCCAGCACGTCCAGCAGGTCGGTCGACCGCGGCGGCGGCGCCAGCCCCAGCCGCCGCGCCGTCAGGCTGGCGTGCGCCACCAGCACCTGGCCGGTGGTGAACACCCCCTCGGCCGCGCCCCGCCCGATCTTGCGCGCGCCCTCGTCGTCGCAGATCGCGCCCGCGCCCGGCGGCACGGCCAGCGCCGGCGGCAGCGCGAGCCACGGCTCGGCGCCGGTCAGGGCGGCGGAGGAGGAGAGGGTGGAGATGGACACGCCTCCAGATAGCGCGTCGGGGCGTGAAACGGAACGGGAACATGCTATAGGCGGATCGTGACGCCGCCGCCCGCTCCCGCAACGCTTCCGCCGCTGTTCGCCGACTGGTTCGCCAGCCGCGGCTGGGCCCCGCGCCGGCACCAGCTGGAGATGATCGCGGCGGCGCAGGCCGGCTCGCACGCCCTGCTGGTCGCGCCCACCGGCGGCGGCAAGACCCTGGCTGGGTTCCTGCCGTCGCTGGTCGAACTGGCGGAGCGGGGACCAAAGCCGGCGACCGGGCCGGGCTCGGGCGTCCACACCCTTTACCTGTCGCCGCTCAAGGCCCTGACCACCGACGTCGAGCGCAACCTGATGACCCCGATCCGCGAGATCGGGCTGAACATCCACGTCGAGAGCCGCACCGGCGATACCAAACAGTCCAAGCGTCAGCGCCAGCGCGACTTCCCGCCCGACATCCTGCTGACAACCCCCGAGCAGCTGGCCCTGTTCTGCGCCTGGGACGGCGCGAGGTCGTATTTCGCCGACCTGAAATGCGTGGTGCTGGACGAGGTCCACGCCATCTGGAGCGGCAAGCGCGGGGATCTGCTGAGCCTCGGGCTGGGCCGGTTGCAGAAGTATGCGCCCGCCATGCGCCGCGTGGCCCTGTCGGCCACCGTCGATGATCCGGAGATGATCGCGGACTGGCTTCGCCCCGGTCTTCCTTCTCCCCCAGGGGGAGAAGGAAGCGTGGTGATCGTAAAGGGCGACCCCGGCGCCCCGCCGGTGGTCGACGTCCTCGTCTCCGGGGGCAAGGTCCCGTGGGCGGGCCACACCGGGCAGCACGCCATTCCCGAGGTCTACGACGCCATCCGCCGCGCCGGCATGAGCCTGATCTTCGTCAACACCCGCTGGCAGGCCGAGTTCGTGTTCCAGCGGCTGTGGGCCATCAACGAGGACAGCCTGCCGATCGCCCTGCACCACGGCTCGCTGGCGGCCGAGCAGCGCCGCAAGGTCGAGGCCGCCATGGCGCGGGGCGACCTCCGGGCCGTGGTCTGCACCTCGACCCTCGATCTCGGCATCGACTGGGGCGACGTCGACCTGGTCATCCAGCTCGCGGCCCCCAAGGGCGCTTCCCGGCTGGTGCAGCGCATCGGCCGCGCCAACCATCGCCTCGACGAGCCCTCGCGCGCCCTGATGGTCCCCGCCAGCCGCTTCGAGATGCTGGAATGCCAGGCCGCCCGCGAGGCCGTGGCCGAGAACGCCTTCGACTGGGAGCCGGTCCACACCGGCACCCTCGACACCCTCGCCCAGCACGTCATGGGCTGCGCCTGCTCCGAGCCGTTCGCGATGGAGGACCTGTTCGCCGAGGTGACCGGCTGCGGCCCCTACCGCGGCCTGACCTGGGAGCAGTTCGAGGAGGTGGTCGATCTGGTCGCCACCGGCGGCTACGCCCTGCGCACCTATGAGCGGTTCGCCCGCATCGTCCGGGACGGCAAGGGCCGCTGGAAGGTGCGCAATCAGCAGACCGCCCAGCGCCACCGCATGAACGTCGGCGCCATCGTGACGGCCGCGACGCTCAACGTCCGCGTCGCCTCCCGCCGCGGCCAGCGCCTCATGGGCGGCCGCAAGGTCGGCGAGGCCGAGGAAAGCTATTTCGAGCCGATGGTCCCCGGCGACACCTTCGTCTTCGCCGGCCAGGTCTGGGCCTTCCAGGCCATCGCCGGCATGGACGCCCTGGTCACCCACGCCCAGCACAGCGACCCGAAGATCCCGTCCTGGGGTGGATCAAAGTTCCCCATGTCGCGCTCGCTGGCCGACCGGGTCCGGGCCATGATCCAGGACCGCGACCACTGGCGCGTCCTGCCCCCCGACGTGCAGGAGTGGCTGGCGCTGCAGGAGGACAAGTCGGCCATCCCCGACGCGGAAACCCTGCTGGTCGAGACCTTCCCGCGCGGCAGCCGGCATTTCCTCGTCGCCTATCCGTTCGCCGGCGGGCTGGCCCACGGCACCCTGTGCATGCTGCTGACCCGGCGGCTGGACCGGCTCGGCGTCGGCCCGCTCGGCTTCGTCTGCACCGACTATTCCCTGGCCATCTGGTCGATCCGGCCGATGGACGACCTCGACCTCGACGCCCTGTTCGAGCCCGACATGCTCGGCGACGATCTGGAGAGCTGGCTGGAGGAGAGCTTCATGATGAAGCGCAGCTTCCGCAATTGCGCCCTGATCTCGGGCTTGATCGAGAAGCGCCAGCCGGGGAACGAGAAGACCGGCCGGCAGGTGACCTTCTCGACGGATCTGATCTACGACGTGTTGCGCCGCCACCAGCCCGACCACCTGCTGCTCAAGACGGCCCGCGCCGACGCCGCCGCCGGCCTGCTCGACGTGGCGCGCCTCGGTCAGCTGCTCGAGCGGATCCACGGCCATATCCGGCTGGTCCGGCTCGAACGCCCCTCGCCCTTCTGCGTCCCGGTGCTGGTCCAGATCGGCCGTGAGCGGGTCGGCGGCGGCCAGGCGGCCGAGATGATCCTCGATGCCTCGGCCTATGGTTTCGACGAGGCCGACCTGATCGCCGAGGTCATGGGCGAGGCCCCGGCGGAGGCCGCGCAATGAACGCCGCCCTGCGCCAGGCCCTGTCCCCCGCCCGCTGCCCCAGCGGCGGCCTGCGCGTCCACATCGAGGGCGAGCCCTGCGTGCTGCGCTGCTCCGGCGCCCTGTGGGTGCTCAACCACCGCACCCTGATCGCCGCCGACCTCCACCTCGAAAAGGGCTCGGCCTTCGCCGCCCGCGGCCAGATGCTGCCCCCCTACGACAGCCGCGCCACCCTCGACCGGCTCGAGGCCGAGATCGACGCCCTGCGGCCGGCGGCGGTGGTCCTGCTCGGCGACAGCTTCCACGACTCGAAATCGGTCGGCCGCATGGCCCCCGACGACAAGGCCCGGCTCGACCGTCTGGCGACGGGCCGCGACTGGATCTGGCTGGAGGGCAACCACGACATCGCCGCCCTGGCCGGCAGCCTCGACACGCTCGTGGGGGAGGTGGTGGAATCCATGGCGCTGGGCTCGCTGCGCCTGACCCACGAGCCCCGGCCCGGCGTCCGCCCCGGCGAGATCGCCGGCCACCTCCACCCCGCCGCCCGCGTCGCCGCCTACGGACGCGGCGTCCGCCGTCCCTGTTTCGTCACCGACGGCCGCCGGGCCGTCCTGCCCGCCTTCGGCGCCTTCACCGGCGGCCTGGATGTGCGCGACCCGGCCATCGCGGGCCTGTTCGCCGAGCCCCCGCTCGCCGCCGCCCTCGGCCGCGACCGCGTCCACGCCCTGCCGTGGGAGACGCTGCGCTAGGGCTCAGTCGGCCGGCCAGAGCACGGCCTGGGCCACGATCACCCGCTCGCCGTCGAAGGTCAGGCCCGGCCCGCCGTGCAGTCGGTAGCCCAGATCCAGCATCTCGCTGACCCGGTGGCAGAAGCCGGCGTCGTCCGGTCCGGTCAGGACCCGGTAGCGGGGCAGGCCGTCAGGCGGGGAGGCGGGCACGGCGTTCCTCCGTCAGCAGGGCGTCCGACGCCCCCTCGATCCGCTCTTCCAGCTGGCTCATGAACTCCGCCCGCTTCAGCCCCGCCGGGATCGCCGGCAGGAATTCATAGACCACCGTCCCCGGATGCCGCCGGAACCCGTGCGCCGGCCAGTGCACCCCCGAGTTGGTGGCCATCGGCACGCAGGGGCAGTCCAGATCGCGGTACAGAGCCGCGATGCCGGGCTTGTAGTCCGGGGCCGCCCCCACCGGCGTGCGCGTGCCCTCCGGGAAGATCAGGATCTGCCGCCCCTCGGCGAACCGCGTCCGCGCCTGTTTGACCATCTCCTTCAGCGCCTTCGAATGGGCCGAGCGGTCGACCGCGATCATCCCCGTCTTCCACGCGAACCAGCCGAAGAAGGGCAGGGGCCGCAGCTCCTTCTTCATGATGAAACAGTTGTCCGGAAGGATGGCGAACGGGGCGATGACGTCGAGCATGCCCTGGTGCTTGCCGGCGATCAGGGCGGCGCCCTCGGGACGGTGCTCCAGCCCCCGGAACTCGACCTTCACCCCGACGATCCAGCGCAGGCCGAACAGCACGAACCGCGACCAGTTGCGGATCACCCACATGGCCTGCCGGTAGGGCATCAGCAGCGCCGGCGACAGGCCGACGGCGAACAGGGCCATCGACAGATAGAGCCACAGCACGAAAACGAGCGAGCGCAGGGTGGTCACGTCAGGCGGCCTTCTCGACGGGCGCGTCGGCCCCGGCCGCCGGCTCATAGGCGCCGCCGCCCACCAGGGCGCGGCCGAGGGCGGCGAGATACTTCATATACTCCAGCGTCATCCGCCGCGCCGCCGTCGCCGCCCGCCACCAGCGCGAATCATCCAGCGACGGCGTCTCCACGGCATAGGGCGTCAGCTCCAGCGCCGGCGACGCCGCCCGGATCTCCGTCAGGGCCCGCGGCATATGGTAGTCGGAGGTCACCACGATCAGGCTGTCATAGCCCTTGGCGTCGGCCCAGGCGGCGATCTCCTGGGCGTTGCCGACGGTGTCCTCGGCCTCGAAGCCCAGGTCGACGCAGCAGTTGAACAGCTTGTTCGACCCCGGCGTCAGGGCGCGCAGCTCCTGGCGGCGGACCTCGCGGTTGACGCCCGAGATCAGCACCCGCTGGCCCTTGTCCTGCTCGAGCAGGCGGATGGCGGCGTTGACCCGTTCGGCCGACGGGCCGGTCAGGGCCACGATGGCGTCGGCGCGCGCGGGCTCGGCCGCGGGCGTGAAGCCGCGCACCCGCTCGGCGAAGGCGAACAGGCCCACCAGCCAGATCAGGACGATGATGGCGATGAAGGTGAGAAACTTCATGGCGTTAACTTAACCACCGCCCCGCAAACGCGCCAGCGCGGTCATCCGCGCCGCAACAAGCGCCACCGTAGCGGCCAGCAGGGGGCATGGCGAGAGCATCAGCACGTCGCTCCACGCCAGGGGCAGGGCGGGGGTGACGCCGTCCGCGCCGCCGAGGGCCCTCAGCCCGGCCACGAGCGCCATGGCCACGGCCGTTCCGGCCGTCGCGGCTCCCGCGGCCAGCAGGCCGTAGCGGGTCTGGTACAGGCCGGCGATGCGTCCGTCCGGGGCGCCGTTCAGGCTCAGGGTCTCGATCAGGGTCCGCTGGGCCGCCATCCCGGCCCGGGTGGCGTAGACGATCGCCAGCCCCGCCGCGCCGGCGGTGAGCAGGAAGGCGGCGCCGGCGAGGGCGGTGATCAGGGCGGCGGCGCGCTCGACCTCGCGCCGCCACAGGCTGTGATCGTCCACGGCGGCGTCGACGCCGGCCTCGGCGAGGGCGCGGCTCAGGGTCACGGCGCTGGCCGGCGCCTCGCGCTCGAGGCGCACGGTGACGAGGTGGGGCAGGGGCAGGTCGGCCAGGACGGCGTCCCCGACCCAGGGTCGCAACAGGGCCTCGGCCGTTTCGCGGTCCATGGCGGCCGCCTCCTCGACGCCCGTGACGCCGGCCAGGGTCTGGGCGGCGCGTGCGGCGGCCTCGGCGCCGGTTTCGCCGACCCGCGGCCGGACCAGCACCGTCGCCTCGCCGCGCAGTTGCCGCGCCCAGCCGTGCGCCGCCCGGTCCGCCGCGAGGGCTCCGACCGCCGACAGGCAGGCGAGGCAGCACAGCACCGCGATGACCGCGGCCAGCCACGGATCCCCGCCGTCGCGCGGCAGAATCCCGGCGTGGCGCGATGTCAGCCAGCGGATCACGCCCCGTCTCCGGTCAGTCGTCCGCCCTCGAGCCGCAGCACCGCCGCCCCGGCCCGCCCCGCCAGCGCCTCGTCGCGGCTGGCGATCAGCACCGTCGCGCCGAGCCGGTTCAGCGACTGGAACAGTTTCAGCAGCCGCTCGCCCATCACCGCGTCGACGCTGCCGGTCGGCTCGTCGGCGAGGATAAGGTCCGGGCGGTTGACCACGGCGCGGGCGATGGCCAGCCGCTGCTTCTCGCCGCCCGACAAGGCCGGCGGCCGGTCGTCGATGCGGTCGCCGAGGCCGACCCAGTCCAGCATCTCCGCGACGTCGGCGGCGTAGGCGTCCCGCTTCAGACCCGCCAGCCGCAGCGGCAGGGCCACGTTGTCGAAGGCGGACAGATGGTCCAGCAGCCGGAGATCCTGGAACACCACCCCCATGCGCCGTCGGAAGCCGGGCAGGGCGGACCGGGGGGCGGTCCCGGCGTCGTCGCCGAACAATTCCAGACGCCCGGCGCCCGGGCGCGCCTCCAGCGTCAGCAGCTTCAGCAGCGCCGACTTTCCGGCTCCCGACGGGGCGGTAAGGAAGTGGAAAGAGCCGGCGGGCAATATGAGGTTAACGTCCCTCAGCACGCTTGGGCCGTCCGCATAGCCGAAATCCACGCCCGAGAGGCGGACGGTGTCGGTCGCGGAGGCGGTCAAGGCGGCGCGGCGGGGCTGAACGGGCATCGATTTTGGGTCAGGACGCGGCCGTGAAGCCGCGACGGGAGGGGGCGGAACGCCTCTCAGTCAGCACACATGATACTGACCTGCCCGTCCTGCGCCACCAGCTATTTCACGCCTGACGAGGCGATCGGCCCCGCCGGCCGCACGGTGCGCTGCAAGAGTTGCAAACACACCTGGCGCGCCATGCTGGAGGAGCCGCTGGAGTTGTCGGTTTCGCCGCCGGGGCTCGAGCCCTCCAGCGTCGCCCGCCGCGAGGACTCGCCCGAAGCGCCGGAGTCGCTGGCGGAGACCCGGGCGCCCGAACTGCCCCGCGCCTTCCGCGCCCGCGCCGAACAGCAGCGCCGCCTGCGCCGCGCCGCGACCCACGGGGCGATCTGGGCGGGCATCGCGTCGTGCTTCGCGGCCCTCCTGGGCGCCGCCTGGCTGTTCCGGGTCGAGGTGGTCGAAATCGCCCCCCGCACCGCCGCCGCCTATGCCGCCGTCGGCCTGACCGTGAACCCGACCGGCCTCGAGTTCGAGGCGATCTCGGCCCGCGCCGCGCCCAACGATCCCGGCAAGGTGCTGGTCTCGGGCGCGCTCAGGAATGTCCGCGACGAGGAGCGGATCGCGCCGCCGGTGCGCGTCGCCCTGCTGGACCGCCAGGGGGCCGAGATCGGCCACGCCGTGGTGCGCATCGACGCCGCCCCGGTCCTGCCCGGCAAGGTCCAGGGGTTCGCCGCGACGATCGCCGATCCCGGCGGCAAGGGCGAGGGCGTGGGCGTGGCCTTCGTGCTGGACGCTGCCGCGCCGGCCCCTTCCGCGCCGCTGCGCGCCGCCGCGCCCGCGGTCCGGCGGCCGCTGCCCACCGCCGACGCCGTCGGCCTGCGTCCCGCCCTTTCGCCCGGCCCCGCCGCGCCGCTCGACATGCAGCCGATCGACGCCGTGCCCGTCGCCGCGCCCGGGGCTATCGACTCGCAAGGGCTCGAGGCGGTATCCGCCTCGCATGGCTGACACCCCCCGACCCTCCGTCCTGCTGCCCGAAGCGGAGGTCGCGCGCATCGTCGCCGACCTGGCCGGTCAGATCGCCCCCGTCATCGACGACGAGACCGTGGCCGCGGTGCTGCTGACCGGCGGTCTGTGGTTCGCCGCCGACCTGACCCGCGCCCTGTCCCGGATCGGACGCAACGTCCGTTTCGACGCCCTGTGGCTGGCCTCCTACGGCGACGAACAGTCCAGCCGCGGCAAGATCGATGTCTATGCGCCCTTCCAGCGCCCGATCGCGGGCAGGAAGGTCCTGATCATCGACGACGTCTTCGACACCGGCCTGTCGCTGGCCGAGGCCGTGCGGATCGCGACCGGGGCGGGGGCGTCCGAGGTCCTGACGGTGGTCTTCGCCAAGAAGCCCTGGCCGCTGCCGCGCGCGCCCGAGCCGGACTTCGTCGGCTGGGAGGCGCCCAACCGCTTCCTCGTCGGCTACGGCCTCGACCACGCCGGCGCCCTGCGCGGCCTGCCGGATATCTGCGCCCTGGATTGAGCGCGGCGGCGTCACTCCCGTCTCCCCCGGAGGGGAGAAGGAAGGCCTGACGCTGTGCTGGCAATCCGCGGATTTATAGTCGGGTTCAGCCAAAAATATCCCGGCTGATCAACGCCCTGGCCTTTTCCCGATCCGATCTTCCCGCCGGGGGAAGCGGGCGCCGCATAATACCGTCCGGTCTTTGACAATCGAACCGCCCGACGCGCCGCCAAGGCCCGTCGTCCACCCCCGAACCGGACCCGGCGGACTCCCGGCCCCTGGTTTTCGTCCGGATCGCCTCGCCCCGAGGCCCTGACCCGCGTGAGTCAGACTCTTCAGACTGTTCAGACCCTGTTTTGAGTCTGACTTGCCTCAGCCGAGCCAGTCGGCCCTCGGCTCGCGGGCCCACATCTCTTCATACGAGGGCCGCGCCCGGACCACGGCCCAGCGGTCGCCGTCGACCAGCACTTCCGGGACCAGCGGCCGCGAATTGTATTCGCTCGCCAGCACCGCGCCGTACGCCCCCGCTCCCATGAAGGCCACCAGGTCGCCGGCCTCGACCGGCGCCAGCTGGCGATCCCGGGCGAAGACGTCGGTGGATTCGCAAATCGGCCCGACCAGATCGTAGGCGCCGGCCTCGCCCGTCCGCTGGCGCACCGGCACGACGTCGTGGAACGCGTCGTACAGCGCCGGCCGCATCAGGTCGTTCATGCCGGCGTCCAGCACCAGGAAGCGGCGGCCGTCGCTGCGGGCGTTGACCTGGATCACCCGGCTCAGCAGCACCCCGGCGTTGGCCGCCAGCAGCCGCCCCGGCTCGAACGCCGCCTCGACGTCCAGCCCCTCCAGCACGGCGGCGGCCCGGCCGACATAATCCGCGATGGACGGCAGGTCCGTCTGTCCGTGATAGGGCACGCCCAGACCACCGCCGAGATCGAGCCGGCTGACGGACAGACCCCCGGCCCGCAGCGCCAGCGTCATCTCGCGCAGGGCGCGGAAGGCGGCCTCCAGCGGGTCCAGCGTGGTGATCTGGCTGCCGATATGACAGGCCAGCCCGACCGGAGTCACATGCGGCGAGGCGGCGGCGCGGGCGTACAGGGCCGGCGCCTCCTCGGCCGGGACGCCGAACTTGTCGGTCGCCCCGCCGGTGGTGATCTTCGCATGCCCGCCGGCGCCGATCTTGGGATTGACCCGGATGGCGATCTCCGGCGCGGCGCCCTTCGCGGCGGCGACGGCGATCAGCCGGTCCAGTTCGACGGCGCTCTCGATATTGATCTGGCGCACGCCCGCCTCGATGGCGAAGGCCAGTTCGGCGTCGGTCTTGCCCACGCCCGAGAAGACGATGCGCTGGCCGGGAATGCCCGCCTTCAGCGCGCGCCGGATCTCGCCCTCCGAGACGGTGTCGGCGCCGCAGCCCAGCCGGGCCAGCGTCGCCAGCACCGACAGGTTGGAGTTGGCCTTGACCGCGAAGGCGATCAGGGCGTCTCCGAGCGCCGCCCGGTGCGCCTCCACCGCCCCGCGCAGCAGACCGTAGTGCCGTGTCAGGGTCGCCGTCGAATAGACGTAGACGGGCGTGCCGACCGCTTCGGCAATCGCCTCCAGCGGCGCCGCCTCGGCGTGGAGGGCGCCGTCGATCCGCTCGAAATGGTGCAAGGCTCTAGCGCGGGCCGGAGCCCGAACCGCCGTAGGGGTTCGAGCTGGGTCCGCCGTCGATCGGCGCCTGGATGGGCGGACGGTAGACGGTCGCGGGTTCGACCGGTCCGGGGCCGCGCTCGTCGGGCAGGCTGCGCTCGGTCCGCTTTGCGGGCGGGGCGTCGAGGTCGGCCATGCGGCCGCAACCCGCGGCGGAGACGGCGATCAGGGCGGCGGCGCCCATGACAACGAGTTTTTTCATGCCAATCCCTCTACGCGAGACGCGTCTTCCACTCGGCGATGCGCGCTCGGACCTGTTCCGGCGCCGTGCCCCCGAAACTTTGGCGGCTGGCGCAGGAAGCCTCGGGAGTGAGCACCTTGTAAACCGCTTCCGTGACCCCGGGTTCAAGCGATTGCAGTTCGGCCAGCGGCAGTTGCGACAAATCCACGCCCAGGCTCTCCGCCCGCTTCACCGCCGCGCCGGTGACATGGTGCGCCTTGCGGAACGGCAGGTTCAGTTCGCGCACCAGCCAGTCGGCCAGATCGGTGGCGGTCGAGAAGCCCGATCCGGCCGCGACGCGCATCCGTTCGGCGTTGGGCTGCAGGGCCGAGACCATGGCCGTCATTGCCCCCAGCGCCAGCGTCAGGGCGTCGAAGGCCTCGAACACCGGCGGCTTGTCCTCCTGCATGTCCTTCGAATAGGCCAGCGGCAGGCCCTTCATCACCGTCGACAGGGCCACCAGCGACCCCAGGATCCGGCCCGTCTTGGCCCGCACCAGCTCCGCCGCGTCGGGGTTGCGCTTCTGCGGCATGATCGAACTGCCGGTGGTCAGGTCGTCCGGCAGGCTGACGAAGCCGAACTGCGGGGTCATCCACACCACGATCTCCTCGGCCAGCCGGGACAGGTGGCCGGCGCAGATCGAGGCGGCGGCCAGGCTCTCCAGAGCGAAGTCGCGGTCCGACACGGCGTCCAGGGAATTGCCCATCGGCCGGTCGAAGCCGAGCTCCGTCGCCGTCATATGCCGGTCGATCGGGAAGGGCGATCCGGCCAGGGCCGCGGCGCCCAGCGGGTTCTCGTTCATCCGCGCCCGGGCGTCGGCGAAGCGCGAGGCGTCCCGCCCGAACATCTCGACATAGGCCATCAGGTGGTGGCCGAACGTCACCGGCTGGGCCGGCTGCAGGTGGGTGAAGCCGGGCATCAGGTCGCCGGCGTGCTCTTCCGCCCGGGCCAGCAGGGTCCGCTGCAAGCCCTTCAGCTGCTCCACCGCCGCGTCGCAGGCGTCGCGCACCCACAGGCGGAAATCGGTGGCCACCTGATCGTTGCGGCTGCGCGCCGTGTGCAGCCGGCCCGACGGCTCGCCGATCAGCTCGGCCAGCCGCGCCTCCACATTCATGTGGATGTCCTCGAACTGGTCGCGGAACGGGAAGCTCCCGTCGCGGATCTCGGCCTCGACGGCGTCCAGGCCGCCGAGAATGGCCCCGGCGTCGGCCGCGGTCAGGATTCCCTGTTTCGCCAGCATGCGGCAATGCGCCCGCGATCCGGCCAGGTCCTGGGCCCACAGGCGCCGGTCCACGCCGATCGAGACATTGATCGCCTGCATGATGTCGGCGGGTCGCGCCGAGAAACGCCCGCCCCACATGTCTTGACCTTCCGGGTTCGGGGAAGGCTTAACTGTCGCAACGGGTGGGGAAGGCTGTGTCATGAAGGGCTCGAAGGCGGCGGGAGGAGCGATCGCGGCGGCGCTGGTGATCGGCATGATCGTCGGCGCTGCGTTGCTATACGCCAATCGCGACGCCTTCTTCAAAGCCGCGGCGCCCGAACCGCCGGCCAAAAGCGAGCTGGCCCGGTTCGCCAGGGGGTCGCTGGCCCGGCTGGAGACGCCCGCCGCCCTCGCCGCGGCCCCCACCTATGTCTTCAAGACCCGCGACGGCGCCGATGCGACCTTCGCCCAGTTCCGGGGCAAGGTGGTGGTCGTCAACCTCTGGGCCATGTGGTGCGCGCCCTGCCGCACCGAGATGCCGACCCTCGCCCGTCTGGCCGAGGCCTATGCCGGCCGGGATCTGGTGGTCCTGCCGATCAATGTGGACGCCACCGAGGACGGACTGGCCGACGCCCGCAGCTTCATCGACGTGCACGAGCCCCTGCCGCTGTACAGCGACATGAAATTCCAGCTGCCCTTCGAATTGCCGGGCGAGGGCAAGATGCCCCAGACCGTCCTGCTCGACAGGCAGGGCCGCATCCGCGCCCATTTCTCGGGCGAGGCCGACTGGTCGAGCCCCGAGGCGCGGGCGCTGATCGACGCCCTGCTGGCCGAACCGGCCTGATCCTCAGGGCTGATTGCCCTTCTCGTCGGTCTTGGTCTCGACCTTCTGCTCCTCGGCCTCCTTGGCCAGCTCGTCCGTGGCCTCATCGACCTCCTGGGCCACCTCGCCGGCGCCGGCGGCGATGGCCGAACCGACCTGGGCGGCCTCTTCCTTGAGCGAGGCGCCGGCTTCCTCGGTCGTGGCCTCGGCCTTCTCCTGCTCGGGTTCTGAACAGGCCGCGGCGCCCAGGGCGAGCGTGGCGACGGCGGCGAGGGCGGCGATATGGATGCGCATGGGAAGACCCCTTCGGCGTTGAACCTTTGCCGTGAACGCGGGAAGGGGCCGGGGGTTGCCGGGGCTGACGGTGCGCGAACAGCGTGTTACCGTCTGACTTACAACCGCGCCGGGACAGCTCGGCGCCGTCACGTGATGGGAGCGGACCAACACCATGAAATCAGGAACCGCAGGCGTCGCCGTCCTAGTGAGCGCCCTGGCGTTGTCGTCGGTGGCGGTGGCGCAATCCGCCGGCCAGCCGACCAACCGCCCGCCGCCCGGCCCCATCGGGCGGATGACGCAGCAGCAGGAAAGCTGGCGCTTCGAAAGCGAGGAGATGCGTCGCCAGAATTCGATGACGCCCGAGGAGGCCGAGGCCGAGTACGGCGCCGAGCGGATGGAGCTGGCCCGGCGCGTCGCCGAACTCGTCGAACAGGGAAAGTGCCGCGAGGCGCGCACCTTGGCCAACGAAGCCGGCGAACGCCAGATGGCGCTCAGGGTGCGTCAGACCTGCCAATCCCGCTGAAGGCGGCGATGGTGGCTGGAGGGCGCTACATCCGTGGACCCACCTTGCCGCCGCTGCTGAAGGTCGCGGTGTAGCCCGGGAGCAGAAAACTGCTTCCGACCCGTTGCAGACGCTCAGTTCTCCGCTGCCGAGTGGTCAGAGGAGCGCCAAAGCCGACCATCGATGTCGGCAGGCTCTACGTTCACGGGCGCGAGCTTGCGGGGGGCCACGGCGATCGTTGGTACGGGCCGCCGGGCTTCTCAGGGATCAGCGGTCCGGCCGCTCCACCACTCTGACGAAGCTACTGTCGAGGACGAGCACAAACATCTCTTCAGCTTCCGCCGCCGCCCTTTCGTCGACGACCTTGAGGATGGCGGCCTGAGGCATTTCCTGGCCCAGCTGATCTGTGCCGACGACCTTGTACCGGGAAGTCGGATCAACCGTGATGCACTCGGCGTCACCCTCGAACCGCGCCCCGAGCTCAGGCTCGTTTCCTGCGAGCGTGTCGATAAAGGCTGCCCTTAGAGCCCCTTCGGTGAGGCACACCACTGGTCCCTTGGGGAAAGTCACAATGGAATCAGGCTCGATCTGACGTGCCGTCGCAATCTCCGGATCGCGGAGTCCTTCCGCATCATGGCCGTTGGAGGGGTCGCACGCCGCCAACATCAATGCCGACGAAGCCAGGACAATGATTCGCACGTCGGGTCCGCCCATCACCGGAAACTAGACGAGGCTGACAGCCTTGAGAACTCCCCCCGCGCGAGGCGCGGCTGGACACTGAGTGAAGGTCTGCTGGCGACATTGGAACGGCGGCGGGGTCCCGCTAACGGAGGGTGAACGTCCACTCCGACCCATTGCAGACGTTAGCGGCATGGCTGAGGGTGACCTCAAACTCGCGAGGCTCCCATGCTGAAATACCAGTGCTGCTTCTGCGCCTCTCAGATTGATCGGCCAGATGAGCAGGGTGTCCGTCTCACGCTTGCGGGAATGGGGCGCGACCCAACCGCTCAGGACTTGTTCGCTCACATCACCTGTCTAGACACATGCTTCGCTCCGACCCTTGCGGTCGAAACGGTCTTTGACGCCGGGGCATTCGAGCCCGAGTAGCGTCTGCTTCCTGCCATCAACTTGCTGTCCGCATTCGACCCATTGCGGACCTCTGGCAATGCCGCCCTTAGCTTTTCCTCCGCTCCACGTTCTAAAAGCGGCGCATCCGCTCAGAATGACGATTGAGGGAAGGGGGTGAAGTCCGCCTTGCGACACGACCCAACCATCGTCTCGACGTAGCGGTTGCCCTGCACCTCACCAATCTGGGTGTGATAGAACTGGCCATCCGCTACAGCGACCACTGTCACTACTTCTGGCTTTTCCGAAATCGCAAAATGGATCGCGTCGGCCGTCACTCTGGCGATCCTGGAGGGAGCCGTGCACCCCTCATTGCAGAACAGTTCCAGGTCCATATCGACCGCAATGCGTTGCGACCAAGGTGACTCTTTCAATACTCCCAGCATCGGGTTCGACAGCCTCTGCGTTCCCTCACAGATCAAATCGAACCTTGGATTCGTATCGGCCTGAGCGGTGCCTGCGATCACCATCAGTGAAACAAGTATCGATATCAGCATGGCACCCCCTCATAAGGCCAAGCTATCACGCCGCTTCACTAGAGTCCGCTTCCCACCCATAGCGGACGTTCTGATGGTCCGGAGAAGGCGCAGCAATCAAATGTGGGTGTGCGCTTGATGCCGGGTGGAGTGTCTTAGCTCCTTGAAACTACAGAATATTCCCGGTGGTGGCTGGAGGCGGGCTCGAACCGCCGACCTGTGGGTTATGAATCCACCGCTCTAACCAGCTGAGCTACCCAGCCCCGATCGCTCGAGTCCCGGCGGGAACTGGTCTGTCCGCCGGAAGAGGCGTGCCTATATAGGCGGGCGGTGGCGGATTCAAGTCGGGACGGACGGGTCGGGGCGCCGGAGGGATCTTGCGCTCCGGCCGGGGAACGCCAAGGTTCCACGCATCGTTTCGCCGCCGATCGTTGCACAGGGATTCGTCATGCGCCTGCTCGTCCTCGCCGTCGCCGTCTCGGCCGTCACCTTCGCCGCCGCGTGCCGGGCGGACGGCCAGGACCAGGCCGTCGTCGACGGCGGCGCGTCGGTGGAGAGCCGGGCCCCCAACGGGGCCGGCCAGCAGCCGGCCTTTCCCGGCCAGACCCGCGCCCCGGGCGTACGCACCGGGGTGGCGCTGACGCATGCGGTGGTTGCGTCGGGGCTGGAGCATCCATGGGGACTGGCGCTTCTGCCCGACGGCCGCTGGCTGGTCACCGAGCGGCCCGGCCGGATGCGGATCGTCTCCGCCGAAGGCGCGGTGGGCGAGCCGATCGCCGGCCTGCCCCGGGTCGATGCCCGGGGGCAGGGCGGGCTCCTCGACGTCGCCGTCGGTCCGACCTTCGCGCAGGATCGCCTGATCTACTGGAGCTACGCCGAGCCGCGCGGGGGCGGCAACGCCACGTCGGTGGCCCGCGGTCGGCTGTCCGACGACGGAACCCGGGTCGAGAACGTGGAGGTCATCTTCCGCGCCTTGCCGACCTATGACGGAGGGGCCCATTTCGGCTCATCGCTGGCGTTTGACGGCGGCGGTCATCTCTTCATCACCCTCGGCGACCGTTCAGATGCGCCGATGCGCCCCCAGGCGCAGGATCTCGGCTCGCACATGGGCAAGACCATCCGCATCAACGCGGACGGCTCGGTTCCGTCGGATAATCCGTTCGTTGGCCGGGCTGGAGCGCGGCCGGAAATCTGGTCGCTGGGACACCGCAACGTGCAAGGGATCGCCATCGCCCCGAACGGCGATGTCTGGACCGTCGAGCACGGCACGCGCGGCGGCGACGAGATCAATCTCGACCGGGCCGGGATCAATTACGGGTGGCCGATCATCGCCTATGGCGTCGAATATCGCGGCGCGCCGATCAACGAAGGGATCACCGCCCGCGAGGGGCTGGAGCAGCCGGTCTACTACTGGGACCCGGTCATCGCGCCCGGCGGCATGACCGTCTACGACGGGGCCATGTTCCCGGACTGGCGCGGAAACCTGCTGGTCGCCGGCCTGAAGGAAAAGCATATCGCCCGGCTGGTTCTGGACGGGAACCGCGTCGTCGGCGAGGAGCGGCTGCTGACCGATCTTGGCGAACGGGTGCGGGACGTTGCGGTCGGCCCGGACGGCGCCGTCTGGGCCATCACCGACGACCCGAACGGCAAGCTGGTGCGGCTGGCGAAGGCGAGCTGACGCGCGCAGAGCCACCAGGAAAGATCAGTCCCGCAGCAGTTCGTTCACGCCCGTCTTGGCCCGCGTCTGCGCATCGACCCGCTTGACGATCACGGCGCAATATAGAGACGGGCCGCCGCTCGGGTCGGGCAGCGACCCCGGCACGACGACGCTGTACGCCGGCACCTCGCCGCGGAAGACCTCGCCGGTGGCGCGGTCAACGATCTTCGTCGAACCGGACAGGTAGACGCCCATGGCCAGAACCGCGCCTTCGCGGACGATGACGCCCTCCGCCACCTCGGCCCGGGCGCCGATGAAGCAGCCGTCCTCGATGATGGTCGGATTGGCCTGAAGCGGCTCCAGCACGCCGCCGATGCCCGCGCCGCCCGACAGGTGCACGTTCTTGCCGATCTGGGCGCAGGAGCCGACCGTGGCCCAGGCGTCGACCATCGATCCCTCGTCAACATAGGCGCCGATGTTCACGAAGCTGGGCATCAGCACGACATTCCGGCCGATGAAGGCGCCGCGCCGGGCCACGGCCCCGGGCACAGCGCGAAAGCCGGCCTGCTCGAAATGGGTCTCGGTCCAGTGGCTCCACTTGACCGGGACCTTGTCCCAGTAGGGGCCCGGGCTCGGATCGCTGACGCCCATGGTCGCCCCGAGCGGCGCGCCCATGCGGGTGTTCGGGTTGAGGCGGAACGACAGCAGCACCGCCTTCTTCAGCCACTGGTGCGTGGTCCAGACGCCGTCGGCGTCGCGGGACGCCACCCGGGCCTCGCCTGCGTCCAGCATGTCCAGCGCCTGCTCGACGGCCTTCCGCACCTCGCCATGCGTCGAGACCGAGACTTCAGCCCGGGTCTCCCAGGCCGCTTCGATGACGGCTTCCAGGTGGGCGCGGTCAGTCATGTCGGGTCTCCCGGCAGGATGGCGGTGGCGAGAAAGGGCCCCAGCGCCGCGGCCCGGTGATCCACGAACGGGGCCTCGGCGTCGAAGGCGTGCGGTCCGACCAGGATCGTGGTCATGCCCAATTCCTTGGCGTGCTCGAGATTGCGGGCGGTGTCCTCGAAGAAGGCGGCTGTGGCCGGGTCCAGTCCGAACCGGTCCAGCATCAGGGCGAAGGTGTCGGGATGCGGCTTGGGCACCAGCCGGGCGTGCTCGACCGCGAACAGCCCGTCGAACAGGTCGCTGATCCGCAGCTGTTCCAGCACCCGCTCGCCATGCAGGGTGGAGCCGTTGGTGAAGACGTAGCGGGGTCCCTTTAGCCGCTCCAGGCCCGCACGCAGTCCCATATCGGGCTGGAGGTCCTCCAGTGGCACGTCGTGCACCTCGGCCAGGAACAGCTCCGGGTCGATGGTGTAATCCTTCATCAGGCCGCCGAGCGCCGCCCCGTGATCCATCAGATAACGCTTCTGCAGCGCCCGCGCCTCGTCCAGCGGCAGGCCGGTGGTGCGCACCATGAACTGGCCGATGCGCTCGCTTACCCGCTTCAGGATTTGCCGCTCGGGCGGATAGAGGGTGTCGTCGAGGTCGAAGATCCAGCTGCGGACATGGCGCAGATCGGCCCCGATCTCGGTGGGATGTATAGGCTCGGCGGTCATTCCCCGGCCTTCACCAGCGTCCCGGCGCCATGCTCGGTGAATAGCTCGACCAGCATGGCGTGCGGGCGCCGTCCGTCGAGGATGACGACGGCCTCGACGCCATCCCGGACCGCGGCGATCGCGGTCTGCAGCTTGGGGATCATGCCGCCGGTGGCGACTCCCTCCTCGATCAGCCTCGAGGCCTCTCCGACGGTCATCTGGCGGATGATCTCGCCATCGGCGCCCTTGACCCCCGCCACGTCGGTTAGCAGCAGCATGCGCTTCGCGTTCAAAGACCCGGCCAGCGCCCCCGCGACCGTGTCGGCGTTGACGTTGAAGGTCTGGCCGTCCTCTGTGACCCCGATCGGGGCGATGACGGGCACCCAGTCGGCGTCGGATTCCAGCAGGCGAACGACCAGCTTGGGGTCGACCTTCGTCGGTTCGCCGACGAAGCCGAGATCGACCTCGTGCTCGATCATACTGTCCGGGTCGCGCCTGGTGCGCTTGGTCTTCTCTACGGTCAGCAGGCCGGCGTCCTTGCCCGACAGACCGATGCCGCGCACGTCGGCCTTGCGCCCGGCCATGGTGATCCAGTGGGCGATTTCCTTGTTGACCGCGCCGGACAGGACCATTTCGGCCACCTGCATGGTGTCGGAGTCCGTGACCCGCAGCCCGTCGACGAAGCTCGATTTCACGCCGGCCTTTTCAAGCATGGCGCTGATCTGCGGCCCGCCCCCGTGGACGACGACCGGGTTCACCCCCATCAGTTTCAGCAGCACAACGTCGGCGGCGAACTGTTTGGCCACCGCGCTCTCACCCATGGCGTGGCCGCCGTATTTGATCACCACCGTCTTGCGGTCGTAGATCTGGATGTACGGCAAGGCCTCGGCCAGGGTCTTCGCCGTGTCCCAGCCGCGCTCTTCGGATTGCCGTTCTGTCTCGTCCATCACCCGCGGGTCCGTAAAGCCAAGCCAGGGTCCTGTCATCATGAAACCGGAGCTCCGCGCGCCCGTTCCGCCTGGATGAACGAACACGATATCGATGATCGGGACCTGACGCCCTCCGATCCGGCCGATCCGGCCTCGCTGCAGCACCCGGATCCGACCCTCTGTCCGGAATGCCTGGGCGCTGGCGCCCTGCCGTCGGGAGAGGTCTGTCCGGTCTGTGAGGGAACCGGGAAGGCGACCAACCGTACGGGCGGCGGCTGATCAGCGAACAACCACGGCTTGCGGCGGAGCCGGAGGTCACCGCGAGTTGAAACCGGCGACGCTTGTCGTTTCGGGAAGCCGCGTTACGGTGACGACTGGATTTCGTCGGTTGGGCCGTAGTTTATGTTCGATTCCTTCTCGCGGAGCTTCGATTCGGGCTCGTCGCCTCGCGGCGAGAGCGCTGATTCAGGCGGCCTCGAGCCGACCCTGGACCCGTCCTTCGGCGCTGTCGCCAGCTACCAGATCTGCGGCTGTTGCGGGCGTTTCCACGGCGCGACGGACTCCACCGACGGCGGCGGGCAGGGCGTCATCCTGAACGCCGATGACCGCGGCTCCTTCGGCCCCAATGGAAAGCCCTCGCTGGGCACGCTCGACGCCGGCGCGCAGATCACCCGGTCCAACACCAGCTGGGCCTCGAATCTCGGCCAGGCCGCCGTGGTGACCTACGCGTTCCGGGCCTCGGCCACCACGATGCCGACCGACACCACGGGATTCTCGCAGTTCAACAGCGCGCAGATCGCCGCCACCGAACTGGCGCTTGCCTCCTGGTCGGACGTGGCCAACATCACCTTCAACCGGGTCACCGACCCTGGCAGCCAGTACTCCAACAGCGCCACGATCCTGTTCGCCAACTATGCGGAGGGCCAGGACGGCGCGGCCGCCTTCGCCTATCTTCCCGGCGGCATGCCCGGCGCCACCGGCTCCAATGCGGTCCAGGGGGATGTCTGGATCAACAGCTCCCTGGCGTACAATTCGACGCCGGTGATGCAGGCCTATGGCCACCAGGTGTTGCTGCACGAGATCGGCCACGCCATCGGCCTCAGCCACCCGTCGAGCTACAACGCCAGCGCCGACGGCGTCATCACCTATGGCGCCAACGCCACCTATTTCGAGGATTCCCGCCAATACACGGTGATGAGCTATTTCGGCGAGCTCAACACCGGCGGTGATTTCCGCACCAACGGCGCCGGGGCCACCCGCTATTCAGCGGTTCCCCTGCTCGACGACATCGCCGCGGCCCAGCGCCTGTACGGCGCCAACATGACCACCCGCACGGGCAACACGACCTACGGCTTCAACTCCAATGCCGGGCAGCCCTGGTTCAGCGCCAGCAGCGGCGCCAGCGCCCTGATCTTCGCGGTCTGGGACGCCGGCGGCGTCGATACCTTCGACTTCTCGGGCTACAGCGTCGCCCAGACCATCGACCTGCGGCAAGGCGCCTTCTCGAGCGTCGGCTCGTTGCTGGGCAATGTCGCCATCGCCATCGGCGTCGTGATCGAGAACGTCATTGGCGGGATGGGCGCTGACGCCATCAGGGGCAATTCGGCGGCCAACCAGATCACGGGCAACGGCGGCGCCGATGTCATCGACGGCGGCCTCGGCTCGGACACGGTGGTCTTCTCCGGCACACGCGCCAGCTACACCGTCACCTGGAACGGCCAGGTCGGCACGGTGACCGGCCCCGGCGGGACCACCACCGTCCGCAACGTCGAGTTCCTCCAGTTCTCGGACCAGACCATCGCGGCCGCGCCGACGGGCGGGCTGCTGGTCGCCGGCGACATCACCAACGAGACCATCAACGGCACGAGCTTCGCCGACACCATGGGCGGCCTTGGCGGGACCGACACGGTCAACGGTCTGGCCGGCGCCGATACGCTGGACGGCGGATCGGGCAACGACGTCCTCAACGGCGGGGACGACGACGACTTCCTCATCGGCGGCCTGGGAAATGACGGGCTGAACGGCGGAACTGGCGCCGATATCGCCGACTATTCCGGAGCCGGCGCGGGCGTCACGGTCAATCTCACGGCCGGAACCGCCAGCGGCGGGGCCGGCGCCGACACCCTCACCGGCATCGAGGAGGTGCGCGGTACGGCCCATGCCGACACCCTGACGGGCGACGGCGCCGCCAACATCCTGCGGGGCGGCGGCGGGATCGACACCATGAACGGCGGCGGCGGGGCCGACCAGCTGTTCGCCGGCGCTCCGGGCGAAGGCGGCGGCGCGCCCGATATCGTCAAGGCGCAGGGCACGGCCAATGCGAGCATCGCCGCCGCTGTGTCGCTGGCCGGCGCGTTCGACCTCGGGACCCGCGCCGACGTCGCCAACTCCACCACCATTCCGCACGCCACGGTCCTGGCGACGGCCCATGGCGGCATGGAATACTACGCCTTCACGGTGGCGGCGGGCGAAACGGTCGTCTTCGATATCGACAACGCCAGCTTCGACAGCGTGCTGCGTGTCTTTGACGCGGACGGGGTCCAACTGGCCCAGAACGACGATTCCGCCAACGACGGCGGCTCTGCGACGGATTCGAACGTCAGCCACACCTTCGCGGCGGCGGGCACATATTACGTGCAGGTTTCACAGTGGCAGTCGGGGTCCGACGCGACCCTCGTCACCACGGCGCCGGGAGCCGGCGGAACCTACACCCTGCACGTCTCGGTTCCGGGCGCGCCTGTGGTTCCGCTCCTCTTCCTCGGCGCGACCATGAACGGGGACGCCGGAGCCGACGCCCTCAACGGCGGCGTCGGCCGGGATACCCTGAACGGCGGCGACGACGACGACCAGCTGACGGGCGGCGCCGAAAACGACACCCTCGATGGCGGGACCGGAACCGACACGGCCGTCTTCAGCGGCAACCGCGCGGCCTATACCGTCAGCGTCAACTCGGGTGTCACGACGGTGGTCGGACCCGACGGAACCGACACGATCAGCAATGTCGAGCGCCTCCAGTTCGCCGACGGCCTGTTCGACGCCGCCGGGGCCCCGCTGGGCGGGGCCATCAATGGCACGGCGGGCGCCGATGCCCTGAATGGCACGGCCAACGCCGACACCATAAACGGCCTCGACGGCGACGACGTGATCACCGGCGGCGGGGCGAATGACACCATCAGCGGCGGCGCGGGCGTCGATACGGCGGTCTTCGCCGGTCTGCGCACAAGCTATGTGGTGACGACGTCGGGCGGCACGACGACAGTGACCGGCCCCGATGGGACCGACACCCTGACCACGGTCGAGCGGCTCCGCTTCGACGACGCGACCCTGATCGTCGGCGCGGGCGGCGGCCAGTATTTCGGCGGCACGGCCAATGCAGACACCATAAACGCTACGGTCTTCAACGATGAAATCCAGGGCGCCGGCGGCAATGACACCATCAACGCGCTCGCCGGCGACGACCTGGTCTACGGCGGCGATGGCGACGACCTCATAACGGCGGGCGGCGGCGTGGACCGGCTGTTCGGCGGCATCGGAGCGGACAGGCTGGAAGGCGATTCCGGCGACCAGCTGTGGGGCGAGGACGGCAACGATACGCTCGTCGCCGTGGGCTCGGCCGCGGCGGCGTCGATCATGGTGGCCGGCGCCGCGGGCGTCGACACCGCCATCCTGCGCGGCGTCTCGGCCCAGCTGGATCTCGCCAGCGGCGTCGGAACCGTGGGTTCGACCGCGATCTCGGCCTCGGGCGTCGAGAACGTCGTCGTCGAAGGGGCGGGCGCGGGCATGCGCACCGTCTCCGGCAATGGATCGGCCAACGCCCTGTCGGTCGGCGCTCTCGGCGACGGAACATTCGGGGTCACCTTCGACGGTCGCGGCGGCAACGACATCCTCACCGGCGGCGCCGCGGGCGACATCCTGATCGGCGGCGGCGGTATCGATATCCTGTACGGCCGCGGCGGCGCCGACAGCCTTGAAGGCGACGCCGGCGATCAGCTGTATGGCGAGGACGGCGACGACACCCTTGTCGTGCTCGGTTCCGCCACCGCGACATCCATGGTCGTGTCCGGCGCCGCCGGCCTCGACACGGCGGTCCTGCGCGGCTCGTCGGCCACCGCGAACCTGGCGACGGGCGCGGGCACGGTCGGTTCGACGGCCGTCTCCCTTTCCGGGGTCGAAAACGTGGTGGTCGAAGGCGCCGGCGCCGGGGGGCGAAGCGTCACGGGCAACAGCGCGGCCAACCGGCTATCGGTCGGCTCGCTCGGAGACGACGGCTCGTTCAGCCTCACCTTCGACGGTGCGGGCGGGGACGACATTCTGTCGGGTGGCGCAGGCGACGACACGCTGATCGGCGGAACCGGGATCGACACCGCCGACTACAGCGGCGCGGGCGCGGCCATGCGGGCCCAGTTGAACACCGGCGTGGCCGTCAATGACGGCGACGGAGGTTCCGACACGCTCAACGGCATCGAGAACCTGACCGGATCGGCCTTCGACGACATCCTGATCGGCGACAACGTCGTCAACGTGCTGACGGGCGGCCTCGGCCGCGACACCCTCATCGGTCTGGGCGGCAACGACGTGATCCACGGCGGAGCGGGCGTGGCCAACCAGCTTCAGGGCGGCCTGGGCAACGACACCTATTACGTCGATGTGCGCGGCGACAGCGTCCACGAACTGGCCGGCGAGGGTGTCGACACGGTCATCACCACGGCCGTGCAGATCAACCTTTCGGCCAATGTCGAGAACCTGACCTATGCGGGAAGCGGAACCTTCACCGGCGTCGGCAACGCCGAGGCCAACACCATTCGGGGCGGCCTGCTGCGCGACACGCTGATCGGCGGGGGCGGCAACGACATCATCATGGGCGGGGGCGGCGCGGCCAACAATGTGTTCGGCGGCCAGGGCAACGACTATTTCATCCTCCAGGCCGCCGACAGCGTCATCGAGAATGTCGGCGAGGGCACGGATACCGTCGAGGCCCGCATCAACAGCTATACGCTGGGCGCCAACGTCGAGAACCTGGTCTTCGGCGGCTCCGGGAACTTCACCGGCAACGGCAATGCGCTGAACAACCTGATCATCGGCGGGGCCGGGAACGACACCCTGCGCGGCGCCGGCGGGACGGACCAGATCCGTGGCGGGCTGGGCACCGACATTGTCGTGCTCCAGGGCGTGGCGTCGGACTATACGATCACGGCCGAGGGGGCCGGCTGGCGGATCATCGACGGAACAGCCGGCCGCGACGGTTCAATTCTGGCGACGGACGTCGAAACCCTGCGCTTTGGCGACGGTTCGACCCAGCCGTTGGGCGGGGCGCCGGCGCCCCTGTTGTCCGGAAAGGACCAGCCCCAGGAGCCCGTGGCCCTGTCCACCTCGCCCGAAGACAAGGACGGGGCGATCGACGACGGACCGCTGATCCTGGCCTCGGCCGAGGACGACGCCTTCCTGCCGCTCGGCGTCTGGGACGACGCCCAGGTCCTGCCCGTCCTTGACGACGCCGCGTTGGTCCTGCCGGATGGGGGAGTGGGGAGCGCGAATCCCGCCCTGTCCGTCGTCCCGTTCGAGGGCCATTCGACGACCGGGCCGTTTGGTCTGGTCCTGTCGGGTTCGACCGACGATCTGTGGCTCGCGCACGAATCGTGGGCGTGAGCGGACCTGCGACGGTCCGCGCGACCGCGGAGACCTCCGGCGCATGATCGGCGATCGGAGAATTCTGGCGATCGTGCCGGCCCGGGGGGGCTCGCAGAGACTGCTCGCCAAGAACGCCCGCCTGCTGGCCGGCCGGCCCATGGTGGCCTGGACCCTCGAGGCGGCGCGTGGATCCGTCCTGATCGATCATCTGGTGGTGTCCACGGACGATCCGGCGGTGGCCGAGACCGCCGCGGAGATGGGCTGGCCGCCGCCCTTCATGCGGCCGGACCATCTGTCAGGCGCGACGGCTTCGGTCATCGACGCCATCGAACACGCGCTGGATCAGGTCGGCGGGCGCTGGGACTATGTGGTCCTGCTGCAGCCCACCTCGCCGCTGCGCACGGCGTCGGATATCGACCAGGCCATCCGACTTTGTGACGAGACCGGCGCCCCGGCGGTGATCGGCGTCTCGCCCCTGCCGAAACCGCCGAGCTTCTATGGCCGTGTCGACGCGGCGGGGGGGTATACCCCGGGGGGCGTCGACCTCGAGCGGACGGTCGTGATCAACGGGGCGGTCTATGTGGGCCGACCGGAGATCCTGATGCGCGACCGCACCTTCCAGTCAAAAGGCGTGCGGGCGTACTCCATGCCGGTCGAGCGGGGCTGGGACGTCGACACGCCGGCGGAGTTCGCTGTTTGCGAGGCGCTTTTTCCGTTTCAGGCGGTGGAACCGACCTGACGCACCTGCGCGTACGTTTCCGGACAGGAGTCTGTCACTCAATGGCCACGCTTGTTGTTGTTAGGGGCTTCTTCGTCTCGACCTGAGCCAGCGGGACTGTTATGAGGGTGCGAGCGGCGGATCGTGCGCCGCCTTGAGAAAATTCACCTGGGCTGCGGAGGGCATCCACCCATGCGCGTTAAGACATTCATTCTGGCGTCCAGCGCCGCGGGGGCCCTGGCCCTGTCCGCGGGCGCTGCGGCCGCCGATCCGAACGGCTGGTACGGCGCGATTGACGTCGGCTACCACACGGCCGAGGCCGAGACCTCCTATGGTTTCGATCTGGAGGTCGACGACAGCTGGGCCGGCTTCGCCCGGCTGGGCTACCGGTTCACGCCGAACTGGCGCGTGGAGCTTGAGGGCGGCTATCGTCCGGGCGAACTGGGCGAGATCACCGTGTCCTCGTCCGGCGCGCCGGCGATCTGCAACGTGAGCCCGGCGGTCGGTCCGTGCGAGAACCCCGAGGGCGATCTCACGGCCACCACGCTGATGGTCAACGTCCTCTATGACTTCGGCAACGCGGACTCGACCCTGCGTCCGTTCATCGGCCTCGGGGCCGGCGTCAACCGCGTCAACACCGAGTACCTCGGCACCCTGGCGACCAGCCGCGGGATTTCCGAAGCCGCGGACGACAGCTCGACCAAACTGGCCGCGCAGGGCATCGCCGGTCTGGCCTGGGCGCTGAGCGACCGGGCCAGCCTGGACCTGACCTACCGCTACCTGGTGTCGAACTTCGGCTTCGACACCTCCGCCTCGGCGCCGGCGGGCGATCTCGGCGAGATGGAGGGCCGTTACACGGATCACTCCATCAGCCTGGGCCTGCGCTATGCGTTCGGCGCGGTCGAGCCGGCCTATGTGCCGCCTCCGCCCCCGCCGCCGCCTCCGCCCCCGCCGCCCCCGCCGCCGCCTCCCCCGCCGCCGCCGCCGCCTCCGGCTCCGGTCGCGCGTGAGTTCGTGGTCTACTTCGACTGGGATCGCTCCGACCTCACGGCCGAAGCCCGCTCGGTCGTCACCCAGGCGGCCAACTACGCCAAGTCGGGTCGTCCGACCCGCATCCTGGTCGTCGGCCACGCCGACACCTCCGGCTCGGCCGCCTACAACGTCGGCCTGTCCAACCGCCGCGCCCGCACCGTTGCGGACGCGCTGGTCGCCCAGGGTGTCAACGGCGGCGTCATCTCGCTCGACGGCAAGGGCGAAACCCAACTGGCCCGCCCGACCGCCGACGGCGTTCGCGAGCCTCTCAACCGCCGCGCCACCATCGGCATCAACTTCTAGG
>Ga0196981_1000207_pt1 | contig 40298 bp, 64 predicted proteins | sample S3_2013CmetaG_FD_155462 | JGI IMG/M metagenome (GOLD analysis project Ga0196981, IMG submission 155462) | Soil microbial communities from Anza Borrego desert, Southern California, United States - S3_20-13C | ecosystem: Environmental > Terrestrial > Soil > Desert | place: USA: California... | reverse complement strand
CGCCACCTCGCCCCACAGACCTGGAACTCCGGGAAACTTCGCCGGAATTTGGGTTCCCACCGATCGCGTACTTAGCGCCGTGGTCCGTTCGGCACTTGGGACAGGCCCAAATGGACCACAGGCGTGGTACATTGTGGCCACACGTCGAATCACCGACGAGCAACGGAGCAACGCGACATGATCAAGAGGCGCAGCAGAAAGACGGGGACGATGTACACGGTGGACCGGAACCACGAGGGCAACGGGTGGCTGACGATCTGCGAGGAGCACGCGTCGGTGCTGACCTCGGCTACCAAGGCTCTCGCGCTTGCGGCGATCCCGCACCCGGACTGGTGCCCGGACTGCCAGGACAGGATGGACGCGCTGGAGATCCTCGCGGAGGTGGGCCAGTGACCCGCAAGCCTCGTGTCGGACTCGTCGTGCTGTCCCCTCCGCCTCCGCGCACCGTGGACAAGGAACGCAACCCCTCGGGGTGGTATCGAGTCAAACTCGATCGCCGGACGCACACGTACACCGCGATCCTCCACCACGGAGATGAGTACGAAGAGCACCCGGGCTTCGCGTCGCGTCGTGAGGCAAACGTGGCCACGTGGGATATGCAGTTCTGGCGCGTGTGGTCTGCGTTGTACGCGGATGGGAAGGTCCACGCTGCGCCCGGGTACGGCGTCTACCTCGTCGTGCTGGAGTCGTGGGAGCGCAAGCTCGTGAACTACTCGACGGACGCGCAGGTCCGCAGGCACATCCTCCGCAAGGTGGGAGGTGGCAAGTGAAGACCCGCAAGCGCAACGGCCAGGGTTGCCCGCACTGTCACCGTCCGTGGCCGCGGGTGTGGCTCGTCGAGATCGTCGACTCCGACGGTAACGCGCGCGTGTTCACGCACGACGGCCAGGCCGTGGTGATGCACACACGTGATCACGCGGAGCGCGTGGTGGCCGCGATGGCCCGCGAGACGGGCGCGATGATCTTCCGCGTCGTCGAGGCGGAGGTCTACTCGTGACAGCCCCGCGTGGCTCGTGGACCTGCAAGTGCGGGACGCTGAACATCGGATCGATCTGCACCGCGTGCAGCCACCACCTCCACGGCCCGCAGCGTCCAGATCCGTGGGCGCATCGCGACGGGACCGCGCACTCCGCGGACGGTCCGCGTGGGTGCTACGGATGCGCGAACGTTCGCACGCTCGCGGCCCTGACGAGCAAATCCCGTCGTACGAAGTAGACCGCGCGATGCCTCGTAGCTCGCGGCATGGCAGCCCGAGCGCGCGCCACACGAATCACTCACACAGGAGCAACGCGACATGAGCAAGGGCAAGAGCAAGAGCAAGAGCAAGGATCCGTCGACGTCGAAGAGCAAGAGCAAGGGGCCGCGCTGTCTCGCCTCGCATCGGATCCATGGTCCGTGCGTGTTCCGTGACGGCCACGCCGGGGAGCACGCGTCCGCGGACCACGGCGAAGGCTCGTTCTCGTGGAGCGATTCCGCGAAGCCTCGCCGAATTACGAAGGAGTACGCTCTCAAAGTCCGAGTCACCAGCGCGGAGCACGAGGCGATAATCCGTCACGCGTCGAACCTCGGTACGGGTGTCTCTGAGATAATCCGCCGAGCGCTACAGACCTATCTCGGAGTTCGCTCGCTCACCGCGGGACCGACGGGCTCCGACGAGCAACCGGTTATCCCAATCACCACGGAGGATCTCTAATGCACACGCGCCGCATCGCGATCGCGCTCGTCGTCTCGCTCGTCTCGGGCTGCGCCACGGACTTCGATCCGCGGCCGCTCGGGGGGCTCTGGGAAGTGGACTACGAGATCACGGGGTGCGGCTACCCGAGCGGGCGGATCCAGTTCGGGGTTACGCCCCAGGCGGACGGGACGGCCACGGTTGACGGTGCGGGTCAGCTCGACGCGAACCGCGCGCACGTGCCGATCGATGGCGGTAACGGTGGGGGCCCGGTGATCGGCACGCTCTCCCTGGATCTCCACGACGACGGGACGCGCGCGGACGTCGAGGATGGGGACTTCCTCGGGCTCGACGGCTGCGCCGCGGAGGCCGTGGTCTCGCTCGCGGGCAGGTGGCGCGCTTGAGCAAGCGGAAGCGTCCTGACCGCGCGACGTGGCGCGAGGCGGAGCGCACGGCCCGGGCGATCGACATGATCACCGAGGACGAACAGCGGGACCTCCGCTCGCGTGCGGAGGAGGATCTCCGCGCTGCGCACGCGGCCCGTCGGTGCGCGCGCCCGGGCTGCGGTCACGCGCGTGTGAGTCACGCGGAGGTATGGGGCGCAGAGGACTTCGGCGCATGCTTCTGCACGTGCCCCGGGTTCCTGCGGGTGTTCGGTCCGGCGGAGCGTCTTGCGATGCTCATCGAGGCCGGTGATCGGCTGGACGAGTCGCCCGAGGCTCTGGACGCGTTCCGGGCTGTCCTCGCGATCGTCAAGGGCCCCTAACCCAGTCCCAGAGCGCGCGCAAGAGGGCTGGCCTACGGGCTGGCCTTCCGTGTTTTCGGGTAAGCCACGTTCCTTGACGCGCATCGGGGATGCCTGATATGCCTTCGCTTGGGTGTCCCCCAAACGGTGCACATTCGCTGACGAGAACGGGACCGAGTTCCCTGCCGAGTTCGTGTGCGTGTGCACGTGCGGCCGCGAGATCCACGCGGCCTATCTGCCCGGGCAGCCGGGTGCGGCCCCTGTCGGGGTGGTGCACGAGGCTCCGATCTGCGGGGCGTTCGATGCGCTTGAGCCGGACGAGTTCCTGACGTGGCTGCGCAAGCGCTACGAGAAAGGGGGCACGGGACCGAGTTAAAGCCGCGGGTGCGAGCGCAAGGTCGCGCACGCGGGCCTTATAAGCTCGATGGCGCGGGTTCGAGTCCCGCCGCACCCATCTAAGCGCGCTTGGCGGAAACCGGCATACGCGGCCAGGAGTCAAGCCCCCGGCTAGATCCCGCCGTGCGTAGGCCCGCTCCCTCTGTGAGCCCTGCTGGTCATAGGGCTGCGCGTGTCGCGGGACAAGGCAGACGAGATCCCGAGGGAGACGAGCATGCACACGGCGGTTACGGGTTCGAACCCCGTAGCGCGCACCGAGGACAAAACCGAAGAAAGGGACGGATATGGAATCTCTCACGGCCGCCATGGATGCGGCGTTCAAATTCAAGACCGACGAAGGGGCGAAGCCATGACCGCGGACGACTTCAAGCGGAAGATCCTTAAGGCCTTCTTAAAAGACTTGAAGGCCGAAGAGGAGGAGGAAGTCCGGCGCAGGTACCGCGAAGAGATGAACGTGATCTATGTTCGTGAGTACACGGTCAGCGCGCACGTGTATCAGCGCAAGCCTAAACCGCTGCGCCGTCGGGTGTCCCCCAAACGTGCACCGTCGACGAACGCGGACACCACGACGATCACCACGTGACGGAGGGGCGTGGCATACTCGGAGACGTGGACCCTGTGGTGCACATCCTCTGGCACGGGGCGGCGCTTTGCGGGTTCGAGTCGGACCGCGTGCCGGGACAGTGGAAAGAGCGGTTCCGTGCGGGCTAGGATCGCGCCCGGTCGATCGAGGCCCCTTTGATGAGGCTCCACGTGTTCCTGTTCGGTGGGATCGTCGACGTGCTCCGCGCGCTCGTCGAGTTGCTGACGTTCCTGCTCTTGCCGGATGATCGGGTCTTCTGATGCTCGTTGACTACGCAGGCGCACGCGGACGGCTCACGCTCGATCGCGCGTACCACCTCGGCGACGCGTGGGGATTCCAGCCGAAGATCGACGGGTGCTATGCACGTGTGTCCACCGATCGCGAGGGCCGCGCGGTGCGTATCCTCGGGCGCAACGGCCGCGAGATCATCGGCGCGCGCGATCTGCTCGGGACGCACACGGGCCTGCGGAACGCGGTCCTGTGCGGCGAGTGGGACGGCGGGACCGAGGCGGGACGCAGGGCCACGGCCAGGCGCGGCTACTCCGCGATCCACGTGTTCGATCTCGCCATGCTCGCGGGCCAGGTCGTGCACTCGTGGGAGTTCGCGCGGCGCCATGCGTGTCTTACGGGCCGCGCGCTGACTCGCTGGGACCTCTGGACCGTCGACGCGGAGGGGCGCGCGCACGAGCGGACTACGGGGCGCTTTGTTCGTCCCGTCCCCGTCGACGGGCGCAGGTGGCCGATCGTCCCGCTGGAGTCAAACTGCGGCGCGTTGTGGCGGGACTACGTAGATCGCGAGGGTGGCGAAGGCCTCGTTGCGGTCCGCCTCGATGCGCCACTCGGCGCGCGCAACGCCAAGCGGAAGATCAAGGCGACGGACACGATCGACGCGACGGTTACCGAGGTGGGCAAGCGCGCGGCTCAGCTCGTCTGGCGCGGTCACACGTTCGTGGTCAGTGCGCGCGGCTCGATGGGGCTCAAGGTCGGGGACGTGGTGGAGGTGGCCCACGACGGATTCTATGAGGCTGGCGCTACGCCGCGGTTCGCGCGCATCGCGCGCAGAAGGGATGATCTCTGATGGCTCGCATTTCTGTTCGTCTCGACACGTCTACAGATCGCGTGTTCCTCCACGTCGGAGGCCTCGGGACGTTCACCCTAGCGGAGGCGATGGTGTTCGCTACGGACCTCTACAACGCGATCAAGGCAGCCCAGGAAATGGAACGGCCGCACCCGTTCGAGTTGACGCGGGCCGCGGAGGTCATGGGACACGAGCGTCAGCCGAGTGCGCGCGTCCGCATGCGGCGCTAGCTTTGTGGCACCCCGCGAAAGTGTCTGCCTAGCATCAGGCGCCCGGTCCACCGGGCACGGGAACGTCGGTCATCCATGCCGCGCCGTGTAGCCACAGCGAAGCAAGACTAAACCGAGGGGTGTCACTCTGCGGAGGTGGCGTAACTGGCAAACGCGCCCGGCTCAAGCCCGGGTCTCTGCGGGTTCGAGTCCCGCCCTTCGCACTTGCCCATGTAGCTCAGTGGCCAGAGCTACGGTTTCGTAAATCGTGGGTCCCCGGTTCGAGTCCGGGCATGGGCTCTATGGCTCTATGGCTCTGACGGTTCATCTGCTCGTGCACCCGAAGGATCGCGCCACGTGGGGAAAGCACGTGTGCTCGACGGTAACCAAGCGGCCACGGTCGCGCCTAGATCGCTTCACCTGGATCCGCGCGGAGTCCACGTGCGCCGCGTGCCTCGCGCTGACGCGGAGCCCGTGGAGCCCACTGCCGCAGCCGCGCTAGTCCTCGTCTATCGCCTCCCCGAACTCGCGGACGTTCGCGACTAGCTTCGCGGCTTCGTCGAGGATCTTCTTTTTCATGTCCTCGGCCTGGCCTGCCATATCGTCAACGGCCTTGTAGAGCGCAGCGCGTACCCCTGGATCGTTCACCAGGCTTGCCGGGCTGAGCAACCCCGGGACGAGCGAGCGCAGTTTTTCGATCATGACGCTGAGCCCTGCCCCCTTGAATGTGCGCGCGTCGAGTCGGTTCGCGGGTACGTTGATCGTCCATGCGCGTTCCTTCGGGTTCGCCGCAGCATGGATCCCCTTGGCCAGCCGGCCCGAGTCATTGAACAGCCGGCTGTCCGACGCAGCTCCGGGCCGCATCGGGCCCATCCGTCCGCCTGCGTAGCGTCGCGTCGCCCACGAGTCACCGCGATCGAACGCGGCCCGGGCGTACTTACGCGCTAGCTGGGTAGCGAGCGAGGCCGGGGATCCGATCGCGCGGATCTGCGCGCCGATCGCTGTAGCGATGGCCACGGCCACGCCACGCCCGAGGCTCAATGGATCGACGTTGAACGTGATCGGGTTTGCCTTGATATCGAGGGTCACCCGCTGGCGCGTCCCGGTCGACGTCGTGCGCTTGCGGATCGTTGCGCGGACTTCGGCCCAATCGTTCAACGTGACAGAGTGCTGTGTAACCGCCATGTAGCTAGCCTACGATACCCATTGACAATCCAGGCCAGGGCTATCAGGGTCAGTGTCGAGGCATCCCCGGACAGGCGCATAATGGCCAGTCCGCGATGGGCACAAGTCAGTGACACGCTGTATCGGTGTGGTGAGTGCGGAGTCACGTTCGCTGTAGGCCAGTCGTGCAAGTGCATTAAGGGGGGCTCGTCCGATTCGCCGGGGATGCCTCACACTCCGTCAGCGGACGAGTCCCCCGGTTACTCCGCGGACGAGTGCAGGCGCAAGATGCGCAGCGTGTTCCGCGAGTCGATGGGGATCGCGCGGAGGATCGCGCGAGACCCTGATCTCTTCGAGTCCCCAAAGCACGTGAGCCGGCTCGTTAGCGCGGCCAAGGTCTACGAGATCGCAAAGAAGGCGCTAACCGAGTGCTACGCGATGGCGCGCCACCGCGAAGAGATCGACGTCCTCGAACGCTACGAACGTCTCCGCGCGGAGCTGCGGCAGAACAACGCGAGCGCGCGGCTCACCTCCGACGACGAGGCCAGCCATTGATCCGCAGGCTCATCGCGTGGGCCGTTGCGCTCGTCGGAGTGACGATGCCTCTGAGTGACGTCACCACCCGGGTTCGGGCTGCGCGCGCGGACGTCTCGCACGTCCTCGAACGCGCCGATCGATACGTGGACATGGGGGTAACCCTGCGCGTGGTCCGCATGGATCCCGACGGACGTCAGCTCCTCCGGCGTAAGCCAAAGCTGCGCGTACTCCGCGAACATCACCGCGGCGGTATCGTGGACACGAGCGCCCGCCCTGTGCGGTTCGTCGCCCCGTCGGAGCGCCCGGTGATCTGGTATTGCTCCGAGCAAGCGGAGCCCCTGATTCTCCACGGTGAGTCAATGCCGATGCGCCTGCTCGTCTATGGGGCGATGGGCGCGGGCAAGACTACAACCATGTGCCAGTGGCTTGGATTCCGCGCGCTGGAGTCCACTGGCATGGACGGTGAGATCGGAGCCACCGCTCCGACGAATGACCGCGCGATCATGATCGAGCAAGCGATCACCGGTCTGTGGCCGCGGACGTGGTGGAAGTGGAGAGGTAACGCGCGCACGTACACGCTGGTTAACGGAATCACGGTCCGGCTGGTCTCGACACACCAGCAGTCACACGCCGAAGGATCGCGGGTGCAGGGCTGGAACTGGATCGCGTGCGCCTCCGACGAAATGCAGGATCAGCTACACGTGGACGGGGACATCGAGGCCCGCGGGCGCGATGCCGCGGACGCGCGATATCTCCGGTTCTGCACTGCGACGGCCAAGGATGACACCGAGTGGCGCAGCTGGCGCGATCGCGTGCTGTCCACGTCGATCTGGGGTGAAGCGCGGATGGCCGGCCCGGACAGCCCGTTTATTGAGCCGTCGTGGTGGGAACAACTCAAGGAGTCACTGACCGAGCGCGAGTATCAGCGCAAGGTTCTGGCCCTCGACGTCGGCCCGGAGCGGATGGTGTATCACACCTATTCGCGTGCCGAGACGGTGCGGATGATTCCGCTCGGTGCGCAAGACTGCACACGCGAGGTACTCCAGCCGTTCGGCCCGCTGTATTCGGTCCTCGTCGGTCATGACCCGGGCAAGCTAAAGGACGTCTCGGTGATCTTGAAGGCGTACCGCGTCCCGGGCGCAAAGCGTTACGTCTGGTACGTCGTCGACGAGCTGACCACGGACACCACGACGGAGGAGCACGGAGTGCAGCTCCTCGCGCGGCTACGCAGCAAATGGAACGTGCATAAGCTCGATATCCGCGGCCGGCCCCTCGACGGTAGCGAGCGCGCGCTGATCCGCGCTGACCCGCACGGAACGAACAGCAAGAGCCCGGATAAGTCCGTGTATACGACGCTCGCTAACCTCGGGCTCGATATCCGCCCCGCGCTCTACGCCCCGAACCCGAGGCACGGGCCGACGATCGGAACCCCCAAGCCCGGGCGCGTGGACAAGGAAGCGGGGATCGAGATGATCGTGCGCTTGCTTAAGGATGCAAGCGGCGAGCGCAGGCTCTTTGTTGCGTGCGACGACATGCGGCAGCCCGCCGCGCGAAAGCTCGTCGAGGCATTCGAGCGATCGGAGCGTGACCTGGCCGGGGAGGCTGAGGCGGATCGAAAGGACGAAAACGACCGCAGTCACTGGCCCGCAGCATTGCGCTACTCCTTGATCGCTATTGAGAGGGTCCGCTTTGGTGAGGTGGCGGTATGAGCCTCGCAGATATGATCGCGGGTGGTTCGTGGGAGCTGACGCTCCGCTGGATCAACGATCGCTATCTGTCCCCATTCTCCGACGAGCATCGACGGATCGAGGACATGCGCGAGCGCGCGGCGTTGTACCGGGACGACGGGGCTAGGTACATCCGCGAGATTATCGATAAGGCCTTTGACGATCCCGACGTCAAGCGCCTGCGCGATGCATGGGTAGAACAGGCCGGCTATAACAACGTGACTCGTCGGGTGGTCCACGAGCTAGGACGGTTGTACACGCGGCACGCGCTGCGGTCCGTCGACGGGACGAGTAACAACCTCAAGTATCAGACCGTCCTCGAACTCATCGGCCTAAACGAGGTCATGCTCGAAGTCCACCGGCTGGCGATCCTGTATCGCGCGGTGTGGCTCGTGCCTCGCGTCGCCAAGTGGAATGGCCTCCCCCGGATCGATGTGGTGGAGCCGATGCACTTCCGGCTGATCACGCACCCCGACGAGCCCACGCGGATCATCGGTTCGATCGTCGATCAGGCCGTGGATAAGCCCACGCTCCCCGGGCAAGAGCGGGCCGCGTATCTGGTTACCACCGAGACCGAGCGGTTTCGCATGTCGTCGCGCGGCTACTTGATCGGGGCGATCGAGCCGCTGCCGTTCAACCGGATCCCCGGTGTTCTCGTCGCGCTGAATCCTCCGCCTGGCCGGATCATGGACACGACGACGTTTCGCGACGTCATTCGCGCGCATAAGGCCGTGTGGTTTGAAAACGTCCTCTTGCTCAAGGAGTCCAAGTCCGCCACCCGCACGAGCGTGCTCTCGGGCGATGCGGCCCGCGCTGCGCGTAAGCAGCCGCTAGACTCGGAAGGGATCGTGGAGCTACCCGACGGTGTCACGCTGACCCCGGCGGATCTGTCCATGGACCTCGGGCCGTTCCGCGAGACCGCCGATCACATCCTCGAACGTGCGGCCGCGAACCACGGGATCCCGCCGCAGATTCTCCACCACGAGGGAGCGACGTCCGGCTACGAGATCGAACTGCGCCACGTGGGCATCCGCGAGCGTCGCATCGAGCAAGAGCCCGTGTTCCGCGCGGTAGAACGCGAACTCGCTGACGTTCTGTCCATGGTGATCGCGCACGACGCCCCCCATCTGTCTTTCAGCACCGAGGGGTGGTCAATCAACTTTGGCGATAGCCAGATGCCGCGGAGCCCGGCCGAGGATCTTCAGATCTACGACGCCGAACAGTCCGCGATGCTGACGTCGATCATCGAGAAGGAAATGCAGCGGGACCCTGACCTCACTCGCGATGACGCATGGCAGCGCATCGAGCAACGCATCGAGGACAAGATCAAACTGGCCGAGCTGACGCGGCCCCTGCAGGCGATCGACGGTTCCGCGGGCGCGAATCCAGAGCAGGCGGAGGGCAAGGAGGGCAAGCCAGTGGACAGCCCTGATCAGTGGGCCTGGCTAGACGAGGTGATCCGTGGCGCTGTCTGACGTCACCCGGAAGCGCATCGAGGCGGAGGCGCGAAAGCGCGGACTTGATCCCGCGGAGGCGATCGCACAGGCCGAGTCACGCGGGACGAGTCCCGCCACGAGTCCAGCCAAGGATCCCGCCACTCCGGCGGGATCGGCGGACTCTAACGCACCGTCCCGTCCGATCGCAGAGCGCTTGCTTATTGGCTTCCTTCCCTTTATCAAGGTTAGGGAGTTGCGGAGTCTGTGGCTCGGACTGCCGGACCGGATTCCGGATGACGAGCTGACGTGTGGCGAATACAGTATCAAGCATGGTGGGGCTCCGGGGAGTGCCACCGATACACCCACGGACGAATGACCATGAACATTCACGGCGTGATCACGAGTGGCTCTTTCGTCCGAGGCCGTGGCCTGGAGTTGACGCTGCGCATCGCGGTGGCCGAGACCGATGGTGATCCTCGGACCCCACCGGTGGATCTTCGCGGCCAGTTCGTCACGCTCACCATGGAGCCACCTCCGCCGGTGATTTCCGACGAGAACGGGATCGTTCTGCGCGATGCCGCGGGTAATTCGATCACCGTACTTACCGCGCCCGCTGCGGCGCCAATGATTCAGGCGCCTGACCCTGTGAGTCAGGACGCGGGAATCACTCTCCCTGCCCCGGATGCGTGGGGCGAAAGCGAGTGGACTGACACCCTGACGCCGAGGGAATCGGGCGAGGAAGGCTGATGGATAATGACGCTCCCCCACCGGGCAATCCCACCGTAGAGTCTGCGCCCGCTGAGACCCTGACTCGTGCTGAGCACGAGGCTGCGGTTAAGGCTGCGCGTGATGCAGCGTGGGCTGACGCTCGCCGGACGTTTGACGCCAAAGCCAAGGAAGCGGCCAAGCAAGCCAAGGAACCGAAGCCGGACGCACCGCAGACTCCGCCAGGAGATCCGCGGCGCCTGCTCGCGCAGAGGGATGCGCTAGACGACGCACTCGCGGGCCGTAGTGTTACGGCCGATCAGCGGCGAGTCCTACGGGACTTGATCGCTCGCGTCGATCCGGACAACCCCGCCGAGTGGGCCGCGCAGACGGTGTCTACGTTCCTGGGCAGCGGGGCCACAAGTCAAACCACAACGCCCGACGCACCACGCGTGATCCAGAACAGCTCCGACGGTGGAGCCCCACAGGGACTACCTGTGTGGGAGCGCCCGGGGGATCCCTTCAAGTGGACGAGTGAGGACGTCAAGCGCCTGGAGGCCCTTAAGGGCAAGCGCGAGGCACACCACATTCTCCGCAGAAAGGCAGAGGAATACGCGCGCGATCTGCGCCTGGCGGTTCCATCGCGACGCGCACCCTAACCGGGTGAGGGCGTCCGTCGAGGAGTCCCGTGACTGCAGAAAGTACCACTACCACTCTGAATGACGTTTATTACTCGGCCATCATCGATCCGCTGATGATGGACTATGCGCATGACTGGGTGGTTGCCACTCAGTTCCTTCGCGAATACTCGCTGATCGGACAGGCGTCCAACGCGGTCGACGCGTGGAGTCTGGCTTCCGATATGGGGACGGTCGGGGATGGTGGCTCTGGCGTTGACACAGAGTTCAATGCCACGCAAGCGACGGATCTGTCGAATACTGCTCTGGATTCTAACAAGGTCACTTTGACCGCGTCCGAGTTCGGAGTGATGCGGACGATTACCGATAACGTGCTGGAGGATTCCATTGCTGGAATCGACTGGTTGCGGATCGTTCTGCAGGATTCGACGCGTATCCTCATGACCTGTCTTGAGGACGACGTCTGTGCACTGCTGTCCGCGTTCTCGAACACGTATGGAGTCTCGGGCGCTGACCTGACGGTCGCGCAGATGCTCGCGGCGCAGGTGGGTATCCGCAAGCGCGGTATCCGTGCCCCCGACGGGCTGGTGTACGTCCTCGACGAGCAGCAAGTCGACGACGTCGAAGCGGCGCTGATCGCGAATTCGACCTCGTCGGCTGTGTACACCGCGGCGCAGGATCGACTCCTGGGATCACCGGGGCTCGGGGCTAACGCGGGTATGAGCAATGGCCAGGTTATGACGTTCCGCGGATACCCCGTCTGGTCTTCAGGATTGACAGATACCGCAGACTCGGGTGCGAACGTGACAGGAGCCTGTTTCGTTCCGTCGAGCCCGGCTAATGACTCGATGGCTGCGCTCGGTATCGTGTGGAAGCGGATGTTCCGTCTGGAGACGGACCGGGACATCAGCCTCCGCGCTACTGAGTACGTCGCGACCATGCGCGTCGGTGTCGGGGAACTCCTCGACGCGGCGGGTTCGTCGATCATCACGGACGCGTGATCAGGAGGTATGAACCATGACACTCCTTGCTTCCTATCCGCAGTCCGGTAGCAATGCCGGATTTGACGCTACCAACGTCCGTCGCCTCGTGGTGTCCACGGGCGCGGTTACCACGATCGCGGCGCGTACCGCTACCGCTGGTCACCTGTTCGTGCTCCGTCGGGCGAACACGTCAACTACGCAACTGGCGATCCACTACGTCGGGGCGAAGTTCACCCTGACCACGGCCTATGGTACCGCGCAGGAGACCGGGTGCGATCTGATCGTCGCGCGCAGTTTCACTGCGAGTTACACCGGAGCCACGGCCGTGGACACGGGCTCTACCGTGTCCGATACGGGCGGACTCCTGGCCGCGTTTCCCGCGTCGATCCTGGCCACCGCGGGCCTGTGCCGCGTGGCCGATACCGGGGCGCTCACCGCGGGTACACAGACCCTCGACGCGAACCCGATCGGAATCCTGTCCGGGTGGTCATCGGCGATCGGGGACACCGTGCCGGATGCGGCATCGGGTGCGCGCGAGGGATTCGGAACACTGTTCGGCCGTCAACTGGCCGAGGGTGGCAACGCGTACCCGCTCGTCCTCGCGGCTGACGAAGGCATCGTGATCCGAAACCTGATCCTCATGGGAGCCACTGGCGTTGGCCGGTGGGACTTCTGTGTGGAGTACGCGGAAGGGTCGCCCCGCTAACCCTTGGAGGGTGAGTGCAGATCAACCGTAACCGAGTCGTAGACGGCGCTACTTGGCGTCCCCCTCAGCGCGTGATCCGTACGCGCGATGAGCGCGGAGTGATCCGCGAGGTGATCGAAAAGATCCCCGGGGTGCGGAGTGCGCTCATGCTTAAGCCCAGTGGCACGGTGTGCCCGCTGCCACTGGGGAACGCGAACGCGCGCGCCGAGGATGGGGAGACTCCATACAAGGCGCAAAAGTACGCCGCTAAGACTCGGGCCGGTTGGCTGCCGTGGGGCCGGTGTCCGATTGCCCTCGTGGCCTCGGAGACCATTTCGCCCCGTCATATCCAGTGCGAGGACCTGCTAGACCCGAGTAAGCACCAGCCGTGTACGGGTGGGGGGTTCGGGCCGCAGAACCCGTGCCCCCATGCGCTGATCGAGCGGGACTATCGCAAGGCGCGCCACGAGGAGCGCGAGGCTGCTAAGGCTGAGGCGCACAAGCGCGAGGCCGATCGCGATCGCGATCAGCGTGAACGCCACCACGAGGAAACGATCGACGCTCTGCGCGCTGGCCAGACCGTTACGGCTGAGGCGATGCGTACGCTCGCACAGGCGCTCATGGAGCGCGCAGAGCAAGCGGAGTCCGGGGGCAAGCGGAAGTGACAGCCCCGCGCCCCACGGTGGATCCGGCCTGGATCCGGGACACGCTGATCGAGGATCGGCTAGCGTGGCTCCGGGGCACGGGCCGTGATCCATCGAGCGCGGACGTCGAGACCCTGGTTACCGAGGAGCTGCGGATCGCGGACGCGGTAGAGCGCGAGGCTGAGCATGCGGTCGTCGAGCGTAAGCCTGTGGTCGCGCCGAACCCGAGTAAGCGCGCGCAGCGGGTGGCCGAGAAGTCGGGGCACACAGTCTATAAGTCCACGCTGGTCGGGGAGTCTGCGATCGCACGGCCCACGAAGCGCCCGAGCAAGCGGACGGCGTTCCTGTCCCGCAAGCCAAAGAACGAGCGCGAGGCGAAGATCATCGCGCGGCTGTCTCGCATCGTCGGGATCAAGTCTCGGTTCCGCCCGAGCCTCACGAACGATTACACGATCCCCGCGCTCGCGGACGAGTGGGCAACGCTCATGGTCGACGTGATCACCCCGCGCGGTGACTTCGTCGGTAAGAGCGTGGCGGACTCGGAGCGGATGTTCTGGGCCAAGGCCGAACGGATCTGCGACAAGTCGACGGGCAAGCTCGGCCCGTGGTGGGTCAAGTGACTGACGCGCAAGACATCCTCTTTGCGGTCACTGGCCAAACGCTCTACTTCGATGCGCCAGAGGGTCGGCCGTCGTCGGTGTCGTCGGTGCAAGTCTGGGAAGATACCGAGGCGGACACGAACACCGCGCGCTCTGCCCTGGGGTCACCGTCGATCGAGTCCGTGTCTCTGACGTTCAACGCAGCGAGCGGGCTCAGTCAGTCCGACGATACGAAGTTGAATCTGTCCTCGGTAACCGGGCTCGTTCGCGGCCGTCAATTCCTGGCCACGGCCGCGACGGGGGAGCGCGAGTGGATCGAGATCGCGCGCATCGACACCCCGAACACGAACGCGTACAGCCGCACCCCGATGCAGGCGGACTACGCGAGCGCGGACACGCTCGTGTCCACCCGACTGACAGCGACGGTCGATAGCACATGGGTGGCCGACACGAACAACCTTAGCCACCCGCTCTCCCCTCGCCCCAGGTGGCGCGCGGTCTGGACCTACGTCGTGTCCTCGGTGACGTATCGGGGTGTCACGTTCTTTGATCTCGTCCGCTATCCGTTCCAGCACACGGTTACCCCGGCCGATGTCGATCGGCTGTCTCGCGGGTGGCTGTCCCGGTTGCACACCGATGATCGCGTGGGTCAGGGTGAGCAAGTGATCGCGGAGGCCGTGGCGCAGGTCAAGCTAGACCTGTGGGAGCGGGACCTCGCGGATCACGCGTTCCGCAATCAGCCTGTATTGAACGAGCTGATCAGGCTTAAGGCCGTGGCACTCGTGGCGGAGCAAGCGTTCGACCACGGCGGAGTGGGACAGACCGCGCGCGATAGTGCGCGCGATCGGTACTGGGATCGGTATGAGGCTCTGATCGGACAGCCTCGCGTTAACCAGCAAGTCACCGAGTCAGGCGCAGCCGCGGTGACAGAAAGGGCACCCATCTGGCGGAGGTGAGCTTTGGCGATCGGCGACGTCACCACAATTGCGGGGAGCGACACCCTGATCGCGATCGAGGTTCTCGCCTCGGAGACTGCGGTTAACTCGCCGCCTGCGAACGCCACTGCAGGGATCGCGGTGCGAGACATCATCTCCGCGTTCGGCGGACAGATGCCGCAGGATCTCTCTCTCGTCGTGGTGAGCACTGCGGGCTCGGGGACGATGACGGTCACGATTCGTCAGTGGCTCATGTTCGGCACGCTCGGCAGTATCTCCGCGGGCGCGTGGTGTCCGGCTGGCCCGGGTGGCGACGCGACGAAGGGGGTGATCAACGCGGGCGCAGCCATCGGGGAGACGGGCTCGAATACGATCCGTCACTGCGAGGTGGTGACGTTCACGGCGCACGCGTCCCGTCTCTACTTCGAGATCACCGCGATCGGCGGAACCGGGACCGCGGTTACCGTGTTCCTCGTGGGCCGCAAGGGTCACGGGGTGGGGATCAACTAATGGGCTACGCGAGCGGAGCGCGCGGGTATCAGTCGGGCTTCGCGTCCCTGACGGTAACGACGCTCTCAGTCAGCGGGACGTCGACGTTTACGGGCGTACTGACCGTGCCAGACGGATCCGAGTCCGCGCCGGGCATCCGTAGCACCAGCGCCGCGAATACCGGCCTGTATTTCACCAGCAATACAGTTGCGGCCACCACAGGCGGGCTACTGCAGGCCTATGTACAAACGGGGAGCGGACTCGTCGCTACCGCCGGGCTCAGCGTGATCAACGGAACTGACCTGAACATGTCCACGGGTGGCCAGATCTTCATTGACGCGGGCTCCGCTACAGACTGCGGGCTCGCGTTCATCGGTGACTCGAACACCGGGCTGTATCGGATCTCGGCTGATCTGTGGGCGCTCGCGGGCGGAGGCGCGGCATCGATCTACGGGTCGGGTTCGCAGGTGGTCAGCAACCTGAATCATCGGTTCGAGAGTTACCTAGAGCTGCCGCAGATCGCGGAGCCTGCAGCGCCGTCAGCCGGGATCACGCGGATCTATGCAGTGGATAACGGGGCGAGTAAGACGCAAGCGCGCGCCCGGTTCGACTCTGGCGCGGCGCAGGCTGTGGCGACGGAGCCGTAAACCGGATGCCGCTGACCGCGCCCACGGGACTCTGGCTTTCCACCCTGCCAGTGGTGCCGAATAACCGGAATCAACTGTCCACGTTTTTGTCGGACGTGGCCACGACGATCAACGGCTTTTCAGGCACAGCGACGACGTACCCGACGGGAACGAATCACATGGCGTTCACCAGCCTGGATTCGACCTACCCGAATTGGACGATCAGTCAGTACTACTTCGACCACCCGCACGCGAGCATCACGCGGCACGACGTACTCCTAACGCTCGGCTACAACTGGATCGCACCCGGGCAGCGCGTCAATAACGCAGAGCCCGCGATCTTTCTGCAGATGGAGACCTACGATACCGCCGCGGATGGAACCACCGAACTGGTAGCCGGCGGTTGGAACTATCAGCACACGAACGGAACGAACGTCCGCCCACACTACTTCTCGATCATCCGGTCGAGCGGCGAGAACCACAATAGCTTTACCGGAGCGATCCACCACTTCCTGGCCCAGGACGACACCACCACGATCGTCCATATGACAAGGGACGGGACCGTGCGCGTGGGTATCGCGACGCAGGCGAACGCGAATACAAACTTCCACCTCAAGGGTAAGGCGCTTTTCGAGTCGGGGACGGGCTCGGCAAATAACAAGTTCTGGGACTTCGATTACGGGGCGGGTGACACGTTCGCGTTTCGCGCGGTGAACGATGCCTATGGCGCCGCAGGCGCGGTGTTTACGGTCGCGCGCAGCGGTACCACGGTCTCCAGTTTTACCCTGGCCACGCTGCTTAAGCTCAGTTCGATCTCGACCTACGCGAACAACGCCGCAGCCGTGGCCGGTGGGCTCGGGGTGGGCTCGGTCTATCAGACCTCGTCGGGGGAGCTGCGGATCGTCGTATGAGCGAGCCCGTCTTTACCGCGCAGGAAAAGGCCCTACTGCTCGACTTGCTCGAACACTGGGCCGCGCCGAACGTTTCGATCGCGCGCGTCAAGCATGCGATCGTGGCAAAGCTCCTAGCGTGCCTCCCTGACCAGCCCGCCACTTCGGAGCCTAGCAAGTGAGCGTGTCAGGCATTCGCCAGTCCATGGCCACGACGGTCAAGGCACTGTCTCCGCTCCTCCTCGCGGGCCGGCCATTCCGCGAGCATAAGGCCGTGGTCCCATTCCGGCCGTTCTGCGAGGAGCACCCGATCGCGTCGCTCCGTCTGTTCTCGGTGTACGGGACCGGGACGCTGCTTTACCCGACGGTCACGAACACCGATCAGGAGTGGATCCAGACCGAAGTGGTGTGCGAGATCGCCTATCCGCTAGACTTCCAGGGCGGGCCGCTCGCTGCCATGGATCGCCGGGACCTCATGGAGTCGGACATGCGGCAGGTGTCCGACGCTATCGGCACGAACGGATATGCGTCGCTGGAAACCGCGGTGTCAGGCACAGTGCGGACGATCGATTCTACGTACGAGGAAGGACAAGCCTGTGCGTATAGTGTGCTCAGGCTCGAAGTGCAGTATTGGAGGGCTATGCCATGACCACACTCGAACGGACACAGTCCGTGGAAAGGGTGTCCGCGGGGACTAAGTGAGCCGTTCGAGCGCGCTCGGCGCGTTCGAGTATGCCCTCGAATCCTCGTTCGCTGAGAACGCGTCGACGGTCTCGGGACGTCTCGCAGTCCTCGGGGAGATCGACGCCAGCGGGCTGACACACGCCAAGGTGTCCGGGGCTCGGACAGTGCAGCGCCTGCAGGATGGAACCATGGGTGTCCGTGGCGTCATGGGTGGCGAGTTCACGATCGAACTCTGGATCCCGGGCCATGGCTCTACCACCGCAGGGGCGATCACCCTCGAAGAGCACGAGGACTTTTTGGGGTACGTGTTCGGTAACGCCACGTCCTCGGGCACTGGCACGACAGGGACCGGATCGGGGTCTGTCACGTCGTCCCCGACGGCCTCCGCCTCAGGTCTCACCGTCGGTGGAGTCGTGTTCTGCGGCTCTCTCGGGGACGGCCGCGGAGGTGGCCAGCCGTCCGTGGTCAGCGCGCACGGATCCAGCACGCTGACTCACCTCACCGCGATCCCGGGGATCCTGAATAACGGGGACGTGATCGCGTCGTCGGTGTGTATCTATGCGACGGAAACCGCGGCCAGTGCGTCCGCCTCGTCGCTCCGGTGCAGGCTGCTTACCGCTAACCAGCAGTATCTCTGTCACGGGTGCTACCCGACGAGCGTACGGATCACTGGACTCTCCCCGGGCGAGATCCCGCGCATTTCGATCACGTTCGGGGTTGCGTGGTGGGAGCCCGTGTCCGTCACGTTCCCGACGGCTACCGGCGTTGACGCGTTCAACCCTGCGCCGTGCGCGGGTGGCAGCCTGTTTATCCAGAACTCAGGGACCGCGACGCGCCAGACCTACAACGTTCGCTCGTTCGAACTCGAATACACCATCGGTGTGGTGGCCAAGGTGGGGCCGGGTGGCGTCAATGCGTTCCAGTCGATCACCGAACTCCAGCGCTCCCCAGCGACGATCCGCGCTACCGTCGTCGTCGACGCGGAAGCGGCCACGGCTTCGCCCACGTGGCCCGGACGGTGGGACTCTGACTCCCAGTATTATCATCTGCTGTACGGACTGAATGGTGCAGCGACCGGTAAGCGCGTTGCGCTCTACGCGCCGAACGCATGCATGACCGAGCGCAAGCCTGTGCAGATGGGTGGCGGGATCAATCGCGAGCGCCTGTCCTTTGACTTCTATACTGGCGGGACCACCACGAGCGAACTCACCCTGAGCGCGCTGCGTCTCGCACTGGGGTGATCAATGCTGACAGCCCGTCCCCTGACGGAGTCTTTCTCGCTTCCGTGGAGGCACGATCCCGCGTTCGACTCGGAGCGGTTCGAGTCCCCGGAAGCGTACGCGCGCGCGTATGAGACCGCGTGCGAGACGCAGCGATGGGACGAACTCCTCCGCCCGGGTGAGCGCGCTACCCTGTTCGTGTTCCGGCCACTCAAGGGTCACGCAATGCGTGCGCTCATGCCGCAGGGACGGGGCTCGGGGATCACAACGCAGATGTGCGCGCTGGCGTTCCGGCTCGCGCTTATGCGAGTGGACAACTTCGAGATCCCTGACGCACCCAAGCTGGACCGCGCCAGCGATCGAGACTTTCCCGAGCTAGGCCCGATGGTGCGGGTCGAGTTCGTGGACTACCTCGATGCGCTCTGTGTTGCCGCTGGTCATCCGTTCGGTTCGATCGTGAACGAACTTGGGGCGGAGGTGATCACGCGGTGTGTGGTGCCCTCCCCACGTTAGCGAGGGATTGCGGGCCCTCCCTTGGATTCAAGAGGTCCGCGCGGAACAACGCCAGTTCCTCGACTGCGGGGTATGTCTCGAACAGAACCCGGAGGAGCTGCGGAGTCACATGGGATGTCCTTACGCTCCCAGCGTCGATACGCCGCTATCGGTCTGGCAGCACCGAGGCGACGAAAGCGCTCCGCCGTCGACGTGCCCGGGGTACACCACACAGCTACCGGACGTCGTGGACATTGCGTTTTGTTTCCGGTGGTTCGAAAAGGCCCAGTTGAGCCTACGGGTCGGGGACGATCCGCCTTTGTCACTGGCACACGGACTAGAGATCTTGGATAACTCAGTAGAGCGGCTGAGGGCGTGGCGGATGCAGCCAAAGCGTGACGGCTAAGCAATGAGTCTCCAGCTATTCGCACAAACGCTGATGACGTTTAGGGCCGATGTCTCGGACCTAAAGCGTGGTCTGCGCGAGGCTGCAGGGCTCCAGCACTTCGTAGCCAAGTCCGCGCTGGAAATGGGGGAGGCTCAGAATAGGAGTCTAGAGCGATGGGCCAAGGGACTGACGAAGGTCAATATCGCGTTTGAGGTCGCGACCCGAGGCGTCAAGCTCGCAGACGACGCGGTCAAGGAATGGGAAAAGGCGACGGGCCGTAGCGCTGACGGCTGGCGCAAGGCGCAAGAGACATGGTCGGGGGCACTAGACAAGGTCAAGGTCGGAATCGGTGCGATCGTCGAGGCACTCTCCCCGCTGATCGACGCACTCGGTAAGGTGGTTAGCCTCGTCGCGGACATCGCCGGGACCGCAGGCGAAGCAACTGGCGAGTTCATTCGCGGGGCGGGTGACCTATTCGGCGGAAGCGTTCCGAACTACCAGGAGCTGATCAAGGAGCAAGAGCGGAAGCGCCTGATGGGTGCAGCGTGGCAGGGCGGATTCGGCGCTGTCTCTTACACGATCGAGCGCGGTAAGCAGTTCATCGGCCACGACGAGGGAGTCTCCGACGAGGACCGCGACGCGCGGATCGCCGGATGGGTCAAGGCTGGAGTGCCCGTATCCGCGTTCCCCGTCGAATACGTTGGCAGCAAGACGAGGGAGGCTGCGGCGGAGTGGAAGCGGACGCATCCGCGCACTACCGATGAGGGGTTCACCCTGGAAAACGTCCATATCGACGAGGACGGGCTGCAGCGCACTGGCCTGGACTTCGACGAAGAGATCCCGTTTGACGCGGACGCCGCGTATCAGAACGCGCTGGATCGTCACCGTCGCATCGTCGAGGGCCGACGCGAGTCCCTCCTGTCAGAGATGCACGACGTTGTCCCGAGTGCGGAGCGCGTTGCCGAGGTGATGGAAGAGATCGAGTCACTCCGGGCAAAGCACGAGCAGGGACTGCTGGAGTCCATGTTTGGGCCCGTGGATGACTTCAATGCGTACGCAGAGGGATTCAAGATCCTACAAGGTGCGGCGCAGTCAGCATTCGATACATGGGTGTCGGGTTCGCTGTCTGCGACGCAGGCGATCAAGGCCTTTTTTACGCAGTCGATCTCCGGGATCGCTAGCTCGATGTTCGCGCGCGCGATCGAACACGGGGCGATGGCTATCGGTCAACTCGCGTTCGGCAATGTCGCGGCCGCCGCGACGCACGGCAAGGCTGCAGCAATGAACGCCGCTGGGGCCGTGGCCGTCGGTGCGCTCGCTCGCGCACTCGGCGGAGGTGGCGGAGGCGGAGGGGCTGGCGTGTCTGGCGGAGGTGGCGGAGGCGCGCCCTACGTCGCGGGCGGCGGAGGTTATGGGGGAGGCGGATCGAACGCACCGATCAATGTGTTCGTCGGTGACTACTTCGCCGAGGACAATCAGCGCAGACGTCACGGCAAGGTGGCCCGCGCAGTGCGTGGGGCTCGTCGCCAGATCGACGCTTCCACCGGCGTGAGGTTTGCCTGATGCCGGCCAAGGGCGGAAGGCTGGAGGCGCAGTTTACGACGACGGGCGCACTCACCGCGAGCTTTACGGACTCGGGCGGTACCACCGTCGTTAGCGTCCCCGCAGGCTCGTACTACTTCAATCAATTCCTCACCGAGATCGATAACGATCTGGGTGCGAATTGGACGATCAGCGTGAGCGACGGTGAGGGGGGCGTTAGCGCCGCGACCGGTCGAGTCACGATCCAGTCAAGCGCCACCCCGTTTAGCGTGACGTTCACGTCGACGCTCATGCGCGACATCCTCGGGTTTACGGGGAACGTCGCATCGACGTCATCACCCGCGACGGGTGCGAACCACGTTTATGGGATGTGGCTTCCCGGGTGCGCCAAGTTCACCCGGCATGGAGACTCCGACGCAGGCACGCTGATCACCGACTTCCGCACGCTGGTCAGCCCGAGCGGGGATCAGGTTTCGTTCTACGGCAATAAGTACCGCGTGATCGACGGAGTTCGATGGGAGGGTGTGCAGCGCCAGCGCGTGCGGACGTTCGCCGAGTCCGTCACGAACGAGTCACTAGAGACGTTCTACCTAATGACTCAACTAGCTGACTCCGGTGTGTCAATCTTCTCGGTGGGATCCCCGATCCGGTTCTACTGGGATGCGGACGTCGACGGGACGTACCGCGTGGTCAAGGCGCAGTGGCCTCCGACGTTCGACCCTAATACGTGGTTCCAGGGGTACACCGGCCTGTATGTGATCGATATGCCGCGGCTCAAGGTGGAGTCGTAACGTGGGGACGACGCTCACCGCGATCCAGGCGGGAAGCCTCGGACTGCAGTTTATTGCGGCCGTCGAGGGAGTTACGACTCTGGCCTACTCGGGGTCGGACGCTTCGCTCGCTACCACCGCGTGGAGCGGGACGGACTTTAACGCCGCGGTGACCGGAATGCGGATCCGGTGGGGCGATGGCCAGAGCCTTAAGCCGTGGAGTGCGGACGTCGATCCGATGAACGTGGAGATCCTGATCCCGCCTGGATCCGCGGACACGTTCGGAGTCATGGTGTTCGGTTCGGCGCGCGGCTTTGAGACGAGGCTCAACGCAGAACTGACGGCCACGGCCACGACAGTCACCGTGCTGTCAACGTCGACGTTCCCGAGCAGTGGCTCGATCTACATCGGGACCGAGCGGATCGAATACACGGGCAAGACAGCCACCACGTTCACCGGATGCACCCGCGGCTATGCGGCACCTTTCAAGGCTAGTAGCGAAACGGGCACGCGCTTTGGTCGCGCACACGTTCTGCCCGATGTCGCCGATGGGATGGTGATTAAGCCTTGGGTGACGTCACAGCCGCGCGTGTGGGTGGGCCGGTGGGTCGGGATCTGGGCTCATCAACTCAAGGGCGGAGTCCTCGACACAAAGGCGCAGGCTCAGCTCGTGTTCGCGGGCCGTATCGTTGGGACGCGCGACGAGGCTGACGGCCACACGGTGATCGAACTCCAAGACGCGCGCGCCGCGATCCGAGACTGTGTGCTCCTCCGCGATCAATGGACGGCGCAGGTTGCCGAAGGGATCTATCTGCAAGAGGGCTGGGTGTTCGATGCAGCGGACACCGAGGCCGGAACCACGCTTCAAGCGAACGCGCTTACCGTGGTGTCCGGCTCTGCGGGTGCTAACGAGATCCTCGCGGGCATCTACAGTTTGGAAGACTTCGCAAGCGCGTTGAACGAGTGGCTTTTCGACGAGTTCAATGCGGGCCGGCTTGGGATTCTCCAGCAGTGGGAACCGCGCGTGTACACCAGCGACGGGCAGATCCGCTCGCGCATGCAATACAGCGGAGGATCCGCGACGTCGACGAACCTGTGTGGTCTCCACCTTCCGCCCGAGGTGAAGCGCTACATGGGGTTCTCTTACGGAGGGGAGCCACCGGGCAGCATCCTCCGCGGGTGGGAGGACTCGGCCACACAGGACCGGACTTCCGATCTTGTCCCGCTCGCCGTCCTCATCCCTGTGGAGGCAACGGGCTCCTATAACATCGACGTTGAGAACGTCCGCGGGACTTGGTTTAACAATACGTCTTACTTCCCGTCGGATTGGTCATTCAATACGACCCTGTTTGATAACGTGGGTGCGGTCCAGATCGGAGATGGTCCTGTCTTCCTGATGGACCTCGTCGACGCGAACACGCTAGCGCCGAACGTCGCGCTGTCCCCGGTCCTGAATACCCAGGTGGGCGAGCATATCGCGTTCTACGAACGCAGCGCGGCAGACCCGCCGCTCATCCTTAGGCAGGTTGGGATCATCGTCGGGGACTTCCTCACTGTCCTGACACGTATCCTCACGTCGACGGGGACCGCTTCCTATAATGGGAGCTATGACGTGTTCCCGGCTCAACTCGGGGCCGCGATCCCGTGGGAGCTACTCGGCACAGGGTGGACCACGAGCATGGTCAGCCTCAGTAGCTCGATGCCTGACCCGTTCGTGGTGATCACCGAGCCCACGGGTATCATCGATCAGATCGGGTGTGACCTCGTCGCGGGTCTCTCTGGGTTCGTGTGGAAGGATCAAGGGATCCGGATCGGATCGTGGAGCACCCCGGCTGCGGCCATCGCTACCCACGCTTTCACCGAGAATAACAAGGCTGCGCCCGCGGGGACACGTGACGAGCATCGGACTCCGGCGAATGAGACCGACGAGTATCAGATTAACCAGATCAAGCTCGAATACGACCGAGTGCTGAGCGGGGGCTACCGCTACACGGTCAACCTGATCGACAAGGCAAGTCAGTACGATCACGGGATGCAGCGCGCGGTAACGATCAGTCTGCGTAACACGTTCACCACACCCGCGAACGGACCGATCAATGCGGTGAGCGAGCGCCTGGCTACCGCGCTGCGCACGTTCTCGCAGCCGCTCCGCATCCTGCGGCGTACGATCCTTCCCGCGTTCTACGAAGGATGCGCGCCCGGGGACATCGGGACGATTGCGGACGACTGGGTGCGCGACCCGCTGACCGGTACGCGCAGCGTGACCGCTAAGGCCTGTCTGGTCATGGCGCATCGCGCGGACTGGGGGGACGCGGACTCGCCTCCGCATGGCGAAGTCGATCTCGTGATCCTGCCTAGGGCTAAGGTCGTGGCCTACTGCCCGACGGCGCAGGTGAACGAGACCGCGCCGAATGCCGGATACGACGCTGGGACTAAGACACTCACGCTTCACGCGCACAAGCATTCGGAGTCGTCGCAGACCGTCGACGTTGGGCGCTTCGCCGCGGGTGACAAGGTGCGGATCATCGAGATCGATCCCGACGATCCGGCATCGCCTACCACGTGGCTAGACACGATCGTGTCCGTGAACACCGGGGCTAACACGTGCGTGCTGACCACGGGACTGGCCGGGTGGTCTACCGCCCTGCGCTACCGGATGATCGCGCAGTCCTATACGGACTGTGTGGCCGCGCAGCAGGTCAACGTGTTCCAGGCGGACGACGCGGACGGGATGGTGCAAGACACGATCAGCGCGTACGAATACGGCTACGACTCGAACACGGCCGTTACCTGGACGGAGGATGACTTCGAGGAAACGTCTGTTGCACTGTACGCGGCTCTTGCCTCGGGCGACGGTAAGCCACTGGCCACCGGCTATGAATTCGATGCCGCGAGGCTGGCCAATAGCCTCGTGTCTGCGCGAACAGCGCCTAGTGACCCTGTTCTGTACCGGAACACGCTCTCTGTCTCGGGTACACCCGTCTGGCAGATCTTGGCGATCGAGCCCTACACGGCGCACCCGGGCGTTCTCAACGCGCGTACGCGACACCTGCGATATCGAGTGTGGGCGCGGACGAGCGATGGAAGCTCGCGGACGATTCGCATCAGCCTGTGTCGCCACCCGCCTATCGGGTCAAGTCTTTCGCAGACTGACACCACGATTCCGACTTTCGTCCTCGTCGGCCCGTACGAGTCCGACGACATTACCGTGGCCTCGTCGACGTGGGACTCCTACGGTGGGACCCTCGATCTCAAGATGTGCGATCCCGGCACTGGGATTGGGTACATCGTGATCCAGGGGCAGCAGAAGATCGAGACACGCGGGTTTGCGCAACTACTGGCCACGTCACTAGACGCTGTGATCTGATGCCGCACGCTAATATCAATTACCCGAAGATGATCCACCCGTTCCGGTGGGCCCGGAACGGCCAGATCCCCGACGCGTATTTCCTGCGCCAGCTAGTGACCGCGCAGAACCATGCGCTGGCTTATCGGCGTAAGACGTTCTTTCGCTGGGGTGACTTCGAGCAACGGTTCACCGGTATCAGTGCGTCTACGGTGATCTGGCGCGTGCGCTGTCACACGGGCCTGGCCGCGACGAAGATCGGAATCATCGCCGGAATGGGCCGCTCGGATAAGGGCTCCGCGGGCGACCCGATCTTTACGTTCCGCGCTAGCAAGGTCGCGGGTGGCTCGGACTCTGTGCAGATCCATGCGGGCGCGTCGCTCGTCGCACCGACGGACGTCCCGAGTGAGATCATCTGGCGCGATGCTACCGTCGACGTGGATCCTGACGCGGACTACGAACTAGACCTGACCACCGAGGACTATGCGCGGCCGTTGTCCGTGCTGCTGTACGAGATCGCTAACCCCGAAGTCGACGAGGCTACTAACTACTACGTCGAGGCTGCCCCGACGATCGAGCAACCGGTGTACGACGCGACCCACCTCCGGATCCTACAAGGCATGTCCGAGATGTGGCGACGGAACGGACGTCATCTCCTGTCGTGGGGAGGGTCGGGCACTGGAACCAACCCCACATTTAACTCCACGACGTGGACGAACGTAATCGACGGCTCCACGTCGGTGAGTGCCTCGACCCCTGGCTATTACTTCCATTCCGACGAGGAAGGGGAGGCTAAGCACATCCGTGTTTCGGATACGTCGGCGTCGACGGTGAACGTCGTGCTAGCGGTACACTGCAGCGTGACCGGTTCGGCTACTGGCGAGGTCAGGCTACAGAGCACGGGTGGCACGGCCGCATCGATTACGGGGATGGGGACGGCCTCAGCCTGGTACACGACGACGACAACGATCACGACGGATAACCTTCTCGACAAACTGGATCTCCAGTGCCGCACTTCCAACGGTGCAAATACGGTGACTCTTAACGCGGTGTCGCTGTATACCTATCTCGCGTGAGTGGAGGTGATCCATGTCCCTGCTGCGTCGATTCGCTCGTGCCCTTGTCTCTTCTAAGAAGGCTGTAGCAGCGACGGCTACGGCCGTGTTCGCGGCTACCGCACCCACGCTGCGCAAACTCGGGATCGACATCGGCCCCGAGCAGGTGGAGCAAGTGATCGTCGTGGCCGCGACGTACATTGGCGCGCAGGGACTGGCGGACTTCGGCAAGGGGAAGGTGCAGGCCGAGCGCGCACCATGAGCCCGGACGTCGCGACGCAAGGCGCATCCGTCCTCGGGATCGTAGGGCTCGTGGTCGGCCTGCTCGTGTGGTCGATCCGTAAGATCGTTGACCTCGTCCAGGCGCAGATGGCCGCGCAGATGGAAGCGACAAATAAGATCGGTGATCGCATCGTCGGGGAGCTTGCCCTCGTGCGCGAGGAGCTAGGACAGATCCGGGCGGAGGTATCAGCCGCGCGCGTCGACGCAGGCAACGGAGACCTGACTCCACCTCCGCGCACTCTCAAGTTCCGGGGAGGCTGAGCATGCGGCGCGACCCACCTCCGATCGATTACGAGGATCTCAGCGCGATCAAACTGAGCAAGGATGACGTGCGCGAGATCATCCGCCGTGCCCTCGAAGCGTCTATCCGTCAGCACGGGTGGGGAAAGGCGCGGGACGGTGTCCGGTGACGTCGTGGGCTCCGCGCCCCGCGTCCGAAGTGGTCGCGCGCGCGTTGTCTGCGCGAGGCCAGGGCTATTACAAACTCGGCGGAGGCGCACCGTACACAGAGGCCAGCCCGTTCGACGCGGACGGAAACCCGCACCCGGGCACGTGTGATTGCTCGGGCCTGATCGCGTGGGCAGCCGGCTATCGGCGCGACGCGTGGAACACGAATGCGATCGTTGCGGACGCACTCAAGCGCCGCACGAGGTTTGTGCTCGTTCCGCGGATGGCCGCGGTGCGCGTCGGGGATATCATCGTCAAGCCAGGGCCCGACCTCGATCACGACGGACGCAGGGACTACCCGGGCCACTGCGGGATCATCGTCGGGGTACACGCTGACTTCGTCCGTGGTGGTCCCGAGTGGTGGGAGGATCTGGACGTGGCGCACTGCTCGGGGGCACGGCAGAACCGGATCGATCCGACCACGGGTAAGCGCTACGGAGCTGTGCGCGTGACGGACGCGAGCCTGTGGGCGCTATCGGGGTACATCATCCGTCCGCTGCACCTTACGTAACGCGCGGGCGCGGAGGAAGCGACTACGCGAGCGTCGGTAGCGGTTCGTAGACCCAGCCTTGATCGTGTCGGACGAGCCGCACGCGTTCACCCGAGACAGCGTCAAAGGACACCTTCCACACGGACTCGTCCGCCGCGTCCGCCATCGCCTCGCGTAGCGTGGCGAAGTAGCGCAGTTCGCCTGAGTCACGGCGGGTCTGGAACGGTCCGCTCACTTCTGCACCTTGCAGCGCTTGTGAGACCTGAGGAACGCGTTACATGCCGCGATGTACACGTCGAGCGGAGCGGGCAGGTTCATCTCGTAGGACGCGCCGCAGCGCTCGCACTTGAACTTGCGGCCGTTGTCCGCGAGCAGGATCCATTCGTGGCGTTTGGTGTACGCGGTGTTCAGTCCGGGCGATGGGAGGAGTGGGACCTTGGTCATGGGATCCACCCGCGCGCCTCGAACGCCGCACGCGGATCGCGTCCGGCCTCTGTCTCCGCGGTCCAGAGCCGGACGAATTCCGTTGCGTCCCACCTGCGGGCTACCTCGTCGATCCACGCGCGCACGTCCCACCGTTCCGCGGCCGCGAACTCGCGAGCCACTTCGGCCATGAGCCACTGATAGGTGCAGTTGCCGCACTTGCTCATGTGGTCCGGGCTGCGTTCGTCGCTGGTGAGCACGTCGTCCGCGCGCGCCATCGATTCGATCAACTCGCGATCGCGATCGGTATCGGCCATGGTCATGCCTTGCTCGCGGTGTTCAGGTTGATCTCCACGTGCGAGACCATGGTCAGCAGCTCCTCCGCCACGCGATCGAACTCCGCGAGCACTTCGTCCCGCGTTACGTCCCCATCGTTCGGGCCGCGCGTCCGGTCGATCGCCTCCATGACCAGCGGGACGAGCTTTGCAGCGAGCCGCGTATAGAGCTTCGCGACGAGCAGGCGAAAGAGGTAACCGTCCCACGCGGCCACGACGTGGCCACGGTTCTGGACCGCTAGCTCTAGGTCGATCTCGTTAAGAGCCTCGACGGCTCGGTGAAACGCACGGCTCACGAGGCGCAAGCGGGCGATGTGCTCCGCGTGGTCCTCGCTCTCGTGCGCGTCGTCGTCGGTGGTCGGACTGTCGTCGTGGTCCATGCGGAGCACAGTGCCACGACGCGCGGCCGTTGTCCTGACGTTGTCCCGTCGTGCTTTGTGGCGGTCTGCGTTCTCGTCGGAGCGCGTGGAGTCGCTTGGGTTAGACCATGGTGCTAAGTGCGCGAGATGGATACGGAAACATTGTCCCAGAACAAATATCGTCGAATGATCATAAATACTTACGATCGGTTTGTCCTGACGTTGTCCTGACGGGTGTATGCTCGCTGCGCTTGGGAAAGGCCCAGGCGGAAAGGCAGCACGGAGGATGATCCGGAAGAGCAAGAGCAAGAGCGGGACGCGTTACTACGTCTACATCCCGAGGACCGGGACCGATAAAGACTACGTCGGGGCGTACGGCTCGGAGAAAGCAGCCATCGCTGCCGAGCAAGAGGCCATGGTTACAGCGCGGAAGATCCGCGCGGGTGAGTTGCCCGCGGAGATGAGCCTCGATCGCACGTTCGCGGAAGCGGCCCACGCGTGGATCGATCACCTTGAGCAGTCGGAGTCCAGGTCCTATCGCTCGTTCCGTTCGGTCACGCTGCGTCACTTGATCCCCGCGTTCGGGGGCACGCCGATCGTGAACATCAAACGGGCGCACATCACCACGTTTCGCGATCGCCAGGCACGCACGGCAAAGCCGCGCACCGTGAACACGCGGCTGATCGTCCTCGCGTGCGCGCTGGCACACTTCGTCAGTAGCGGGTGGCTCGAATCGAGCCCGTACGTACGCATTACCCCGGTAGCGGTCCCGAGGGAGCGCTACAACTGGATCCGCACGCGCGAGGAAATGACCCGGCTCCTGGCCGCATGCACCGAGGAGTACCGCGATCTGATCGCGCTCGCGCTCGCAACAGGTATGCGGTTCGATGAGCTTCTGCATCTGCAGTGGGCCGACGTAGATCTAGAGCGCAGGGAAATCGACGTGCATCGCGGAAAGCACGGGACGACTAAGACGGGTGAGCCGCGCACCGTTCCGATCTTGGATGTCGTGCTGCCGATGCTGCGCGCTCGCGCACTCAAGCGGGACGGTGCGCTCCTCGTGTTCCCCTCACCGCTCGGAGGAGTTCGGGCGCAGGCCGGCGTGCGGATCGCGTTCTACAAGGCGCGAGACGCAGCGAAGCTAGACAAGGATCTGACGTTTCACGATCTCCGCCACACGTTCGCGACGCACTGGGTGCGGAACGGAGGGGACATCTTCCGCTTGTCCAAGATCCTGGGCCACTCGTCGGTCACGGTGACCGAAACGACGTACGCGCACCATACCCCGGACGTGTTCACTCAGGACTATGGTCGGCTGCAGTTCACCATCCCGGACGCTCGTCGCCCCCCGCTGAACATCGCGATCGCGGGCGCGCGTGATGCGCGCGGACGAATCCTCCGGCCCGTCTAGCGCGTGTTCCGCGCGATGAATTCGCGCAGGTGATCCTCCGTTAGGAGTCGTCTGCGCCCGACCCGCACCGCGCGCAGCTTGCCGCGCTGGATCAGGTTGTACGTGGTCCAGACCGAGAACGGCCACCACGGGAACCGCGTAGGGACGTCCTTAATCGCCACGAGTTCGAGGCTCGGGCTCATGGCGCAGGCTCCGCGGCCGCGGGTAGCTCGGGCTCCGTGTCCATGAAGATCGGCAGCCCGCTCGCCTTGCGGCACGCGATGTCCGCGGCGCGCAGCTCTTCCGCGAACGTCATGATCGCGAACGCGCTGGCCTCGTGGAGCATCGCCTCGTGGTAGCGCCCGCGCTTGCCGTCGTGGTCTGCGTCGCGACGCAGATCCTTTGCGGCCTGCGCGGCGCGGCGGAGCACCCATCGCATGGTCTGGACGTCGGGAACGAACTTCGGCCGGCCCATTACTCGCCCCTGCACAGGAGTTCGTGCGCGAGCGCCAGCGCGGCGCGGCGAAAGTGATCGTGCGCGGGTGGCCCCATCGTCTCCCCGGTTCGCTCGTCGCGCGCGCTGTCTTTGATCCCGCGCCATACGATGTAGCTCGCCAGATCTGCCAGAGCCGGGATCGGAGCGAACTTGCTTTCGAGCCAACGCTCGACGCGCGCAACAGACGGGGGAGCCTTGATCGGTCTGGTATCGTCGGTGGTAGACATTGCTCCTCGTGTCGCGTTGCTCGTCGTAGCGCTCGGGGGAATCGAACCCGCCGCACCCGAGTTGAAAGCCCGGGACCCTGGCCGCTAGGTGAGAGCGCCATAGCCGCTAGCAGTGTGACCTACCGGGGCAGCCCATCGGAGTCACACCCGCGCTCGCCTTTACAGGGCGATCACTCCTGCAAGGAGTGCGCGTTGCTAGCGGAGCCCGTGGTGGAATCGAACCACTTCGCCCGGGCTACAAGTCCCGGCGTCCGGTCCACCGGACAGGGCAAGAGGCCTGCGGCGGGGAATCGCACCCCGCACCCGTGCTGACTAGCGCAACGCGACGAAGGCTAGCAGCCCGAGCCCAATCGTGGCGCAGGCGAAACTACTGAGGGGTGGCTTGACCATGTAGCTATGACCTCCGCAGGCGCACTCAGGCCACCCGCACAGAGCGTATGTATCCGGATCCCAATCGGGCGGGTAGTAGCTCACGGAGCCTTGTCCAGTGCGGCCACGAGATTAGCGAGCACACCCGCGAACGCGAACTCTGCCGAGCGCGTGTCCTTACAGCAGAGCCAACACCAGCACCCAGGGAGTCGCCGATCGACGGCGACGAGCCGGTTCAGGGAGACGCCGAACCACCACAGATTGAACAGGTGTTCCCGCGCGTCGATTACAACCCAGAGGTTATGTTCCTGCTCGTCGGTGAGAACCACCCCGTCAGGGTAGACGTGGTCGAAGTGCAGCACCTGGCGTGCGCAGGCTCCCATCCGCCGCAGCATCGCGGCCGTGACCTTGAGCCGCTTCACTCTTCCCCCTCCACTATCGCGAGCCACAGTTCACGCGCGACGATCCCCGCGTTGTACGCGTCGAGGTCCGTAGCGCACCCGTCGATCGTCATGATCTCCGCGTAGCTCACCCAGCCGCGCCAGAAATCCAGCGTGTCATCGGGCTCGGGGTCGGGATCCTCGTCGCCATAGGCCGCGAGGTTATAGCCGCGGATGATCCCGAGCCCGCGCTCGACGTAGCCCGCGGTTACGGCCGCGAGTGCCTCCCACTCGTGACGGGTGCGTCGCATGATCTACTCGTCCAATTTCCAGAGAGTCAGCTTGCCGTGACCCTCGCGGTCATATCCGGCCGCCGAGACTTTCAGCCCCCCGCGCTCGCGCAATTGCGCCCACACGGCCGGGATCCTGCGAGGGTCGATCGCTTCCTTCGGGCGCACGGCCGCGATGATATCAACCCCCGTCGCGGGCCCCTTGCGCAGGAAATCGCGCGCGCGCTTCGCTTGGACTCCGATCGGAATCTTGTCCACGCGCGGGCGCGGTGCGGCGCGTTTGCGCTCGTGGTTCGCTCCGTTGGGTTTCTTCGCCGGAGGCTTCGCCGCTTGCGGAGGCGCACGACGCGCGGGCCGAGGAGCGGGCGGAGGCGCGGGCGCAGCGCCGAGCATGGCCGCGAGCCGTTGCGCAGCCTGCTGGTACTCCGCCTCGACGGCCTCAGCCACCACGCGCTCCGCGATCTGGGCCACCACGTCAGGGTCTAACTGTGCACGGATAGCCGATGCGATCCGCTCGTAGAGCAGGCCGGGCTGAGACACGCTGCGCTGATTCTTCCTAGGGACGCGTTGCTTTTGGGTCATGGGGACGAGCGTCCCCGCAGGATGGCCCTCGCGTCAACCGTCCCCGCGGTTAACGTTTGGGTCTGTCCCACAAATGTGGTCCACCCTATAGCCACAGGACCGGGCTCACTGGCAAGGGTTCGTCGTCGAGAAACTCACAAGCCCGCGACACGAACCCCGCTCCGGACGGCGTTTTCTGCTAGGCTCCGCGGCCGGCGATCCGGATGTGCACCGTTTGTCCCACAGCATGCGGGTGAAACCCAAGCGCGCGCCACGTGACCACTCGGAAGTTCGTGCATGACCTCGCGCGGTTCCGCTCGACGTCGCGCGATTCGCTTGACGGATTTTTGGGACAACCCCAAACGCGTACCATGAACGTAACGGCTCGACGGATCGCAATGCGGCGCAAGCGGAAAGGCTGGCGCCAGTCAGACCTGGCCGCGCGCGTCGGCGTCCGCGGGTGCACTGTGGCTGACTGGGAAACGGGGCGCACCATGCCGCGCGCGTCGCGGCTATCGCGCATTGCCCGTGCCCTCGATACCACTGTCTCTTACTTGCTCGGTGTCGCGTGACTGCTGACGAATGGTATGGGCTCGTCGTGGGTCTCCTGATCGGAGGCCTCGCGCTCTTGCCTGCCGTCGTCGGAGCGTTCTCGCTCACGCGCATCGAGCGGAGGTTACCTCCGCCGTGTCACTCCTCGCACCCGCCTCGGACGCGGGATACCTCAAAGCAGGATTTCTAGGGTTCGCAGGCTCAGGCAAGACACACACCGCGATTGAGCTAGCGATCGGTACGCGCGAGCACTTCAAGCTCACCGGTCCGATCGCGATGTTCGACACCGAGACCGGATCGGATTTCTGGAAAGGCCGGGTCAAGGAACGCACGGGTCAGCCGCTCCTCGTGAGCAAGACACGCGCGCTCGCTGACCTGCTCGCGGTAACGCAAGAGGCGATCGCGGCCGGTGTGTCCGTGCTGATCGTCGACTCGATCTCTCACGTATGGGAGGAAGTGCAGCGCAGCTACCTGGCCGCACTGCAAGAGGCGCAACGGGCCAAGGGTCGCGCCCCGACGACGAAGCTAGAGTTTCAGGACTGGGCCGCAGTCAAAGCCAAGTGGTCGGCGTGGCCCGCGTTGTACCTCAACGCCCCGCTACACATCATCGTGTGCGGGCGCGCGGGATACGAATACGACTTCGAGGTGAACGAACGCGGCAAGCGCGAGCTGATCAAGACGGGGATCAAGATGAAAGTGGAGGGAGAGTTTGGGTTCGAGCCCTCCCTCGTCGTCGAAATGGAAAAGGACCGGTCCGACGACGACGGGATCGAGATCCTCGCGCACGTGATCAAGGATCGCTTTGACCTGATCAACGGCCGCAGTTTCAAGCGCCCGACGTTCGCTGACTTCGAGCCGCACGTGCGCTTGCTCAATCCCGCCGGGCACACCGGGGTGGATACGTCGACGAAAACCAGGCACTACGTCAACGAAGGTGGCCGCAACCCCGAGCGGGACGAGCGCGAGATCCTTGCCGAGCGGATCCAGCATGAAATGGTCAAGCGCTGGCCCGGTCAGAGCGCAGCGGACAAGACGCGCAAGGCTATCGCGCTAGAGCGACACTTCGGCACGGGCTCATGGAAGGAGCTGACCGAGCGGATCAGCCTCGATGCCATGCGCGCAGGGCTGGAGTCCCTGTGTAATGAGCCTATCGATGAAAGGGCCGAGTGACACACTCCCATGGTGCGGAGTGGTCATACCAACCGATCAATTGCTCGATCAATTGCTCCGGTCGATAAGGCCAACAGGCGCAAAGAGCGATCAAATGCCCTGTGGACAAACTCAGGCATGCAATGTGCTCTCTGAGATCTCAGATCTGAGATCTCAGATCCCAGATCTCAGACCCCCTATAGTCCCCCATGGGATGGGGGACCCTTCATCGCAATCGATCAGTCGGTCTGACCAAATTCGAACGAACGGACCACTTGACGGATTCGCAGCCATGACCGAGAACACGAAACTCAAGCGGGGCCGGGGCGCGAAAGTCAAAGCGGACGCTGCTAGCCGAGAAAGGGCTATGCCTGTGCTGCACTCACTCAGCCGCTACAACGGTGTGAGTTACTCGGGGACGCTTAAGCACTGCAGTCTGATCTGCGCTCGTCTCGACGAGGGACTGAGCGCGTTGGAACTGCGAAAGGTGGCTTGGTATTGCGCGGTCGTCCTCGGGTGGAAGTCGGATGCGAAGATGTTCCCGTATCTGCGGCCTGAGACCCTATACGGGCCCGAGACAATCTCGCGCTACCTCGACGCGGCGCGGACTGAATACCGCAAGCGATTTGGCACAGACGAGGACGTGTCCAAGTGACCCCGCGGAAGCCTCGGAGTGCGGGTGGCAGTCCAGACACCCCGCCAAATGCACCAGAATCGCGCAGGAGCAACGCTGTGGGACTGGGGGCTATCGGGGTAGGGGGACAGCCAACGTGCAACCTGTGGCCCTGTAGAGACTGTGGCGCGATGGTGCCTGTTACTGCGGTGGCGGAGGCATGGCTCGAACGGACAAACCAAGTGCTCCGGTCCCGCGGCGAAGCCTCAGTGTCTGAACACGAAGTGATGTGGTGTCCCGATTGCGCACGTCAACGCCAGACTCCGCGAGTGCCAGTGTCAGCCCGGGCTGCTAAGGGCAAGAAAGGGGATCACGGATGGTGAGGTTTCACTATAAGTGCGATCGCTGCGCGGTGTGGTACCCGGCGCACGATGGCGCAGCCGTGCACGTGTGTCAGACGCAGACTCTTAGGATCCCCATGGCCCCCGTCGCGACCTCGACGACGACGGCCGCGCCCGCGCTGACGTTTACGTCGTCGACGAGCGGGACGTTTCGATCGCGGCTCGTCGGTGGCTGCAGCACGTGCGCGCGCCCGGTTAAGCCCGGGGAATCTCGGTGTACGTCGTGCAGTGGACAGATCATCCGCAGCGCGCTGCGGGCCGCGAACGATCCCGAGGCGCAGCGGTACCACATCCGCAACGGCCAGGCCGTCGGCCACACCCCGAGGAACATCCGCGCCGAGGTGGAGTACGAGCGTGCGATGCGCGGGCTCGTCAACGTCATGGCCGGTGTGCTCGCTGCACTGGCGTACGAGCATGAGCGCGCGATCGACGTGGCGATCCTCGGAGGGCTGCAGCGGTTCGCCGATCAGCGTCGGGCCGCGTTCGCGCTCGTCGCTACGCCCGAGATGCGCGAGCGGATGTCCGCGGCCTGGACCGCCGAAGTGCGGAAGCGGGTCAAGGCGCTCCCTCCGCCGGGCCCGCGGGTCTACTGCCAACCGGACGACGACGATTAGGGGGGAGGGTCTGGGTTCGTCCCGCCTGTGTAACCGCGTTGGGTGTGCGCGGCCCTGAAACACACCCTCTCTGACCATGACGCCTGATGGATCTCGGGCAGCTACCTCCTAAGTAGTAACGCGTGGGTTCGATTCCCGCCATGGTCACTCGGGCGTAATGCAATCGGTAGCAGCGCGGACTTTGACTCCGTGAGTGACGGGTTCGACTCCCTCCGCCCGAACCTCGGGCAGAAAGGCAGAGTGTGTGAGCGATAAGGAACGGGTTCCGCTAACCATCCTCTTTCAGGCCATTCAAGACATCGTCGACGACGACGAGGCGCTAGGCGCAATGGTGCGGACTGCTGCGCGCGCGATCGTTCTCGCGGTCGTGCGGGCTGAGTTGCAGCGCCGCGAGGACGCGCGCCGCAACGAGGGCAGCCGCGGTGACTAGGTGGGGCGTTCGCGAGGGTGACTGCGTCGACGCGGTTACGGGTATGCCGTCGCTGCCCGATCGCTCGGTCGATCACGTGATCACCGATCCACCCTTTGAGGGTGAGGCTCACGGGATGCAGCGTCGGAGGCTATACGACGATGCGGGTCAGGTGACCGTGGTGGAATCACCGCTGGAGTTCGAGCCCATGACCGAGTCCCTGCGCCTGGACTGTGCGACGCAGTTCGCCCGGCTCGCTCGTCGGTGGGTTCTCGTGTTCTGCCAAGTCGAGGCGGTACACCTCTGGCGTGCGTGCCTCATGGGCGCGGGCCTGGACTACGTCCGCACCATGGTGTGGATCAAGCCTGACGCGCAGCCGCAATACTCGGGCGATCGTCCCGGGGTCGGGTACGAGTCGATCGTGGTCGCACACCAGCCCGGGCGGAAGGAATGGAGCGGAGGCGGACGGGTCGGGGTGTTCTCGCACACGCGACATCGCGAGCCCGATGCCGAGCGCAGCCCGCACCCGACGATGAAACCGCTGCCGCTCATGACCGAGCTAGTCAGGTTGTTCACCGACGAGAACGATCTCATTCTGGATCCGTTCTGCGGGTCGGGTACTACGGGCGTTGCGTGTAAGGCGCTCGGTCGATCGTTTCTCGGGTGGGAGATGAGTCCCGAATACGCCGCACTGGCGAGACGCAGGATCAACGGGGACGAAGTGATCTTGCGCGACTATCAACCTTCTTTGTTCTGAGAAAGGCACATGACATGGGAGACACGGAACTGACTGCGCGCATGCGATCCGAGCTAGTGAGCCTCGGGTTCGCGCCCGCGCACGGGATCGAGGCGGAGTTCGGGCTGCACCATGCGACCCTGCAGGGCTGGGTGCGGTCCAAGCGGGTGCGCTCGGAGTATCTCGGGCGCTTCCTGTGGGTACACCGCGCTGACGTGCGCGAGGCGATGGCCGGGCTGGGTGAGCGCAGGGCGGTACTCCAGGCGCGGATCAACGGACAGCGGGACGTGCGCGCCAAACCGAACGGGGCCCAGAGCTACGCCGCGAGCATCGCTAACGCCGTGCGCGAGCGCGCGCGGGACTCGGAGTCACCGCACGAGGTACCACCGCCGGACACCAGCGCGAGTGATGTGCTCCTCCAGGTGATCCGCGACGTGGTTACCCAGTCTGTCAAGGATGCGAGCGTCCCCCTCGACAAGGTGCGCGAGATTGTCCGCGAGGGAGTGCGCGAGTGCCTCAAGGAAGCGGGTTTCTGATGCCGTACCCGGCTCGCAAGTGCAAGCATACGGAGGCCGTGTGTCCGGTGACGCACGTGGTGATCCGTCCCGACAAACACGATTGCGGTTACGTCGACGAGCGTAACCGACTCCTGCCACAGGCCGAGCGGATCGCGACCACGCGCGCGGACGAGTGGGCCAGCATGCGAGGGTCGTACGCGCAGACAGGGCCCGCGTACCGTCAGCAGTGGGTTCGCGAGTTCAGCGCGGCCATGGATCAACTCTGGGCCGAGCGCGCTGCCAAGGTGAGCAAGTGAGGCGCTTTTCCGCAGCGTGGTTCGTGCGCGCGGCACTCGGTGACCTGGCCGTGTCGCTCATGGCGCACGACTGGCGAACGGAGTTGCGCGTGTTCGGCGAGGACCTGGCCGCAGCGGCGAAGTCATTCGGAGCCACGCTCGTGCTTAGACGGATCCAGCGCGCGCGCGAGGTCAACGCGGCGCTAGGGCTCAAGCAAGACGCGCCGCACCCGTGGGGGAACTGATGGTGTCCGCGCATTCGAGAGCTGACAAATGGCGCCAACGCGCAGAGAGGTGTTCGCGCGGTTCCGCCTCGAAATCGAGGACGACTTCCGCGCCGAATTCACGCACGTGGACTACCGGCGATGGGGCATCCTTGAAGTATGGGGTGTGGGTCGAGTGACGGGACCGCAGCCAAAGCGGCAGCGCCGCGAGGACCGGATCACCGTGTGGCTCAACGGCCAATCACTCGGAGCGTTCACGTCGCGTGACGAGGCCATGGCTTGCGCGCGACGGGCTCTGACTCTTGCGGATGTGGATCTGTCAGATGTCGCGGAGGGGGTGATCAACGGGAGCTGACTGCGGGACTCGAACCCACACGGCCAGGTTGGAAGCCTAGAACGCTACCAGTTACGTCAAGTCAGCCTGCTCTAGTTGCGGGACTCGGACTCGCACCGAGGTCTAAGGCTTATGAGGCCTCCGGGTTAGCTGCTACCCAATCCCGCAGGGGGTAACCGGACAAGTGGAGTGCAGGGAGTGACAGGCACGAGGCCTGACATCGTTACAAGCGATAACCCTACACGAGCGGCCCAGTCAGGGAGAGTGTCTAACATGGGTATGACCAGAAGCGCAGCCCCCACGGAGATCGCCTGCTACTTCGTATCGGGCGATCCGCGGACAAAGGGCTCTATGCGCGTGTTCGGTCCGGGCAGGTTCGCGCCAGCCAATACCGAACTGAAAGCGTGGGAGTCTCACGTGTGCGAGTGCACTCGAACCGCGACTGATAAGCGGGACATCACGGGTGCCGTCAAGGTCAGGCTCCGGTTCGGGATGCGCAGGCCTAAGGGTCACTACCTACCGTCGGGGCAGGTTCGCGATCGCTCTCCCCGCTGGCACACGACGCGCGGTGACCTCGACAAGCTCGTAAGGGCTGTCCTCGATGGGATCACCCTGGCAGGGCTATGGCGAGACGACTCGCAGGTGGTGAGCCTGCACGCAGAAAAAGTCTATGACAGCGAGCCCGGCTGTCATGTATGGATTGGGGGACTCCATGGGTAAGCGTGAGGCCGTGCCGGAGATGACCGTAGCGAGAGCGCGCGAACTCATCCGCGAGGGTCAGGATGAGGTCAGGCGATACCGCGAGAAAGGGCTATGCAGACCACCCGCAACACACGATGCCGTCAACCGGCCCGCGCACTACATCCGGGGAGGGTTGGAAGCGTGGGACGTGATCGCGGCGTTTGGACTTGGGTACCTGCTCGGGAACGTGTGCAAGTACATCCTCCGTGCGGGACACAAGGGGCCAGCGGCGGAGGATCTGCGGAAGGCCCGGGCGTATCTGGACCGAGCGATCGACCGAGCGGAGCAAGGTCTAAGCCTATGACTTGGACTTGCGCGTATTGCGCGCTGGAACTGTCATGCGCGCCCGGGTTCGAACTCCAGCACATGTGCTGTGGGGTCTACTCGCGGCTGTGCGCCGAGTGCCTGCAGCGGCCAGGCTGGTGCGCCAAGAGCGTGCAAGACAGGCGCGCGTACCTGAGGGGTAAGCACCAATGCCGAGCGTAGCGGAGAGCAGGATCAGCCGAACCACACAGATGCTGACCGACGAGGATCTCGTGCTCCATGGCGCTCGGTGTGAGTGCGGTTGGGGCGTGAGCGAGCTAGCGAGCCTGTCTCGGACGTACGACTCACAAGCCGCTTGGCTACGCGTGCGCGCGGCTGTGCAAGACCACGAGCGCGAGGGGTGCCATGCAGACGGAGGCTGACGCCGCGTGGTTTTGTTCGCGTAAGAAGCGCTACTCGACGCGCAGGCACGCGAGCGCGGTAGCTAGCGAGGCTCGGGCGAGTGGATCGCCCAGGCTCGTGGTCTACGCTTGCCCTGTGTGCGACGGGTGGCACTTGGCCAAGCGGAGCGAGCGCTAGTGACGGACTTCGACTGTAGAACGCGTGCGGCCCGGTTCGCCGAGTGGGCCACGAGGGTCACCGCGCCGATGGCTACCAGCTTCCTCTTGCTCTGTGTCTTGCTCGGTGCACTGCTCTACGCCTGTGAATACAGCGCGAGGCAAGAGGCCTGCGAGGAGCGAGGTGGAGCGTACGTCAACCGTCAGGGCTGGTACGGGGCGTGTGTCGAGCCACGGGACGAGCGCTAGCGTTACGGAACCAACCCTCTCTTACGCAGGATGTCGTATGCAGCTAGGGCAGCCTCGCGACGCGTGAACCCGGGCGGATCTTCCTCGGTACCGCCATAGCAGCTACAGCGTGGCCAACCGAGCCCAGTGCGGAACGGATGCGGCACTCGCGGTGGTAGCTGCACAGGGTCACGTGCCCATCCGCATGCACACGCGTGTGGGTAACACCAGAGGGGTTATGGTAGCTGTAGCCGGCTGCGTCTAGCTCGTCGGAGACAAGCTCGTCGCACCAGGCACAGGGCAGGTCTGGCATGGTTCGTGTCTTACGACGCTAGGCAAGGGTCGTGCCATCCCCACGGTGATCAAATCCGACGTTGGGTCAGGCCCAAGCGCTCG
>Ga0196981_1000206_pt1 | contig 40542 bp, 38 predicted proteins | sample S3_2013CmetaG_FD_155462 | JGI IMG/M metagenome (GOLD analysis project Ga0196981, IMG submission 155462) | Soil microbial communities from Anza Borrego desert, Southern California, United States - S3_20-13C | ecosystem: Environmental > Terrestrial > Soil > Desert | place: USA: California... | reverse complement strand
TGTCCTCGGCGGTCATCAGGCCGGCGTTGCCCTTGTTGACGGCGTCGATGATGTCGACGGCGTAGGCGTCGGCGATTTGCTTGAGCTGCTTGAGCGGCACCACGCGGTCGTTGTAGACCGTTTCGAGTCCGCCGTTGCTTTGCTCGATGCCGGACAGCCCGGTCCAGCCGATGACGAACTGAAACGCCGAGAGCGTGGCGACCAGCGCGATCAAGCGGACCTTGATGGTCAGTCGGTTGAATGCATTCATTGTTAGGCCTTTTATTTCGTTATTGCGATAGTTCTTATTTTTTTCCGGAAGCGCCTCGCCCGAGCCGGATGGATGGGCGAAAGCGTCAATAACCATATCAAAGTTACGTGAATTTCACTAAACGGGCGCCGTGATTGCGTGGCGGAAGGGAGTCCCCGGCATGAAAACGGGGCGGCAGGGTCTGGCAAAGCCGCACGTTTTAGCGGGTAGAGTTCGCCCGATAAACGTGTCGGCCAAGCGTTCGGTATCGGGCCTGACGCCGCGAGCGAATTTGAATAGCGGGGAAATTGAGATGCCTGCCGGCATCCTCTATTCTTAGCCGTTTCGATGACATTAGGCCGATTCGTGCCGAATGAGGACTGCGACCGGCAGGCGGAGACGTGAATCTGATCGGAAAGGCGTTTTTGGCGGTTGGCCTGAGCATGATGGCGTTTTCGGCCCATGGAAGCGACTTGGCTCTGGGCGACGCACCGGTGCTGAAAGAGTTTCACCTGGCGGATTTCGACGGCCGGGCGGACGAAGACGCCTTGCTGGCCAATTGGAGGATCATCGTGGAGCGGCAGCCGGCCAGCGTGTCGTTTCGGCTGGGCGAGGACCGGACGAGCGCTGCGCCGGGACGGTCGCTCCGGGTGAGTTACGCATTGCCTCCGCCGACCGATTCGGCGGATCTCCCGGAAACCGCCGGCGAGTTCGGCGTATCGCTGGATTTGAAAGCGCTGGATGCAGAGGACTACGATCACCTGAGCTTCTGGGTGAAGGGCGATCCGGCCGAGGGTTTCAACCCCGAGTTCGAGGTGCAGTTCCGCCGCCCGGCTCCAGGCGGAAGCGGAATGAGGGAAGTCGGCAGCTTCATGGTCGGCGGCATCACGGACCAGTGGAAGCAAGTCGTCGTGCCTCTGAATTACATGATCGGCATCAAGGACTGGCGGCAGTTGTCCGCCTTCGTCATTACATTTCCGCCGCACGAGATGCGCGTCCGCAAGGGCGCCTACCGGATCGACGACATCGCCTTGATCAAGACCGGTAGACCGGGGCCGAGCACCGGCGATTCGGTTGTCGCCGAAAAGAAGAAAGCCTGGGAGGATGCCTTGGGCGGCGAAGCAGCGTCGCGTCCCCAGTTGCGGGCGCGGCTGGCCGGCTGGCCCGCCGCGGCCCTGGTCGACGGTAAAACCCTGCCCGCCGCCGAGCGCGAATTCCTCCGCCGCATCGCGCGGGATACCTGGCGCGGCCTCGACGCCCTGACCGACAAGCCGCACGGCCTGCCGCTGGATCGGGTTCATTTCGGCAACGGTTCGGTCGATCTCTCCGATTCGAAAATCGGCGATTACACCAGCGTCACCAATATCGGGTTTCATTTCCTGGCGGTGGCCGCCGCCCACGAACTCGGGTTCATCACCCGCGAACAGGCGCTGGAACGGCTCGCGGCGACGCTCGAGACCCTGGAGATCCTGGAAACCTACCGGGGCTTTTATTTCAACTACTACAACACCACGACGCTGGAGCGCACCAGCCATTTCATCTCCTTCGTGGATTCCTCCTGGCTGACGGCGGGGCTCATCGTCGCGCGGCAGGTGTTCCCGGAACTCGCTTCCCGTTGTACCCGGCTGATCGAACGCGGGAACTACCGCTTTTTTTACGATCCCGGCCATAAACTCATGTCCCATGGGTACTACGTGAACATGGCGCTACGCTCGACCTTCCATTACGGGGTGTTTTACGCCGAATCCCGGATCGGCAGCCTGATCGCCATCGGCAAGGGCGACGTTCCCGAGGAACACTGGTTTCGAATGGCGCGCACTCTGCCGGCGGAGTTCGGCTGGCAATCGCTTCCGCCCCAGGAGCGCACGGAGAAGAGCGCGAACGGTTTTCGCTGGATCGGAGGCCATTATCAATGGCGGGAATTCCGTTATGTGCCCTCCTGGGGCGGAAGTGTGTTCGAGGCGCTGATGCCGGCCCTGGTGCTGGACGAAGCGCGGCATGCGCCGGCCAGTCTCGGCTACAACGGCAAGGTTCATACCGAGATCCAGCGGATCTATGCCTTGGAATCCTTGCACTATCCGGTCTGGGGCATGTCGCCCAGTTCGACGCCGGGCGCGGACCGCTATGCGGAGTACGGCGTGAAATTCCTCGGTACGGCGGGTTACGGCGAGGGCGTGGTGACCCCCCATGCGGCGGCCCTGGCCTTGCTCGCGGAGCCCTCGGAAGCCGTGGCCAATTTGCGGAAACTGGTCGAGCTTTATCCCGTCTACGGCGACTTCGGGTTCTACGATGCGGTGAACCCCGTGACGGGCGAAGTGGCGTACAACTACCTGTGCCTGAACCAGGCGATGATTCTCGTGGCGCTGGCGAATCATTTGGCCGATCATGCGGTGCAGAAACGCTTCGCGGCCGATCCGATCGTGCAGCGGGCTCTGCCCTTAATCGGCTTCGAAAAGTTCGTCGACCGGGAGCCGCAACCGTGACTACGGCCGCGAGGCGCATCCGCACCCTCAACCGTGGCGCCGCGCGCCGCATCGTCCATCGCCCGCTTTAGGAAGATCAAGGATGGCCAGCGCCGAATTCGATCGTGTCGATAAAACCTATCCCAACGGCCATCGAGCCATCTCGGATCTGAGCCTTCGCGTCGAGGACGGCGAGCTGATGGTCTTCGTCGGCCCCTCGGGCTGCGGCAAATCCACCTTGCTGAGACTCCTGGCGGGACTCGAAGAGATCACGGCCGGGATCATCCGGATCGGCGACCGCGTGGCGAACGACTTGAGTCCGCAGCAGCGAAATATCGCCATGGTGTTTCAGGATTACGCCCTGTATCCGACCATGACGGTGCGGGGCAATCTCGAATTTCCCTTGAAAATGCGGAAGCTCTCCAAGGAGGACGTCAGGCGCCGGGTGGGGTGGGCGGCGGACATGCTCGGATTGGGGGAAGTCATGGACCGCTTGCCCAAGCAGCTTTCCGGCGGGCAGCGCCAGCGCGTCGCCATGGGCCGGGCGCTGGTGCGGGAGCCGGCGGTGTTTTTGCTCGACGAGCCGCTGTCGAACCTGGACGCGAAGCTGCGCACCCAGGTGCGGGCGGAAATCGGCGATCTGCAGCGGCGCACGGGCGCGACCATGATCTATGTCACTCACGACCAGGTGGAGGCCATGACCCTGGGGCAGCGCATCGCCGTGCTCGACCGGGGCCGTATCCAGCAGGTGGCCGATCCCAAGGCGCTTTACGAGCGGCCGGCGAATGCCTTCGTCGCGGGATTCATCGGCAATCCGCCGATGAATCTGTTTACCGCGGATTTGCGAAAGGATCTCGACGGACGCTTGCAGCTCGCGGTCAACGGACGGGTTTTGCTGGCATTGCCCGACGAGGCCGCTGCCGGCCTTCGCGACCGCGGCTTGCGGGTCACCGCCGGTTTCCGCCCGGAAGCCGTGCGCCTGCCGGAGGCGGGCGAAATCGGCTTTCCCGCCGTGGCCGTCAACGCGGAATACCTGGGGCACGAGACTTTGCTTCACTTTCGGCCCGAAGGCGCTGGCGATCGATCGCAGGATGCGCCGGTCTGGACGGCGAGATTGCCCGGACTGCATCGTTTCTCCAAGGACGAAGCCGTTCGCCTGGCGGTGTCGCCGGATCGGATTTACCTGTTCGATTAGCTGAACGAACCGCACAAACGCCTGTCGGAGATTTATTCGCCGCCGGCTTTATCTATAATCCTAGAAACGGCAGTTGACCGCTTCGCTACACCGGAAAAGCCCCTTGAGTCTTGACGGTTATCGCATTTATCCGCTTCACCCTTCAGGTGAGGCCGCTACGCACCCGATTGCACGGCCGACGGGCCGCCTGGCGGCGTTGCTCCTTCAATCGCAAACGGTCGCTTTAGTCGCGACCCTTCTTGCGGGAGACTATCCCGCGGCGGCGTCGCGCCCTGCCATCCGGTCCGTCGGCCGCACACTCGGATGCGTCCAACTGCCGTTTCTAGGATAAAGCAGCTATCGCTTCTAAGCCGGGGTCGTCATGATCGACTGGAAACAACCGGCATTTTTCCTCGAATTGCTGGTCATTCTGACCAGTTCGCTCGTCAGCGTCGTCGTTTTTCGGCGCTTCCGCGTTCCCGACATTCTGGCCTACCTGTTCGCCGGCGCGCTGATAGGGCCTTATGCGCTGGGCCTGGTGAAGGATGACGAGAATATTCGTCTTTTCTCCGATCTGGGCGTGACTTTCCTGTTGTTCGACCTGGGCCTCGAATTCTCCCTGCCTAGGCTGCTTGCGTTGCGCCGCTCGGTGTTCGGTTTGGGGGTCTTGCAACTGACCCTGACGATCGCCGTTCTCTTCGGAGTCTTGATCGGATTCGGCGGCCATTCGTCCGCTGCTTCCCTGGTCATCGCCGGTGCGCTGACGGTATCCTCGACCGCGATCATCGTGCGGGAATTGCATGAGCTGAAGCTTTTCAACCGGCATCATGCCCAGCTGTCCGTGGGCGTCCTGGTTCTCCAGGATCTTGCCGCCGCAATGCTGCTGATACTGATCCCGGCGCTTGCGGTGACCCCCGATCAACCCGTTTATCGGCAAATCGCGTGGACCCTCGGCTCGAGTCTTCTTCTGGGGGGCTTTCTTCTCGGCGTGGCGCGATGGGTGTTGCCGTACGTTTTCTACGAGATCACCAAGATCCAGTCCGAAGAAATCTTCGTATTGACCACCCTGGTGATCGTGCTGCTCTCGGGGTGGCTGATGAGCGCCTTCGGCCTGTCCATGGCGCTCGGCGCTTTCATCATCGGGGTCATGCTGGGCGAGAGCGAATTCCGCCACCAGGTCGAGATGAGCATCCGGCCGTTCCGCGACATCCTGATGGGGCTGTTTTTCGCGAGTCTCGGCATGAAGCTCGACATCGGGCTGTTGAGCGGCGAGTGGTCGATGCTCTTGGCCGGCACGGTCTTGGTGGTGGTGTGCAAATGGGCCATGACGGTCGTATCGGCCCTGATCGTCGGCGAATCCTTCAATACCGCCTGCAAGTCCGGGCTGCTGCTGGCGCAGGTGAGCGAGTTCGGCTTCGCCCTGATCGCCTTGGCCACCGAAGTGGGGGTGCTCTCAACGGACACCAGTTCCCGGGTTCTCCTGATCGCCTGGGCGACCATGGCCTTGAGTCCCGTGCTGATCCGCTATAACTTCGAAATCAGCGAAGTTCTGGCCGGGATGGGCGGGCGGCGTCTGTCGGCGCGCGACCGGGAAAGGGAACATGTTCCGCCGGACTTGGCCGGGCACGTCATTCTCGCCGGTTACGGCCGGGTCGGACAGATGATCGGGAAATTCCTGCGGGCCAACGATATTCCGTTCATCGCGATGGACATGGACAGCGAGCAGGTCAAGAAAGGACGGAAGAACGGAGAGTTGGTGATTTACGGGAGCTGCGACCGGATCGAACTGCTCGAACGCTGTCACATCGACCGCGCCCGCCTGGCGATCCTAACCTTTAAATCGCTTAAGGAGGCTCAACGGGCAGTGTCGAAAATCCGCTCGTCGGGCTACGTGCTGCCGATCATCGTCAGAACCCAGCATCACAGCGACTACACCGGCTTGATCATGGCCGGCGCCAATCACGTGGTGCCCGAGATGTTCGAGGCCAGCCTGCTGATCGCGGCGGAAGTTCTGACCATGCTGGGCTTTCCCAAAGCCGAGGTCGAGGAGCAGATCGACGCCGAGCGGAAGAGCCACAGGCATCTGCGGTGGACCAGTAGGCTGGGGTGACGACGGAATCCCGGCAACTCCGCGAAAATGCCGGGCTCACGATACCCTTCGGAGGGAGATGAGGCGTTATTTTTCCCGACCCTTTGCATGACCCGGTCCGGAAGTCCGTGCGCGCCGGTTCGAAAAGCGGCAAGGCGCTAACGATTGGCGATACCGTGCGGTACGTGGCCCGTGGCGACGTGGAGGCAGGCGGATTCGCAATGGCCTTTTTGGTCGTCGAAAAAGATGTCCGCGCCGAACGCCCGGAGAAAGGGGCCTTTGTCCATGCCGCCCAGGAACAGCGCTTCGTCGATGCGGATGTTCCAGGCGCGCAGGGTACGAACCACCCGTTCGTGGGCGGGGGCCGCCCGGGCCGTCACGAGAGCGGTCCGAATCGGCGACTGGTCCGGGCCGAACAGGGTCTGGATTTGATGCAGCGCGTCCAGAAAGGCCTTGAACGGGCCTCCGGACAGCGGGTTCCGCGCCTCGGTAATTTCGTTTTCGGTGAAGGCCTTCAAGCCGTCGGAGCGGTAGATGCGCTCCGATTCGTCGGAAAACAGCACGGCATCGCCGTCGAAGGCGATTCTCAGTTGCTCCGATTCGTTCGCGGACTTGCTGGAGGCGATGATGGTGGCCGCCGCGTATCCGGCATCCAGGGCCTTGGCCACGTCCTCCGCATTCGCGGAGAGAAACAGGTGCGCGCCGAAAGCCGCGATGTAATTGAACGGCGACTGGCCGCTGGTGAAGGCCGCGCGGCTGATATCGAGTTCGTGGTGCCGGATCGAGTTGAAAACCCTGAGTCCGGTATCCGCGCTGTTGCGCGACAGCAGGATGACTTCGACCATGGGCGCGGGCAATACCCGGTTCAGCGCCAGGAGCTTCTTGACCAGCGAAAACGCCACGCCCGGCGCCAGCACCTTGTCTTCGTGCTCGACCTGGTATTGGCAAAAGGCTTCCTTTCCCTTCTTTTCGAAAATGGCGTGGGATTCGTCCAAGTCGAACAACGCCCTGGAAGAGATGGCCACAACCAGTTTCTTGTCCTGCTTCATAAGCTTTGCCGTCGGTTCTGGAAGTCCGGTCACGCCGTTAAAAACCCGTTGAAAAATCGGTTTGTCGCGCCGCCAAGGGCACTAATCGCCATCCGGCGGGTCTTAGCTGCTGTTTTGCGGTCGATTGTCCAGCCGGGATAAGCGAATCAATATATACATTTTTTTCCCGCTGCCGCAAAATCTGTCCTCCTTTTGGGAACGTGAAAAGATTTTTCAACTGCCTATTCACCTGAGACTATAACAAGGCGTCAGCCATGAAAGACTTAATGCGTAGCAAGTATTCAATTCTCTTCTTGTTTTTGTTCGTTATTTTTCTCTATGCCCTTTTGGACAAAGCGATCCTTCCCTTCGTGATGAAGGTGGTCGAGTCGAACGTGTTTTTCGAGGAGGAGACGGAAGAGGAACAGCTGGGAAACGTCAAGAACGAGCGTACCGGCTTCGCGCTGATGCACTGCAAGAACTCGATGAAAGAGGAGGGCATGTTGCCGGATACCGCGGAATTCAACAACGACAAATACGATGCCTGGGCCTTGGGCAATCGGACCTACATCATCCGTTCGAGCGTCCGGGTGGCGGAAGCCGAAAAAGGGCAGGTGGAGAAGAAGTTCGCCTGCAAGATCCGTTTGGTCGAAAACGATCCGGCGGATTTCAAGAGCTGGTCGATTCTCGGAATCGATTTCAACCCCGAGGAAGGGGGGGAATAAACGATACGGTCGAATCGGGTTTCCGGCTCGTCGTTCCGGCCAGGGATGAGCCGCCTGAAGCAACCGTTTGCAATTGGACGGAGCCGGAACCCGCCTGCTCGCAATGGTTTGCGGGGTAATTCCCTGTCGCCTCGATAACGGCAGTCCGTGCCGGTAGGTCGGCTCGGTTCAACCGGGCTGGCGGACAGGCATCCTCCCGATGTCTCCACGGAACCGCCGAAGCGGATTATGAAAGATCCGGCCCGGCAGCGCCGGATCGGATCTTTCATTCAGTGCCCGGCGTTCGTCAGCCCGGCGGCCAGCTCAACGGCCTTCCGCCGAGGACGTGGAGATGAAGGTGGTAAACCTCCTGGCCGGAATCCCCCCGGCAATTGACGACGGTGCGGTAGCCCGTTTCCGCGATGCCTTCGGAGCGGGCGACCTTCTTGACCGCCTGCCACAGCTCGGAGGCCAGCGCCGGATCGTCCTCGGGCAGGTCGTCGAGAGTCGGAATGTGCCGCTTCGGCACGACCAGCACATGAACCGGCGCCCGCGGCCTGATATCCCGAAACGCGAGCACGTGATCGTTTTCATACACCACCGCGGGCTTGATGTCGCCGGCGACCATCTTGCAAAACAGGCAATCCGTCATGGCTTCCTCCGTAGGGTTTTACCAAGAAACGGCAATAGTACGGCCGGATCGTCGGAATCCATAGCGCCTTTCGATTCCATCCGCGCCGTCAGCCGTTAAAAGTCCTTGCGGCCGTTGAAGGCATGCGCCAGGGTGGCGCCGTCGACGTATTCCAGTTCGCCGCCGAAGGGAACGCCGTAGGCGATGCGAGTCGTCCGAATCCCGTTCCGCCTCGCCATCTCGCTGATGTAGTGGGCCGTGGCTTCTCCTTCCACGGTGGTATTCGTGGCCAGGATGATTTCCGCGACTTCGCCCGATCTCAGGCGCTGCTCCAGGAGATCGAGGCGCAATTCGTCCGGACCGATGCCGTCGAGCGGGGAAAGCCTCCCGTTGAGCACGAAAAAGAGGCCCTTGAAGCCGGTCGCCTGGTCGATCGCGTAAACCTCGGCGGGCGTTTCCACGATGCACAACTGCGTTCTGTCGCGATTGGCGCTGGCGCAGACGTTACACAGTTCGCCTTCGGTCAAGGTGCGGCATAGCGCGCAATGGCCGATCTTTTCGAGGGCGGCCAGCAGCGATTCGGCGAGGCGCCGCGCGCCTTGCCGGTCGCGCTGAAGCAGGTAAAACGTCATCCGCTGGGCCGATTTGGGCCCCACGCCCGGCAGGCAGCGCAAGGCTTGCATCAACTGGGACAAGGCCCCGGTCTTTGGCATTGGCGATGGGAACGGTCAGGCGGGGCAGGCTCAGAATGGCAGCTTGAACCCGGCGGGCAGCTCGATGCCGCCGGTCAAGGCGGACATTTTTTCCTGTTTGAGACGGTTGACCCGGTTTACGGCGTCATTCACGGCGGCGGCGACCAGATCTTCCAGCATGTCGCGATCGTCTTTCACCAGGCTTTCGTCGATGCTGACCTTCTTCACTTCCCTTTTGCCGTTCATGACCACCTTGACCAGTCCGCCGCCCGATTCGCCCTGAACTTCCAAGGCGGCTAATTCCTCCTGGGCCTTCTGCAGGTTTTCCTGCATCTTCTGCGCCTGCTGCATGAGATTGGCGAGCGGGTTTTTCATGGGATTCTCCGTCAGTCTATGGGTTTGGTGGAGCCGGGGACAATTCGGGCATCGAAACGCTCTTTCAGCGCCCTGATATTCTCGTCTTGCTCTATTTCGATTTCGGCGCTCCGCTGGCGTTCCTCTTTTTCGCGTTGGATCAGCGTGGCAGGCGTTTCCTGGCCGGGAGCTTCGATCTTGATCGTCAATTTCACCGGGCTTCGGAAATAATCCCGGAGAGCCTTTTCCAGATTGGCTTCGACCCGGCTGACGCGGAGATGGGCATGCTGCGGATCGAGCGCCAGGATGCAGGATTTTTCGTCGAGGTCTTGCAGCACGCAATTGTTGGCCAGTTCGCGGGTCATCCCGGCGATGCCCATCGCCTGGATCAGTCCATGCCAGTCGTGGGCCAATGCGGTTTGAGGCGCGGGCGCGGGCTCAGCCTCGGTCTTAACCGGCGCGGGAGCCGGCTCGACTTCGACCTGAATCGGCGTCGGGGCTGGGCGAGTATCGACCGGACGGGCTATTTTCGGCGGCTCGGTCTTCCTCGGGAGCGGCGCGCCGGCGGCACTCCGCGTGTCCGCCGTTTTCGTCGCGGGGCGAAAGGCCAACATGCGCAGCATCACCATCTCGAAGCCCGAGCGCGGGTCGGGGGCGAGCGGCAAATCCCGCTGACCGATCAGGCCGATCTGGTAAAACAGCTGTAAATCTTCCGCGCCGATCCGGCGCGCGAGATCCAGAATCCGGTCGGCGTCGTCCTCCCGCTTGATCGCTTCGGGAACCCATTGCGCGAGCGAGGCGTGGTGCAGAACGATCAGGATTTGTTGCAGGATGTCGGCGAAATTCGGCGCATGTTCCGCCATCTGCTCGATGTGCCGCAACAGCGCCGCGGCGTTGCCCTCGGCGAGCGCCGACAGGAGTTCGAAGACCGGATGCCTTGCCACGGTGCCCAGCATCGCGCTGACTTCGGCTTCCCTGAGCCGGCCTCCGCCGTGGACGATGGCCTGGTCGAGAAGGCTCAGCCCGTCGCGCATCGAGCCCTCCGCGGCGCGGGCGAGCAGCCTGACCGCGTTGGCTTCGTATTCGATGTCCTCCCGCCCCAGGATCTCTTCCATCTGGGTTCGGATCTGGTCCAGCGTCAGCCGCTTCAGGTTGAATTGCAGGCACCGGGACAATACCGTGACCGGAATCTTTTGCGGATCGGTCGTCGCCAGCAGGAATTTGATGTGGGGCGGCGGTTCTTCGAGGGTTTTGAGCAGGGCATTGAAGCTGTGCCCCGACAGCATGTGCACTTCGTCGATCAGGTAGACCTTGTACCGCCCCTGGTTGGGCGCATACTGAACGTTTTCGAGCAGGTCGCGGGTATCTTCGACCTTGGTGCGCGATGCGGCGTCCACTTCGATCAAATCGACGAATCGGCCTTCGTCCAATTCCCGGCAGATCACGCACTTGCCGCACGGATCGTAGGTCTTTCGATCCTCGCAGTTGAGCGCCTTGGCCAGAATCCGGGCAATGGTGGTCTTGCCGACGCCGCGGGTGCCGGTGAAGAGATAGGCGTGGTGCATCCGGTCGAATTCCAGCGCATGGGTCAACGCCCGGACCACATGCTCCTGGCCGACGATTTCGCTAAACGTGCGGGGACGCCACTTCCGGGCTAGGGCCTGATACGGCATTGCGGGTTTGTGCAGGCGATCGACCGGGATGAATGAATTAGGGCGGCGAGCCGCGCCAGCCGCACCTCGGCACACGAATCCGCTGCTACCGCTGCTCCCTTCCGGGCCTGACGGGGTTTACAGCGTATCGTTGCGAGAGGACCGACGCGACTCGCCATTGAACTCGGGGTCCCAGCCATGTCCGATGACTGGGCTAAAGAGGAATCATTATCGTCGATTAAGGGCAAGTCTTCAAGACCATGTGACGTTTGTTTCAAGCCGCCTTCCGCCGCAGGAGTTTTCGCTTATAGCGGATGGACGACAGCAACGACAGCAGGATGAAGCCGATGCCGGTCAGTCCGGTGATCAGCTCGGACACCTCGACCACCATGCTCGCCAGCATCAGCAGGGCCAAGGCGCCGATGGCGTAGTGGGCGCCGTGCTCCAGGAACAGGTATTCGTCCAGCGTGCGCCTGTGAACCAGGAATACCGTCAGGCTGCGCACGAACATCGCGCCTATGGTCAGGCCCAGCATGATGATCACGACGTCCTTCGATAAGGCGAAAGCGCCGATGACGCCGTCGAAAGAGAAGGACAGATCGAGTATTTCCAGGTAAAGAAAGGACATGAACCCCGCTTTATGGGCGGTGTGTTCGGCGGCTTTGGGGTGTTCGAAGAACGCGGACAGGCTTTTCACCAGCACGAACAGGATCACGCCGGCCAATCCGGCGGTCAGGGCGTCCAGGCGCTCTTCGAGCGGAAGATGGTATTGGGCGGTCAGAAGAACGGCGAGCGCGGTGACGACTTCGATGGATTCCAGTTTGCCGAGGCGCGACAGGCGGCGCTCGACCCAGCCCAGCCAATGCAGCGTTCTTTCCGACTCGAACAGAAAGCTGAAGAACACGAGCAGCAGATACATGCCGCCGAACGCGGAAATCTGTATGTGTGCGGACGTGATGTGGCGAGCGTACTCGTCGCCGTTCCGGAAAGCCATGATCGTCACATCCTGCAAGCTGTGTCCCGTGATGACGGCGACGATCAGGATCGGCAGCAAAAAGCGGGCGCCGAACACGGCGATGACCATGCCCCAGGTGAGAAAACGCCTCTGCCAGCGCTCGCTCATGTTTTTCAGCACCGAGGCGTTGACCACGGCGTTGTCGAACGAAAGGCTGACTTCCATGACGCTCAAAATGCCGGCCAGGAAAAGACCGGCGAGTCCGGCCCAGTAGTAAGCGGTCGATAGGCCGATCAGCAAAATCAAGAAGGAAAACAGGAAGTACCGCACAAGAGACTCCACGTTGATTCAACCTAGAAACGGCAGTTGGACGCGCCCGAGTGTGCGGCGGGCGGGTCGGATGGCAAGGCGCGCCGCCGCCGCGGGGTAGTCTCCCGCAAGAAGGGTCGCGACTAAAGCGACCGTTTGCGATTGAAGGAGCAACGCCGCCAGACGGCTCGCCCGCCGTGCCATCGGGCGCGTAGCGGCTTCACCCAAAAGGTGAAATCGATAGAAGGCATAACGATCTGAATTCATAGGGCTTTTTTACTCCATCGAAGCGGTCAACTGCCGTTTCTAGGTTAAAAGTACGGCTACAAGGTATAGACGCATTCCGGGCAAAAGCCGGTTAATCGAACTAAGCCGCCAATTGTTCCAGCAGTTGCCCTATGAAAACGATCTTGCTCTCGGGGGTATCGAAACGGGCGAAAAATTTCAGCTTATCCGGGCCGTCCAGTTTGTAGGTTTGCGGCTGGGCTTGGATCAGGCGGATCACCTGGGCCGGATCAATGGCCGGATTCGCGTTGAATATCAGGCGGCCGTTTCCTGTGCCCGCTTCGATTTTGTGAACTCCCAGCGCTTCCGCTCTCAATTTGAGTTCGGTGATCGCGAACAAGTTCTTGGTCGGCGGAGGCAGGAGCCCGAACCGGTCGATCATTTCCACTTGCAGCTTGCGCAAATCCTCTTCGTTCCTGGCGTTGGCGAGCCGCTTGTAAAGCACCAGACGGGTGTGGACATCCGGCAGATACGTGTCCGGGATGAGGGCAGGGCACTGGAGGTCGATCTCCGGGCCGGCTTCGTGGGGAAGCAGGTCGAGATCCAGCGATTTGCCCGATTTGAGCGCTTCCACCGCCCGCTCCAGCAGCTCGGTATAGAGGCTTAGGCCGATTTCCTGAATCTGGCCGCTCTGTTCGTCGCCCAGCAATTCGCCGGCGCCGCGGATTTCCAGGTCATGGGAAGACAGCATGAAGCCGGCTCCGAGTTCGCCCGTGGCCTCGATGGCTTCGAGCCGCTTGACCGCGTCGGCGGTCATCAGGGATTTCGGCGGCACCACCAGATAGGCGTAAGCGCGATGGTGCGAGCGGCCGACGCGCCCCCGGATCTGGTGCAACTGGGCGAGCCCCAGCAAATCGGCGCGATGGATGATGATGGTGTTTGCCGTCGGGACGTCGATGCCGCTTTCGATGATGGTGGTGCACAGCAATACGTTGAAGCGCTGATGGTAGAAATCCAGCATGATGCGCTCCAGTTCCCGCTCCGCCATTTGCCCGTGGGCGATGCGGACGCGGGCGACCGGCACCAGCTTTTCCAGGTCCCGCGCCGCTTTTTCCATGGTTTCGATCTTGTTGTGCAGGAAATAGACCTGCCCGCCGCGTTTGATTTCCCGGAGAATCGCTTCCTGAATCAGGGCATCGTCCCACTCGCTGACGAAGGTTTTGATGGCGTGCCGGTTGGGCGGCGGGGTGGCGATGATGGAAATGTCGCGCAGCCCGGACATCGCCATGTTGAGCGTGCGCGGAATCGGCGTGGCGGTCAGAGTGAGGAAGTCGAGTTCGCTGCGCAGTTTCTTGAAATGTTCTTTTTGGGCGACGCCGAACCGGTGCTCCTCGTCGACGATCACCAGTCCCAGATTCTTGAAGCCGACGTCCTTTTGCAAAATCTTGTGGGTGCCGATGAGAATGTCGATCGTGCCCTTGGCCAAATCTTCGAGGAGTTGATCCTGCTGTTTCTTGCCGACGAAGCGCGAAACCACCTCGACCCGGATCGGCCAGTCGGCGAACCGGTCCCGGAAGTTTTGATAGTGCTGTTGCGCCAACAGGGTCGTGGGCACCAGAACCGCCACCTGCCTGCCGTTCTGCGCCGCTATGAACGCCGCCCGCATGGCGACCTCGGTTTTGCCGAAGCCGACGTCGCCGCAGATGACGCGATCCATGGGACGGGGCGAAGTCATGTCCTTGATGACGTCGAGAATGGCGTTCTCCTGATCGGGCGTTTCCTCGAAGGGAAAACCGGCGGCGAAAGCGGCATACTCCTCGGTCATGGTTTGATAGGCATGTCCCTCCTTGGCGGCACGCTTGGCATAAATATTCAGCAGTTCCGCCGCGATATCCCTTACCCGCTCCAGCGCCTTGCGCCTGGCTTTCTGCCATTGCTCTCCGCCCAGCTTGTGCATGGGCGCGGTGTCCGGGCTGGCGCCGCTGTACCGGCTGATCAGGTGCAGCGAGGACACCGGAACGTACAGCTTGTCGCTGTTCGCGTATTCGAGCGCGAGGAATTCCGTCTCGATACCGCCCACCGTCAGCCGGGTCAAGCCGAGATAGCGTCCGACGCCATGATCCTGATGCACGACCGGGGAACCGATTTCCAGTTCTTCCAGGTTGCGGAAGATCTGGTCGAGATTGCGTTCGGCTCCCGTCCGGCGGCGTCTCCGCTGCTGCACCTTCTCTCCGGAAAGCTGGGTCTCGGTAACGATGGCCAGCGCCGGATCGGCAAGCCACAAACCCTGGTCCATCGGCCCCACGACCAGGCATGGGCTTTTGTTCTCGGCGAGAAAGTCCTGCCAGTTTTCGACGACGTGCGGTTTTATCGCGTATTTCGCGAGCGTATCCAGCAGCGCTTCCCGATGCCCCGCCGTTTCCGCGACGAACAGTATCCTGCCCGGCATCTCGGCGATGAACGACGAAAGCGCCGCGGCGGGCTGTTTCAATTTCGGATCGATCGCGACAGGCGGAAGCGGCCGGCAGTCGTAGGCGACCGATTCGGCTCTTTCGGCGGAACACGACGGGGACGACGCAATCCGGATCGTGGGGCGAGCGGCGAGCCGTTCGCCGAGGACGCCGGGCGTCAGGTAGAGCAATTCCGGCGAGAGAGGCGGCCTGTCGATATGTCCCGCCCGTTGCTCGTGCCGTTTCTCGGCCTCCCGAAAAAACGCCGCGGCGGCATCGTCGATGGCGTGATGGAGAACGACGGCCGCGTTTTTCGGCAAATAGTCGAACAAGGTTTCGGTTTCGTCCACGAACAGCGGCAGGTAGTACTCGATGCCGCCCGGCGCGATGCCTTTGCTGACGTCCTGGTATAAAGGATTGTTGATGGACGCTTCGGAAAAATGCATTCGAAAAGCCCGTCGAAAGCGTTTAACCGCTTCATCGTCGAAAGGGAATTCGCGAGCGGGAAATAAGCTGATTTCCGTGACTTTCTCCAGGGAGCGCTGGGTCTCGGTATCGAAAGTCCGGATCGATTCCACCTCGTCGTCGAAAAGTTCGATGCGAAAGGGAACGGTGCTGCCCATGGGGAAAAGATCGATGATCGAGCCCCGCACCGCGAATTCCCCGTGCTGTAGAACTTGCGACACGCATTCATACCCGACGCTTTCCAGTCTTTGCCGGGTTTCCTCGAGATTAAGCCGGCTGCCGACTTTTAATATAAATGTGTTGGCCAATACGTGGGAACGCGGCGCCAGCCGCTGCATCAGCGTAGCGACGGGAGCGATCAGTATGCCGTGCTCGATGCGCGCCAGTTGAGCGAGCGTTTTCAATCGTTCCGAGACGATTTCGGGCAGAGGCGAGAAAACGTCGTAAGGCAAGGTTTCCCAATCGGGAAAGTGCAGTACCGGCGCGCTTCCTCCGAGAAAAAACTCGATCTCATGTTCGAGCCTGAGAGCGGTTTGCGTATCCTCGGTCACAATCAAATACAGCCGCTTATCTCGCTTGGCGGCCTGAGCCAAGGCCAGAGAATCCCCGCACCCGTTAAGGTTTTCCCAGACGATGGGAGTGTCGCTATGGCCCGGCAAGGCGGGTGTGAACGGCGAAGTGGCGCCCGAATGGTTTTCGGCTTGATTCATGGCTATGAAGTGATGAATGTCGGATAAATAATTAGCCGGATAGTGTTGCGGAAAAATGCTGTCCCAGGCGCTCCGGCAATCGAGTTGACGGTATTCGGAATGTCTACCTATATATGAGATCGAATGGTTGACATGCACGGCTGGCGGCGATACAGCCACGGTTCATGGAATTCAATCGAAATAACGCCGATTATTTCATTCGACAATGGCGTTTGCGGAATCAGGGCTCTTTGTTTCTATCTAATGGTTTAAGTTAAGCGGTTGCCGTTCAGTAGAGCAAATCGGCAGGGCAATCGGTACGAATCCTTGTACGGCAGCCTGGCGAATCGGGCATCGTCAAGAGTGTTATGCGATCTTCCTGGGATTTCATTTTCCGAAATATCCTGGCTCCGGCACATATTTAAGATTGCGGGTCCCGATAGCTCATGTCGAATCAAGAAGACAGGCAGGTGCAGCCTCGTTTTAAGTTTAGGCAAAAGACGAAACCATGAATGATTCATTTTTCATGTTTTTTTAATATACTAATTACGTCACCACAAGGTTAATCTAATCTTGTTACACCAAGATCGTGATAGAGGTAATCCATGAAGAGCAATTTAACCGACCTTTCCGAAGCCGAACTGTCGAGCATGATTGAAAATGCTCAGAAAGCCCTGAAAGAAAAGAAGGAAAGCAAGCGCAAGGAAGTCATAAGCAAGATAAAGGACTTGGCTGCTTCGATCGGCGTTAACGTGGAAATCACCGAGGGCGCAAAAGCCTCCGGAAGAAAGGGCAGTAAAGTTCCGGTCAAGTATCAAAACCCCAATAACCTGTCTCAAAAGTGGACCGGTCGCGGTATGAAACCGAAATGGCTGCAAACGCTCATCGAGCAAGGCCATCGGTTGGAGGACTTTGAGGTAAAGTCCTGATCGGGTGCTGAAAGGTTCCCGGCTGGAGCGCCGGGTTCCGCTGTCATTTCTCTGCAAGTAAAGGGTTTTGAAGGATTCCGGGTTCCCGAAACTTGGCCGTCGATGGTTTTTTACGCCGATCTTCGCTAATCCAGGTAGCGTTTGGTTAATCCGCCATACTCTTCGATCCGCCGGTCGCGCAGATACGGCCAGATTCGACGAACGTCCTCCGATCGGCGGCGATTTATTTCGACCACGATAACCCGTTCTTCTTTCTCGTTGGCCTGACAAAGAATTTCTCCCTGAGGGCCGGCGACAAAACTATTACCCCAGAACGCGATGCCCTTGCTTTGACCGCTGGGATCGGGTTCGTGGCCGATGCGATTGCAAGAGATAACCGGCAGGCCGTTGGCAACGGCGTGCGCCCGTTGAATGGTTATCCATGCCTGTAATTGTCTTTGCCGTTCATCGGCGTCATCGTCGGGATTCCATCCGATGGCCGTGGGATACAGCAGAAAATCCGCCCCCGCCAAAGCCATTAGCCGGGCCGCTTCCGGATACCATTGGTCCCAGCACACCAGCACCCCCAGTTTTCCCAAGGAGGTTGTTATGGGTTTGAAACCGATATCTCCGGGCGTGAAATAAAATTTTTCGTAATATCCGGGGTCGTCGGGTATGTGCATTTTTCGGTACTTGCCCGCTAAAGTGCCGTTTTTCTCCAGCACGACGGCCGTATTGTGATACAGCCCTGGAGCGCGCCGTTCGAATAGCGAACCGACAATGACTATTCCCAGCTCTTTGGCGAGCACTCCGAGGATTTCGGTCGTCGGCCCCGGTATGGGTTCGGCCAGATCGAAGCGGCTGCAATCTTCCGTTTGGCAGAAATAAGGGCCGGTATGAAGCTCCGGCAGCAATACCAGCTTCGCACCTTCCGCTGCGGCCTCTTTCACGCCCTGAATCGATATTTTCAAATTGGCGTCTTTGTCCGCGGAACCGCAGGCTTGTTGCACCAAGCCTATTTTGATCGATTGTGTCATATCAGCTTACTCGAACTGTTTTCGGAAACTGCATGGTCATACAGTGCAGGCTGCCGTATTGCCGGATGAGCGGCACACAAGGTATGCCGACGATTTCGCGATTCGGAAAGCAGTCGGCCAAGCGGGCCAAAGCCTCCGAATCCGCCGGATCGTCATATACCGGAACCAGAACGGTTTCGTTGATGATCAGAAAATTGGCGTAAGTCGCCGGCAATCGGTCGCCTTCCTCGCTGTAAATCGGTCGCGGAATATTTAAAGGGATCAAGCGATAAGGTTGACCCGAAAATGTGACGAAGGTTCGCAATTGATCCTCCATCGCTTTGAATTCCCCGAATAGGGTATCGTTCGGATCGCTGCAGGCGGTATAAGCGATCGTATCGGGCGAACAGAAGCGGGCCAGGGTGTCGATATGCGCATCGGTATCGTCGCCCTCGGCATGGCCGTGGTCGAGCCATAGGATGCGCGTCGCGCCGAGGCTGGTTTTCAGCCGATTCTCGATTTGCTCGCGCGTCAATTCCGGGTTGCGGTTGGGGTTGAGCAAACAGCGTCCGGTCGTCATGATCGTGCCTTCGCCATCCGATTCCACGCTCCCGCCTTCCAATACGAAGTCGATCCGGTCCATGGGCGTGTCGCCGAGCACCCCCGTCGCGTAAAGCCGCTCGGCCAAGCGGGCGTCGGCCTCGTGGGAATATTTGCCGCCCCAGCCATTGAAGCGGAAATCGACGAGCTTCGGTCCTTGTCCGGTTGCGAGCGTGAGCGGCGCCGTATCCCTTACCCATACGTCGTTGTAAGGGATTTGAACGAAACGGACCCGGTCGGGATTTGCGCCGCGGGCCGCGAGCCTTTGATCGATATGGCTTTGATGGGCATCGTCCCGGCAAATGATGATGACGGTTTCGCGCCGGGCGATTTCGAGCGCGATCAGTTCGTAGGTTTCTTCAACCGCATTCAGCCACCGCTTGAAATCGCCCTGAGAATAAGGCCAGGCGATCAAAACGGCCGATTGCTCTGCCCATTCGGGCGCTAAGACGGATAAAAGCGATGATGTCACGGTCAGAATAGGGGTTCCGGAAAAACCCCTTATTGTACCGTAAAACACCGCAGTAGCGGAGGCGTCGAGTTTGGTATACGTTAGCGGAACCGATGGGCCGCCGGTCACGGTCAGGGGGGCTCTCGCCATTGGGAGAGGGTGGGAGTGCAAAACGAGATTTATTCCATAACGCCCGGGATTCCGCGCCGCCATCTGGCGTCGGGACAGGAAGGAAACCTTTTTAATACCCTTTTCCAAGCTCTCTCCAATCGCGATCCTTCCCATGGAGAGAAGGGGGAATGCGGTCGGTCTCGAAAGTTGCACCTTGTGGCGCGATTGTCCGGGACGATCGCGTTTCCGGCCGATGGCCTATAAAAATATGTTAATTGTGAAGATTCCTCCAAGGGATACTCATCCGCGCGAAACGTTTCCACATTGAGGCCGCCATGACGTCGACTCCCGATCGCGAATCGAAAACCGTCCGACTTTCCGTCTCCGGCATGCGCTGCGCCGGCTGCGTCGAGGCCGTCGCAACGGCGCTCCGCTCGGTACCCGACGTGTTTTCGGCCGAGGTCAATTTTGCCGATCATTCCGCCCTGGTGCGCGGGAATGCGGACCCGGACGTCTTGCGCAAGGCCGTGCAGGATGCCGGTTTCGATGCGGCGCTGATGGAGGGCTTGGAAGATCCGGCCGAGCAGGAGGCGCTCGAAGCGGCCCGTTACCATGCGCTGCTCAACAAGGCCGCCGTCGCCGGCGCGGTCGGGGCGCCTTTAATGCTCGTCGAGCACCTGGGCTGGTTTCCGACGCTGGGGCAGCCGACCGCCGCCGGAGTGTGGCTGCTGGTGTCCTTGACGACCTTATGGGTCTTGTACTTTTCGGGCGGCCATTTTTTCAAGGGAGCGATCAAGAGCCTGCAACATCGCCAAGCCAATATGGATACCCTGATCGCGCTCGGCACCGGCGCGGCCTGGTTCTACTCCACCATGGCCATCTTCTTTTCCGACAGTCTGCCGATGCTGGCGCGACACGCCTATTTCGAAGCGGCGACCATCATTCTGGCGTTCATCAACCTGGGTAGCGCGCTGGAAACGCGCGCCCGCGGCAAGACATCCTCCGCCATCCGCCAGTTGATCGGCCTTCAGCCGCGAACGGCGCGCGTATTGAGGGACGGCCGCGAGATCGATGTTCCCATTGCCGACGTGGGATTGGGCGAAACCCTGAGGGTACGGCCGGGCGAAAAAATCCCGGTGGACGGCGTAGTGATCGAAGGCCATTCCAGCGTGGACGAATCCATGCTCACCGGCGAGCCCATGCCGGTCGAGAAAACCGAGGGAGACGAAGTTGTCGCCGGCACGCTCAATCAGTCGGGAACGCTGCTGTTCAAGGCAACCCGCATCGGCCGCGACACGGTGCTGGCGCAAATCATCGCCAGCGTTCGAAGGGCGCAGGCGAGCAAGCCGGAAATCGCCCGCCTCGTGGACCGCGTCGCGTCCGTGTTCGTGCCGGCGGTGGTGGCGGTTTCGCTGTTGACCTTTCTGGTCTGGTGGGCGGCCGGACCGTCGCCGGCCCTTGGCTACGCCTTCGTCACGGCCATGACGGTGCTGGTGATCGCCTGTCCGTGCGCGCTGGGGCTGGCCACTCCGATATCCATCATGGTGGCGGTCGGAAAGGCGGCTCGGAAAGGCATCCTCATCCGCAACGGCGACGCGCTTCAGGCGGCGGGAAAGTTGACCTGCATCGTGCTCGACAAAACCGGAACGGTGACCGAGGGCAGGCCGCGGCTGGTAAGCCTCGATGCCGCGCGGGATTGGACCGGAGAGCGCGTATTGCAATGGGCGGCGAGTCTCGAAGCGGGGTCCGAGCACCCCTTGGCCGCCGCGATTTTGGCGGCCGCCGAGAAAAATGGCGCGCTTTTGCCGGTTACGGGATTTGCGGCGGTCGCGGGGCACGGCGTCTCGGGCCTCATCGAGAACCGGGCCGTGCTGCTCGGTAATGTGTCTCTGATGGTCGGGCAGGGAGTCGATTGCAGTCCATTTGCCGAACGGCTGAGCGAACTGGCCGGCAAGGGGCAGACCCCCGTCCTGCTCGCGGTCGACGGAACCGTGGTCGGGCTGCTTTCGGTGGCCGATCCGATCAAGGCGGATTCCAGGCAGGCCGTAGCGAAATTGCGGTCCATGGGCGTGCGGGTGCTCATGGTGACGGGCGACAACGAGGTCACGGCGAAAGCGATTGCCGCCGAGGCCGGCATCGACGAGGTACGGGCAGAGGTGCTCCCCCAGGATAAAGCCGCGGTGGTGAAAGTCTTGCAGGAGGCGGGGGAAATCGTCGGCATGGTGGGCGACGGCATCAACGATGCCCCGGCGCTGGCTCAGTCCAATGTGGGGCTGGCGATCGGCACCGGCACCGATATCGCCATAGAGAGCGGCGACGTGGTGATCATGGGCGGATCGCTCCTGAAAGTGGCCGACGCCATGGAGCTGTCGCGGGCGACGGTGCGCAACATCAAGCAGAACCTGTTCGGAGCGTTTATCTACAACACGCTGGCGATTCCGATTGCCGCCGGTTTCCTCTATCCCGTGTTCGGAATCCTGCTCAATCCGATGATCGCCGGAGCGGCCATGGCCATGTCCTCGGTGACCGTGGTGAGCAATGCCAACCGTTTGCGGTATTTTTGACGGGGCAAGTCCGCTCGAAGGCAAGCCGTTCTGTGGCAAAAATGATAAAATTCATCGGTTTTTCGGCACGGTTTTAGCTGAGGTAAGTGATTCAATGGCAGGTCATAGCAAGTGGGCCAACATCCAACACCGTAAGGGCGCTCAGGACGCCAAGCGCGGCAAGCTGTTCACCAAGCTGATCCGGGAGATCACCGTATCGGCCCGGAACGGGGGCGGCGATCCCTCGAATAACCCGCGCTTGAGGGCGGCCATGGATAAGGCGCTTTCCGCCAATATGTCCAAGGACACCATCGAGCGGGCCATCAAGAAAGGCACGGGCGCTGCGGATGGCGACAATTACGAGGAAGTGCGCTACGAGGGCTACGGCCCGGGCGGCATTGCGGTGATGGTGGATTGTCTGACCGACAACCGCAACCGCACGGTTTCGGAAGTGCGTCATGCCTTCACCAAGGCGGGCGGCAATCTGGGCACCGACGGCTCCGTGGCCTATTTGTTCTCGAAGACCGGCATCATCAGTTATCCCGCGGGGGCCGACGAAGACCGGGTGATGGAGGCGGCGCTCGAAGCCGGCGCCGACGATGTTGTCGGCAACGGCGACGGTTCGATCGATGTGCTGGTCGGCCCGGAACAGTTCGAAGCCGTGCGGGATGCGCTCGTGCACGCCGGACTCGCGCCGGAGAGCGCCGAGGTGACCATGCGCGCCAGCACCAGCGTGTCCTTGGACAAGGACGACGCGGAAAAGATGATCCGCCTGCTGGAGCGGCTGGAAGATTTGGACGACGTACAGAATGTGTATTCCAACGCCGACATCAGCGAGGACATCCTTGCTCAGATCGGCTGAAGAGGCAATGTGACGGTCGTTTTGGGATTGGACCCGGGGTCGCGCCGTACCGGTTACGGCATCATTCGCGACAGCGATAAAGGACCCGTATTGATTGCCTGCGGGTGCATCCGAACGGAAACGGATCGTTTTCCCGAGCGCCTCAAGCAAATCTACGACGGCGTCTATAAAATCGTGCTTGAATTCCGGCCCGACGAACTGGCCATCGAGCAAGTATTCATGCACAAGAATGCCGATTCGGCGCTGAAGCTGGGGCAGGCGAGAGGCGCCGCCATCTGCGGCGGCATGGCCGCAGGCCTGCCGGTTCACGAATATGCCGCACGGCAGGTCAAGCAGGCCCTGGTCGGAAAGGGGAGCGCGGACAAGCTGCAAGTTCAGCACATGGTGCGTTTTCTGCTCAAGTTTTCGTCGCCGCTGCAATTGGACGCCAGCGACGCGCTGGGCGTGGCCTTGTGCCATATTCATCATCGGCAGACCTTGCGGCGTCTGCAACTGGCCGGAGCGATGGGGCGATGATCGGATTTCTGCGCGGTTTGGTGGTTGCCAAGAAACCGCCCTCTCTTTTGTTGGACGTGCGCGGCGTGGGGTACGAGATCGATACGCCGATGTCGACCTTCTACAAGCTTCCGGATATCGGCGAAGAGGTGATGCTGTACACGCATCTCGCAATCCGCGAGGATGCCCACAGCCTGTTCGGTTTCGTGTCCGAGGCGGAGCGCGCCTTGTTCCGCAGCCTGATTCGGGTCAGCGGCGTCGGCGCGAAATTGGCGTTGGCCATTCTGTCGGGCTTGAGCGCCGAAGAGTTCCACCGCTGCGTGGAAGCGCAGGACGCCGCCCGCCTGGTGCGTCTGCCCGGCGTCGGCAAGAAAACCGCCGAACGCTTGATCATCGAATTGCGGGACCGCCTGCCCGAGCTGCCTACCGTCCACCTGCCCGGAGCCGGAACGCTGCCGGCTCCGGCGGCGAGCCCCGTGGACGACGCGGTCAGCGCTTTGATTGCGCTGGGCTTCAAGCCGCAGGATGCGAGCAGTCTGGTTCGCGGTCTTCCGTCCGAGGGAAAGACCAGCGAAGACCTCATCCGGTCCGCCTTGCAGGCGGCGGCGAAGTAAAAACAGACTGAAGTTTGGTACGATAAGGACCGATCAGCCATGGCCAATCCAGCGATTAAACCCGCGACCTACGAAGACATTCTCGCCCTTCCGCCCAATCTGGTGGGGGAAATCGTTTACGGGCGCCTGATTGCTCATCCCCGCCCGGCGCCGCGCCATGCGCGGGCGTCGTCGAATCTCGGCGTTCGGATCGGCGGCCCCTTCGATTTGGGTGACGGCGGCCCCGGCGGCTGGTGGATTCTGGACGAGCCGGAACTCCACCTCGGTGGGCATGTCCTGGTGCCGGATCTGGCCGGATGGCGGCGGGAGCGGATGCCCCGCCTGCCCGATGCCGCCTGGTTCGAATGCGTTCCGGACTGGATTTGCGAGGTGCTTTCGCCGTCCACGGCTCGCGACGACCGGGCCGAAAAGCTGCCGCTCTATGGCTCCTTGGGCGTGGCCCATGCCTGGCTGGTCGACCCGGACACGCGGGTTCTCGAAGCTTATGAAAATCAGCAGGGGCGCTGGCTGCTGGCGCAGACCCATGCCGGCGACGGCCGGATTTCCGTTCCGCCCTTCGAAGCCGTCGAATGGGAGTTGGGGGAGTTGTGGGCGGAGTAGTGGCCACGTAGACCGAATTTCAATCATGCCTACTCATCGCCTCATCAACCCTGCCGGTACTCCCGACGAAGATGCCGTCGACCGCGCCATCCGTCCGCGGCGTCTGGAAGACTATATCGGCCAGGCGGCCATGCGCGAGCAGATGGCGATTTTCATCCGGGCGGCGCTGGCGCGGCGCGAGGCCTTGGATCACGTTTTGATCTTCGGGCCGCCGGGGCTAGGCAAGACCACCCTCGCCAACATCATCGCCAACGAGATGGGCGTCGGCCTGCGCCAGACCTCGGGGCCGGTTCTGGAGAAGGCGGGCGATCTAGCGGCCTTGCTCACCAACCTGGAGCCGCGAGACGTCCTCTTCATCGACGAAATCCATCGCTTGAGCCCGGTGGTGGAGGAGGTCCTTTACCCGGCGATGGAGGATTACCAGATCGACATCATGATCGGCGAAGGGCCGGCGGCGCGTTCGATCAAGCTGGATATCCCGCCGTTTACCCTGGTGGGGGCGACCACGCGGGCCGGTCTTCTGACGTCGCCTTTACGCGATCGGTTCGGGATCGTTCACCGCCTCGAATTTTACACGCCCGAGGAATTGGCCCAGATCGTCAGCCGCTCGGCTAAAATTCTCGGAGTCGAAATGAGCCCCGACGGTGCCAGTGAAATCGCGCGCCGGTCGCGCGGAACGCCGCGCATCGCCAACCGGCTCTTGCGGCGGGTGCGGGATTTCGCGGAAGTCATGGCGGACGGACGAGTCACCGCCGAGGTGGCCGGCAAGGCGCTGGAGTTGCTGAACGTCGACCGCAACGGTTTCGACCAGCTCGACCGCAAGCTGCTCCGCACGATGATCGATAAATTCGAAGGCGGTCCGGTCGGGCTCGACAATATCGCCGCCGCGATCAGCGAGGAACGCGGCACGATCGAGGATGTTCTGGAACCTTACTTGATTCAGCAAGGTTTTATCATGCGCACGCCGAGGGGGCGGGTTGCGACGCGCACGGCTTATCTTCATTTCGGCCTGGAGCCGCCCAGGGCGCCCAATGTGAACGAGGATCTCTTTTAATTGGCGGATATTTCCGAACGAAGCGGCTTTCGCTGGCCCGTCCGCGTGTATTACGAAGATACCGACGCTGGCGGCGTGGTTTATCACGCCAACTATCTCCGGTTTTTCGAGCGCGCGAGGACCGAGTTTCTGCGGTCGTTGGGGGTTGAGCAGGACGACCTGCGGCGCCGATACGGCATCTTGTTCGTCGTTCGCTCGGTGCAGGTCGAGTATGTAAAAGCGGCCCGGTTCAACGATGCTCTTTCGGTGTCGGTCGAGGTGGAGCAATTGAAATCGGCGAGCCTCCATTTCAGACAACTGGCGATGCGGCAGGATGACGAACTCGTGTGCGAGGCGCGTGTGCGCGTCGTTTGTCTCGTCGCCGAAACTTTCCGGCCAACGGCCATTCCCGATCTTTTATTGCAACGGCTAAAAAATGACCTCTGAACTCTCGATATTCAAGCTAATTACCGAAGCGAGCCTGGTGGTCCAGATCGTGATGCTCATTCTCGTTTTGGCATCCGTCATTTCATGGACCTTTATCTTCTCGAAATACAAGGAAATCGGGCGTGCCGAGGAAACTTCGGAGGAGTTTGAGGAACGCTTTTGGTCCGGGATAGACCTTGCCGATCTTTACCGGCAATTGACCAGGGAGGATCATGCGACGGAAGGACTCGAAAATATTTTCATGGCCGGATTCAAGGAATTCGCCCGGCTCCGGCAGCAGCCGAACATCGGTCCCGACGCCGTGATGGAAGGAACGCAGCGAGTGATGCGCGTGGCCTTGAACCGCGAATTGGAAAGCCTGGACGAGCGGCTCCCGTTTCTCGCCACGGTTGGCTCCACGAGTCCTTACGTCGGACTGTTCGGCACCGTATGGGGCATCATGAACTCGTTCCGGTCGCTCGGCAGCGTCAAGCAGGCGACCTTGGCCATGGTGGCGCCCGGCATTTCCGAAGCGCTGGTGGCGACGGCCATGGGCCTGTTCGCCGCGATTCCCGCGGTGATGGCGTATAACCGCTATTCGACCGACATCGGGCGGCTGGCCAATCGGTACGAAGCATTCACCGAGGAGTTTCTGAGCTTACTGCATCGTCAGGCACACGCAAAATGAACGTATCATCCGGGGGAGGCGGGCGCGGCCGCCGCCGCAGGCCGATGGCCGAAATCAACGTGGTTCCTTATATCGACGTTTCTTTGGTGCTCCTGATCATATTCATGGTCACGGCGCCGCTGCTTCAAACCGGGGTCGATGTGGAACTGCCCCAGACCGAGGCGAAAACGATCGATCCGCAACAGGATCTTCCCATCATCGTGTCGATCGATGCCGCGGGCCGGCTGTTCGTGGATGCCGGCAATCAGGAGGACATCGAAGTCGATTCCGCCGGGCTTGCCGCCAGGGTGACGGAGGCCCTTCAGAAAAAGCCGGGACTGTCGGTCCTGATTCGCGGCGACAAAGCGGTGGATTACGGTAAAGTCGTGACCGTCATGGCGTCCCTCAAGAACGCGGGTGTGCCGGGCGTCGGTCTGATGACCGGTCCGGCCGAAAACGAATGAGCCATTCCGATTTCAGGCGCTATCGCGGTCCGGTCGGGCTGTCGCTGGCGCTGCATGCCCTTCTGATCCTCCTCTTTGCGGTTCGGTTCGACTCCGTCGTGCCGGTCGAACAGCCGCCTCAGCCCGAAATCATCCAGGCGACGGCGGTCGACGAATTCCAGGTCGAGCGGGATCGGCAAAGCAAGCGGCACGCGCAGGCGGAACAGCAACGGCAGAAAGAAGCCGAACGCGAGGCCGCCGCTCAGCAAGAGAGGCTTGAGCGGGAAAAGCGTATTCAAGCGGAGGCGGAACGGCGCAGGCAGGCCAAGGAAGCCGGACGGCAAGCGGAGTTGGAAGCTCAAAAGGCCGAAGCCGAAGAGAGAAAGCGTCTGGAAGAAGCCAAGCGCATCGCCGATCAGAAGCGCAAGGCCGAAGAATCCAGGCAAGCCGAGCTGGAAGCCAAACGTAAGGCGGAAGAGCTGGCAATGCGCAAAGCCGAGGCCGAAGCGAAAAAACGCCAGGATGAAGAGCGTCGTCAGGCCGAAGAGGAGGCCAAGCGCAAGGCCGAGGCGGAAGCCAGAAAGAAAGCGGAACTGGAAGCCAAACAGAAAGCCGAGGCCGAAGCTCAAGCTCAAGCTCAAGCTAAACGCCAAGCGGAAGCCGAGGCGAAACGGAAAGCCGAATTCGAAGCCAAGCGGAGGGCCGAGGAGGATGCCCGACGCAGGGCTGAAGAAGCGAAAGAGAGAGCGGAGGCCGAAGCCGAGGCGAAACGTCAGGCCGAGCTGGAAGCGCGCCGGAAACTCGAAGCCGAAGCGAAGAAACGCGAAGAGGAGGAGCGCCGCGCTGCCGAACTGGAAGCGAAACGCCAGGCTGAATTGGAGGCCAAGCGCAAGGCCGAGGCGGAGGCGAAAAAGAAAGCGGAACTGGAAGCCAAACAGAAAGCCGAGGAAGACGCTCGAAGAAAAGCCGAACTCGAAGCCAAACGCAGAGCCGAGGCCGAGGCGAAGCGGAAAGCGGAGGAAGAGGCTCGGAAGAGGGCGGAAGCCGAGGCGAAGCGGAAAGCGGAAGAGGAGGCGCGGCGGAAGGCGGAGTTGGAGGCCCGGCTCAAAGCCGAGGAAGATGCCCGGAAGAAAGCCGAGGCCGAAGCGAAGCGCAAGGCGGCGGAAGAGGCCCGCAGACAGCAGGCGGAGCGCGAACTGGCGTTGCGCGAGCAGCTCGACGAAGAAAATCGCGCCGCCATGGAGCAGCAAGCCAAGAAAGCGGCCGGCGATTGGGCCAATATGTACATCAAGCCGAAAGTCGCGCGTTCGTGGCTTCGGCCGGCCTCCGCGAAGAACGGCCTGTCCTGTATAATTCAGGTCCGTTTGCTGCCAGGTGGCGAGGTGGCGGATGTTCAGGTGGTCAGCGGCAGCGGCGACGCCACGTTCGACCGGTCCGCCGAGGCTGCCGTCCGCAAGGCGTCGCCCTTGCCTTGGCCCGCCGACGCGAATGTGGCGGAACAGCTCCGGTCATTCAAGTTTACGTTCAAGCCCGAATAATTCTTGTCCAGGTGTTTGATGAATAGACGATTTCGCAGCGTTTTCTTTTTGGGCGCCTTTTTCATGTTCTTCAGCGGATGGGCGCGCTCCGAGTTAAACGTGCAAATTACCCAGGGCGTCGAAGGCGCCATGCCGATCGCCGTGGTGCCTTTCGGTCAGCAAATGTTGCCGGGCGATAACATCGGCGGCATCGTTGCGGCGGACTTGGCGCGCAGCGGACGCTTCAAGCCATTGCCGGAAAGCGAGATGCTGGAAACGCCGACATCGCCCGAGCAGGTCCGATTCCGCACTTGGCAGGTGCTGGGACAGGATCATCTGGTGATAGGGCGGGTACAGCCGGGTGCCGGCAGCCAGTACGAGGCCGAATTTTTCCTGTACGACGCAATCAAGGGCACGCTGCTGACCAGCGCGAGAATTCCGTTCAACGCGCCGGAGACTCGCCGCACCGCTCACCGCATCGCCGACATCATCTATCAGCAGCTGACCGGCGAGCCCGGCGCCTTCGCAACCCGCGTGGCGTACGTCACGGTGACCGGCAGCGGCCCCCGCGATCGGCAGTACCGTCTCCAGATCGCCGATACCGACGGGTACAACCCGCAAACCATCATCAGTTCGGTCGAACCGATCATGTCTCCGGCCTGGTCGCCGGACGGCAAGCGCGTCGCTTATGTCTCGTTCGAAAACAAGACTTCGGCCATCTTCATCCAGACTCTCGCGACGGGCGAGCGTCAGAAAGTATCCGACATGCCGGGCATCAACGGGGCGCCGGCCTGGTCTCCGGATGGCTCTCAACTGGCCATGACGTTGTCCAAGGACGGCAACCCGGATGTTTACGTGATGAATTTGGCTTCCCGCTCGCTGCGCCGGATCACGGATCATATCGGCATCGATACCGAGCCGAACTGGTCGCGGGACGGCGGGAGCATCGTTTTCACCTCCGATCGCGGCGGGAAGCCGCAGCTCTACATCGTGTCGTCCTCCGGCGGACCGGCGCAGCGCCTGACCTACGAAGGCGAGTACAACGCGCGCGGCGTGTTCTCTCCGGACGGACGCCGCATCGCGATGGTCCACGGCAACGGCGGCGACTACCGGATCGCCGTGATGGACTTGCAGACCAAGGCCTTGCGCGTGCTGACCAAGGGGCGGCTGGACGAATCGCCGGGTTTTGCGCCTAACGGCAGCATGATTCTTTATGCCGCGAAAAGCGGCGGAGCAGGGCAGTTGGCGGCGGTTTCCGTCGACGGCAAGGTTCAGCAAAGCCTCCGTATCGATAGCGGACAGGTGCGCGAGCCGGCGTGGTCCCCGTAAGGCCGGGATAAAAACGGATTTGGCGAAAAGCCGAAAGCTTACAATAACCAGTGGATTCAATTCATTCTTGCTAGTGGGGAAAACACATGAAACTTCTTAAGACTGCATTGGTCGTTTCTATCATGTCTCTTGCCTTGAGCGGCTGTAGCTCCAAGGGCGGCGCGCAAGGCGAGGGAGCCGCGGACGGCGTCGGCGCGGAAGGCGGCGCGGGCGGTCCGCAGATCAGCAAATACGGCGAAGGAGCGGGCGGCGGCGCGTACGGCAACGGCGGCGGTTACGGCGCGGGTGCGGGCGGTACGGGCGACCCCATGCTGGACGATCCGTCCAGCCCGTTGTCCAAGCGGGTCATCTACTTCATGTACGATAGCTACGAAGTGCTGCCGGAGTACCAGCAAGTCGTCAGCGCTCACGCCAACTACCTGGCGTCCCACCCCGAGCGCAACGTCATTCTGGAAGGACATGCCGACGAGCGCGGCTCTCCCGAGTACAACATCGCTCTGGGCGAGCAGCGGGCCAAGGCCGTGTCCAAGATGCTGCAATTGCAGGGCGCGTCCGGCGGCCAGATGCAAGTGGTCAGCTTCGGGGAAGAAAAGCCCGCCGTGTCGGGCCACGATGAAACGTCCTGGGAGCAGAACCGCCGGGTGGAAATTTCCTATTCGGGGCGCTAACCGATATGCACCTTAAAAAGCCGGTTTTTATCAGTCTGTTCCTGGGGGCGCTGCATGGGACGGTTGCCTGCGCCCAGCAATACGAGCAGATGTACGATCGAAGATACGATCAAAACCAGGCCGGCTACGGGGTGCCCACCCTCGAGGAACGTGTTTCCCAGTTGGAGAAGCGTCTCTCGGGGGGCACTCTGATGGAGATGTTCAATCGGATGGAGCAGTTGCAGGCCGAGGTCCTCAAGCTCCGCGGCGAAATGGAGGAGCTTTCCCATAAGCTCGACGAGGCGCAAAAACAGCAACGGGACATGTATACGGACCTGGATCAACGTATGCAGCAGTTGACGGCGGGCGGAACCGCCGCGACGCCGCAAATGCCGGCCGAGCAGTCCGCTCCCTCCGATGCCGATGCGGCGGCTTCCGCGGAATCGGAGGCGCCACAAGCTCCCGCGCCGGCGGCGGCCGATTCCGGAAATCGCCAGGCCGCTTACCAGAAAGCGTTCGACACGTTGAAGGAAGGGAAATATCCGGAAGCGATCAAGGCATTCAAGAGCTTCATCGCGTCCTATCCGACCGGCGAATACGCCGACAATGCGCATTATTGGCTTGCGGAAGCGTACTACGTCAGCCGCGATCTCAATGCGTCGCGCGACATGTTCCGCAAGATGATCAAGGACTTTCCGCAGAGCAGCAAGGTGCCGGACGCGCTGTTGAAAATCGGCCTCATCGAGTATGACGCCGGCCAGAAGGCGAATGCGAAAGAATTGCTGACCGAAGTCGTCAAGCGTTATCCCGACTCCAGCGCCGCGAAGATGGCTGAGAAACGGCTGGACAAGATACGGCAAGAAGCGAAACGCTGATTCGTGGATCGGCTCCGAGTAACCGAAATCTTCTATTCCCTGCAAGGGGAATCCCGTACCGTGGGATGGCCGACAGTCTTCGTCCGCCTGACGGGGTGTCCGTTGCGCTGCGTCTACTGCGATACGGCTTACGCATTCACCGGCGGCCACAAAATGGCCATAGGCGAAATTGTGGATGAAGTCGGGTCGTACCGTCCCCGTTATGTGACCGTCACCGGCGGCGAGCCCTTGGCGCAGCGCGGGTGTCTCGCTTTGCTGGATGCCCTGGTCGAGGAAGGCTACGAGGTTTCGCTGGAGACCGGCGGCGCTTTGGACGTGTCGGAAGTCAATCCTAAAGTCGTCAAGGTTCTGGACCTCAAGACGCCCTCGTCGGGGGAAGAAGGGAAGAATCGCTATCGGAACCTGGATTTCATCGATCGGAAAGACCAGCTCAAGTTCGTCATCATGAACGAAGCCGATTACCAGTGGGCCAAGGCCAAGATGGAAGAGCACGGCTTGCCGGACCGTTGCGAGGTGCTTTTCTCGCCGGCCATGGGTACGCAAGAACCCGCGGAATTGGCCGAGAAGATCCTGCGCGACCGTTTGCCGGTTCGCTTTCAAGTACAGCTACATAAAATCCTCTGGGGCGATACCCCCGGACGATGACGACGACGATGAAAAAAGCGGTTGTTTTGCTTTCCGGCGGCCTCGATTCGGCGACGACGCTGGCCATCGCGAAGTCGCAAGGATATGAGTGTCATGCCCTCAGTTTCGATTACGGGCAGCGCCACGGCGCGGAGCTCGACGCCGCCCGGCGGGTGGCGCAGAGCGGCGGCGCGGTCGAGCACAAGATCATCCGAATCGGTCTCGGCGAGTTCGGCGGCTCGGCGCTTACCGACACCCGCATCGCCGTGCCGGAGACTCCGCAAGAGGGCATTCCGGTCACCTACGTGCCGGCCCGAAACACGGTTTTTCTGGCATTCGCCCTCGGCTGGGCGGAAGTCTTGGGCAGCGCGGACATTTTCATCGGCGTGAATGCCGTCGACTATTCCGGCTATCCCGATTGCCGGCCGGAGTATATCGAAGCTTTCGAGCGTCTGGCCAACCTGGCGACCAAGGCCGGCGTCGAGGGGGGGCGGTTCAAGGTGCATGCGCCGCTGATCGCGCTCAAAAAGGCCGAAATCATCCGCGTCGGGACGGATTTGGGCGTCGATTACGCTTCGACGGTCTCATGCTATTCGGCCGACGATGAAGGGCGCGCCTGCGGTTCGTGCGACTCGTGCCGATTCCGGAAAACGGGCTTCATGGAAGCCGGTGTCCCGGACCCGACGCATTACAAATCCTGACGCCGGACGATTCGGCCGATCTCCCCGCTTGCGGCTATTGGCCGGGCGTTTTGCCGCTGAGGGAATACGCGAATGCGATCACTTCGGCAACCGCCAGGTAGAGTTCCCGCGGAATTTCGTCACCCAGCGGTATTTTGGCCAACACGCTCGCGAGCCCCTCGTCCGTGTGCAGCGGAATGTTGTGTTGCCGCGCCAGCTCGATGATCTGTTCGGCGACGGCGCCTTTGCCCTTGGCAGTCACCCGCGGCGTGGTTTGTCCATCGTAATGCAGGGCGACGGCGATAGTGGGTGGATTGACGATCCGGCTCATGCGCGCAGGTCCAGGAGGGGCGGGGAAGATGTATCGGAAAGCGGCGAACGCGGCGGCCGATCCAGGGCGGTCAGCTGGCCGACGGTTAGCCCGGCGCCGTGCAGCCGCGCTTTCAGACGCTCGCACTGCTCGCGGATCAGATCGGATGTCGCTGCCGTGTCGGACCACAAATAAGTATCGACTCGGTTGCCCTTCAGGACGATGCGCGCGCAGAACGTGCCGAGTCCCGGCGGATGCAATTCCAGCGTGAGCGACCAATAGTCCTCGGTCTCCGGGCCGCCGGGTTTCCCGTCCTTGCTGATCAGCAGTTTTGCCGCATCCTGATGCGACCCTTCGGAAAAGGGAATTTCCAATTGCCACAGGGACGGAGCAGCGTCGTTGCCGGGCAGGGAGGCGAGCTGATCCGTGACCACGCGGGCGAGTGCGGCCTCGACTTTTTGGGCGATACGTTCGGCTCCAAATTCGTTTTCCGGTGCGGGGAGGGGGCGTTCGTCCGGTGCCACGGAAGCCGCGCGGCGCGCCGTCGACGGTTCGTGCTCCGGGGCGGCGGGCTGCGGGTGTGCCTGAGATTTCGCGGAATCGTTTTCCCGCGGCTCCGAGGCGGGGTGGGTTCGCTCGCCGGCGGGGGGCCGGCTTTCCGGAGCGACGGCGTCCTCGGGAAGGAGCTCGGCTGCCTCCGGCGCCGTCTGACCGGCGCGCGGCGAGGAGGATTGCGGGGACCCCGTCAGCTTCGGCAAATCGTCCGCTCGCGGCTGCGAGGCACGGCCGGCCTGCTCTCTCGGCAAGTCCTTTTCTCCAGGCCCCGAAGACGGTGCGGTTTGTCCATCCGTGGGAGACTTGTCTTCGGATGTGCCGGCCTCTTCGAAACGGAATGCGGCTATTTTCGCCTCCGCTTCGGCATCGGCGATGGCCGGCTGGACCGGCATCGGTTCGGCGGATGTTTCGGCATGCGCCGAACCGATGCCGGCCGGATCGAGCGTAGCGTCCGGACGGGCTCGGAGCGCTTTCAGGCCATCGAGAACGCGCAGCAGTTGCGCTTTGAAATCCGAATCGGCGAAGTCGGGCGGCGAATCCGCGTAGCGGGCAAGCTTCGCCTCTAGGAACACCCCTGAATTCCTCAGGCCGGCCTTTACGCCTTCGGGGGTCGTCAATTCGGATTTTTTAGGGATCGAGGCCAACAGGTTTTCTAACGCTTGCTTGACCGGCTTGGGCAAGGCGGATGTCTGCCGCGCCTGGGCGACAAGGAGACGGAGATCCTGGACCGCCTCGGCGAGCGGCTCCTGTTTCGGCAGGAACTGGCGTAGCGCCTGCTGAACCGTCGATTCCGGCTCGACGGCGCCGGAACCTTGCGCCACGATGCGAAGCTCGGGCGTGGCGCCGAGCCTGACTACCTCCAGTTCGAGCCGTTGTCCCGGCTTGAGGTTCGCGCTGGCGTTTGCCGTGAGGGTTCGTCCCCCCGGATCGAGCCGAAGAAGAAAAGCGTTGTCTTTGACCTGAGCCTGAACGACTGCCCGGAGAATATCCCCGAGCTTCAGCGTCTGCGTCCCGGTTTGAGGCAGGGGAGTCGTCGGAACGAGAACGGGCAGCCGTATTTCCATCGGCGTCAAAGCGTAAGCATTTGCTGAATCTGCCAAATTTCTTCCTTGGCCAGGCCGAGGACATCCTTGCTCAAGTCCGTGGCCGGTTGTCCCGCCATCAGCTTCCGATAGGCCGGGATTTCGTCCATGCGGGGGTATTTGTGGATCTGAAGCGTGCCGACGAAGCTGTGCAGTTGGGACAGGATGACCAGATCCGTGTAATCCGGGTCGCCGGGGCGATCGCGAAACCAGTTTTCGGCATGGACGGCCACATCTTCGAAATCCTCGGGAAAATTCCATTTCCTCAAAATCATCGTGCCGATAGGCGCGCGCAGAACCTGTATCGCCTGATCGAGATGGCGGGGGTCATCGATCAACTCCGGATGCCGGTCGGCAAAGGTGAGCACGGGAACGCTGCCGATGTCGTGAACCAGGGCAGCCAGCATCGCCCGATCGGGATCGAATCCCCTCGTCTTGTGGGCGAGCACGGCGCAGATGGCGGCGACATAGCTGCTGTGCGCCCACAATTCATGCATCCGTTTTCGAATCTGAGGCGACTTGGCGATAAAAACGGTCTTCAGGGAAAACGTGGTGATCAAGTGCTGCGCCGCCTTGAGCCCGAGCCGCGTCAAGGCTTCCGGGCAGCTCTCGATCTTCTTGCGGCCGTGATAAAGCGGGCTGTTGGCGATATGGATCAGCCGTGCGGTAATGGCCGGGTCGATCTGCACGACCCGTGCGATCTTCGAATTATTGGCGCGATCATCGTTGATGGCCTTGCGAATCTTTAGAGAAATGTCCGGAAGCGTGGGCAGGGCGAGCTTTTCCGCCCGCATTTCCTGATAGCAACGCTGTAGTAGAAGGTTTTGAAGCGTATCTGCCGTCGCGAGAGTCATTACGAATGGACTGCGTTCGTGGGATCGTCGATGACACCTGATCCGGGAAAAATGATAAGAATAGCTCGATTCCACTCCCTGGATAACATCGTTCGATCTTCGCAATACAAGGAGTGCGTGGGATTTTGGTATTATTATCCTCTTTCCTCCATCCGCTAGTCACCGGGCCTCGGCGATATAAGCCGGTCGCTCGAGTCTTTATTTCAGGATTATTCGAATGACCATACGCACCCGATTTGCTCCGAGTCCTACGGGTTATTTGCATGTTGGCGGCGCGCGAACGGCGCTTTTTTCCTGGCTATACGCACGCAAGCACGGCGGCACCTTCATATTGCGCATCGAGGATACGGACTTGGAGCGCTCCACGGTCGAAGCGGTCAATGCGATTCTCGAAGGCATGACGTGGCTCGGGCTGGAATATGACGAAGGGCCGTTCTATCAAACTCACCGGTTCGAGCGTTACAAGGCCGTTGCCCAACAATTGCTGCAGGAAGGCAAAGCCTATCATTGCTACTGCACGAAGGAAGAACTGGAAAACCTCCGCGCGGAACAACTGGCGCGCAAGGAAAAGCCTCGCTACGACGGGCGTTGCCGCCATCGCACCGAACCGCGCGAAGGCGTTCGGCCGGTTCTGAGATTCCGCAATCCCGATGACGGCGAAGTCGTCATTGAAGATCTCGTGCGCGGGCGGGTCGTCGTGAAAAACAGCGAATTGGACGATCTCATCATTCTCCGCTCGGACGGCACGCCCACCTACAACTTTACCGTGGTGGTCGACGATCTCGACATGCAGATTACCCACGTCATTCGCGGCGACGATCATCTCAACAACACGCCGCGCCAGATCAACATCCTGAGAGCGCTGGGCGCGCCCTTGCCCAAATACGCGCACGTGCCGATGATTCTCGGGCCCGATGGGGCCAAGTTATCGAAACGCCACGGGGCGGTCAGCGTCATGCAATACCGCGATGACGGCTATTTGCCCGAGGCGCTCATCAATTACCTGGTGCGTCTCGGCTGGTCTCACGGCGACCAGGAGATCTTTTCGGTGGACGAAATGATCGAGCTGTTCGATGTCAACGACATCAATCATTCGGCCTCGGCGTTCAATCCGGAAAAACTGCTGTGGCTGAATCATCATTACATCATGCACAGCGATCCCTTGCATGTCGCGCATCATCTGCGCTGGCATCTGGGCCAACTGGATATCGACCCCGCCCGTGGGCCCGATCCCGTCAGGCTGGTCGAAGCCCAGCGCGAGCGCTGCAAGACCCTGGTCGATATGGCGAAGGCGAGCGTATTCTTTTACAAAGAGTTTGAAACGTACGACGAAAAGGCCGCCAGCAAGAACCTGACCGCCGAGAGTCTCGGGGCGTTGCAAGCGCTGGAAGCAAGGCTGCGGGCGCTGGACGGCTGGAGCCGCGAGGCGCTTCATCGGATCGTGGCGGAGACGGCGGAAACGCTGGGAGTGAAGATGGGCAGCGTCGCTCAGCCGCTTCGGGTTGCCGTATCGGGAACGACGGTGTCGCCTCCCATCGATCTTACCTTGGAATTGCTGGGAAAAGACACGACGCTTTCCCGGCTCGGTCGAGCCATCGACTATATCAATAAAAAAATCTAGACAAACGCGAAGTCTTTCTTTAATATTCGCGTTCTTGATCGCGTGGGGCCATAGCTCAGCTGGGAGAGCGCAACAATGGCATTGTTGAGGTCGCGAGTTCGATCCTCGCTGGCTCCACCACTCACTGATCGAACAAGTTCCTTGTCCCCATCGTCTAGAGGCCTAGGACACCGCCCTTTCACGGCGGTAACAGGGGTTCGAATCCCCTTGGGGACGCCAATTAAATCAGATGCTTAAGCGGGAATGCTTAGGGAAAATTCGGAACTTAGGGAGAATTTAGGGAAAATCCGGTCGGGCCGGCCCCTAAAAGACAGCGCAGATAGCGCACCGATTAAACGAAAAGGCCCGGAACCAAACCGGGTTTTTTTGTGCCTGCCGATCACCCAACAAAAAACCCGGCTGCGGGGTGCAAACCGGGTTGTCGCGGTGCCGTAGGATCTCAGGTTAGGTTCGCATCGATCTCCGTCGCCAACTCACCCACAAGATCGAGCGCCATGCTCACCGCGTTGAACGAATGAATCACATCCGGTACGGTGTCGTGCAGTTCGGCCATATTGCTTTGCGCCAAGGTCAGTATGGATTCGATTTGGTTTATCTTTTCGGTCATTGGTTTTCTCCCGTTGGTAACGACGGGCAGATGGTGAACGCTTTGACATGCAAGATCAAGACCAGCAGCGCTTACCCTGGCCGCCCTTGGCGTAAGCAGGGATTACCCCAGGCATCCGCGCACCCCGCACTCACCGCGGCGCCTTGCCCTGTGCGAGCAATGCAAGTTCTTCGTCGCTCAGCTTGCCCAGGTCAATCGGCGCATCCAGCCCCCGGATTCGCCGGATGCCCATCACGGCCACGGTTGCGGCCTCGGCGATGACCTTCATCATCTTGGCCCCGCGTACCGTGTCGATTTCTGCTTCCAACCGCTCAAGAATCTTCCGGAAAACCCGCAAGCCCCGGTCCATGTCCGCCACGTCCTGATCGACTTCTCGCGCCCACGCCTCATCGACTTCCGCGCCAAGCCTCGCGCCATTTTTCGCACCCTCGGCCAGCCGTGCATTCACCCGCTCCCGTTTGAGCGCTCCCGGATTCCGGGTCCAGCCGTACCGCTTGGCCCGCTTACGGATCGATGATTCGGCTGTGCCGAACTCGGCCGCGATGTCAGTCAATGCACGCGCTCCCGCTCGGTAATGGACTTCGATGGAATCCCAATCAATCGTATTGTTTGCCATACTCAAACCCTTACCACCCCAATTTCAAACGGCGCGGCCGCCGTCCGTTCCTCGCGCGGGATCACTCGGCAACGGAATCGCGCATCCCGATCGCCATCGTGCAAAATCCTTCCACGGCAATGCCGACATACATGATTCGTCAGTTCGAACATGCCAATTCACCCCCCCCCCGTTTTAATCGTTGTTCCCGGTCCAGCGCCCGGCGTTCCCGCAGCGTGCCAACCAGTTGCCAGTCTGGTGCCGGCTCATTGCCGGCCGGCTCTAAATCCGGACGCCCGAACGTGAATCTCAGCGTTTCCGGTGATCGCGCTAAAAACACGGCAGCCAAAAGGGGTTCGAACGAATCCACGGCCAGCCGGTCGAACCGCACCCGCGTGCCTTCGTGCACGAAAATGATTGAGTGCGGGACTGGTGCCCGTTGAAGAAGCTCCGCCGGAAGGTTTCCATGCCGATTCCGGCCGCGCTTGATTTCGCCCCAGCGATTGAAACAGCTCACGCATACGGCATGCGCCTGCACGTACCGCACGGATTTGCGTTTGCAGCGCGGGCACACACGGCCTGTACGCGCAGCAATCGGCCTGTCCTTCGGCTTCTCGCCCGCGTGACACGCCCCAATGGGACAAGCCGGCACAATGCTCCAGGTGCGGACGCAGCGACGCCCGAAGCGCGGATTTGGCCATCTTGTAATTCGCCAGGCATGCCCGATCCGTAATCGTCGCCCCGTGCGACTCGCACTTAAACGACCGCAGGCCGTGCGTTTCTCGATATTCAATGCTCGGCGCCGACGGAATCTCGTTACCCATTGCGAGCACCCCGTAGCTCGGCAAGCATTTGTTCGAGCTTCTCAAACCGCTTTCCGTATTCGTAATGCTCGCTAACGGCGATCTTGTCTTTGATCATTCCGCCCAGCAGCGCCGCCACGTCCGGACTGATCGCGCCGTCCGCAACCTGTTTATCAATGGCCGCTATCTGTTCCAATGGCGTCAGTTTCTCGAAGCCATCCGGCAACTCGATCGGCGCAAGCTGCGATTTCCGAACCGGTGCGATTCGTTCCAGCACCAATCTCATGCAAGCCGCATCGCCGGCCTTGGCCAGCTCAAGGCATTTCGCAAAAACCGCCTGCTTGTCCTCCTCGGACACCCAATGAAAAAGGTTGCGCCGGTCAGGGCGTCCCGGAGGGCGCCCCTTCGGATTGCCGGTTTGACCCGGCTGGAATTTCGTTTTACCGCCCCGCGACATTACCGCGTCCTCGGCGGCAACCAGCCGGCACTAACCAGATTCCGCAAGTCATTGGATGCTATCCAATTTTGCCGCAAGTGCGGTCTACCCAGCCGCCCGCCGATCTCGGTCACGTCGCGCAGGAGATCAAACAGCAGCGCCTCAACCTGCCCGGCACGCTGTTTGAGATTGGCCAACAGCGTCTCGTCTTGATGCCGGCGCCAATTCATTTCGGCTGCGGCTAGTTGACCACGACTGCCGGCAAGAGCGGCATTCGCCTCGGCTTCTTCATTGCTCGCCGTAGCCAGCAAGGGGCGCACCGTGTCGATGTCCCGATTAATCGCGTACACCCGTCCGGCCGAGACATCATCGAGTTCGGCACCGGGTTCGCGACCTGCCAGCAGTGCGTCACGAGCCTGTTCCAGGCGAGCAATCCGATCGCGGACAGTCGCCAGTTTCTCAGCCGCTTCAATGTGCCGCTCGGTCAGTTCCTCACATTTGGAGCGGGCCTTAACAACGGATTCAGCGTATGCATTGCTCAATTCGGTATTATTCATAGTGGTTATCTCTCTCGGATTAATGGGTAACAGGATTGCTCGCCAAATACTGACGATATCCCTCGATTTGATCGTCATATTTGGTTAACGCCGCCACCAGTTCGACCCGTGTATCGACCAACAGTTTGTCAGCGTCATACGCCATTTTCGCTGCGGTTATCTCGTCCAGAGTCCGCATTGCCGCGCTTAATTCGGACTGTGCCGCCAGCAGCGCGCCTTGTTTGCGCATCTGCTCGCTCCGCAGTTCCGAAGCCCGCCCTTCGGTGCCTTCCAATACCGCACGGGATAGCTCACCCGCTAGGCGCTCCAGGTCGTTTTGTGCGATGTCGATATTCAGTTTTGAGACCGCGACCCGTTCAAGCAGTTGGTTTTTAACGTCCGAATACATCCGACCGTCAAACGTAAGATTTCCGGTTTTATCCGCCTTGATATCCATGCTCATCCCCCAGGGCTGTTCAATGCTCGTGAATCCGGGTAAAACGCTTTGATTTGCCGAGCGAGTGAATCGTTGTCCCCGTTAAAACAAAGCCTGTTGCCGATTCCGGATCACCGTCGCGCGCAAGGGAAGTTGTA
>Ga0196981_1000205_pt1 | contig 40576 bp, 40 predicted proteins | sample S3_2013CmetaG_FD_155462 | JGI IMG/M metagenome (GOLD analysis project Ga0196981, IMG submission 155462) | Soil microbial communities from Anza Borrego desert, Southern California, United States - S3_20-13C | ecosystem: Environmental > Terrestrial > Soil > Desert | place: USA: California... | reverse complement strand
CATGCCGGCACTGGCACCGCCACGCTTTGGAGCTGCCGACGGAGCGGTTGCCGAAACGGATCAGGGCCAAAACTTGTCTGAGGCCCTTTAGGGCCGAGTTGTTTTGGACCCCGTTTCGGCAACCGCTCCGTCGGGCGCCCGCAGGGCGACCCCGCAGGGGCAGCGGAACAGTGTGGCGGTGCCAGTGCCGGCATGACCGCAGCCTGCATTCCAAGGAAGCACTGCCTGCATTCCAAGGAAGCGCTGCCAGCATGCCCGCTGCCGGCATCCCAAGAACACGACGCCGGCATGCCCGCTGCCTGCGCCTGCGCCCCCAGGACTCAGGCACGTAGGACAGCACAAGCGGCGGCAGGTCCGCTACCTGCATCCAGGGGACACCAGGCAACCGACCTCGCACCGAACACGGACGCCACAGCTTCAAGCCTGGCGAACCAGGCAAGTCATCCGGCCACCACCTGCGCAAGCACCCCGGTGGCATCGTCCGACACCTTCACCCGCCGGTAGCGCGTGCAGTCGGCATCCTCCGCCTCCATCGCCCGCAGCCGCGCGAACACCGCGTCCAGCCCGTGCGCATGGATCGCCTCCGCCAGCTCATGCGGCGCATGCGCGCCGAACAGGTCGACCAGCCGCCACAGGCCGTCGCTGGCCAGCAGCACGCGCGTGCCAGGAATAGCGGGCAGCCGGTAGACGGCCGTACCTTCGGCCCATGGCCGCGCCGGATGCACCACCCGATACCCGTCCGGCCTGTTGGCCGCGTCCCGGTTGGCATGGATGACCGGACGCACGCGCTCCCAGATGTCCTCGCGGCTGCCTCCGGACCGCATCGCCTCGTCCAGCGCCCGCATGGTGCGCTCCGAGAACGGCGCCAGGCTGTCGTCGCCGATCAGCTCGAGGCCGCCCGCGGGCGAGATGCAGGCGATCGCGATGTCGCCGACCACGGCCAGCGCCACCGCATCGTCCTCCAGCCGCGCCACACCGAGGCAAGTGGTCGGCATGTCGATCTCGGCCGCAGCGGCGGCGCCGGGCTGGCGGCGGTAGGCAACACCGACCAGGTGCTCGACTTCCGCCAGCAGGCCGGCCAGGTCCGATGCATGCGGCGCCACGCGGGCGACCGCCTCCGCCGTCACCCGCGCCAGCCAGGCAGCATCCGTCGGCCCTTCGGTGGTGCTGCGCGCCGATACGCCGGTGGCGCCGTCGAGCACCCACAGGCAGTGCGGATGATGGCCGAACGCATCCTCGTTGTGTTCTCCCGCCGCCACCGTGCCGCCGGACAGCAGGCGGAAACTGCCGCGCGCCATCGCTCAGCGCCCCGGCTCGACGCGCACGCGCGGGCTTTCGATGCCGGTGCGGCTGACCGCCGTGACGACCACCGCGGACGGCGCGCCATGCTTCGGATCGGCTTCCAGCTCCACCACCGGTTCGAGCGCCGGCACCACCGAGAAGCGCCACTCGCTGCCGTAGCGCGACCACAGCGCATAGGACACCGGCAGCGTGCCCGGTCCGGGCGACAGCACCAGGCGGGTGATGCCGCGCGGCCTGGCCTCCGTCTTGCCACCGGTGCCCCCACTGGCCACGGCGGCGCCGTCGCCGGCATGGCCACCGTCCTGCACACCGTTCGCGGCGCCGGACGGGCGTTCCTCGCGCACCGTCGGCGGCTGCGGCTGGCGCGCATCGAGCCACGGCGTGGCCGGCGGCAGCGCCGCGGTCGCATACTGGCCGCCGCGCAGGCGGTCGGCGATGCCCTGGCGGTTCTGCATCAGCGCCGCCATCGAGAAATGGATGTGGCCGCCGGCCTGGCGCTGCCGTGCGATCTCCACCTGGCGGATGATCTGGTCCGCCATGAAGGGTTCCTTCGCATCGTCGATCTTGCTGGTGTACAGTCCCGGCCACACGTGGCGGCGCTGCGGATTGGCGCCCATCCAGTAATCGAGCAGCACCGGGTACGACTGCGCCGCCTGTTCGATCGGCCAGTACAGCTGCGGCGCCAGGTAATCGAGCCAGCCCTTCGACAGCCACAGTTCCACGTCCGCGTACAGCTTGTCGTACTGCGAGAAGCCGGCGATGCCGGGCGGACGGCGGTCCGGCCGGCCCAGGCCGAACGGGCTGATGCCCACGCGCACCCAGCGCTTCTCGCGGTGCACCGCGTCGTACAGCCGCTCGACGAAACGGTCGACCTGGCTGCGCCGCCAGTCGGCGCGCGACAGTCTGCCGCCGGCGGCGACATAGGCTTTCCAGGTCGGCTCGTCCGGGAAATCTACCTCTTCCTTTGCGCCGCCGGCGCCGACCGGCGCGCCGTCGGCCTGCACCGGGTACGGATAGAAGTAATCGTCCATGTGGACGCCGTCGATGTCGTAGCGGCGCACCACGTCGAGCATGACGTTGAAGGTATGTTCCGCCGCGCCGGCATCGGCCGGGTCGATCCACAGGAAGCCGCCGTAGGACTTCACCGCGCCCGGCTTGAGGTTGGCGATGTGGTTCGGCGCCAGCGGTCCCTTGGCCGCGGTATGCCGCGCCCGGTAGGGATTGAACCAGGCATGCAGCTCCAGGCCACGCTTGTGCGCCTGCTCGATCCAGAAATCGAGCGGATCGTAGAACGGCTCCGGCGCCCTGCCCTGGGCGCCGGTCAGGAATTCCGACCACGGCTCCAGCGGCGACGCGTACAGCGCATCGGCGCTCGGACGCACCTGCAGGACGATGGCATTGAGGTGCATCGCCCTCGCACGGTCGAGGATGGCGATCGCCTCGGCCTGCTGCTGCGCCACCGGCAGGCCCTTCTTCGTCGGCCAGTCGATGTTGGCCACCGACGCCACCCAGGCGGCGCGGAACTCGCGCGGCGCCGGCGGCGGATTGCGGCCGAGCTCCGTGTCGAAGCCGGCCAGTCCGGTCGCTGCGGTTGCCGCAGGCGCGGCAGCGGCCGATGGCGCCGGCCGCGCGTCGGCGGCCGGCGCGGAAGCCGGCGGATGGCCCGGCGCTGGTGTGCCGCAACCGGCCGCCAGGCCGGCGGCCAGCGCCAGCAGCAGCGCACGCAGGCGCGCGGGAATTCTCGGGAAGCCCGTCGCCGGACAGGATGCAGGCAGGGAAATCGTCATGCGGAAAACACCTCAGACCTTGATGAACCAGCGCCGGCGCCACAGCATCCAGGCGACAGCGAACATGAACAGGTTGAACACGATCGCGAACAGCAGCGACGCCGTCTCCGGCGCCACCGCCAGCGACCTGAACGGCAGGTACAGCAGCGCCTTGAGCGACATCTGCGCGCCGTCGGCCTGGTCCAGCCTGATGAAGCCGAGCATCTTGGCGATCAGTCCCGACAGCGCGAAGATGAACAGCGCGTTCATGCCGTAGATGACCAAGGGCGTCGCCAGCCGGCGCAGCGCGTCGCGCGGCGCACCGGCGCGCAAGCCGTCGAGCGCCCACAGGAAGGCGGCGAATAGCAGCAGCGCCCAGCCGGTGGTGAACACCGCGTAGGACGGCGTCCACAGGCTCTTGTTGATCGGCATGAACAGCGCATCCATGGCCAGGCCCGCGAGCACCAGCAGCACGCCGGCCGCCAGCATGCCGCCGCAGCGCGCGGCCAGCGGCAGCGCCTGCGCCAGCCAGCGTCCGCACAGCACGCCGGCCAGCTGGCTGGCGACGGCCGGCAGCGTGCTGACGATGCCTTCCGGGTCCCAGGTCTTCGACTGCGCCCACAGGTGGCCGTCCAGCAGCTGGCGGTCCAGCCACGCGCCGAAGTCGCGCCCCGGCTCCAGCAGTCCGGCCGCGATCGCGCCGTCGGGACCGGGCACCGGCACCAGCAGCTGCAGGGCGCTGTAGAGCGCGAACAGGAGCCCGATCGCCGCGCATTGCAGGCGCCAGCCGCAGTACACCACGATCGGCGCCGCCGCCATGGTGCACAGCGCGATCCGCTGCAGCACGCCCGGGATGCGCACCGCGCCGAAGTCGAAGCGCGGCACCAGGTTCAGCAGGAAGCCGATCAGGAAGATGATCGCCGCGCGCTTGTACAACTGCAGCAGCAGCCGCCCGCGGTCGGCGCCGGCGTCGGCGCGGCGGCCGAGCGAGAGCGTCATCGACACGCCGCCGATGAACAGGAAGAACGGAAAGATCCAGTCGGTCACGGTCCAGCCATGCCACTTCGCATGGGCCAGCGGCGCATACAGGTGCGACCAGTCGCCCGGATTGTTGACCAGCACCATCGCCGCGATGGTGAAGCCGCGGAAGGCGTCGAGCGACAGCAGCCGGTCCTGCGCGGTGCCCTGCATCGGCGCGCTCAGTCGGTCTTGCGGCCGAAGGCCGGGTCGATCTTCACGAATGCGGCGATGACGAAAGCCGGGATCGTGGCGATGCAGACGTAGATGAAGAAATTCAGGTAGCCGAGCTGCTCCTGCACCCAGCCGCTGATCATCCCCGGCAGCATCATGCCCAGCGCCATGAAGCCGGTGCAGATCGCGTAGTGGGCCGTCTTGTGCTCGCCCTGCGAAATCATGATCATGTACAACAGGTAGGCGGTGAAGCCGAAGCCGTAGCCGAACTGCTCCAGGGCGATGACGGCGCCGATCAGCACGATGTCCTGCGGCTGCGTCGCGGCGAGGTAGACGAACACCACGTCCGGCACGTGCACCGACAGCACCATGATCCACAGCATGCGCTTGAGTCCCCATGTCGCGATCGCCACGCCGCCGAGCAGGCCGCCGCAGGTCAGCGCGATCACGCCGATGGTGCCGTAGACGATGCCGACCTGCGCGGTCGACAGGCCCAGCCCGCCCTCGGCCACGCTGTCGAGCAGGAAGGGCGCAGCCAGCTTGAGCAGCTGCGCCTCGGCCAGGCGATAGGTCAGCAGGAAGGCGAGCACCAGCACGATGTCCTTCCTGCGGAAGAACGAGGCGAAGGTCTCGGCGAAGTCGCGCAGCACGTTGCCGCGCGCGACGGCGCGGTCCTCGGCCGGGCGCGGCAGCACGAAGCGATGCCAGACGAACAGCAGCGCGAACATGCCGGCCAGCGCGAAGAACACGATCGACCAGGCCAGCGCCACGTTGCCGGTCATTTCGCTCATGCGGCCGGCGAGGAACACCAGCCCGCCCTGCCCCGCCAGCGTGGCGACACGGTAGAAAGTGCTGCGCACGCCGACGAAGGCGGCCTGCTGGTGCTGTTTCAGGCCCAGCATGTAGAAGCCGTCGGCGGCGATGTCGTGGGTGGCCGACGAGAAGGCCATCAGCCAGAAGATCGCCAGCGTCGCCTGGAAGAAGCCCGGCGCCTGGATGGTCAGCGCGACCGAGGCCAGCGCCGCGCCGATCACCAGCTGCATCGTGACGATCCAGAAGCGCTTGGTGCGGAAGATGTCGACCAGCGGCGACCACAGCGGCTTGATCACCCACGGCAGGTAGAGCCAGCTGGTGTAGAGCGCGATGTCGGTGTTGGAGACGCCGAGGTTCTTGTACATGATGACCGACAGCGTCATCACCACCACGTAGGGAATGCCCTGGCCGAAATACAGGGTCGGGATCCAGCGCCAGGGGCTGCCCTGCTTGTCGTGCTCTTGCGTCGTCTCGGCCATGTGCTCGTTCTGGATTCTTGTGTACGTGGATGGAACCGGCGGCCGCGCTGCGCGGCCTCCCTGCCGTCGCCGCCATGCGCGGCGTACGCCGCGCCGCAGGATTGTACCGCTCAGCCGGCGATGGCCAGCCGGACGCTGCCGCCGACCGAGTCGAGCAGCGCGCGCGCATCGCCGACCGGCAGGCCGCGGCGGATGGCGACGATCGCCACCTTCACGTGCATGCCGCAGGCGTCGAGCGTCGCGCGCGCCGTCGCCTCGTCGCAGCCGGTGGCCAGCATGGTCAGCCGCACCGCGCGCCGCACCAGCTTGGCATTGGTCGGCTGCAGGTCGACCATCAGGTTGCCGAAGGTCTTGTTGAGACGGACCATGATCGCCGACGAGATCGCGTTCAGCGCCACCTTCTGCGAGGTGCCGGCCTTCATGCGGGTGCTGCCGGAGATCACTTCGGGTCCGGTGTCGAGGGTGATGCCGATGTCGGCTTCGCGCGTGACCGGCGCTTGCGGGTTGTTGGCCATGCCGATGGTCAGGGCGCCGGCCGCGCGCGCGGCGCGCAGCGCGCCCATCACGTAGGGCGTCGCGCCCGAGGCGGTCAGCAGCAGCACCACGTCGTCCGGGCCGACGCCGGCATCGATGGTATCGCGCCCGCCCTGTTCCGTGTCGTCCTCGGCGCCCTCGACCGCCTGGTACATCGCGGAGTCGCCGCCGGCCAGCCGCGCGATGGCGCGCTCGTTCGGCCAGGAGAAGGTCGGGTACAGCTCGACGCTGTCGAGCACGCCCAGCCGTCCCGAGGTGCCCGCGCCGATGTAGACCAGCCGTCCGCCGCGCGCGATGCGCGGCACCGCCGCATCGACCGCCGCGGCGATCTGCGGTCCGGCGCGGCGCACGGCGGCGATCGCCTGCGCCTGGTCGTTGACGAAGGCGTCGACGAGGTCCGGCGTCGCGTATTCGTCGAGCGCGCGGTGCTGCGGATTGGGCGTTTCGGTCTTGAGCATGGTGTGGAAGGCGTGTCTGTCAGCGTCAGGGGAGGATAGGACCAGTGTAATACCAAATTTCCGGCGGGCATCCGGAGCGAAGCATGAAAGTCGCACGATGTCGCATGATCAAAAGTTATGCCCCGCCGTCAATGCGCAGACCCTGCGGCATGGACCGGCAAGGGAAAAGGCCCCTTGCCGCGCGCCTCGGCCTTGCCTTCGAGCCACAGCCGCAGCGCCTCGAGCGCCGCATCGGCGAAGCCCCAGGTCGCGACCGTCGGCGCGGCAACGTCGAACATCTGGAAGGCGTTCCACAGCGACAGGTGCAGGTCCGGCGTGAAGGTGGCGCCGTGCGCGCCGTAGCGCTGCTTGTGGTTGGACACCAGGATGGTGAAGCGGTTGTCGCGCGGCAGCGTGCTCCAGTCGAAGTCGGTCAGCCGCTCCGCCTCGACGAACTCGGTGCCGGCGAACGACGCGAACAATGCGCGCACGCGGCTTGCCTCGACGCCCGGCTCGGATACGCCGTCGCCGCCCACCGCGCCCTGCGTCACCACGCGCAGCGGCCTGCCCGGCGTAGGCGGGCTCGCGCCGTTCGTCGCGCACAGTCCGCGCAGCCATGCCTCGCGCATCAGCGCCGCATCGGCCTCGCGCAATGCCGGCGGATAGCCGCGCGGGCGCGCCGGATAGCATTGCGCCAGCGCATCGAGGCGTGCGCAGGCCTCGGCCATGCGCGCGGCGGCGAGGCTGCCGTCGGCGCGCGCCGCATCGATCGCGCGCAACGCTGCCTCCTGTTCCTCCGGCGTGCCGAGCGCCATCGCCATGTCGGCGCCGGCCGCCAGCGTCATCACGGCGGCGCGGGCATGTCCGTAGCGCGCGCGCACCGCCTCCATCGACAGCGCATCGGTGATCACCACGCCGCGGTAGCCGAACTCGCGCCGCAGGATGCCGTCGAGCACCGCCGCCGACAGCGTGGCCGGATGCGCCGGATCGATCTGCGGATAGACGATGTGCGCCGTCATCATGGCAGGCGCCTCGCCGGCCAGGGCGCGGAACGGCAGCAGTTCGCAGCGTTCCAGCGCCGCGCGCGGCTTGTCGACCACCGGCAGCGCCAGGTGGGAATCGACATGCGTGTCGCCATGTCCGGGGAAATGCTTGACGCAGCAGGCCACGCCCTCGCGAAGCGCGCCGCGCATCCAGGCGCCGGCGAGACGCGTCACCGCGTCCGGATCCGAGGAAAAGCTGCGCACCGCGATGACGGGATTGGCCGGGTTGTTGTTGACGTCCAGCACCGGCGCGAAATCCCAGTTGAAGCCGAGGCTGGCCAAGCCGCGCGCGACGGCGGCGCCGACCGCTTCGGCCAGCGCCGGGTCGCCGGTCGCGCCGAGCGACATCGCCGACGGCGCATGCGGCACGACCATGGTGCGCACCACGGCGCCGCCTTCCTGGTCGATGCCGATCAGGGCGCGCGGGCCGAGCACCTCGGCGAGATCCGCCAGCAGCCGGCGGATCTCGTCTTCGCTACCGAGGTTGGCACGGAACAGGCAGACCGCGCGGATGCGGTTGCGGCGCAGGAAATCGGCCTGCTCCCCATCGAGCGTCGTGCCGCGGATGTCGACCATGACGAGTTCGCCGGCGTGCACCTGGCGGGTGGCATGGAGTGCCGTGGCGGCATCGAGTGCCGTGGTGGCATCGAGTGCCGTGGTGGAATGTTGTACCGTCATCCGAATCTCGCTCATGCATGCTCCTTCCCCGTTGCAGGGAGAAGGTCGGGATGGGGGAAGTGCGCCGGATTGCACGCATGCATTCGTTCAGGCGCTCTCCCCCCTCCCTGACCCTCCCCCTTCCAGGGCGCCCGGCGAGGGGGAGGGAATGTCGTCACCGCGTCCGCGTCACCTTCGACAAATGCCGCGGCCGGTCCGGATCGAAGCCGCGCGCCCGCGCCAGCGCCTCGACCATCGGATAAAAGCTCTGCGCCACCGCCAGCGGATCGAGGTCCACCGCGCCGGTCTCCACCAGCGGCAGATTGGCGACGGGCGTGCCGGCCGGCGCGGCCAGCAGCACGCGCGCGCCGCGTGCGCGCATCTCCGCCGCCAGCGCCACCAGTCCCTCGTGGGCCGGCCCGCGCGGCGCGAACACCAGCAGCGGATAGCCTTCCTCGATCAGCGCCATCGGTCCGTGCTTCACTTCCGCGCCCGAGAACGCCTCGGCCTGGATTGCACAGGTTTCCTTGAATTTCAGCGCCGCTTCCAGCGCCACCGGCATGCCGGTGCCGCGGCCGATCACGAACAGGCGGTCGGCATCGCGCAGCGCCTCGACGGCTTCGGACCAGTCTGTGCGCGCCGCCCGTGCCAGCGCCTCAGGCAGCACCGCCAGCGCGGCATGCAGTTCGGCATCGTCCTGCCAGGCCGCCGTCACGCGGGCGCCGGCCAGCAGTTGCGCGATGAAGCTCTTGGTCGCCGCCACGCTCTTCTCGGCGCCGGCATGCAGCGGGAATACCCACTGCGCCTCGCGCGCCAGCGGCGAGGCCGGATCGTTGACGAAGGCGGCGGTCACCGCGCCGCCTTCCGAGAAGAAGCGCGTCGGCGCCACCAGGTCAGGGCTCTGCCCCGATTGCGAGAAGGCCAGCGACACCAGGCCGCGGCAGGCGATCTTCGACTGGTACAGCGTGATCAGCGACATCGGCAGCGAGGTCACCAGCCGCCCGAGCCGGGCCATGATCAGGTAGGCCAGGTAATGCGCCGCGTGGTCGGAACTGCCGCGCGCGATGGTCAGCAGCGAGGACGGCTGCGAACGGCGCAGCAGCTCCCCGAATTCGGCGTAGGCCTGCCTGTCGCCGGCGAGCTGGCGCGCGGCCATCTCCGGTGCTTCCAGTGCTTCATCCAGCATGCGCGTGTTCAATCGCCACTCCTTCCACATAGACATCCAGCAGGTTCAGGTCGCGGTCGAGCACGACCGCGTCCGCAAAGGCGCCGACCGCCAGGCGCCCGCGCGCCGTCTCGCCGATATGGTCGGCGGCGTGGGTCGACATGCGCCGCGACGCATCGGCCAGGTCCAGGCCCAGCGCGTCGACCAGGTTGCGCAGCGCCTGATCCATCGTCAGGCTCGATCCGGCCAGCGTGCCGTCGGCCAGGCGCACGCCATTCATGCACTTGTAGACGGTGTTCTGGCCGAGCCTGTATTCGCCTTCCGGCATGCCGGCGGCGGCCGTCGAATCGGTCACGCAGTACAGGCAGGGAATCGCGCGCAGGGCGGCGCGGATGGCGCCGGGGTGCACATGCAGCAGGTCGGGAATGATTTCCGCGTAGCGCGCATGCGCCAGCGCCGCGCCGGCCATGCCGGGCGCGCGGTGATGCAGTCCGGTCATCGCGTTGAACAGGTGGGTGAAGCCGGTCGCGCCTTTCTGCAGCGCCGCCACCGCATCCTCGTAGCTGCCGGCGGTGTGGCCGAGCTGCACGCGGAAGCCGGCCTCGGTCAGCGCGGCGATGGTATCCATGTTCTCGGGGATTTCCGGCGCCAGCGTGACCAGGCGGATCGGCGCCATGCGGTGCAGGCGCATCAGCTCGTCCATCGCCAGCGGCCGCGCGAAATCCGGCTGGGCGCCGAGCTTGGCGGTGTTGATGTACGGTCCCTCGAGATGCACGCCGAGCACGCGGGCGCCGCCGCGTTCGCCCGCTTCATGGCGGCGCGCGCACTCGGCCATCGCGGCGAAGGCGGCATCGAGGTCTTCCTGCGGCGCCGTCATGGTGGTGGCCAAGAGCGACGTGGTGCCGTGGCGCGCGTGCAGCGCCGCCACCCGCAGCGCGGCATCGCCGCCCTCCATGATGTCGCGCCCGGCGCCGCCGTGCACATGCAGGTCGATGAATCCGGGCAGCACGATCGGCTGGCTGCCGTCGCGCACCCTGCCCTCGTCCACCGGCGTGCCGGCGATGGAGGCGATGCGCGCGCCGTCGAAGGCGACGCTGCCGTCGACGAAGCCATCCGGCGCGAGGATGTAGCCGCGCAGCATGGTGGTGGTCACGCTCATCCCTCGCGCCTCAGTTCGGCCACGAAATCGTAGTATTCGCTGCGGCAATAGGAATCGGTGATCTCGACCGCGCGGCCGTTGTCGAGGTAGGACACGCGGGTGATGAACAGCACCGCCTGGCCGACCGGGATGCCGAGCTTCCTGGCGATGTCGTCCGGCGCGTTGATGGCGCGGATGTGCTGCAGCGCGCGCACCGGCACCTTCTGCATCTGCTGCAGGTGCTCGTAGAGCGAGCCGTCGATGCGCTGCGGTTCCGGCACGACGGCCTGCGGCAGGATCGACACCTCGTAGGCGATCACCACGTGGTCGGCCAGCCGCAGTCGTTCCAGCCGCGCCACCTGGGCGTTCGGCGACAGGCCGAGCTTCATCTGCTCGTCGCCGCGCGCCAGCCGCAGCTCGCGCGTCAGCCAGCGCGAGCTGGGCAGGTAGCCGCGCTGGCGCAGCTGCTCGGAAAAGCTGGTCAGGCGCGACAGCGGCGTCTCGATGTGCGGCGCGATGTAGTTGCCCGAGCCGCGCCGGCGCACGATCAGACCCTGGTCGACCAGCTGGTCGATCGCCTTGCGGGCGGTCACGCGCGACACTTCCAGCACCTCCGACAGCAGGCGCTCGGAGGGCAGCGCCTCGTCCGGCTGGTAGCGGCCGTCGCGCACCGCGCGTTCGAGCTTGCGCGCCAGCTGCATGTACAGCGGCGACGAATCGTTGGCGTCGAGCTTCAGTTCCGCCAGGTGGTCCGTTCTCATCGTGTGGTGGCCTCGATTTCTTGTTGGATCAGGTTGAGCGCGCCCTGCGTGGCATCGCCCGCCGGCGCGACGCAGCGCCGCCGCACGGCCGGTCGGAACCGTTCCGCCAGCCGCGTGCCGATGCTGCCGTGGATCGCCAGCGGCAGCATGCCGCCGGGATCGAGCGCATCGGCGGTTTCCTCGATGGCCGCGACGGCGCGGCCCAGCAGGATGGCCGCGTCGGCGTCGACGGCCTCGGTGTCGAACACCAGCGGCGCCAGCTGCGCGTACTCGAACTGGCGGGCGGCGCTGCACCAGGCCTGCAGGCTGTCGCGGTCGTCGCCGCACAGGGCGAAGATGCGGCGCGCCATCTCGCCGGCGGGACGGCGGCCGTCCATCGCGGCCTGGGCCAGGCGCATCGCGCGTAGGCCGAGCCAGGCGCCGCTGCCCTCGTCGCCGACCGGGAAGCCCCAGCCGCCGACGCGCACCCGTGCGCCGTCGGCGCGGATCACCTCGCCGACGCTGCCGGTGCCGGCAATCACGATGGCCCCGGGCTTGCCCGCGTGGGCGCCGAGCAGCGTGGTGAACGAGTCGGTTTCCAGGGCGATGCAGACGATGCCCGGGCCGCCGGCCAGGAATTCCTCGCGCCAGCGCGCATTGGAAGCCCCCGACAGCCCGGCGCCGAGCGCGCAGCGGTCCCAGGCCGGCAAGGCCAGCTTCGCGTCGGCGAAGGCGGCGCGCACGGCGGACTCGATGTTGCGCCACGCCTGCGGCACGCCCTGGCCGAGCGCCGACGGCCCGGCGTCGCCGCGGCCGAGCGCCGTGCCGTCCGGCCGCGCCAGCAGTGCGCGCGTGCCCGACCCGCCGCCATCGACGCCAATGAGATACTCGATCATGCTTGTCCGGTCCCTGCCTGCCGGCCCCCGCGGGCGGATGGACGGCAGGCGCTGTTGTCCCTGTTCAGGAATGGGACCAGTGTAATACCAGCTGAACAGGAATTCTCATGAAAGGATGGTGATGCCGCATAGCGAAAAGTTATGCTGGTCGCCGAATGATTCATTGGAAGGCTTGCGCGGACCGCGCCAAGATGACGCCATGCCGGACGACAAGCCGGTGCCAAGACCATACCAAAGACCTGCCACGACATGAGACAACGACTTGCCCCGCTGCGTGCCCTGCCCGCCATGATGCTGATCGCCGCCGGCCTGGCGCTGTCCACCGCCGCCGCGGCCGACCGCCCGGCACCGACTTCGCAGAGGAAGCCCATGCACCAGGAACTCGATGCCGAACTGGCCGCCGTCGTCGCCGATCCCGCCCATCCGCTGTCGGGCCTGGCGGTGCTGGCGGTGCGCGACGGCAAGGTGGTATTCGAGGGCCAGTACGGCCGCCGCCGCATCGACCCGGCGCATCCGGCCGGCGGCGAGCCGGTCACCGCGGACACGCTGTTCCGCATCGCCTCGGTGTCGAAATTCGTGGTCGCCATCGGCGCGATGAGACTGGTCGAGCAGGGCCGGCTCGAACTCGACCGCGACGTCGGCGACTACCTCGGCTATCCGCTGCGCAATCCGCATTTCCCGGACCGCGCGATCACGCTGCGCATGCTGATGTCGCACACCTCGTCGCTGCGCGACGACGGCGGCTACAGCTTTCCCGCCGACGTGCACCTGAAGGACGTCCTGCTGCCGGGCGGCGCGCGCCACCGCGACGGCGCCATGTGGGCGAAGAACGCCGCGCCGGGCGTGTATTTCACCTATTGCAACTTCAACTGGGGCGTGGTCGGCACCGTCATGGAAGCGGTCACCGGCGAGCGCTTCGACCGCCTGATGAAGACCCTGGTGCTCGACCCGCTCGGCGTGCCGGGCGGTTTCAACGTCTCGGCATTCGCGCCGGCGGAACTGGCGTCGCTGGCCACGCTCTATCGCAAGCGGAGCGAGGTGGACGGCAAGGAAATCTGGGACAGCGCCGGCCCGTGGGTGCCGCAGGTGGACGACTACGGCGCGAAGCCGCCGGCGCCGCCGGCGGGCCTCGACGCCTACCGGCCCGGCAGCAATGCCAGCTTCTTCAGCCCGCAGGGCGGCCTGCGCACTTCGGCGCGCGGACTCGGCCGCATCATGCTGATGCTGATGCACGGCGGCAGGCACGAGGGCCGCCCCTTCCTGCGCGCGGCGACGGTCGATGCGCTGTTCGCCGAGCAGTGGCGCTACGACGCGGCAAAGCGGAACGGCGACCATTACCACGGCCTGTTCCGCGCCTGGGCGAACGGTCCGCAGCGCTTCCTCGACACGCCCGGCGTCGCCGCCAAGGAGGGCGCGGTCGAAGGCGACCGGCTGGTCGAGGGCGGCGGCTTCGCGGCGGTCGGCCATCTCGGCGATGCCTACGGCCTGAAGTCGGCGATGGTGTTCGACCGCAAGTCGAAGAACGGCATGATCAGCATCGTCGGCGGCGTCGCCATCGACCCGGAGACCACGAAGGGTCGCTATTCGTCGCTCTACCGCTTCGAGGAACGCGTGCTGACCGCGCTGCACCGCCATGCGATCGCCGGCAAGGCCGAGCGCCGCCGCTGATCGCAAGGGCAACAACGCACGGTGCCGGACCGGCCGCGGGACACCCCCTCCGCAGCACGGGGAGGGCCGGGATGGAGGTCGAACGCATGAACCACCCCATGCCCTCGCCCGATTCCCCTGCCCCCCACCCGCATAAGGCAAGGTTATGGTTCGCCGAGCATGATTCATTGGCGCGCCCCGGCACCGGGACTTACGCTGGCATCTTCTGTCCGCGCGGCGGACGCAACCTGTGAGAAGGCATGCAACCAGGGCAGCAAGTGATCGTGATCGGCGGCGGTGTCGTCGGCCTGGCGTCGGCCTGGTGGCTGGCGGAGGCCGGGCACCGCGTGACGCTGCTCGAGCGCGCCCCTGCCGTCGGCACCGGCGCGTCGTATCGCAACGGCGGCCAGTTGTCCTATCGCTATGTATCGCCGCTGGCCGATGCCGGCGTGCCGTTCAAGGCGCTGGCCTGGCTGCTGCAGCGCGACGGCCCGCTGCGCTTCCGTCCCGAGGCGGACCTGCGCCAGTGGCGCTGGATGCTGAGCTTCCTGTCCAATTGCAGCGCCGCGGCCAATCGCCGCACCACCGCCCGCCTGCTGGCGCTGGGCGAACTCTCGCGCGTCTCGCTGGAGCGCCTGGTGCCGCAATTCCCGCTCGACGAATTCGCCTGGCGCGATGCCGGCAAGCTGGTGGTCTACCGCAGCCGCAGCCTGTTCGAGCGCGCGGTGGCCCGGCCCGAGTCCGACGAGGTCGCCCAGGCACTGACGCCGGCGGAATGCGTGGCGCGCGAGCCGGCGCTGGCCGAGATGGCCCCGCTGCTGGCCGGCGGCATCTTCACGCGCGGCGAGGCGGTGGCGGATTGCCATGCGTTTTGCGCCAGCCTCGAGAAACGCCTGCTGGCGCATCCGCGCTTCGCCGGCGTGGTGCATGGAGAGGCGCGCCGCCTGGCGGCGGAGGACGGCCGCATCGCCGGCGTCGACACGCCCTCGGGCCGCATGCGCGCCGACGCCTACGTGCTGGCCGCCGGCGTGCAGAGCCGTTCGCTGGCGGCGACCGCCGGCATCTATCTGCCGATCTATCCGCTCAAGGGTTACAGCCTCACCGCGCCGATCGAGGCGCATCACCGTCCGCCGGAGATCAGCGTCACCGATTTCGAACGCAAGGTGCTGTACGCCCGCATCGGTGGCCGGCTGCGCGTGGCGGCGATGGCCGACCTGGTTGGCGAGGACGACAGCATCGACCGCGGCCGCATCGACGGCCTGCTGCGCCTGTCGCGCGAAGCGATGCCGCATGCGGCGGACTACGATCGTTCCGAACTGTGGGCCGGCCTGCGTCCGGCCACCCCGACGAGCGCCCCGATACTCGGCGCGACGCCCTACCGCAACCTGTGGCTCAATGTCGGGCATGGCCCGCTCGGCTTCACCTTCGCCTGCGGTTCCGCCGCGGTGCTGGCCGAAGTGATGTCCGGACGGCCGTCGCCGATTCCGCTCGACGGGCTGTCGTTGCGGGCGGCATAATCCCATTCCGGCGCGCGGCCGCCGTTGCCGCCACCCTTGTTGCCAACCCGTCATGGCCGCGCCGCCTGCCGGCCCGCCGCCCTCTGCACGACTGCCATCGAACTGCCGACATGCCCTTCCCGTCCTCGCTCCATGCCCGACCGACCTGCTTCGACCCGTTGCCGCCCGGCGCCGCCATCGGCGTGATCGCGCCGGCCGGCCCGGCCCCCATCGGCGACGTCGAACGCATCGCCCCCTGGCTGGAAGCGCGCGGCTATCGCGCGCGCGTGTTTCCGGGCTGCCGCGAGAACGGCGGCTACCTCGCCGGCTGCGACGATGTCCGGCTGGCCGACCTGCATGCGGCCTTCGCCGACGACACGATCGACGCCATCGTGTGCATGCGCGGCGGGTACGGCTCGGCCCGCCTGCTCGACCGCATCGATTTCGACCTGGTCGCGTCCCATGCCAAGCCCTTCGTCGGCTACAGCGACATCACCGCGCTGCACATCGCCTTCAACCAGCATGCCGGGCTGCCGACGATCCATGCGCCGATGCTGACCTCGGACATGCTCAAGGAGAACGGCGCCGTTTCCGCGGAGGCGCTGTTCGCGCTGCTGGCCGGCGGGCTGCCGCGCGGCGCGGCGCTGGCGCGCGGCGACGCGGTGCCGCGCACGCTGGTGGGCGGCACCGCCGCCGGGCGCCTTGCCGGCGGCAACCTGACGGTGGTGTGTTCGCTGCTCGGCACCCGCTGGGCGATCGATGCCCACGGGGCGATCCTGTTCCTGGAAGAGATCGGCGAGGCGCCCTACCGGGTGGACCGGATGCTCAATCAGCTGCGCCTGGCCGGCGTGCTGGAGGCGGCGCGCGGCTTCGTCATCGGCAGCTTCTCGGATGCGGAGGATGCGACCGCGGTCATCGAGGAATACCTCGCCCCGCTCGGCAAGCCGGCCATCCTCGGCTGGCCGTCCGGCCACTGCGCGCCGAACTACCCGCTGCCGTTCGGCGTCGACGTCGCCCTCGATGCCCGTGAGGGCATGCTGGTCCTTGCCTGAATCCCCGGGCGCGTGCGGGCCTGCCTCCCCTGTCGGCGCCCCTGTCAGCTTACCGCCGGCTCCAGCAGCGTCAGCGTCTGCGCATGCGTGTCCAGCCGTGCGCGCACGCCCAGCGGAATCGTGAACTGGTCGCGCACGTGGCCGAATGAATACCCGTAGGCGGCCGGCACCGGCGATTGCCAGAAGTGTTCGTCGACGGTCTCGTCCAGCGTCAGGGACGGATCGCTGTCGGGCGGCCCGCAGCGGTCGAACACGCCGAGCATGACGCCGGCCGCATGGCGCATGCGGGCCGCCTGCTTCAGATGGTGGAACATGCGGTCGAGCTTGTAGGGTGGTTCATTGACGTCCTCGAGGAAGACGATGGCGCCGTCGAAGTCGGGGCCGTGCAGCGTGCCGGCCAGCGCGCTGGCCATGGCGAGGTTGCCGCCCAGGAGCGGCCCTTCGGCGACGCCGCCGGCCAGCGTACGCAGGCGGAACTGCGGCTCCTGCACGGCACGCTGGCGGTGCGACTCGGCCATGCGGATCGTGGTGGTCGGCTGCGGCTCGAAGAGCACGGCACGCAGGTGGGCGGTGGTGTATTCCGTGTAGGTGGTGCCGGCGTTCGGTCCGTGGAAGGTCACCAGGCCGGCGCGGCGGTGCACCGCCAGCAGCAGCGCGGTGATGTCGGAGAAGCCGATCAGGATCTTGGGGTTGGCGCGGATCAGACCGTAGTCGATATGCGGCAGCAGACCGATCGCGCCGGAGCCGCCGTGCGCCGCCCACACGGCCTTGCACTCGCGGTCGGCGAAGGCGGCGTGCAGGTCGTCGAGGCGCTGAGCGATGGTGCCGGCGAAATTGCCGCGCTTCTCGCGCACGGCGCGGCCGGTCCTCACCTTCAGGCCGAGCGCTTCGAGGTTGCGCACACAGCGGGCCAGGCTGTCCTCGCTGGTAGGGCCTGACGGGGCGACCAGGGTGACGGCGTCGCCGGGGCGCAGGCGTTGCGGACGTATTGGCGGCTCTGGCGGCGGTTCGTATTCCTTCGCGAGAGCGGGGACGGCCAGCGTGGCCATGCCGGTGGCGCCCAGTTGCAGGAATTGGCGGCGCGTGTGGGTCATCGGTGTTGTCACTCCCTGTTCAATCGTTCGGTGTTCGGGTGGGGATGCTTCGGATTTTCGCTTGGTCGTTCGTGGTGTGCTCGTGCGTTGTCGGTTTGTCCGGTCGCCTGCTGTTCGGTGTACGCGCATGACGAGCCAACGGGCGCGGGGGACGGGGTCGGCGTTGTTTGTTCGGCTTACTTCGGTGTCCCTTGTACGCGCATGAGGAACCAGTTGGATTGGCTTCCGGCGTTGTTTGTACGCGCATGGCGAGCCAACGGGCGCGGGGGACGGGGTCGGCACTACGCGGCCCGGCATACCGCCACATGCGTGGCGTGTATCCGGCTCGCCGCTCCGCACCGACCCCGTCCCCCACGCCTGACTGAGTACGCGCATGCACCGTGGATGCGGGCGCCGTGCTTCTTCCCCCTTGAGGGAGAAGGCTGGGATGAGGGTGGTGCGCCTGGGCACATGCATATAGCAGATCGAGCGCACTCCCCCTACCCTGACCCTCCCCCTGCAAGGGGGAGGGAATATCGGGGAGGCTCACATGCAGACACGCTTGCCAAGTCATGAAGCGGACATGCCGGCACTGGCACCGCCACGCTTTGGAGCTGCCGACGGAGCGGTTGCCGAAACGGATCAGGGCCAAAACTTGTCTGAGGCCCTTTAGGGCCGAGTTGTTTTGGACCCCGTTTCGGCAACCGCTCCGTCGGGCGCCCGCAGGGCGACCCCGCAGGGGCAGCGGAACAGTGTGGCGGCGCCAGTGCCGGCATGTCCGCTGCCTGCATGCAGAGAACGAGCCCTCCCCGCCAGCAACCAGCAGCCGAAGCATCAGCCTCAGCATCAGCATCAGCATCACCATCAGCGTCAGCATCAGCATCAGCATCAGCGTCAGCATCAGCATCAGCGTCAACACCAGCACCAGCAGGATACCCATCGACAACGCCAGCCGCCCCCACCGCATCAGCCCCACCCGCGAAAATAAAAAAAGCGGCAGGGAAAGACCTCCCTGCCGCCAAACACCATCGATGCTCAGGAGACCACCGATTGAGGAGACATCACTGCATCAGAAGAACTTGTAGGTCGCCTGCAGCGTGAAGGAACGGCCGCGCGGATCGCCCACGCGCGCATCCCAGCCGGTGCCGCCGACGTCGTCGACGTTGTGCGCCGAGAACGACGGATCGGTGTCGAACAGATTCTTGATGCCCGCGGTCAGCTTCAGGTTCCGGAAGCCGGAGTAAGTCGCCGACAGGTTGTACAGCACATAGGCCTTCACCTTCGGATCGAAACCGGCCGGTACCGTCCCCAGCGGCTTCTGGTCCTTGTAGCTGTGCGTGTAGTTCTGGGTCAGCGTCGTGCTCCAGTCGCCGCGGGAATAGGTGAACTTCAGGTTGTGCTTCCAGCGCACGAAGAAATCGCGGTTGCCGAACTCGCCCACCAGTTCCGTGTACGACAGGTTCCTGAACACGCGCGTCTTGAAGCTGTCGATGTAGGTACCGTCCAGCACCGCATTCCACTTCGCCGCGCCGAGCTTGCCCGCGAAGGCCAGGCCCAGGTCGATGCCGCGCGTCTCGTCCCCCGCCGAATTGACCCAGCCGCCACGGATATGCGTGATCTGGCCGTCCGGGCCGCGCAGGATGTTCTCCGGTAGCGACTGGTAATTGGCCAGCACGTCGCGCGGATCGAGCTGCAGGATGCGGTCGGTACGCTTGATCTGCCACAGGTCCACGGTCGCCGTCGCCCAGTCCAACGGCGACAGCACGAAGCCCAGCGTGAAGGACTCGGACTTCTCCGGCTTCAGGTTCTTGTTGCCGCCCGAAAGCGTGTTGAACTTCACCGCGCAGTAATCGGGGTTGCCCGGATTCTTCGGGCACAGTTCCGGATCGGCAGCCGCGTTGTTCAGCAGGCCCTCGATCTCGCCCGAGTACAGCTGCAGGAATTCCGGCGCATGGAAGCCCTTGTTGGCCGACGCGCGCACCATGAAGGACTGGAACGGCTGCCAGCGCAGCGCCACCTTCGGATTGGTGGTGTTGCCGAAGTCGCTGTAGCGGTCATGGCGCACGGCGACCTGGGCTTCGAATTCCCGGGTCAGCGGCAGGATCGCCTCGGTATAGACCGCCTTGATCGTGCGCGATGCCTTCGGCAGCAGCGGGTCGCCGCCGGCGTCCTTGATCGCGCCGCCATTGGAGAAATCGCTCGGCTTGAAGGCGTACGACTCGCGGCGCAGGTCGAAGCCGAACGCGGTCGCCAGCGCGCCGCCGCCCAGCTGCATCCATTCGCGCGAGATCGTGCCGTCCAGCTGCCCCAGGCGCGTCTTCCCGCCGAACAGACCGCCACGTGCCTTGGCCGCCTCGATCAGCGCCATCGCCTCGGCGGTCTGGGCCTGGCCCGGCAGCAGCCACGGATTGATCTTGCCGCTCTGCAGGGCGTCGATCATTTTCTGGTTGACCGTGTAGCCGTCGATCAGCTCGGTGTCGGCCTTGCTGCCGGCGCCCGACAGGCCCACCCGGTAGTCCCAGCCCGCGATGTTGCCTTCCAGGCCGGCGAGCAGGCGGAACGCGTCGGCCGTGGTCTCCTGGGTGCGCGGGCCGCACTCGATGCAGCGCCAGCGGAAGCGGATCGGCTTGGTGCGGTCGAAGTTCGGCACGTAGGCCGACAGGTCCTGGTAGTACGGGCCGCCCACCGGATAGTTCGCGGTGGTGAACTGGCTCTGGGTGAACTGCATCGTCGACCTTGTGTTCGACGCGACGAACTCGACGAAGCCGGTGGTGTCCGCGGCGATCCTGAAGGTGCCGCGCGAGACGAAATTGGCGCGCTCGACCGGCTGCATCAGCACCGTGTCGGCGCCGTAGTCGTAGGCGCAGGCGTACTTGCTGCCCGGGTTTTTCCACAGGGCCGTCGCGTAGGGCGACATGCCCGGAACGCTATCGCACTTGCCCTGAAAGGCCAGCAGGTTGGCACGGTTGTACAGCTGCGGATCGCCCGGCAGTCGGAACGATGCCGGGATCGCGGTGCCGGCGGCCGACGCGATGTTGGCGTAGGGCGTGCCGGTGGTATCCGGCGACAGGCCGCGCCACGGCTGGTAACCGTTGCTGGCGAAGTCGCGGTCCTTCGAGCGCAGCTTCTCGTTCCTGTCGAAGGTCAGGCTGGCGACGATGTTGTAACCGTCGGTATCGAGGTCGCCGGCGCCGCCCAGCACGGAAACGCGGTGGATGTTGCCGCCGCCGGCCTCGGTGATGTCGGTGAAGGCGGTGGCTTCGACACCCTTGTAATCCTTCCTCAGGATGAAGTTGATCACGCCGCCGATCGCGTCGGTGCCGTAGATCGCGGAGGCGCCGTCCTTGAGCACCTCGACGCGCGAGATCGCGGCCAGCGGGATGGAATTCAGGTCGACCGCCTTGCCGCCCAGGCCGTGGGTGGCCACGCGGCGGCCGTTGAGCAGGACCAGCGTGTTGGCGGCGCCCAGGCCGCGCAGGTTGGCGTTGGACTGGCCGTTGCTGGTGCGCTCGAAGCTGGTGACGAAGCCCTGCTGCGACGACAGGTTGTACGCGCCGTTGCCGTTGGAGGCGATCTGCGAGACGAGCTGCTCGGCGCTGGTGATGCCGGCCTTCTGGATTTCCTCGGAGGTGATCGTCTGGACCGGAAGCGCGCCCTCCCTGGCGATGCGCTTGATGCTGGAACCGGTGATTTCCACGCGCTGCACGTTCGACGCGGACGCCTGTTCCTGCGCGACGGCCGGCGTGGCGACGCCGATCAGTGCGATGAGCTGCGCAATCTGTTTCAGTTTCACTGTGTACTCCCCCTCATGATCACGTTGAATGCAATGCTGTCCTGAAGACCGGCCGGCGAGACGGCCATTCCGCGGCCCGTATCGTGTGTGGCGTCGGGCGGATCGGCGTCGGAATGGCAAGGCTTGCGTTCAAGGCTACGGGCAGGCTTGCCGCTTCGCCAATGAAAATCCGTTGCCGGCCCATAACCTTTGTGCATATTCCAATGCCATCGATTCATCCACGCGGCGCCCGTGCCTCGCTATACTCGCCCCACCCGCCCTGCCCGCCGGCCACGCCGGCGCGGGGCCCACCCGTCCCTCCCACAGCCCCCGAGGCAACATGGTTCTGACATACATCTGGTCCGCATTCTTCCTGGTCGGCTTTGCCGCCGCGCTGGCCCACTGGCTGATCACCGGCGATGGCGAGATCTTCAAGAAAATCGTCGATGGCACCTTCGATTCGGCGCGGGTGGCGGTGATGGATATCGCGCTGCCGCTGGCGGGCGTGATGGCGCTGTGGCTGGGCATCCTGAACATCGGCGAGAAGGCCGGGGCGATCGGATTCCTGTCGCGGCTCATCGCGCCGTTCTTCTCGCGGATTTTCCCCGACGTGCCGCGCAACCATCCGGCCACGGGGCACATGATCATGAATTTTTCGGCCAACATGCTGGGCCTGGACAACGCGGCGACGCCGCTCGGGCTCAAGGCGATGGACAGCCTGCAATCGCTGAACCCGCAGAAGGACACCGCCAGCGATGCCCAGATCATGTTCCTGGTGCTGCAGACCTCGGGCCTGACGATCATCCCGCTGTCGATCATCGCCCAGCGCGCGGTGCTGGGCGCGGCCAATCCGACCGACGTGTTCCTGCCCTGCCTGATCGCGACCTATGCCGCGACGGTGGTGGCGCTTGTCAGCGTCGGCATTCGCCAGCGCATCAACCTGCTCCATCCCGTGGTGATCGGCTGGCTGGCCGGCGTGACCGCCGCCATCGTCGGCGTCGTGTGGTATTTCAGCCAGCATCTCTCCCGTGCCGAGATCGAGCTGGTATCGAAGGTGGTGTCCAACCTGCTGCTGTTCTCGGTGATCGTCGCCTTCATCGGCGGTGCGCTGGCGAAGAAGGTGGACGTCTTCGATGCCTTCATCGAGGGCGCCAAGGGCGGCATCCAGACCTCGATCACCGTCATTCCCTACCTGGTGGGCATGCTGGTGGCGATTGGCGTGCTGCGCAATTCCGGCGTGCTGAACTACATCGTGGCCGGCTTCGACTGGGTGTTCGGCCTGCTCGGCATCGACACCGCCTTCACGCCGGCGTTGCCGACGGCGCTGATGAAGCCTGTGTCCGGCAGCGGCGCGCGCGCCATGATGGTCGACGCGATGAAGGCCTACGGGCCGGATTCCTTCGCCGGCCGCCTGGCCTGCATCTTCCAGGGCACCACGGACACCACCTTCTACATCATTGCGCTCTACTTCGGCGCGGTCGGCATCCGCAAGATGCGTTATGCGATCGGCTACGGCCTGCTGGCCGACCTGGCCGGCGTGATCGCCGCGATCTGGGTGGCTTACCTGTTCTTCGGCTGATGCCCTGACGCCGCAGGATCCCGGCGTTCGCCGGGATGACGTCCGCGCGCCACCTCCCATTCCCAGGGTTCGCCGCGTTCGCCGCGAGGATGTCCGCGCGCTGCCGCCTGTGGCGCTGGCTCGTCGCCCCGGCGAAGGCCGGGGCCCGGCGTCGTCGACGACCGTCCTTCCGAAGACGATCAGCCGTAGATCTCGGCCGTGGCCAGCGCGCTGCGGTCGGGACCGTTGCCGCCGATGACGAGAACCTTCCCGTTGATCATCAGCGAAGCCGTGTGATTCAGGCGGGCGGTCGCCATCGCCGGACCGGTCACTGACGTGCCGGTGTTCGGCGACAGCAGTTCCGTGGTCGCGGTCGGGATCGACGCCACCGTGGTGGCGCCGCCGGTGACCAGTGCGCGGCCGTCGGCCAGCGGCGCCGCCGCCAGCAGCGTGCGCGGCAGCTGCAGCTGGCCGCCCGGGGTGATCGCCAGACCGCCGCCGGCGATGCGCGCGACGGTGCGCTGCGGCTGGGCATTGGTGAAATCGTCGCCGCCGATCGACAGGAAATTGCCGCCCGCGAGTTTCACGCCGGCCGCCAGGAAGCGTGCCGACTGCTCGAAGCCCGGCATCGGCATGATCGAGGACGACTGCCCCTGCACGTCGTAGAGCTCGGGCGCCGCCGCCGCGCCGGACGACGTGATGCCGCCGTACAGCAGCACGTGGTTGGTCGTGATGCGCATCGCCGTGTGGCCATAGCGCCGCACCGCCAGGCGCATCGACAGGCGCGTGAACTGTTCCGTCTGCGGATCGAAGATCTCGACGGTGTCGCCGATCAGGCCGCCGCCGGGCGTGTAGCCGCCGGCGATCATCACCCGTCCGTCGGCCAGCAGCGTGGCCGTGTGGTACTGGCGATTGGACGCCGGCTGCGTATTGGTCGCGCGCGACTGGCCGGTGCGCGGATTGAAGCGTTCGGCGATCGGCGTGCCGGTCAGCGCGCGGCTGCCGCCATAGATCAGCACCGTGCCGTCGCCCAGCGTGGTCGCGGTGTGCTGCACGCGCCCCGTGGTCAGCGCGCCGATGCGCGCGAAGGTGTCGTTCTGGGGATGGAAGGCCATCACGTCCGACGGGAAGGCCGAGCCGTTGTCCTCGCCGCCGATGATCAGGATGCGGCCGTCGTCGCCTTCGACCGCGACATGCGACGCGCGCGCGAAGCCCATCTGCACCGTGGCGAAGGTGTTGCGGTAGGAGACGTTCAGGCCGATGTCGGCGACCGCCTCGGACGCGCCGCCGCTGACGATCAGGCGATAGCTGGTGACGGTCGACAGCGGGCCGACCGTGACCGGAGAGCCGCTGGTGACCGTGATGCTGCCCGGCTCGATGCGGCCGGCGCCGCCCGAGAACGTCGGCGTCAGGATCGCGCGGTCGCCGTAGAAGTACTGCTGCTTGTCGCTGGTGAAGCCGGTGATTTTCGGGATGGCGCCGCCATTGCCGCCGTTGCCGGTACCGCCGCCACAGGCGGCCAGAGTGGCCGGAAGGCCGAGCGCCGCGGCGGCGCGCAGGAAGTCTCGTCGTTGCATGGTCTCTTTCGTCGCGCCGTCGCGCGGCGCCTGGTTCGGAATCGGAGCAAAGCCCGGCGGTGCGTCGGCCGGACATGCCAGACCGCATGCTAATGACGGGTCGGCGTGGCAGGTGTACGGCTTTGTCGTAAAAATTCCACCGAATTTTCCGCATCCGCATCAAGTTTGTAGCGGCTTCCCATCGGAGGAAGGCAAGACCCGTGTCGGACGGCGGCACCGGTCGGCTAGAATAGGAAGATCCGAGGCTGCGCGCCGCGCAGGTGCGTGCGGCCTGCATTCCCGACCCCGATCCGACGAGGCCGACCCGACGTGGACCAGCCGCATCCCTTTCCCTTCATCCGCGAGACCCTGCTGTTTCTCGCGCTGGCCGGCATCCTCATCCCGTTGCTGCAGCGGCTGCGCATCAACCAGGTGCTCGGCTTCCTGTTCGTGGGCGCGATGCTCGGCCCGTTCGGCCTGGGCCTGTTCGCCGCCGAACTCCCCGCCATCGCCTACGTGACCTTCCCGCGGCTGGAGGGCGTCAAGGCGCTGGCCGAGCTGGGCGTGCTGTTCCTGATGTTCATGATCGGCCTGGAACTGTCGGCCGCGCGCCTGTGGGCGCTGCGGCGCTGGGTGTTCGGCGCCGGCAGCGCCCAGGTCGCGGTGAGCGCGGCCATCATCGGCACCCTCGCCTATGCCTTCGGCAACCGGCTCGAGGCGGCCGTGGTGCTGGGCCTGGTGCTGTCGCTGTCGTCCACCGCGGTGGTGATGCAGATGATGACCGAGCAGCGTTCTCTGTCGACGCCGCTCGGCCAGGCCGGCTTCTCGGTGCTGATGATGCAGGACCTGATGGTGGTGCCGATCCTGATCCTGATCGGCGCCTTCGCGGAAGGGCAAGGCGGCGGCATGCTGGGCGCGGTGTCGTGGGCGCTGGCCAAGTCGGCCTTCGCCATCATGGCCATCTACGTGGTCGGCCGGCGCGTCATACGGCCGCTGTTCTCGTCGTTCGCGCGGGCGCGCCAGCCGGACGTGTTCATGGCGCTGACGCTGCTGTCGACGCTGGGCATCGCGGTGCTGACGGCCGCGGCCGGCCTGTCGATGGCGCTGGGCGCCTTCCTCGCCGGCCTGCTGCTGGCCGAGACCGAGTTCAAGCACGAAGTGGAAATCACCATCGAGCCGTTCCGCGGCCTGCTCATGGGCCTGTTCTTCATGTCGGTCGGCATGGAGATCGACGTGCGCGAGATCGCCCGCTCGCCGGTGTGGGTGCCGCTGTCGGTGCTTGGCCTGTTCGCCATCAAGGCGGTGGTGATCGCGGTGATCTTCCGCCTCGGCCGGCTCGGCTGGGGGCGCGCGGTCGAGGGCGGCCTGCTGCTCGGCCAGGGCGGCGAGTTCGCCTTCATCGTGGTCGGCTACGCGATCGCCACGCGACTGCTGCCCCAGCCCACCGGCCAGTTCATCCTGCTGGTGGTCAGCCTGTCGCTGTTCGTCACGCCGTTCGCGGCGCGCATCGGCCGCGCCATCGGCAACCGCTGGGAACGGCGCCACGATGAACGCGCCGCCGGGAGCGACGACAGCGCCCTGGAACAGGCCGGCGGCCGCGTGATCATCGCCGGTTTCGGCCGCGTCGGCCGCATGCTGGCCAAGCTGCTCGACGCGCGCGCGATCCCCTACGTGGCGTTCGAGAGCGATGCCCGGGCCGTCGCCAAGCTGCGCGAACAGGGCTACCCGGTGTTCTTCGGCGATGCCGCCCGTGCCGAGCTGCTGCGCCGCGTGCATGCCGACCGCGCGCCGGCGATCGTGCTGACCATGGATCATCCGGCCTCGGCGCTCAATGCCGTGCGCGGCATCCGCCGCCAGTTCCCCCACGTGCCGCTGTTCGCGCGCTCGCGCGACGAAAAGCATGCGCGCTCGCTGAAGGAAGCCGGCGCCACCGTCGTGGTGCCGGAAACGCTGGAATCGAGCCTGCAGCTGTCGGCGTTCGTGCTGCAGGAACTCGGCCTGCCGGCCGCCGCCGTCGGCCAGCTGATCGACGCGGAACGCGAGCGCCATTTCGCGGCGCTCGGCGAGGACAAGAACGACTAGCCCATGACGTGGTAGCCGGCGTCGATGAACTCGACGTTGCCGGTCAGCGCGCGCGCCGCGTCGCTGGCCAGGAAGGCCGCTACGTTGCCGACGTCCTCGATGCTGGCCAGCATGCGCTCGGGCGCGCGTTCCTTCGCCTGGTCCAGCAGCGCATCGAAATGGCCGATGCCCGATGCCGCGCGGGTGCGCAGCGGTCCCGGCGACAGCGCATGGACGCGGATGCCGCCGGCGCCCAGCTCCGCGGCCAGGTAGCGCACGCTGCTCTCGAGCGCGGCCTTCACCGGTCCCATCATGTTGTAATGCTCCACCACCCGGTCCGACCCGAAGAAGGTCACCGTCTGCAGGCAGCCGCCGTTCTTCATCAGCGGTTCCGCCAGCTTCGCCATGCGCAGGAAGGAATGACAGGAGATGTCCATCGCCAGCGCGAATCCTTCCTGCGAACAATCGACCAGGCGCCCGTGCAGATCGTCCTTCGGCGCGAAGGCGATCGAATGCAGCGCGAAATCCAGCTCGCCCCAGGTTTCGGTGATCGCCGCGAACACCGCCTCCAGCTGGCCCGGCTGGCGTACGTCGCACGGCAGGATGAGCGGGCTGCCGAGCTCCTCGGCGAGCGGCCGCACATGCGGTTCGGCCTTGGCGTTCTGATACGTGATGGCCAGTTCCGCGCCGGCCTGGCGGAATGCGCGGGCACAGCCGTACGCGATGCTGTCCTGGTTGGCGATGCCGATCACCAGGCCCTTCTTGCCTTGCAAATTCATGGTCGTCCTTCGCGGGTGCGGATGCCGCATGGCGCGGCGCAGGCGACATCTTCCGCCGGCGCGCGCCCGGTCCGGATTGACCCAGGTCAACCGCCCATGAATTACCGCTGCTGCGGCGACAGCGGCGCGGCGCCTGCCTTGCCGGCATCGGCGGACGGCGCCGGCGCGGCAATGGCCGCCGCGTCGTGGCGCCGGAAGAACGCCACCATGCGCCGCGTCTGGTCGTGCGGCCAGGCATGGCCGCCGGGGTGGATCAGCAAGGCCAGTTCGCTGCCGTCGCGGCCCGCCATGGTGCGCGCGCCCGGCGTGGCATCGTCGACGCCGGCGATGCCGAAGCGTCGCGCCGCGATGCCGATCGACCGCTGCTGCATGGCGAACGGAACGATGCGGTCCGCCACACCCATGGCCATGAACACCGGCCGCGGCGGCGCCTGGTCGATCAGTTCTCCGGCCTGCGCGGCGGAGAACGCCAGCGCCCGGAAGCGCTCGCCGCGCGCCGCCCACAGCACGCCGACGAAGCGCGCGCCGTTCGAGTGGCCGGCCGCGTAGATGCGGGCCGGATCGACGCCGGCCGTGCCGGTCAGCATCGCCACCACCGCGTCGGCGAACGCCACGTCGCGGTCGTCGGCCTCGCCGGGGAGCAATTGCCAGCCGGCGCGGCGGCCGGCCGGGTCGTAAGGCGAGGGACTGCCCGGCAATCCGTCCAGGTAGACCACCACCGCCTCCGGCCAGGCGCGATGGAAGGCGGCGCCGTCAAGCATGTCGCGCGCCGATCCGCCGCGCCCGTGGAAGACCAGCAAGGCCGGCGACGGGCGGCGGCGCTCCTCGCTGGCACAGACGATCCCGCTGCGCTCGATGCCGGCCACGCGGATGATGCGCGGCGTGCAGTCGGCCCGCGCGGGCGCGGCCCAGCCCATGCCTGCCAGCAGCAGCCCTGCCGCCAGCAGTCTTGCGGCGATGATGGATGCAGCGCCGGTTGCGCGGCTTGCGTGACTTGCGGTCATCGGAATGCCCTGCGTCCGTAAAGACGTGTCGAAACATCCATTCTAGCGTCCGGGCTTGGCAGACATGCAAGCGGCGCGCGCCCGGCCGCACAATGCGGCAATGCATCACGCGCGGTGCAGCGGATGTCCCGCGTTGCCATGTACACTCCCACTCTGACAATACACACGAGGAGGATGACAGATGCAAGTGGCGATCCGATTTGCCGCCTGCGCAGCGGCCGCCGCCATGGTGGCGGCCTGCAGCGGCGGCGATGCACCGACCGCGTCGGCCGGCACACAGAAGACCCAGCTGCTGACGTCGTCGGTTGCCGTGCAGGCCGACTACCGCACGGCGGTGCAGCAGCTCTACGTCGCCTATTTCGGCCGCCCGGCCGACCCCGGCGGCGAGACCAATTTCATGGCCGCGCTCGCGGCCGCCGGCGCCCCGAGCAGCATCGCGGGCCTCGAAGCCGCCTACCGCACCAATGCCACCGTGCGTGCGCTGGTCGATGCCTTCGGCACCAGCCAGGAATCCAAGGACCTGTACGGATCCGGCGACACCCGCGCTTTCGTGACGGCGATCTACGGCAACCTCCTCGGCCGCGCGCCCGATGACGAAGGCCTGACCTTCTGGGCCGACGCCATCGACCAGGGCCAGCTCACGCGAGGCAACGCCGCCCTCTCGATCATGGCCGGCGCGCTCGCCAACACCACGGCGCAGGGCCAGATCGACGGCCAGCTGGTGCAGAACCGCATCTCGGTGGCGACCACCTTCACGGAGACGTTGCGCACCCAGGGCACCACGGCCGCCTATGTCGGCAACGATGCCGCGGCCGCCGCGCGCACGATGCTGTCGGGCGTGTCGGCAACCACGGTGCCGTCCCAGTACCAGTCGTCCATCGCATCGTCGATCGATGCGCTGGTGGTCAGCGCCAAGGCCTGGCTCAATTTCGGCCGCGACCCGCAGCATTCCGCCGCGGCCGCCTACACGCCCACGCAAAGCCTGAGCCGCCTGGTCTGGCGCGCGGACGTGGACCTGCAGCCGACCTACAGTACCCTGGGTTCCTCGCCGACGCCCAACCTGCTGGCCACCGGCCATTACGGTTCGCCGGTCATCACCGGCAACAACACGGTGGTGTTCCCGGTCCGCGTCACCTCGGCCGGCACGCATCGCGTCGAAGCGCGCAGCGGCGCCGACGGCTCGCTCGTGTGGCAGGCCAACACCGATTACGTCCCCGCGGTCAAGAACAGGACCTACAACGTCGCCCTCACCCCGTCGGGACGCGCCTATTTCCCCGGCGCCGGCGGCAAGCTCTACTATCGCGACAATGCCGACAGCGCCACGGGCGAGGTCAAGACCGTGGTCTTCTATGGCGACAGCGACTATGCCGCCAATCCCGCCGCGTTCGACAACAGCATCGTGATCAGCACGCCGCTGGTCACCGACAGCAAGGGCAACGTGTATTTCGGCTACCTGGTCAAGGCTGCCAACCCGAAGGGCATCGCCATCGGCGGTTTCGCGCGCATCGACGCGAGCGGCAAGGGCACATGGGTCTCGGCCAGCGATGTCACCGGCGACAGCACCGCAAACCGCGCGCTCGCGCAGGCGGCGCCGGCGCTCTCGCCCGACGGTCGGACGCTGTATGCGGTCGCCGCCGCCAATGGCGCGACCGCCACGTCGCGCGTGCCGGGCTGGCTGGTGGCGCTCGACAGCACCACGCTGGCCGCCAAGGCCAAGGTGCAGCTGAAGGATCCGAAGACCGGCGGCACCGCGGTGATCGCCGAGAGCGGCACCTCGTCGCCGCTGGTCGGGCCGGACGGGCGCGTGTTCTTCGGCATCCTCGGCGTGTCCGGCGTCAGCCATGCCTTCCTCGGCTGGCTGCTGCAGTTCGATGCCGACCTCGCCACCCAGCGCGCCACGGGCGGCTTCGGCTGGGACTACACCCCCTCCGTCATCCCGTCGAACGTGGTGGGCGGCTATACCGGCAGCTCGAGCTACCTGCTGGCCGCGAAATACAACGAGTACTCCGGCGGGCAGCATCTGATGGCGATCCTCGATCCCAACGCCACCCAGCAGGATCCGATCGATCCGTCCATGACGGTAATGAAGATCGTGATCTCGGTACTCGGCCCGTCGCTGGTCTCGCCCAACAGCAACGAGCGGCACGAATGGTGCGTCAACACCGTGGCGGCCGACCCGGCCACCAGGTCGGTGTTCATGAACAGTTCCGACGGTTACCTGTACCGCTGGGACCTGTCCACCAACACGCTGTCCGAGAAGTTCAGCCTCAACACCGGCTACTACCAGTCCTACACGCCGATCGCGCTCGGCCCTGACGGCAAGATCTACGCGATCAACAATGCACAGCTGACGGCTGTCGGCAAGTAAGGCAGGCACCTGCACGGCCGCCCGCCGGCGGCCGTGTTCTCTTCGCAGGCATGATGCAGATTTCCCGCCGTTTCCCTTTCGACCTCCGCCGCCTTGCCGTCCTGGCCGCCGCGTGCGCGCCGCTGCTGTCCGGCTGCGGCGGCGAGCCGTCGTCCGGGACCGGCGCCGCCGCGCCGGAACGCCTGCCGGAATCCGCGGCCGTGCCGGTGCCGATGACCGATTCGGCGAAGCTCGGCGAACTGCTGTTCCACGATCCGTCGCTGTCGGCATCGGGCAGGATGTCCTGCGCGAGCTGCCATCGCCCCGACCATGCGCACGGCCAGCCCGACGACCGGCCGTTCATGCCCGGCGGACTGGACGGCATGCAGCCGGGATTCCGCACGGTGCCGTCGGTGCGCTATCTTGCGTTCAATCCGGAATTCCGTTTCGATCATCTGGGACGGCCGCGCGGCGGCTACAACCATGACGGGCGCGCGTCGACGCTCGAGCAGCAGGCGGTCGGCCCGCTGCTGGCCGCGCACGAGATGGCCAACGGCACGCGCGCCGCGGTGCTCGAACGCCTGCAGCGCTCGCCGCATGCCGGCCGCTTCCGCGCCCTGTTCGGCGAGCAGGTGTTCTCGATGCCGGAGGATGCCTTCAACGGGCTGGTCTACGCACTGCAGCTGTACCAGAAGCAGGATGCGGGATTCCAGCGCTTCGATGCGAAGTTCGATGCCTGGCAGCGCGGCAAGGCCACGCTCGATGCGGCGGAGCAGCGCGGCCTGGCACTGTTCACCGACCGCGCCAAGGGCAATTGCGCGGCCTGCCATCCGGCCACGCCGACCGTGCCGGGCGTGCCGGCACTGTTCACCAACCACGGGTTCGCGGCCCTGGGCGTGCCGCGCAATCCGCTGATCCCGGCCAATGCCGATCCGTCCTGGTTCGACATGGGATTGTGCGGACCGATCCGGACCGACCTGGCCGGGCGGCGCGACCTGTGCGGCATGTTCCGGGTGCCCTCGCTGCGCAACGTGGCGCGGCGCCAGGTGTTCTTCCACAACGGCGCCATCGCCAGCCTGCGCGACGCCGTGCGCTTCCATGTGCGGCGCGACACCCATCCGCAGGAATGGTATCCGCTCGACGCCGACGGGATCGCTCAGAAGTTCGACGACCTGCCGCGCGCGCTGCGCGGCAATGTCGATGCGGCGACGCCGCCGTTCGACCGGATTCCCGGCATGGCCCCGGCGCTGACCGAGGCCGAGGTCGACGACCTGATCGCCTTCCTCAAGACGCTGGACGACGGCTACCGGCCGGCGCCCTGATGCCTGCGGGCGCCGCCGCGGCGTCAGATCGCCAGCGGCGGGAAGGATTTCACCAGGTCGTCCACGGCCTTGACCTGGCCGACGAAGGCTTCGAGCTTGTCGAGCGGCAGTGCGCTGGGGCCGTCGCACTTGGCCTGGGCCGGGTCCGGATGGGCCTCGAGGAACAGGCCGCCCAGGCCGACCGCCATGCCGGCGCGCGCCAGGTCGGCGACCTGCTCGCGGCGGCCGCCGGAGGCGGCGGCGCCGGCCTCGCGCTGCTGCAGCGCATGGGTGACGTCGAAGATCACCGGCAGGTTGCCGCTGACCTTCTTCATCACGCCGAAGCCGAGCATGTCGACCACCAGGTTGTCGTAGCCGAAGCAGGTGCCGCGGTCGCACAGGATGATCTTCTCGTTGCCGGCCTCGCGGAATTTCTCGACCACGTTGCCGATCTGCGAGGGGCTCATGAACTGCGGCTTCTTGATGTTGACCACGCGGCCGGTCTTCGCCAGCGCGACCACCAGGTCGGTCTGGCGCGCCAGGAAGGCCGGCAGCTGCAGCACGTCGACCACCTCGGCGACCGGCGCGGCCTGCCACGGCTCATGCACGTCGGTGATCACCGGCACGCCGAAGGCCGCCTTGACCGCCTCGAAGATCTTCATGCCCTCTTCCAGGCCGGGGCCGCGGTAGGAATGGATCGACGAGCGGTTGGCCTTGTCGAAGCTGGCCTTGAAGACGTAGGGGATGCCGAGCTTCTGCGTGACGCGCACGTATTCTTCGCAGGAACGCAGCGCCAGGTCCTTCGATTCGAGGACGTTGATGCCGCCGAACAGCACGAAGGGCTTGTCGTTGCCGACCTCGATGCCGGGGGCGATGGTGATGGATTTCAATTCAGGACTCCGTGGACGGTTGCGGCTTCCCCTCCCTGCGCAACCGGTTGCCGCCGAGGACGACGAACACCGCGCCGACGCCGTAGAAAGCCGGCTGCTTGCCGAGGATGGCGGCCAGCCAGAACATCATGCCCGCGGCGATGAGAAGAAAGCCGTGTCGCTTGCCGTGCCGCTGCTGGTCCGCCATGGCGCCTCCTGGAACAGGTTGGGAAAGGATTGCGGCCCGCAAGCCGGGCCGGCGTGGCGAGATGTTAGCACCATTCGCCCGTCCGCCCCCGTGCCGGCGGGATGCCTCAGTCTTCCAGCGGGCCGAGCGGCTTGCCGTCCGACAGCCGGTAGATGGTCGCCTTGCCGTGGAGCTTGAGCATGCGCCGGTCGAGCGCCGGGAAATCCGCGACCTCGCAGTCATGGCTCTCGCCGCCCATCAGGTAGACCAGTTCGCGGTCGGAACGGTTGGCCAGCAGGTGCGCCACCGACGGCGCCGGGAAGGCGACGAAATCGCCGGCCTCGAGCGTGTAGTCCTGCCCATCGATATGGGCGGTCGCCGTGCCGGACAGGATGTAGATCCACTCTTCCTCGCGGTGGTGCAGGTGGTAGGCGAAAGATTCCTTGCCCGGCGCCAGCCGGGCGATGCTGACGCCGCTGCGGCGCAATCCGCCGAGCCGGCTCAGATGGGTGCCGGTGATCTCGGACAGCGGATTCCAGGGGTGTGAGAAAGTGCCTTCCGCTTCCGCGATGGCGGACTTGCGGACGATGTGCGGATACGGGCTCGCTGGCTGGGTCATGGGCATGCTCTCCGTGGGATGGGTGGTTGGTGCATTGTCGGCGCCCTGCGCGCGCCTGTCCGGCGGCGGGCGGCCGGGCGCGCTCAGCGGCAGTCGGCGCGGCGCATCACCAGCGTGAAGCCGCGCATGGCATCGCCCTTGCGGGCCTCGACGCGCGCCGTCATGCTGCCGTCGGCTTCCAGCCGGTAAGCGATCCGCTGCGGGAAATCGTGCGCCGGGTTCTCGAAGGTGACGCCATCGGCCGTCAGCGCCGTCATGCGGAACTCCGCCTCGGCCTGGCGTGACGGCTTCGCCACGAAGGCCAGGCCGCCGTCGGCGCGCCGCTCGATGCGCATGTATTCGTACTCGGACAGCTGCCCCTTGCGCACGATGTGCCCGACGCCGAGCATCGTGCCGCCGACCGGCAGGGTCCACATCTCGCCGGAACCGGGCTCGCGGCCGTCGATGCGCCAGCAGCCGCTCATCCACTGGAGTGCGGCGACGTCGGCGGCAGGCGCCGCCGGCTGCGCGCGCGACGGCGCCGCGCAGGCCAGCGCGGCGGCAGCCAGCAGGATCGCGGAGATGGTGTGCATGCTGCCTCCCTGTCGTCGCAGTTGGGTGGCGCGTCGTTCAGACGAGGCGATCCGCGACCACCGATATCGCCAGCCCCGCGGCGCCGATCCAGGCCAGCACGCGGCAGGCCGGCGGCATTTCGTGCCAGCGCAAGCGCTGCGTGCCATTGTACGACGCCGGATCGAGCAGGATGGAGAACATGGTGGCGGCGATGCCGATCGTGCCGGCCATGACGGAGGGCGTGGCGCCAGGCGCCGTGCTGACGAAGACCGGGAAGGCCAGCGCGAAGGCGGAGAAGAAGACCGACGTGAACTTGTTCCAGCGGCTCAGTTGCGTCCAGTTCAGCATGGGCCATGTCTCCGCTTGGCGCTGACGGCGGGCAGAAGCATCATTTGCTGAAATCCCGGCTACCCGCCGCAATCCAGATGACGACCACCAGCAACGAGATCCAGAACAGGAAGATCAGCGGCACCAGCAGGAACGGATGCTGCGCCGTGAACCAGGCGTTGCCGAGCGACACGGCCAGCGGCAGCGTCATCCGTGCCGCCACGAAGCGGTTGAAGGCCCGGGCATCGGCGATCGTGCTGTAGTCGACGGTGTTCAGCAACGGCCGGCCGCCACCGAAGCGAAACGCGGCAACACACAATCCCATCAGGAAGGCGATGAGCAGGTGCACGTTGACCATACCTGGTTTCTCCCGCAAGAAAGTTGATTTCCGGGCGTGCGGCGCCGGCGGCTGGCCGCATGCCGCGGCAAGCGCCTCAGCGCCGCCGCAGCGAATTCCACGGCGGCAGGCCGAGGCCGCGCGACTGCCGGCGGTACCTGTCCGCCATCGCCAGGCCGAAGCCCAGTCCGGCCACCAGCGTGCCGGCCAGCATGGCTGCCGTGCTCGTCTCGCCGTCGGACCACACCAGCACCCACATCGTGGCGCCCCAGCACAGCGCGAAGAACAGCCCGTGCACGGCAAAGTTGAATCCGAAGCCCGCGAAATGCGGCGGCGGCACCGGAATCCCGAGCTTCCACAACGCGCGGTGCAGGCCAGGCGCAGCCGAACCCTGCGGCACGTCCGACACGGCAAGCAACGCCAGCGCCTGTTCCACCGGTTCCGGATACCGCATGTTCCCTCCGAGTGCTGATCAAGGCCGCCGCGATACCGGCGCGCCCGATGTCATCCGGGCGCTATTGTGACGTGCCGCGCGGGCAGCGTCCATGCGCTGGCGGAGGGACTGTCGTTCTGTGCAAGGAAGGCGCGGTGGAACGCGCCGCTAAGTCACGCGCTCGTACATGGCGAAGCGGTATGGGATCGCCGCATCCACATCGCGTACCGACACGCAACGGAAGCGGCCTTCGGGAATCTCCGGGAAGTAGACATCGCCCTCGACGGCGCGCAGCACCGTCGTCAGATAGATCCTGTCGGTCCGGTCCATCGCTTGCGCATACAGCTCTCCGCCACCGGCGATGACAGCCTCGCTGCCGACGGCGGCGACCATCGATATCGTCCTGCCGGCACCCGGCGCGGCGCACCCGTCAGCCATCATTGCCCGACGTCGCCACTTCCGCGGCCAGCCGGTCGAGATTCTGTTCGTTGGCCGGCTCGACGATGGGGCGCACGGCCTCGGCGACCTGAGGGTCCGCGAAGGCCTGCTCCCACGACACCAGCGTGCCGTGCGCGGCGGCCGTCAGCGAGATCGTCAGCACGAAATGCGGTGCCGAGATGTGGCGGATGCGCACCAGCGCGTCCGGCTCGATGGCGTCGAACTCCGACAGGTTCGGATAGTCCTTGCCGTCGGGGCCGTGCATGACGAACTGCCAGCGGCCGCCCGGCGTGAAGTCGAACGTCTCGAAGGTGTTGGTAAAACCTGCCGGCCCCCACCAGCGCGCCAGCCGCGCCGGATCGGCGATGGCAGCGAACACGGCGCCGGGGGCGGCGGGCAGTTGGCGGGATGTACGGAACACCGTCATGGCTTGTCTCCTGTGAAGCATTCGCCCGGCGGGCCGGCATCAGTGCCCGACCGGTCCGGACAGGAAAAAACGGAACGCGCCAGGTTCACTGGCGCCTGCCGCGCAGTTCGAGCGCGACGTCCCGGCACATGCCGGCCTTGCCGTTGCGCTTGGCGTCGAGGCGGGCCCGGTACTTTTCCTGCAGGCCGCGGTCCTTCTCGACGCGCGTGACCATCACCGCATTGAGGGCGCGCCAGTCCGCGTACAGCGGGGCCATCTCGTCGGCCCACATCCGGATGGCGTCCGCACAGGCGCGGTAGGTGGACATGAACTCGATCGTGCGCTCCACGTCGGCGCCCGGTCCCGGCTGCAGGACACCCCTGGTCTTGATCGCATCCTGCTGGGCGTTCGAGGGACAGGGTTCGGCCTGGTAGACGGTCTTCCCGTCCTGCATGCACTTGAACATGGTCTGCGCCTGGACGCCGGTGTGGAGGGCTCCAGCCAAGAGGGCCAGCAATGCGATCGATGTCTTCATGGGTAGGGTGTTGGTTGCACCGGAGCGGGCGACCTGCGGATTGTAATCGATGCCGGGGCCGCCCCCGCCGGAATGCCGGCAGCGCCGGGCACAGCCTGCGCTCACCGGTGATTGCCGTCGAAATGGATCTTGCTGATGTAGCAGCTGCGCGGCTGCGCCAGCGCGAAGTGGATCGTGTCGATCAGGTTCTTCGCATTCAGCAGCCGGCGCTCCTCGTCGTCGCGCACCCTGCCCCAGTCGGGGCCGAACGGATCGGTGTTCTCGAAGTCCGGCGGATACAGCGACAGCACGCGGATGATCCGGTCCTTCAGGCGTGCGCGGAGGATGTCGGCAAAGCCGGCATGCCCGTGCTTCATCGCATAGAAGGCCTCGTGCGGCCCGCCGGCGAGGAAGCCCTGCTCCGCCGCTTTCGAGACGACGTTGACGATGTCCGCCGCCGGCGCGCGTTCGAGCAGCGGCAGCAGGTGCTTGGTCAGCAGCACCGGACCGGTCACCCCGGACGCGATCACGGCGGCGATCGCGTCGTCGGACGTCCCGTGGAAATCGCCTTCCGGCAGCCACATCGAGCCGTTGTTCACCAGGATGTCGAGCGTGCCGAACTGCGCGCTGACGGCCTCCACGGCGGCGCGGATGTCATCCGGCCGCGTGAGGTCGCAGGCGAAGGGATACAGCTGCGCGCCGGGGCATCGTTCGCGGATGCGATCGCAGGCGCGCTGCGCCGCATCCAGCGAGCGCGCCGACAGCAGCACCGTGGCGCCGCGGCCGGCGAAGCTCCAGGCGAGCGACAGGCCGAAACCGCTTCCCGCGCCGGAAATGAAGACTGTCCTGCCCTGGAAACCGGGCTCCGCCTGTTGCGTCATCGCTCGCATCCTCGCTGAAACATGCCGGCGCGCGCCGGGATGGCGCGCCGCAATCCGCCCGCTCTCATTGCCCCGCGGGAGGTTCCCACAATTCGATCTTGTTGCCTTCCGGGTCCATCACCCAACCGAACTTGCCGAACTCCGACTCTTCAACTTTGTCGAGCACCCGGCAGCCCTCCGCGCGCAGCGCCGCCAGCAGGCCGTGCAGGTCGGCCACGCGGTAATTGACCATGAAGGCCGTCTTGCCCGGCGCGAAGTAGGAGCCGTCGCCGACCGACCACACCGTGGTGCCGTTGACCGGCGTGCCGGCCGCATCCGCCCAGCGGAACGCGGCGCCGCCCCAGGTCTGGACGTCGATGCCGAGGTGCTTCCTGTACCACTCGCGCAGTGCCGCGGGGTCCTGCGCGCCGATGAAGATGCCGCCGATGCCGGTGACGCGATGCATGAAGTCCTCCCTTTCCTTGTTCGTCCTTGTTGGCGATGGTGGTGACGGGCCGGCGCCGGCCGGACCGTTGCGGCTGCGCGGCAGGCGTCTCAACCGGGCGCGTGGCACACCGCCTCGATATTATGCCCGTCCGGATCGATGACGAAGGCAGCGTAGTAGTTCGCATGATACTGCGGGCGCAGGCCGGGCGCGCCATTGTCCCTGCCGCCCGCCGCCAGCGCGGCGCGATGGAAGGCATCGACCTGATCGCGGGTCGCGGCGGCGAAGGCGATGTGAAGATGGGCGGGCGTCTCTCCTGTCTGGAACAGAACCAGGGACACGGTGCCATCCGGATGGCACAGTTCCACGCCGTACGCGGGATCGCCCTCCCCCACGATGGTTACGCCAAGCGGCGCAAGGGCCGCGAGATAGAACGCCTTGCTGGCGGCATAGTCGGTGACGCCGAATTTCACGTGGTCGAACATGGTTTCTCCAGGGATTGCGGAATAGCCGGCGCAAGCCGGTTGTCGCACGGTAAAGGGGGCACGGTCAGGAGCCGGAAATCACTATGTTCGAACGGTACTCATTCCGGGTTACGGTCAGGATGGCGTACGCGTCTCCCGCGTCGAGCACGGCTCCGCAGAAGCGTTGCTTCCGGTTGAAGGCGGCCGTGCTGACAAGGGACCGGCCTGGCTGGCCGGAATCGGGATATCCGTGACTTGCATGGCGGAGCGCCATGTGGCGTCACTGGACGCTTCCGACGTTGGATCTAGGTGCCCTTGACAGCATTGTGCATGCAATCGCAGCACGTCTTGAGTACCTGGAGTGCTCGCCAGAATTCATCGTCCGTCATCGCGATAATGTCCGATTCGTCGGCCTCTGTCAGCGCGTCGACAATGTATTGCAGGACCGCCGGCTCCGAAGTCAGGTTCGTCGGAAAGGCGAATGGCGTCCGTCTGTGACCTGCCGCTTTCAGCTCATTCACCACGTCCATGTTTTCCTTCCAGGTGCGCATGATGGCACCAGGCTTGACCTGCCGGAACTTCGCGCCGCTTCGGCGGAACGCTTGCGCGACGACCAGGTGAACATAAAGCACGAGCCCCAATGCTTCGGCGCCAAAATCAGCGGTGAAGCCGATTACGAAACCGGTGAGCTCTTCTTGGTCCTTGCCGCACTGCTGTTGCATGCGGCGGATCTCATCCGGCGTAGCACCAGAGACCGATTGCCAAGTGGCGTCCATCAACGCCGCACTAACGAGTGGTTCCATCGGATTTTTTCCTAACGAGGCCGTGCAAAAAATACCATATCGGTCGCCGATCAGGATTTGGAGGAATCCTTCACCCCTTGTCCGGCATGAGACCGCTGAATACAGCGCGCTTTGCGAGCGCGATATTCCGCGACACGGCTCCTCACATTTTGCCCTGTGTATCTTGCCATACCTTCAACGATGAGGTTGACCGGCGCGGCGTGTCGGTGTCGAGCCGCGAGTCGGCTGGCACTGTTTCCAATTCGAGAAGCGAACGCACGACAAGATTGGCAAGCGGATGACGTTGTGCGTTCGGACAAATCCAAACCGTATCCAGGCCAATGGATTTGGCCGGCACCACATCCACACGCAGACTGTCGCCGACAAACACGATTTCCGACAATGGCAAATCGAAGGCGTCGATCGCTTGCCGAAAGAGTCTTGGCGAAGGCTTCATGCTGCGGCCGTCCGAAGAAAAAACGACTGTGTCCCATATATCGCCGATCCCTGCTGATGCGAACTCGGCAAGCCATGGGTCTTTTCTTGCCCAGATATTGGATACCACTCCCAGCCCATGGGAAAGACTCAATCTCCGCAGGCACGCGGCAAATTCCGGTGGAACGCGGCCCCGCTCATGATGGGCAAACACGGCCTCCAACAAAGGAAGGTCGGCGCTCTCCGCGTTAGCGTAGTTACGAAGTCCCTCTTCCAGCGACGGGAAGTCATCAATCCTTGAAGGGTCTTCATAGTCTCCGGACATTCCTTCGTAGCATCGCCGAATGGCCGAATTGACAGCCGAACGGTCAAGCATGTCCCCGCCAAGCGCCTGATACGTCTCGAAAAAATCCTCGGCGTCTCCGAATCGATCCTCCCCAAACATAAATGTGCTGTTCATGTCGAGCAAGATTACCGAATATCGGCCAAGAAACTGATTGCGCATCCGTGAAGACTTTCAAGCCAACGTTCGACATGATCATCATGACGCAGCGGCAAAGCCCGCTATCGCATGTCTGCGCGATGGCGGGGTTGGGCCTCGCTGGGCGCCCCACCACCGATCCGCTCCCTGAAGCCGTCCTGCGTCTCTGCGATGAATGACAGAAGCTGATTCTCTTCGACACGAACAACCCCGATGCCATGGCGCTCCGCTTCGAGGACCAAGAACCGCGCGGTCCGCTCCGAAGGAACAAAAAGTGTCTTCGGCCAACGCCTCATGTGCGCCTGCCCTTCTTTCAAAGGGCGCTTCGCTTCCAGCTGTGTCGACTCCAACTGAATGGACGCAATGAGCACGGATCCAAGAATGAAGCGACTTGCCGCGTCCATGAGCGCAAGAAAATTGAAATCTCCATCTCGCTCCGTATGGAACGGCTTGTCGTTCAGCCGGAACGCAATCCACGCTTTGTTGACTTCAAACGGTAATCCCCCCATTTTTGAAGCGGCCTGAGAGTAGAAACTATGCGGCCAAGGCCAATTTCTGTTTCGGCGTGATGCCGCCGATGGCCATGTTGGGGCGTTCGTGATTATAGGACCATAGCCATC
>Ga0196981_1000204_pt1 | contig 40680 bp, 31 predicted proteins | sample S3_2013CmetaG_FD_155462 | JGI IMG/M metagenome (GOLD analysis project Ga0196981, IMG submission 155462) | Soil microbial communities from Anza Borrego desert, Southern California, United States - S3_20-13C | ecosystem: Environmental > Terrestrial > Soil > Desert | place: USA: California... | reverse complement strand
GTTCAAGCTGGAACGTCTGAAGATGGCTCATAAGCTGAACCATTTCGCGCTTCGTGCCAAGCTCTACGTCAAAGCTATACAGCAAGCCTTCAGCGAACTCGCGCGGCTGAAGGCTGCGTAACATCAGTTATTAGATATGGATTTAAATTTCTAATCACGTGAGCATAAAGTTCAAACATAGAGCGAGGAATGATGCCCTCAACCATTAACGCGAAAGCTTTGCCGAACATCCCTGCTAACTGCGGAGATTCAATTTTGTCCAGAAGCATTAATGTCGTTTCTCCAATCTTCTCTATTTTTGCGTCGTCAGAACATTCTTCCTCAATGAACCGCTTTCTCTGATCTTCGGATAAGCTTTCAGTCGCAGCAAGAAATTTAATTATCTTCTTTGCATAGAAATATGCTGATACATCATTTCCAGCCTTTAACAAAGACAGAGCAACGCCAAAGAAAGGAATGTCCTTTATTAGGCCATCATTCAAAAATGAATCTAAGGCCACTTCCCCTAATTTGTCTGCGAGGTCAGCCGTATGATGGCTGCGTCTAATAGAAACAAGAAGTGAGTTATTTGGCGTCATCGTATTTCAAATGCCTAACAAGTGATTGGGTGATTTCCGCTTATCTCCCCGTCCTTTTACTAAACTTCACCGCGCCTGACAAGAAAAACGTATGACGGCTAGGCCTCCCTAGACCGCATATCACCCCAGAACGACTGGAACGGCCGCGATTGGTCAGAACGAATGGTCATTTTGGCCGAATTTCAGCCAGTGAGTACCTCAAACGATACCCAAAATAACCGACCGCTCCCCCATAAACGGGAGTCAACTGCCGTGATCGGGTTTTTCTGTTACCGTGCCATAAAAGCTTAATACGATCGCTCGAATCGTTTTCGGAAAAAAGCCGAGCCTCCAAGTTACCCCATCGGCGGGCATTTCGAGAATTTCATCCGTGAGCAAGCGACGAGCGGCCGTTTTGGCTGCGGCGCTACCATACCGGCGGAAGAGGCTATCGACCGCCCGAACGCCCAATGCGAACCACTGATGCGTTTCGATTTCACCGCGCCCGAAGCTTTTTATTGAGCGACGCATTTGACAGAATATCGGATCGCAACGGCCTATCGGCTTATCTCCCGCCGCCATTACATCCTTCCATCGCATAATGTAATCATCGCTCATTCAGACGCGCGCGCCGCGCTAAAACCATCGTCGAAACCCGCAGAATAAATCGAAACAACAGGCTACCCATGACTTTTGAGAAAAGAACGGACTGGGCGCACCGCCTAGCCCGACGCATACGGCGCATTCCGCCGTGGCTTGCCGTTCTGCCGGGCTTGGCTCTCGCGGCCACATTGGCCGGCGCGGCCGAGCGCTGGGACATCGAGGCGCTGATGAAGGCGCTGTCCCGCATCGAGAGCGGCGAAAAACGCTATACCGAAATCAAGACCATGGCGCTCCTGAAGGAACCCATGCGCTTGAGCGGCACCCTGGCCTACCGTGCGCCGTCGTTCCTCGAAAAACGGGTGATTTCTCCCTTCGAGGAGCGCTACACGGTGGACGGCGATTCCCTGACCGTCGAGAATCCCGCCAAGGGCGTCAGGCAGACCCTCTCGCTGGCCTCGCAGCCTGCCATCTGGGCCTTCGTGGAGAGCATCCGGGCGCCGCTGGCGGGCGATCTCGCGACCTTGAACCGCTTTTACAAGGTCAGCCTCGGCGGATCGGAGCGCAACTGGCTGCTGGCCCTGGTGCCTACCGAGCCGGACATGGCCAGGCTGGTTCGGTTCATCCGCATTCGAGGCAGCGGCGACCGCATCGACCGCATCGAAATCGAGGAGACCGGGGGCGATGTCTCGGTCATGACCATCGAGCACCGGCCGTGAGGGAACGCCTGCCGGTCTTCGTCTGGCTGGTCTTCATGGCCATCGGCGCCTGGATCGCGCTGTTCCGCACCCCGGTTTCCACCGACCTGACTCATTTTCTCCCGAAAAAGGCCGGGGTCGCGGAGCAGATTCTGGTCGAGCAATTGCGTCACGGCGTCGCGTCCCGCCTGCTGCCGATGGCGGTGGTGGGGAGCGGCGAAACAGATCTGGCCGAGGTCAGCCGGCAATTGGCGGAGCGGCTGCGGAAAAACGAGGCGTTCGCGCGGGTGGACAACGGAACTCAAGGGTTTTCCGAGGCCGACCGGGACTTTCTGTTCCAAAATCGCTACCTCTTGAGCCCAAAGATCGGCGAACAGCGGTTCGGTGCCGAAGGGCTCCGGCAAGCCCTGGCAGCGCGCCAGGCGGAACTGGCTTCGCCGGCCGGCTTGCTGGAAAAAGCATTTCTCCCTCGCGATCCGACCGGCGAGTTTTTCGAGACCTTGCGGCCTTGGACGGCATCCGGCGGGCCGTCCGTGCGCCAAGGCGTCTGGTTCTCTCCGGATGGCCGGCGGGCGCTGCTGGTGGCGGAGACGAAGGCTCCCGCTTTCGATCTGGACGCCCAGGCGGAGGCGGTGGCTTCGATTCGGGACAGTTTCGCCGCGGTCAGGGGCAACCGCCCGGTCGAACTGCTCCTGAGCGGCCCCGGCGCGTTTTCGGTGGAAGCCAACGCCACGATCACCCGGGACGCTGTGCGGCTGTCCCTGCTCAATACGCTGGCGATCACGCTGCTGCTTGCGGCGGTGTACCGGTCGCTCCGGGTCATCCTGCTCGGCGTGGCGCCGCTGGCGACGGGCGCCTTGGCCGGCATCTGCGCGGTGAGCCTCTGGTCCGGCGGCATCCACGGCATCACCCTGGGCTTCGGCGCGACCCTGCTCGGCGTCGCCGCCGATTATCCCAACCATTTGTTCACGCATGTGCGCCAGGGCGAGAGCGGCCGCCAGACGGTGCGGCTGATCTGGCCGACGCTTCGGCTGGGCATACTCACCAACGTGGCGGGCTTCGCCGCGATGCTGTTTTCGGGCTTCGAGGGGCTTTCTCAATTGGGCGTCTTCGCGGCGACGGGACTCCTCGCCGCCGGTCTGACCTGCCGCTGGGTCATGCCGGCGCTCATGCCCGACCATATCGATTTGCCCGATCGGGTCGTCAAAGGACTGCATGCCGATGAAGTTCTCGACCGGATGCGCCGATTCCGCTTCGTTCCGCCCCTCCTCATTCTGGCTGCCGTCGGGTCGATCGCCGGCTCCGGCGCGCCGCTCTGGAACGACGATATCGACGCCTTGAGCCCGGTGCCCGAATCGCGCAAGGCGCTGGACGAAGCCCTCCGCCGCGATCTGGGCGCGCCGGATCTTCGCCAGTTGATCGTGGTCACGGGGGAGGATGCGGAAACCGTCCTGCGCCGGAGCGAGCATCTGAGGGAAATCCTTGAGCCCTTGATCGACAATGGGACGCTGGCCGGCTTCGACATGGCGGCGCTTTACCTGCCCAGCCGGGAAACGCAGAAACTCCGGCAGTCGGCCTTGCCCGAAACCGGCATTCTGCGGCGGAATCTCGACGAAGCGCTGCGGGAAACGTCCTTCAGGCCGAATGCGTTCGATCCCTTCGTGGCCGATGTGTCGCACGCGAAACAGGCGCCGCCGCTCGACGAAACGAGCTTCGCCGGAACCTCGTTCCGGCTCAGGATCGCGTCGCTTCTCTTTTCGCAGGGCGATCGATGGATCGCCCTGGTTCCGCTCGTCGGCGTGGCCGATGCCGCGCCGTTGCAAGCGGCGCTCGCGGCGGACAAAAACCTGATCTACCTGGATCTTCGCGAAGCATCGAGCCGGCTGCTTCGGGATTACCGGCGCGAAGCGGTTCACTTGCTCGGCGCGAGCCTCGTAGCCATCGTGATCCTGCTAACCTTGGGGCTCCGCTCGCCGGGCGGCATGCTGCGGGTTTTGACGCCCATGGCCGCCGCGGCCTTCGTGACCGCCGCCGTCTTGATGCGGCTGCACGGCGGGCTGTCGCTTTATCACCTGGTCTCGCTGCTCCTGGTGATGGGGCTGGGCATGGATCAGGCGTTGTTTTTCAACAAACCCAGCCGGACGCCGGAGGAGCGCAACCGAACCTTCCTGTCGCTTCTGATTTGCAGCTTCAGCGCCGTAACCGCCTTCGGCATTCTGGCCACGTCGAAGGTCAACATCCTCAACGCCATCGGCAGCACCGTGGCCATGGGCGCGGCGCTCGCGGTTCTTTTCGCGGCGATGCTGGCAAGAGCGAAGCCGTCTTCGGCATAATACTTGATTTTCCGCGTCCCGAGCTCACGCTATTTTTCTCCACACCGACTTGATGCAGCCTTTGATTCTTTCCGCATTCACCCTGACCAACTGTCTGGGAAGAGGGCTGACGGCGACTCTGGCGGCGCTACGGGAACAGCGCAGCGGGCTTAGCCGCTGCGACTTTCCGGGCGCCGAACTCGACACTTACATCGGCCGGGTCGAGGGCATCGAACACGAACCCATCGCCGGAGCCTTGAGCGATTACGATTGCCGCAACAACCGCCTGGCCCGGATCGGTCTCGAACAGGACAGCTTCGCTCGCGCCGTGGACAGCGCCCGCCGGCGCTACGGGCCGGAGCGAATCGCGGTCGTCCTCGGCACCAGCACGTCCGGCATCCTCGAAACCGAATCCGCCTATCGCCGGCGCGATCCCGAAACCGGCGCGCTGCCGCCCGATTTCCGCTACCGGCAAACCCAGAACACGTTTTCCGTGGGCGATTTCACCCGGCGCTATCTCGGTCTGCGGGGCCCCGCATCCGTCGTTTCCACGGCCTGCTCGTCCAGCAGCAAGGTCTTCGCCAGCGCCGCGCGCCTGATTCAGGCGGGGCTGTGCGACGCGGCGGTGGTCGGGGGCGTCGACAGCCTTTGCTTCACCACTCTGTACGGCTTCACCGCGCTGGAACTGGTGTCGTCCGCCCCCTGCCGCCCCGCCGATGCGGACCGCAACGGCATTTCCATCGGCGAAGCGGCCGGCTTCGCGCTATTGGAAAAGCCGGATCGCGGCGCGGGCGACATCGCGCTGCTCGGCTACGGCGAAAGCACCGACGCCTACCACATGTCCTCGCCCCATCCGGACGGCCTGGGCGCGGCGGAGGCCATGGACCAGGCGATGCGGCGGGCCGGAGTCGAGCCGGAAGCCATCGATTACGTCAACCTGCACGGCACCGCCACCAAGGCCAACGATGCCGCCGAGGACAAGGCCGTGTCCGCCATCTTCGGCAGGGCGGCGCCGTGCAGCTCGATCAAGGGCTGGACCGGCCATACCCTGGGAGCGGCGGGAATCGTGAACGTCATCGTCAGTTGCCTGAGCATGCGCGAAAGCTTCGTGCCGCGCAGCCTGAACACCGAACGGGTCGATCCGGAGATCGTGTCCTGGATCGCCGCCGAGGAGCTGCGGCGGCCGGTCCGGACCGTCCTCAGCAATGCCTTCGGTTTCGGCGGAAACAACGCCAGCCTGGTTCTGGGGAAATGCCCATGATTCGCGTATTCGTCGAAGGCGTCGGCGTCATCGGTCCGGGCCTTCCCTCCTGGAACGAAGGCCGGGAGATTTTGGCGGGATGGCAAGCCTACGCGGGCGGCGAGCTGCCGCGGCTTTTAGCCAATCGGCTTCCTTCGGCGGAGCGCCGGAGAAGCACCGCCGTCACCCGCCTCGCGCTCGACGTGGCGGAACAAGCCCTCCCGCCGGATGCGAGCGCGGGAGACGTCGCGACGGTGTTCACGTCCTCGGGCGGCGAAGTGGAGATCATTCACCGGATTTTCGAAGAACTGGCCACCGCCGAACGGCTGATCTCGCCAACCCAGTTCCACAACTCGGTCCATAACGCGGCGTCCGGGTACTGGAGCATCGCGACCGGTTCGCGGCAGGCGTCGACCAGCCTGTCCTGCTTCGACGACTCCTTCGCCATGGGGCTACTGGAAACCGCCTGCCAGGCATCCGCCGAACGCGCGAAGGTTCTGCTGGTCGCCTACGATTTCCCGCCGCTTCAGCCGATCCTCCGGGTTCGTCCGCTGCTGGCGCCGTTCGCGGTCTCCCTGCTGCTCGCTTCCGAACCGTCCGGACGCAGCCTCGGCGAACTGGCCATCGGCTTCGATACCGCCGATACGGGAGATTCCGGCCGCATGGAGGATGCCGGCCTGGAAGCCTTGCGCCGCGGCAATCCCGCCGCTCGAAGCCTGCCGCTGCTGGCGGCCCTCGCCCGCGCCGAACCCGCGGAGCTGATTTTCGGCGGCGCCGAGAATGGACAACTGCGCGTCGGGCTGACGCCGTGCGCCTAGACCGGTCGAAACTCGGCGGCCTGCTCCCCCATGCGGGAACCATGTGCCTGCTCGACGGCGTACTCGACTGGGACGAAACCCATATCGTCGCCTCGGCCACCAGTCATCTCCGGCCGGATAATCCCTTGCGCCGGGAACAGGGCTTAAGCGCGGTGTGCGGCGTCGAATACGCCGCTCAAGCCGTCGCGGTGCATGGCGGCCTGTTGGCCGCGAAACGGGGCGCTGCCGCGAAGCCGGGCTATCTGGCGGCCGTCCGCGAGCTGGAACTCGCCGTCGATCGCCTGGACGGAATCGCATCCGCTCTCGCAATCCGCGCCGAAATGCTGATCGGAAACGAAACCAGTCTGCTGTATGCCTTTGCCGTGGAATCGGACGGCTCCGTTCTTCTCTCCGGCAGGGTATCGGTTTTTTTGTCCGGCTAGAGCGTTTAATTTCGCGTAATGCGAATCGAAAATGCTCGAAGCCGGTTTCGGGTAGAACCGCCCTCCTCGGGAGAGTACAATAGTTACCTTTTAAAATGCGCTTCTTCTCGGGCCGACGAGGCGATTTCCACGGTAAGACAAGGCGATGAAACAGCTCTCGGAGATCATGGCGGTAATGCATAACGAATACAACACGGACGATTTGCGCATTTGCGAAATCAAGGAGGTCATTCCGCCCGTACAGGTCCACGAGGAGTTTCCCATCACCCAGGAAGCCGCGCTGACGACGTTGCAGGCACGCCGGGAAATCCACCGTATTCTGTCCGGCCAGGACGACCGCCTGCTCGTCGTCATCGGTCCGTGCTCGATCCACGATCCCGAAGCCGCGCTGGAATACGCCAGACACTTGCTGGAGGCGAAGCGGGAACTGCTCGACGACCTGGTGATCGTCATGCGGGTTTACTTCGAGAAGCCGCGGACCACGATCGGCTGGAAAGGGTTGATCAACGATCCGTGCCTCAACGAGAGCTTCAATATCAACAAGGGGCTGAGATTGGCCCGGCAACTGCTGCTCAATCTGAACCGGATGGGCATGCCGGCCGCCACCGAATACCTCGATCTCATCACGCCGCAATACGTCTCCGACCTCATCGCCTGGGGAGCGATCGGCGCGCGCACCACGGAAAGCCAGGTGCACCGCGAGCTGGCTTCCGGCCTTTCCTGCCCGGTCGGCTTCAAGAACGCCACCGACGGCGGCATCAAAGTGGCCATCGACGCCATCAACTCGGCCAGACGTCCGCATCATTTCCTGTCGTTGACCAAGGCCGGCCATTCGGCCATTTTTTCGACCACCGGCAACGAGGACAGCCACATCATTCTCCGCGGCGGAAAGCAGCCGAACTACGATGCCGCGAGCGTGGAAGCCACGGCCCGGGCCCTGGAAAGCGCGGGACTGCCGCCCAATATCATGATCGATTTCAGCCACGCCAACTGCATGAAGAATTACCAGCGGCAGATGTCGGTGGGAATGGAGGTGGCGGAACAGATCGGAGCCGGCGATTACCGCATCTTCGGCGTGATGGTCGAAAGCCATCTAAAGGCCGGCAATCAGAAACTCGATCCGAACAAGCCGCTGGAATACGGCCTCAGCATTACGGATCCCTGCCTCGGATGGGAAGACAGCAAGTCTTTGCTCCGGAATTTGGCGGAAGGCGTGGCGCGGCGGCGCCGACATCGCCGCGGGAAAACAGCCGCAGACATTACCCCGTCGAGTACATAAATCATGCGTATTTTCGTCAATGGCGAACCGCGTGCCGTGGCCGAGGAATCGACGCTGGCCGATCTCATCGCCGAATTGAACCTGGCCGGCAAGCGCATCGCCGTGGAACTCAACCGTGAAATCGTGCCCCACGGGCACTATGAAGATCACCGACTCACTATGGACGATAAGATAGAAATCGTACATGCCATCGGCGGCGGACAAGCCGATCCGCTGGTCGTCGCCGGACGCACGTATCGTTCGAGGCTCCTGGTCGGAACCGGGAAATACAAGGATCTGGACGAAACCCGCCGTTGCGTGGAAGCGTCCGGGGCCGAGATCGTCACCATCGCCATCCGCCGCAGCAACATCGGCCAAGATCCCGGCCAGCCCAACCTGCTCGATGCGGTTCCGCCGGATCGCTATACCCTGCTGCCCAATACCGCCGGTTGTTATTCCGTGGAAGACGCGGTGCGCACCTGCCGGCTCGCCCGCGAACTCCTGGACGGCCACAACCTGGTCAAGCTGGAGGTGCTGGGCGATCCCAAGACGCTGTATCCGGATGTCGCCGGCACGTTGGCGGCGGCCGAAATTCTGGTCAAGGAGGGATTCGAGGTCATGGTTTACACCAGCGACGATCCGGTGGTCGCCAAGCGGCTGGAGGAACTCGGCTGCGTCGCCGTGATGCCGCTCGCCGCGCCGATCGGGTCCGGGCTCGGCATCCGCAATCCCTACAACATTCTGACCATTATCGAGAACGCCAAGGTCCCCATCCTGGTGGACGCCGGCGTCGGCACGGCGTCCGATGCCGCCGTCGCCATGGAACTCGGCTGCCACGGCGTGTTGATGAACACCGCCATCGCCGAAGCGAAAAACCCCGTGCTAATGGCCGAAGCCATGAAAAAAGCCGTGGAAGCGGGCCGCGAGGCGTTTCTCGCCGGCCGCATGCCGCGCCGCCGCTATGCCTCGGCGTCGTCGCCCGAATCGGGCCTGTTCTTTTGATTCGGCGGCGGCCGGAAGACCAACGGCGGGCTCGGCGGGCATCGCCGCTTCGCATGGATTGCGGGAAGAATTTCTGACTAATTTTGTGTAGAATCGATGGCTCTCGATTTCGATCTTTCGGCCGTCCATTCAAAGACGGCCGAAGTTATTGAAGCCACCGGACCGGTTTCCGGGGCTTACGGCCAATAAACTGACACACTAAAGGAGACGTTTGATGAGCGTATTAGTCGGTAAACCCGCCCCCGATTTTCAAGCGGCCGCTGTTTTGGGCGACGGCAAGATCGTCAACAACTACTGGTTCTCGAAGGAAACCAAGGGCAAATACGCCGCCATTGTTTTTTATCCGCTGGATTTCACTTTCGTCTGCCCGACCGAATTGATCGCCCTCGATCACCGCATCGACGAACTCAAGAAGCGCGGCGTCGAAGTCATCGCGGTTTCGGTCGATTCCCAGTTCACCCATAACGCCTGGCGCAACACGCCGGTAGAAAAGGGCGGCATCGGCCCGGTGAGATACACCATGGTGGCGGATGTCAGCCACGCCATCGCCAAGGCCTATGACGTGGAAGTGAAAGGCGCCTCCGTGGCCTACCGCGGCACCTTCCTGATCGACCGGAGCGGCGTCGTCCGTCACCAGGTCGTCAACGACTTGCCGCTGGGCCGCAACATGGACGAACTCATCCGCATGGTCGACGCGCTCCAATTCTTCGAAGAGCACGGCGAAGTTTGCCCGGCGGGCTGGAACAAGGGCAAAACCGGCATGAACGCCAATCCCGAAGGCGTGGCCGAATACCTGAGCAAGAACGCCGCCAATCTCTAAAATCCGGGTTCTTTCCCGATTCGACGCCCCGCGGGCTCATGCCGGCGGGGCGTTTTTGTTTCCGCACAACTACTGTGCACTGGCCGTCTTGAGCAGGACGAAACGCCGAACCAGCACGGCGCATACAAGACCGATGGCGACGGAGGAAAAGTTGATCAGGCCGGTCGAAACCGTAGGCTGCTGCACGTGGAGCGAAGCGATCCAAGGCTTCGAGACCAGCAGGCTCCAGGCGAAGTTGGGTACGTAGAAGGCCAAAAGGCCCGCGAAAGCCCACTGAAAAGTGGGAAGACCGCGATCTTCCGCGCTGCGGTAAAACCAGTACGCGATCGCTACTGCGACAATGCCGCCTATCATAATGCCTCTCCTCCGAGTGATATTGTTTTAGTGTGTATTCCGGCGTTGCGAAGCCGTTTTCTCCGCGTTCCGGGAGACGGTGCCGGCTCCGTAACGGCGTACGATACAAAAGATTCGGATTCCTTTCACCATCGAAGGCCGAACGGTTTCCTCTCCATCAGGTAGCAGAAGCAGTCCTGCCGGATAATGCGGCTGTCCAGGGTCAACATGGAGGGCATCACCGCCTTTTTCAGTACCAGCCGGTCTTCGCGAATCTCGAAATAGTCGGAGGCCATATCCTGCCCCGATTCGTCGCAGGCCATGAGCGGGAGGACGGACGAGCCGTTCTTGACGGTCCCCAAGGCCGTGCCGGCGCTCAGTTCCGTGAAATTAAGACGGTCCAGATCCTCGTTCAGCCGAAGGTCCGCGTCCCCGGACGAAAAGCCGAAGGACACATTCTCGCGCACGGTGACTTGCACGACGGTGTGATAGAAATCCAGATCCTGCGATGCAACCGGGTGATCCGGTAGGTCGGCGAGGTGCAGGCAGGCATCCAAGTATTCGAAGACATGTTCGCTTCCGTATTTTTGGCCGGGCTTGCCGCACTCCAGCGTGACCGCCGGGCATAGCCGGGCGAAAGCCGAGGTTTGAGTACCCCTGGGGTAGGTGAAATAAATCACCATCCGGCCGAACATGGAAGCCAGCCGGAAAAACCGGTGGTCCAGCCGGTTGACGCAGGCGTAATGGGGGTTTACCCCGGTGTTATTGTGCACGTCGATGCTGGCGAAAACGCGGCGGCCGGCCATTTCCTCCACCACGGCCTGCATCATGACCGTCTCCCGGCACGAGGGATGAGCGGTTCCGGGCCAGACGCGATTGTAATCCACCTGCCCGTCCAGCCTCCGCACGCCTTCCCGCGCCGCGCTGACATTGCCGATGAAAACCGACAGCGCGCGCGGCAAAATCTGCTCCGAATATTTTCGGAGCAGGGCTTGCACGGCGTGCAGGCCGGTAGGCTCGTTGCCGTGAAGCAGCACGGATACAAACAGGGGTCTTTGGTGACGCCCTGAAAGATGGATGAGCGTAGGCCCCGGCAATATCGTATGGAGGCGTTCCGCATCGGTCTCGATCAACCCTTGCGGGACATGGTCCAGTTGAGTCAAAGATGGAGCGTGCATCAGAGCGGCCATCGATGAACCGGCTCCCCGCTCTTCTGACGATTCAGATACTCGCGGGTCATGGTTGAAAATTCTCCGGGATATTTCGCCATGAAGCGGCGCTGCCATTCGCTGCCGGTCTGGCCGGATAAGGTCCGCTGCTCGATGACGCCCAGGAAATAAGCGATGTCCGCTTCCGCCAGGCCTAACCGGTTCAGGCCGAATTCCGCTTTCCGAAGCAGTTCGTGCAGCAGCCACGGCTTGAGGGGAAGCTTCGCGCCGTCCTGCCAGACCACGTGCGCATCCAGCCCGTACCGGGCCGCCTGGTAAAAATTGTCCTTGGCCTGGGCGAACGGAATCGGCGGCTCGCCGTATTCGTTTGCAAGCGTTTCCACCAGACCGTAAAAGAACGCGGCATTGGCAATCATGTCCACGATGCTCGGCCCTGCCGGAATCACGCGATGCTCGATGCGAATGTGGGGACGACCGTCGGGGTCGAAACCGACCAAGGGGCGGTTCCAGCGCCAGATGGTGCCGTTGTGCAATCGCAAATGGGCGAACTGCTCGGTCGGCGTCTCCGACACGATCGGCAGCAAGACCGGATAATGCCGGCAATTCTCCTCGAAGACCTCGGTAATGGCGTGCCGGGCATAACCGCTGCCGAATCCGACCCGATGCAAAGGACCGTGGCTGGCCTCGCGGTAGCCGCCGGTATCGACGGCCTGCTCGAACAACGGAATCCGCGTTTCCGCCCACAGATCCTTTCCGAACAAAAACGGCGAATTGGCCGAAACGGCCACCAGCGGCGCGGAGATCAGAATGGCGGTATTGAAATAAGCCCGAACCCTCTCCAGCGGAACCTGGAGATGGATCTGAAACGATGTCGCCGCCGATTCCAGCATCACATCCTGATGTTCCACCGCGAGATGCTGATGGCCGGAAATGTCGAGTTTCAAGGGTTGCTGGCGGCGTGCCGACAGAATCTGCTCGTTCAGCGCCCGAAACCGGTTCATCGCCGAAATATTGCTCAAATTGAGCGCCGTCGCGGGCACCGTGGGCAGTATTCCGATCGCCACGAGATCGACGCCCACCGATTCCGCCACCGTACGAGCCTTTCGCCATAGTTCGCCCAAATCCAGGTGCAGCCGCGAAAGCACCTCTCCTTTCAGGAATTGCGGCACGCTATTGAACTCCACGTTGAATTTGGCGAGTTCCGGGCAGGCGAGCGGGCCGTCGAAGGCCTCCAGGAACGCCGCATTGAGCGGCGCGGGATTCATCTCCGAATCCACCAGCCACGCTTCCAGCTCGAACCCGGTGATCGGCCCCCGCGACGAACACACGCCCTTGCGAACGTAGCGGCCGAGCAAATCCGTTTCTTCCCGGAGGCGCCGGCGAAAATGATCGAAGTCGGTATCGGAGAACCGGGCCGTTGCGATTTCCTGCCCCATTTTTCCATCCAAAACTCATGCCCGGACCCGAGTCCGGTTAAAGACGCACGTTGTCTTATGCAACCTATAGACCGTCGAAGGGCTCGAAAAGATTGATCCCGACCGGCGAAAGCGCTTAAAATCAACGTTACAAGCGGGTGTAGTTCAATGGTAGAACCTCAGCTTCCCAAGCTGATGACGTGGGTTCGATTCCCATCACCCGCTCCAACTCTCCCGCCTTTTTCACTTCCGCACGTTAAGATCGCTTCGCCTCGGGTCGGATGGCCTAAGCCGGCATGCCAGGACTACTCCTCTCGGATTGCCATAACGAAAGGCCGACATAAGACACAATTCCCATATTGACGGCGAAAGTCAGAACCTTGATCCACGAAACGCCGGCCAGCAGCTCGAAAAGCTCGATGGGAATGTAGATGGCGCCGCTCGCGACGGCGAACCACTCGGCCCAGCGCCGTCCTCGCCACAATCCGTATGCCTCGACGAACCGCAAGCCGGCGTAGAAAAAAGCGAAAGCGGCCAGCCGCCAAAGGCTCGTATCCGAAAGCCGTCCCGCCAAATCGATGAAGATTCGCGGATACCGGCTCGCCGGATTCAGGTGAAAATGACGGACGATTTCCTCGGCGATCTGCTGCACATCGTGATGGACAAGAGAGAAAAGCCCGAATCCCGCCAGCAAGATCAGCGCGCCCTTGCTTAACTCGACCATCGCGATGACGCGCAGACCGCCCGGCGAGCGCGAAGAGACGGTTCCGCTAGCTTGCATGGCGGATCGTCCTGGAAACGGCCATTGTCCGTGCGGCGGCATCGGCGGAAGGCAGAATGGGCTTCATGGAGCTTTCCTATCCTTGCCGGCGATCGATGGCCGATTCCAGGATAATAGTTGTCCCATGGCCTTGACCCTCCTAAAATCCTTGGCCGCTAACTTCCCACGCAAACGGCCCGCGTCCGAACGGTTGCATCGTAAATTCCATCGGCGCCGTTAAGTCCTCGATTGCCGTACCGGGTCGTTGGCAATACCCTTTTGAGTGGATCCATTGTGTTTCTTATCCTTTTTGCCTTATGAAAGACCCGATCAATAACAATCAAGTCAGCATGAATGCCCTTAAGCGCCTGCTATTCATGGCGCTGTTTTTCGCGCTCTTCGGCCTCGTGCGTTTTGTACTGTGGGCCGTCGTGCTATTCCAGTTCTTTGCCCATCTCCTTACCGGCCGGGCCACCCGCCGTGGCGTGAAGTGGGGCGAAGCCCTGTCGGCGTGGATCTATAACATGATGCTCTTCATGTCCTACAGCACGGACCGCATGCCTTTTCCGTTCGCCGCTTTCGGCGCGCAAGAAGATTGACGGCTGGGGAATCCTTGCCCGGCCCCGTTACGCCAACCGATCTCCAAAGGCAAAAAAAACCCACCCTTAGGGTGGGTCAAGAGGAGGAAGAACACATACGTATTGACACCCTGGCGATCCGTTAGTTCATCGGAGCACGAAAGTTTGTTGCCCGTTGTCTACAAATTGTTGCAGGTACTGCGGCGAGAAGCGCATGGCAGGCTGCCGCCACGGCGCAGTTCTCCGCCCCTGCACGCGAAATGAAAAACGATCTAGGGCGCCGCCTTCCGATTCAGCAGGTAATAGACCACCGGCACCACGAACAGGGAGAAGGCGGTCGAAGCGAAGATGCCGAAGATGAAACTCCAGGCGAGACCGGAGAAGATGGGGTCCAGGGTAATGACGAAAGAGCCGAACAGCGCGGCGGCGGCGGTGAGAAAGATAGGGCGGAGCCGGGTGGCGCCGGCTTCGACGAGAGCATCGGCGAGGGTCTCGCCCTGGGCTCGCAGCCGCTCGATGAAGTCGATGAGAATGATGGAATTGCGCACCACGATGCCGGCCAGGGCAATCATGCCGATCATGGCGGTGGCGGTGAACAGGATGGGGTTGCCGAAACCGGCCACGGGCTCGGTGAACAGCAGGTTGAGCAGCGCGAAGCCGGGCATGATGCCGATCACGGTCAGGGGAATCGCCACCATGATGATGAGCGGCATCCCCAGGGAGCCCGTCTGCGCCACCAGCAGCACGTAAATCATGAGCAGGGCCGCGCCGAACGCGAGCCCGAGATCCCGGAACACGTCCACCGTGATCTTCCACTCCCCTTCCCCGGCCAGATCGACCGCATAGCCTTCGGGCAGCGGCTTTTCCGCCTCGATGTCCCACCAGTCGAACACGGCCTCCACGGGGCTCCGCCCCGCCATTTCCGCGGTCACGTAACTCAGGCGCCTGAGGTCTTTATGGTAGATCGTGAGATCCGCCGGCTCTTCGATCGCATGGCCAATCTCGCCCAGCGGCACCAGCGAGCCGTCCACGCCTTTCACCCGAAGCGTATTCAGATCGACCATGGAAGAACGCTCCGCGCGGTGCAGCCGCATGACGATTTCCAAGGGCTCGCGCTCGGACGAAACGTGCACCACGCCAGCGGAAACCCCGTTCAGCGCCGCGCGAAGGGTTTCCGCCACCTGCGCCGCGGTCACGCCGTGCAGCGCGGCCTGCTGCCGGTCGAGCCGGTAGCGGATCATGGCCTGAGGCTCGTCGATGGTGTCGTCCACGTCCACGACGCCCTCGATCCCGCCGATATCCTGCTTCACCCGCTCCGCGACCCGCGCCAGATCGGCATAATCCGCGTCCAAAGGCCCGTACACCTCGGCCACGAAGGTGGACAGCACCGGCGGACCGGGCGGGGTTTCGACGATCTTGGCGTTGGCACCATGAGCCTTGGCGATCCGTTCGATATCCGGACGGATGCGCAGGGCGATCTCGTGGGACTGCTGCTCGCGCCGCTCCTTGGGCAATAGATTGATGCGAATCTCGGCCTGATGAGGCTCCCGCCGCAAATAGTAATGCCGCACCAGGCCGTTGAAATCCATGGGCGATGCCAGCCCCACGTAAGTCTCGAAATCGGTCGCTTCGTTGACGGTGGCGAGATAATCGCCCAACGTCCGCGCCGCCGCATCGGTTTGTTCCAGGGTAGTGCCGCGCGGCATGTCGACGACGATTTGCAGTTCGTTCTTGTTGTCGAAGGGCAGGAGCTTCAGCGGCACGATTCGGAACACCGCCAGCAGGGCCGAGGCCACGAAGGCCGCCAGCACCAGCCATAGAAAAATTTTCGCCCGGCCGGCGGTCGCCAATAGCCCGCCCAAGGTACGGCGGTAAAACCGGTATACCGCGCTCTGCTTGAGATCGAACGCCTCTTCGCCCTTGCCGTATTCGCTCTTGAGAAGGTAATAGCTCGCCCACGGCGTCACGGTGAACGCCACCAGGAGCGACACCAGCATCGCGATCGGCACGTTAAAGGCCATCGGCGCCATGTACGGCCCCATCATGCCGGTGATGAAAAACATCGGCAAAAAGGAAACGATGACGGTAAAGGTCGCGAAGATGGTGGGGGGACGAACCTCGTCCACGGCGGTGAGGGTGGCCTCCAGGGGGGGCTCACGGCGCAGCTTGAAATGGCGGAAGATGTTTTCCACGTCGACGATGGGATCGTCGACCAAGAGCCCCAGCGACAGAATCAGCGCGAACAGGGTCACCCGGTTGATCGTATAACCGAAGATGAGATCGCAGAGCAGCGTCACGCCCAGAGTCATCGGCACCGCCAGGGCGACGATGAAGGATTCCTTCGGCCCGAGCGCGAAGGCCAGAAGGACAATGATCGTGGCGATGGCGATGAACAAATGCCTGACCAGCTCGTTCACCTTGTGATTGGCGGTCTCGCCGTAATTGCGGGTGATGTTGACGGTGACGTCTTCCGGAATGACGGCGCCGTACAGCCCCTTGGCCGCCCCGATGACTGCCTCGGCCACCGCCACGGCATTGGCGCCTTTCCGCTTGGCGACGGCCAGAGTGACCGATTGACGTTCCTCGCCGGGCTTGGCGGCGGCCGTTTCGCCCAGCCGGGGACTTTCCGCGGCGGCCGGCCCGTAGCCGATCCGCGTATAGCTCTCCGGCTCCTCCGGCCCGTCGATGACTGCCGCCACGTCGCGGAGATACACCAGTTTGCCGCCTTGCCCCGCCACCGGCGTGCCGGCGACCTCTTCCGCGCTCGTGAAGAACGGGCCGGCCTCCAGACGGACGGCGCGGTTGGCCTGTTCGAAGGTCCCGGCCTGCACGTTGATGTTGGCGGCCCGCAAGGCGCGCATCACGTCCAGAACGGTCGTGCCGTGCGCCGCGAGCCGCGCGGGGTCCGGATAAACCGAAACCCGCCGGCGCTCTCCGCCGACCACGGTAATCTTGCCGGCATCCGCCACCACCGCCAGCTTGTCCTTCATCTCGTCGGCCAACCGGCGTAGCGCCGCCGCATCGTAAACCGGGTCGCTAGAAGACAAAGCCAAGGTGACAATGGGAACGTCGTCGATTTCCACCGGCTTCACGGTCCAGGAACTCACCAAGGGCGGTATCCGGTCCTGGTTGGACATCAGCTTGTTCCAAACCTTGACCAGGCTGTCCTCGCGGTCTTCGCCGACGTAGAAGCGCACCGTCACCAGGGCTTCGCCTTCCCGCGAGGCCGAATAGACGTATTCCACGCCGTCCACTTCCCTAAGCAGGGTCTCCAAAGGCGTCGAAACCAGCTTTTCGACTTCTTCGGCATCGGCGCCCGGCGTCTCGATCAGGACATCCGCCACCGGCACTACGATCTGCGGTTCCTCTTCGCGCGGCGTCAGCACCAGCGCGGCGAATCCGGCCAGAAAGGATGCGATCAGCAACAGCAGCGACAGCTTGGAGGTGATGAACAGCTCGACGATGCGGGCGGTCAGGCCGCGCTCGACCGGTTTTTCCACGCTCATCGGCCGCTCTCCGGAAGCAGCACGGTGTCGCCTTCCTTGAGCCCCGAGAGGATTTCGATCTGCCCGTCGTAGCGCTTGCCGGTTCGGACATGGCGCAGCCGGACCTTGTCGTCCACCACCAGCCGCACGCTTTCGAGCTGGCCGACGCGGCCGACGACGGAGGCCGGCACCAGCAGCACGTCGTCTCGACCGCAGGCTTGATGAAGCCAGCCGAAAACGCCGGGCTGCACGCCCGCATCCTCCGGCAAGCGGGCTTTCACCAGCACGGTCCGGGTCTTGGGATCGGCGGCGGGCTGGATTTCGTCCACCACGGCCTTGAATTCCTTTTCCGGATTGGCGATGCGGACCTTGAGTTCGTCGCCGATTTCGACCTCCCCGGCGCAGTGGGCCGGAACGGGGCTCTCGATCCGAAGCCGCTGCGATTCCTGAACAACCAGTATCGGCGCTCCGGGCAGCGCCATGTCGCCGGGCTCCAGGCGGCGCTCGACGACGACGCCGCCGAAGGGTGCGCGCAGCAAGGTTTCCGCCTGCGACGACTCCGCCTCGCGAATCGCGTCCCGAGCCTCCCGGACGCGCGCCTCGGCGGTGCGGGCGGCGGCCACGGCGGCATCCAGATCCTGCCGGGTCGCCGCTTCCTTATCGTAGAGGTTTTGCAGCCGGCGGGCATCGGCACGGGCTTGGGCGGCCTGAGCCTCGGCGGCGGCGAGGGCGGCGCGCGCCTGGCCTAGACGGGATCGGGTTTCCCGTTCGTCGAGCCGCGCCAGCACTTGGTCCTGCTTGACGCGGTCGCCCGCGCGAACCGTAATCTCCAGAATCCGGCCGGGAATCTTGGGAGCGATCTGCGCGACTGTTCGCGCCGTAACGGTGCCGGGCCAGGCAAAGACTTTTTCGACCTCCTTTCGAATCGCCCGGGCGGTGGGCGCACGCTTATCGATACCCTCATCCTCCGCGGACGCGCTCACCCCCGGCTCCACCTTGTCCTCGAAGCCTCCCTGCATCCACACGAGAAGCACGATTAAAGCCGCCACGGCGGCCAGGGCGTAGATAAGCTTGGTCCGGGAATGCTTGGAATGAGTCATGAATAGGCCTTGTCTTGCGAAAATGTCCGGCTCCGGTATGCGATCCGGCCCGAGCGACGATCGAGGATGGGCCGCCCGGATGCCTTACCGCCAGTGTCCCACCGCCTTCTGCAACCGGGCTTCCGCCACCTCCGCTTCGTAACGGGCGACGATGGCGCGCAGGGCGGCATCGGCACGGTCGGTTTCGGCTTCCAGGTATCGCGTCACGGTAGCCGTGCCGCCCCGATACTGTTCGTCGACCAGGCGCAGCGCCTCGTCAGCGGCGGCAGCTCCGGCTTCGGCCACCTTCAGGCGTTGCAGCGCTTCTTCCAGGGTCGTATAGGCGCGCCGGACTTCGTCCTCGATCTCCAGCCTGGTGCGCTGCTCCAGCGCCTGAGCTTCGGACAGCCGGCGTTCCGCTTGGGCGATGCGGGCGGTGACCGCGCCGCCGGAAAACAAATCCACTTCGGCATTGACGCCCAGGGTGACATTGTCGCGGCTGAATGCGAAATCCGGCGAGCGGCTGTTCTGGCCGTAGGCGGCGTAGGCGTTCACCCGCGGCCAGCGAGCGCCCCGCTCGGCCTGGAGTTCTTCGCGCCGGATCTGTGATTGATGGATCGCGGCCTGCATCTCGGGACGCTGGCTCAAGGCTCGGTCGAGCAGCCGGGCATAATCTCGATCCGGCGGGGCGGCAAGCCCATCCGCCGCTTCGCGGAGTTCGACGGTTTCGTTCGCGGTAATGCCGAGCAGCGTCTTGAGCGCCGAACGGGCCAACTCGATGGCGTTTTGCGCCCGCAATTCGGCCTCGCGGGCTTCCGCCGCACGGACTTCCAGCGATAGAACGTCCGCCTTGAGCGCCATGCCTTCCGCCACCCGGTGCCTGGTATGCTCCAGTTCGCGCTCGACGGCCGCGATCGAATGGCGCGCCACGTCCACTTGCCTGGGCGCGGACAGCAGCGCGTAATAGGCCGCCGTCACCGCCGCCGCCAGGTGGTTGCGGACCGCCGAACGCTCCAGTTCGGCCGCTTCGACGCCCAATTCGGCGGCTTTCTTCCGGTAAGCGTCCTGACCGCCCCGGTACAACGACCAGGTGCCGACGATTTCCGGGCGGAAGTTTTCCACCCAGCCGGGATGATTGATGTCCTGGCCGAAGGTGAAGCGGCGCTGGGCGACGATGTAGGAAAAGGCCTGGGACGGATCGTCGGAGTAGGCGTAACCGACCCGCGCCGTAAGCCTGGGATAAAAATTGGCGGCGGCTTCGGCGACCTTGGCCTCGGCTTCGCCGATCCGGGCCGTTGCCGCGATCAGATCGGGGTTTTGCTCGAACGCGAGATCGATCGCTTCCTCCAGCTTGAGCGGGTGTCGAACGCTTGTATCCGCACGTGCGCCGGCGGCAGCCCCGATCCCGATCACGGTCAGGCAGAGCGTCGCACCGGCGGCCAAAAGTCTCGACTGGGAACGCTTTAGAGTCATATCCTGTCTTTGCTCCTTATCCTCTTGCGCCTCGATGACGGACAAATCCCGGATTAAATATAAGCATCCTCTAATATTTAATCAAGCCCGGATTTTTCTCGAAAGGATTGCGCCCCTTCGGGATGTTCGATAGCTTTTAACCACCGGCGCACAGTCTCCCTAGAACGAATGGAGAAGCGGCCGCCCCGCGAACCGAATTTACAACACGCACCACAGGAAGGCATCTCGATGTCCCAGGAAAGAGGCTTCGTTCCCCTCAACATCGCCATATTGACGGTATCCGACACGCGGACGGAAGACACCGACGTTTCCGGGAAAACCTTGGTCGATCGGCTGAGCGCCGCGGGCCACCGATCGGCGGACAAGCGCATCGTGCCCGACGACATCTACCGGATACGCGCCGTGGTGTCGGAGTGGATCGCTTCCGAGGCGATTCAGGTCGTCATCACGACCGGCGGCACCGGCGTTACCGGGCGGGACGGCACGCCGGAAGCGGTTTCGGTGCTGTTCGACAAGACCCTGGAAGGGTTCGGCGAGGTCTTTCGAGCCATTTCCTACCAGGAGATCAAAACCTCAACCATTCAATCCCGCGCCGTTGCCGGGGTGGCCAACGGTACCTATATCTTTTGCCTGCCCGGCTCTTCGGGCGCGTGCCGGACCGCCTGGGACCAGATCATCCGCGATCAGCTCGATTACCGGACCCGTCCGTGCAATCTGGTGGAATTGATGCCCCGGCTACTGGAGAAATGAGCCGAATCCGAGGCACTCGTCCCAAAATGTAACCGTCTCGAACCCGGAGCCTCCCTATGATCCAGCTTACGCTTGCCGCCTCGTTTTTCGTCGGCATTCATTTCCTGATCGCCGGCACGCGGTGGCGGGACCGGCTCGTCGGGAAATACGGCGAGCGCGTCTACCGCATCGGTTTTTCCGTCCTTTCGCTGCTGGGCCTGTTCTGGCTGATTTACGCCTATCGCCACGCGCCGTACATCGAAACGTGGGGACAGCTCGCCTGGTTCAAGCCCGTGGCGGCGCTTTTGATGCTGATCGCTTTCATCCTGGCCGTCGCCGGCGTAACGACACCCAATCCGACGGCAGTCAGCGGCGAATCCTTACTATCCGAGGAAGAGCCGGCACGAGGCATTCTGCGCATCACCCGACATCCCTTTCTTTGGGGCGTCGGCCTATGGGCCGCGGCGCACCTGATCGCCAACGGCGACGCCGCGGCCCTGGTACTGTTCGGTTCTCTGCTGCTGCTCACGACGGCCGGGACGCGCTCGATAGACGCCAAACGGCAGCGGCACTTCGGGGAACGCTGGGCAAAATTCGCCGCCGTCACCTCGAATATCCCTTTCAATGCCATCCGTGAGGGACGCAATCGGCTCAAACTGGGAGAACTCGGCGGGTGGCGCATCGCACTGGCCTTGGCGCTGTATCTCGGCGTACTGCACTTTCACCGCCAACTGTTCGGCGTTTCGCCGCTCTTCTAAGGCTGTCGTTTGCGATTTCGGGATCGTGCCCCTGAAATGCGGGTCGAAACTTGAGATTCAAGGAGTCACGGCAATGAACGACGAAACATTCAACATGGACGTCCGCAAATTCCTGAAAAAAGTCGGCGTCACTTCGCAACGGGAAATCGAGCTGGCCGTGCACGACGCGCTGCAAGCCGGCAAGCTGGCCGGAAACGAGAAGTTCGCCGTGAAGATGACGCTGGAAGTGCCGGCCCTGAACATCCATCACGTCATGAACGGCGAGATCGCGCTGGAGTAGTTCCTTCGGCGGCAGGCTCAGCCGCCGGTAGCGTTCATATGGCGGAAGATGACGGGCTGGGCCTTGATATCGAAATAATGACGTTCGGGCTTGATTGCCATCGAGCCGGCGATCGCGTGTTTCAGCCTGTCCATGTCGCCCGGGCTGGCTCTCAGGACCCGTTTGAGGTCTATCGAATGTTCGTTGCCCAAACAGAGCAGCAGCCGGCCTTCCGCCGTCACTCGCACGCGGTTGCAGGTTCCGCAGAAGTTGTGGCTGTGCGGGGAGATGAATCCCACCCGGGTGCTGGCGCCGGATACCCGGTAATAACGGGAAGGTCCGCCGGTGGTTTCCGGCGTGGGCAGCAGGGTAAAGCGTCGGTCCAGATCGCGCTTGATCTCGTCGCTGGAATAGTATTCCTCGGCACGGTCGTGCCCGTCGACCGTACCCAGCGGCATTTCTTCTATGAAGCTGATGTCGATGTTTTTGGCGATGGCGTAGGCAACCAGGTCGCTCGCCTCGTCGTGATTGCGATTCTTGAGCACCACGGCATTGATCTTGAGCCGTTCGAACCCCGCATCCAGCGCCGCATCGATGCCGCGGAGCACCTGATTCAGATCGCCCACCCGCGTCATCCTCCGAAACCGGTCGGCATCCAGCGAATCGAGACTGACGTTGATGCGCTTGATGCCGGCGGACTTCAGCAGCGATGCGGTCTTTTCCAGTTGCGAACCGTTGGTCGTCAAGACCAGTTCTCTCAGGCCCCGCAGCTTGCCGATTTCTTGCAGCAGATCGACCGCACCCTTCCGCACCAGAGGCTCGCCGCCCGTGATCCGGATCTTTTCGACGCCGAGTTCCACAAACGCCGACGCGACCGCCAGGATTTCTTCGAGGGTCAAAATCTGCGCGCGCGGCAAGAACACCATCTCCTCGCTCATGCAATAAACACAGCGAAAATCGCAACGGTCGGTGATGGAGATGCGCACGTAATCGATGCGCCGCCCGAAGCGGTCGATTAATTGCGCCGGTAAAGCCGTCATAGAAGGATCGTTCTAGTCGGGTGAGCTCGGATGCTTCGGTAATTTTCCCATGAACCCGGAGCCATAGCCAAGCAAAACGCTCAGGATTTAGGCTGTTCTCTATGGTCCAAAAGCCGACCGTCAGGAAACCGTCAATGCCTTTCGGGCATCCGTCGCCCAGCGGATCGATTCCACGTAAGCACGGGCAGGAAGACCCGGCTCGAACCGGAAACCCTGAAGTTCGCGGGGTTCGGCATGTTCGAACGCGATGACCGCGCGGAGCACCTCCCCGATCGGGCCGCTCCCCTGAAGCAGCGCCTCATTGATGCTATCGTCGAGATTCAGATGTCGCAGAACGTCCTCCATGGAAACGTCCATGACGGCGTCCAGCAAGGAAAATAAGCCGGCTATGTAATACAGTTCGGTATTGGGCCGTTCCAATCGCTCGGCCAACAGTTCGCACGTTCGCGCCCTGATCATGGCCGTTGTCAGCAGCTCGCGCGGACGGTAATCGACGGAATTGACCAGAATCACGGACGCCCAATTCTTGATCCGCTGCACGCCGAAGAAAATCACGGCGCGGCGGATCGAATCGATTTTTTTCGTCACGCCGAAAAACGCGGAATTGATCAGGCGGAGCAGCTTGTAACTCAAGGTCATGTCGCGCGTGATGATGGCCTCGGCCTCGGCGATGTCGACCTTGGGGTTTTGAAGCCGCGCCACCAGTTCGAGTACGGCCAGGCGATTTCCGGGTATCTCGCAGCTGTGCAAATGCCGGGGCCGTTCGAAGAACATCCCTTCGTAATAATCGAACCCCAGCTTGCTGAACCGGTCGTATTCGTCTGGCGTTTCCACGTCCCGCACCAGAAGATGCAGATTTTGATCGTGATGCGCCACCCAGTTCGTCCTGAACCCGTTCAATTTTTGGGCATCCACGGAGCAGATCGATACGAAGTCGGCCTCGCGCCGGAGTTCCACCAAATCGCAGGGCGGATTGTGAAGCGCGATGGTGAAACCCTCGTCAGCCAGCCGGGATGCGGTTTCTTCCGCGGCGATATCGTTCAAAACGTCTCCCGGCACCGCCAGAACCACTTGGGATTTCGGCCAGGCCAACGCTTCGCATACGGCCAGGGAACCCGACGGCATGCGGATCATCGCCCGGTTGTCGCCGACCAGATCTCTCAAATCCAGTTCTTGGCTGGCCTGCCGCACTGCCTTGATCCACTGCTCCTCATCGTCTTTGGCGCCTAAACTCAGAGCCTCGCTGCTGCAGAAGTTAAGCTCGTAACCGTACACATCGAGAGTGTGCGTGTAGATGGGCACACGACCGACCAATCCGCCGAACATCGTTATTCCCCCGCCGTCTGTCGTCCGAAGAATGAAACCAGGCAAGAGGCTAACACAAGAGCCTTTCGAGCGCTCGACATATTGCCGTGCGGCCCGTCGTTCCGCTAGCTTCGGGACAAGGCGGACTCGAACCTTAGGAGGCCGGTGGACGCAAGCAACGGCCCCAAAGCGGCCCGGCCGGCGCCACGCCGGTTCGACAGGCTTGCCCGCGGCAATTTTCCGGGCTTTATCGCAGATAAAACTCGGCTCAAAATTGTCTTTTACTATAAACGTCCCACAGCCAGCTCCAAAGGACTGAACATTGCTCGGCGGCCACAAACCTTTTATCTAAACTTCAAAGAACGGGACGGATATCCGAGACAATCTAAATGAATAAGCTCTTACAACTCTTTAAAGAAGCATCGGCTTTTAGCGAAGACAACGTCGCCTTTCTGGAAGATCTCTACGAGAAATTCCTGCGGAATCCCGAGTCTGTCGATGAAAGCTGGCGGGAGAAATTCCGGTCGATCCAGCACGAATTGACGCAAGAGGAACCCCAAGCCGCGAGAGAGCGCCGCGTCGACAGAGCGCCAATCCGGGAACTCGAAGCGCAAGACATTTTGCGCAAGCAATCCGCCGTCGACCGGCTGATTTATCAGTACCGCACCCGCGGCCATCAAGCCGCCGACAACAACCCGTTGAAACTTTCTCCCCCAGGGGATCTTAGGGACCTGAACCCGGCCTATTACGAGCTGGGCGAGGACGACTTGAGCCATCCGTTCCATATCGACATTCTGCGGAGTACGGAACGGCTGCCTTTACGCGAGATCCTTTCGATGCTGCGGCAAACGTACTGCGGCCACGTCGGCGCCGAATACATGCACATCGTCGACAGCGACATCAAGCAATGGATTCAGAAGCGGCTGGAAAGCACGCGCGCGCAGGGCGCTTTCAGCGCCGAGGAAAAGCGCTGGACGCTGAAGCTCCTCACCGCCGCCGAGGGCATCGAAAAATACCTGCACCGGAAATACGTCGGGCAGAAGCGATTTTCGCTCGAAGGCGCGGAAAGCCTGATCCCGCTGCTGGACGATCTGATCCAGCGGGCCGGCGAAAAGGGGACCAAGGAAATCGTGATGGGCATGGCTCACCGCGGGCGGCTGAACGTGCTGATCAATATCCTCGGCAAGAAGCCCAGCTCATTGTTCCAGGAATTCGAGGGCACCTCCTCCAACGCGCCGCCCTACGCCGGCGCAGGCGATGTCAAATACCACATGGGCTTCTCGTCGGATATCGAAACCGGAGCCGGCACGGTGCATCTTGCCCTGGCCTTCAATCCTTCGCATCTCGAAATCATCGATCCGGTCGTGGAAGGCTCGGTGCGTGCGCGCCAGGATCGACGCGAGAACGAGGACGGCGAGACGGCCGTGCTCCCGGTTCTGATCCACGGCGACGCCGCTTTCGCGGGGCAAGGCGTCGTCATGGAGACGCTCAACATGGCCGAAACCCGCGCTTACACGACGGGCGGCACCCTGCATATCGTCATCAACAACCAGATCGGCTTCACCACCAGCAACCCGTTCGATGCCCGATCCACGCTGTATTGCACCGATGTCGCGAACATGATTCAGGCGCCGGTGTTTCACGTGAACGGCGACGATCCCGAAGCGGTGCTCTACGTTACCCGGCTCGCTCTCGACTATCGGATGAAATTCAAGCGGGACGTGGTGATCGATCTCATCTGCTACCGGCGCCATGGCCACAACGAGGCGGACGAACCGGCGGTGACCCAGCCGTTAATGTATCGTTTCATCCGCAACCATCCGCCGGTACGGAAGCTGTACGCCGACCGGTTGATCGCCGAGGGAGCGATAACCGCGGATACCATCCAGCGCATGGAAGAGGATTACCTGAATGGCCTGAAACGGGACGAAATATTCCTTCGGCCGATCGTTCACGACGCCATGAGCTACGCCAAAACCCGGTGGGACCGCTACCTGGGCACGGAATGGACGCTGCCTTGCGATACCGGTTTGCCTGGGAAAACGATTCACGATCTGTCCGAACGGCTGACCGGCATTCCGTCGGGATTCTCGCTCCATCCGCGTGCGGCGGCGATCATGGACAGCCGGCGCAAAATGGCCTCCGGAGAAATCCCTCTCGATTGGGGATATGCCGAAACCCTGGCCTATGCCTCGCTGCTGACCGAAGGTTACAGCGTCCGCTTGACCGGCCAAGACGTGGGACGAGGGACTTTCTTCCATCGCCACGCGATTCTGTACGACCAGGATTCCGGCGATACCTATATCCCGCTTCAGAACCTCGGCGACAAACAGGCGCGCTTTCACATTTACGACTCGCTCCTGTCCGAGGAAGGCGTGCTCGGATTCGAATACGGCTACAGCAGCTCCGAACCCGACACCCTGGTGATTTGGGAAGCCCAATTCGGCGACTTCGCCAATAACGCCCAGGTCGTGATCGATCAATTCATTTCCTCGGGCGAAACCAAATGGGGACGGCTGAGCGGTTTGACCATGCTTCTGCCCCATGGCTACGAGGGCCAGGGCCCCGAGCATTCGTCGGCCCGCGTCGAGCGCTATCTGCAACTGTGCGCCGAGCAGAACATGCAGGTCTGCGTACCGACGACGCCGGCCCAGATTTTTCACCTGTTGCGCCGGCAGATGCTGCGGCCCTACCGGAAGCCGCTGATCATCATGACGCCCAAGAGCCTGCTGCGGCACAAGCTGGCCACCTCCCGTCCGGACGATCTGTCGGGCGGACACTTCCGCAACATCATCGGCGAAACCGACGCCCACGATCCGGCCAAGATCACCCGCGTTGTCCTGTGCACCGGCAAGGTGTTCTACGATCTACTGGAGACCCGGCGCAAGGAAAACCTGCAACACGTCGCCATCATCCGCATAGAACAGCTTTATCCCTTCCCCTACGAGGACTTCATGCAGGAGCTGGCGGCTTATCCCCAGATAAAAGAATTGATCTGGTGCCAGGAAGAACCGGAAAACCAAGGGGCATGGCACCAAATCAAGCACCGCTTCCTGAGCCTGCTGGAAAAGGACATCACCCTCAGCTATGCTGGACGCCCGATGTCGGCCGCGCCCGCCGTGGGTCAATTCCACCGGCATTTGGAGCAGCAGAAGAAAGTCGTCGAAGATGCATTGTTTGGAACCGTGCCCCGTCAAGAGTCATTAGGAATCGTTCATGCGCATCGAAGTCACCGTGCCTAATCTGCCCGAATCCGTCACCGACGCGACCTTGCTCGACTGGCACAAACAGCCGGGCGATCCGGTAGAGAAGAGCGAGACGCTGGTCGACTTGGAGACGGACAAGGTGATTCTCGAGGTGCCCGTGCCGGATAACGGCGTGTTGCAGGAAATCCGCCATGCCAAGGGCGATGTGGTCGGAAGCGGCGAGCTTCTCGCGGTGATCGAAACGGAGGCGCGGCCCGCCGTCGCGGAACCCGCAACGCCTTCGGAAATTCCGGCAAAGCCCGAACCCGCGGCCGTAGCCGAGGCGGCACGGAGGCCGGCGACGTTCGCCCAGCCCATGGGACCTTCGGTGCGCCGGCTGGTCATGGAGCACGGCCTGGACCCTTCTCGGATAAAGGGCACCGGGCGCGAAGGCCGCCTGACCAAGCAGGACGTCCTGGATTATCTGGAATCCCGGAAAAGCAAAACCGTCGAGGAGATCGCTCCTCCGCGGATGCCGGAACCGGCGCCGAAAGAGCTGCCCGGAGCCAAGGCCGCCGAGGGCCGGGCCGAACGCCGCGTGCCCATGACCCGGCTTCGTGCGCGCATCGCCGAACGCATGATCGAAGCGCAGCATACGACGGCCACACTGACCACCTTCAACGAAGTCAATCTGCAGAACATCTTCGACTTGCGGAATCAGTACCGCACGCGCTTCGAGCAGGAGTACAAGATCAAGCTGGGCTTCATGTCCTTCTTCGTCAAGGCGACGGTGGAAGCCCTCAGGCGCTTCCCGATCGTCAACGCCTCCATCGACGGGAACGACATCGTCTATCACGATTATTACGACATCGGCATCGCGGTATCCACCGATCGCGGGCTGGTGGTGCCGATCCTGCGCGACGCCGACCGTCTCGGCTTCGCCGAGATCGAAAAGGCGATCATCGATTTTTCGCAGAAAGCGCGGGACGGCAAACTCAGCTTCGAAGAACTGAGCGGCGGCACGTTCACCATTACCAACGGCGGCATCTTCGGCTCCATGCTCTCGACGCCCATTCTCAACCCGCCGCAGAGCGCCATTCTCGGCATGCACGCCATCAAGGACCGGCCGATCGTCGAAGACGGACAGATCGTCATCCGGCCGATGATCTATCTGGCCCTATCCTACGACCATCGCATCATCGACGGCCGCGAAGCCGTGACTTTCCTGTTCACTTTAAAGGAATTGCTGGAAGACCCGGTCAGATTGCTTCTGAAGATCTGAAATCGGCGCCTGAAGGCGATGCTCAAGATCGTCCTGCCCCTTCCCTCCTCAAGGCAAAGCTAGACTCTACTGCGCGGAACAGGCGCTGCAACACCGCTTTCGCTCTCTGCCGGGTCCGGTTTTTGCCTGAGCGACGGATCGAACGATCCTAGAAACGGCAGTTGGACGCGCCCAAGTGTGCGGCAGGCGGGTCGGATGGCAAGCCTGTCCTGAGCCCCGTCGAAGGGGCGCGACGCCGCCGCGGGATAGTCTCCCGCAAGAAGGGTCGCGACTAAAGCGACCGTTTGCGATTGAAGGAGCAACGCCGCCAGGCGGCCCGCCCGCCGTGCCATCGGGTGCGTAGCGCCTTCACCCAAAAGGCGAGGTCCGTGCCACGCAGGATGTTCGGGATTCGTCGGGCTTTGCCGGTGCAGCGGTCAACTGCCGTTTCTAGGATAATGGCAATCGGATCGAAAATTCGCTGCCTTGATTCTTGCCGGCGCTCGCCGCCGAAATTTGGCCGCCGTGCATTTCCACCAGGCTTTTCACCAGAGCTAGGCCGATGCCCAATCCGCCGTGGCCACTGTGCAGCGGCCGCTCGAACTGAACGAACGGTTCGAAAATATGATCGAGTTCATCCGGTTCGATTCCGATTCCGTTATCCCGAATCCTTATCGAGACCTCCTTTTCCGCCTGGTTCATCGCCAATTCTATCCGGCCGCTTACCGGCGTAAACTTCGCAGCGTTCATCAACAAATTTGCGACGATCTGCGAGAGCCGCGCCGGGTCGCCCCAAAGGCGGAGCGGCTGGTCGGTCCCCTTGAGCACCAACTCCTGCCGGTTTTTTTCGATGACCGGCCGGCAGGCCTCGATCGCCTGGGCAATTGCCGACGCCATATCGGCAACCTCAAAACTCAGCTTTAACTTCCCTCTCGCAATCCTCGATACATCCAGAAGATCGTTGATCAACCGGGTCAAATGTTTAACCTGCCGCTCGATGCTATCGGCCGCCGACTCGATCAGCTCCGGCCGCTCCGAGCCGCGCCGCTTCAACAATTGCGCCGAAGTCAGAATCGGCGCCAGGGGATTCCGCAGTTCGTGAGCCAGGAGGCCGATGAATTCGTCCTTTTTCCGGTCCATTTCGCGCATTGCTTCCTCGGCTTCCTCGACACGACGCAAGCTCTCCTCGGCGCGCTTCCGGTCGGTGATGTCGGAAAGGACGCCGGACAGCCGCTGGCAACGCCCTTGGTCGTCCAAGACCGGCTGCCCCACGGCTTTCATCCAAGCTAAATTTCCGTCCGGCAGGATGATGCGGAATTCTCGGCCGTAGCGCTGAACGGGCAAATTCTCGGCCTCGGAAACAGAGGGCAAATCCCGCTTGGCGATGCCCTGCACCCAGGCCAGAAACGCGCCCTCGAAATCCGTTGCCGGACGAATATTCATCGGGTCGAGCCAGGTTATGACGCCGGCCGGAAAATCGAACTCCCACACCGCCATTCGGCCGGCCTCGAGAGCCAGCAGCAGGCGCGTCTTCTCGCCATAGCTGACTTGCGCGGAGATATCTTCAACGATCACATTGATGCCGGACACAAACTCGCCATCCTCCTTTACCGGAAAAACACTCAGCTGCAAATTACGCGCCGTTTGAGAACCCTTCGGCATCGCCACCGAAATCTCTTCTTTCAAAATCGGTTCGCCCGATGCGATCGCCCTCCGCAGCAGCGGAACGATCGCGAGACCGATTTCCGGAACCGCCTCCTGCACGCTCCGTCCGATGTGCGCTTCCGCCGGAATCCCGTGAATTTCTGCAAGCCGCCGGTTGATGCGGACGAAGCGAAGATCCCGGTCGAGAAAGCAGAGCCCCGCAGGCACCGCGGCATAGAGGCTTTCGATCTCGTCGAACTGCGATTTCGCGGCGCGCTGGCTTCGGGCCAGCGATTCCTCCAATATTTGCCGCCGGCCGATCTCTTGTTCCAGCATGCGCCGACGACGCACGGACTCGCGGGCGTTTAACCCGGCAAGGCGGTGCCAGTGGCCGATTCCGCTCAGCAACAGCCCCTCGGCCACGAAGAGCACGAAGCGAATCTGCTGATCCACATGAGGAAAAAGCCGCTGCGCATCGAACGCGGACTCCCGGAACAGGCCATGATCCGCGGCCAGCCCGAGAATGCTCGCGAACAGGCCCGGACCCAACCCGCCCAGGAAGGCGCCGACGGCGATCGGGATCAGCAACAGAAAGCTGATCGGAATCTGCCGGCTCGCGACATGAGCCGCGGCGATCAATCCCAAAACCAGCGTCAGCGAGGCAAGAACGGCGATATAAGGCCTGAGAACCGCGAATGGAGCCTTCGGCTTCAACGTCTCGCCGAATTGATTGAAGCTGGACACGATTGATCTCCATTCCGATGACACGATACCGGCCCAATCCAAAGCAATATCCGTTCCCAAATGGACCAGTCGGCCTGGGTCAGCGAGATCGTTTTACGTTGTTTTTGTGTCGTGTCCGTCATGGATCCAAGCGGGCCCCGCCTGGCGTGTTTAAGCCGAGGATGCGGCGGGCTGAGCGATGTCGCGGAATCGGGTCTGCGACAGGCTTTGGCTTCCGGGCGTCGATTCGCCGGCCGGAACGGCGTCCGCCGATTAGCGGATTCCCATCTGAATGGCGAGTGCCACGAGGTCGGCAAGCGATTGAACGCCCAGCTTCTCCATGATCCGGGCCCGGTGAATTTCGGCGGTACGATGGCTGATGCCCAATGCCTTGCCGACTTGCTTGGCCGAATAGCCGCGCGCCAGGAATACCAGGATTTCCTTTTCGCGCGGCGTCAGATTCGCGTAAAGCGCATCGAGCTCATGCTGACGCGATTTCTCCTCGTGACGCTGATAACTGAGAGCGAGCGCGTTTCTGATCGCCGCAATCAGGATATCGGCATCGACGGGTTTTTCGAGGAAATCCACCGCGCCTCCCTTGAAGGCGGCTGTCGATTTGGGCACGTCGCCGTACCCGGTGAGGAAGATGATGGGAAGGTTGAATCCCCGTTCGGTGAGGATTTGCTGCAAATCCAATCCGGAAATTTGCGGGAGATGGATATCCAGAATGAGGCATCCTTGCTGCTCGGGCTTCACCGACGCCAGAAAATCGGGCCCGGACAAGTAAGTTTCGACGACGAAGCCCTCGGACCTAAGTAATGTCGCCAAGGCATCGCACACGTCGGGGTCGTCGTCGACAACAAAAACTGTTAGTCCATTAACAGCCATATCTAACGCCTTTTCAATTAGTATGGTTTCGAGGGTATGCGGTCGGTATTTTCCATGAAGGTCGTGCATTTGTATATACGAATATGCAACCGGACCCGCCGTAAATTTTACGGATGAACTCATTATCCTATCTCTCCAAATACGGCCCTGTAAACCTACGCTCATATCGCCCGTAAGCCCGATTTGACACCGGGACGGATTTTCCGGGCGTTGCTCGAAACGTTCCCGATCACGCGGCCCGTCATCGTCACCAGCAAACCAGATGCCAACAGCCAGGACAGCAAGGGACGGTCGTGTTGGAGAGCCAGCCGCTAAAGCTTGTCAAATAAATTTAAAGAGATTCGACGCTAATTTCCGCGATCTCGATCACACTGCCGGAAGAACCAGCTCCGGCTATTTCAATGCCTTAAGGCTACCAGCAAGGAATGTCGCAAGAATGAGGAATCTCGATGCCCATCGAAACGGCGCGAGCCGCATACTGGAGCCGGGACGCAATTGCTGGCGCATCGCCCGCGCTCGCCGGGCTTCGTTCTTGATCGATAGCTCGGCGTATTTTCCCGCGCTGCGAGCGGCGGCGATCCGCGCCCAGAGATCGATTTTCATCGTCGGCTGGGACATCGACAGCCGAACCCAATTAAGTCCGGACGGTATCAGCGACGGATTTCCGATCCAGCTCGGCGACTTTTTGCGGGCACTCATCGAATGCCGCCGCGGGCTGGAAGTTTATATTTTGAACTGGGACTTCGCGATGCTTTATGCACCGGGCCGCGAAGTCCTGCCGATCTATACGCTCGGCTGGCAAAGCCATAAGCGGCTTCGCTTTTATCTCGATGGCCGGCATCCGGTCGGAGCTTCGCACCACCAGAAGATCGTCGTCATCGATGATGCCTTGGCCTTTGTCGGTGGCATGGATCTCGCCCAGGAGCGTTGGGATACGCCCGATCACGAACCCAACGCCCCCTACCGCCGAAGATCCAACGGACAAGCGTACGCCCCGGTCCACGACGTGCAAATGATGGTGGACGGGGAAACTGCGGCGGCTCTGGGCACGCTGGTCCGCGAGCGTTGGCGGTATGCGACCGGGTGCGACGCTCCAGGCGGCAGCCGCGACGGGTCCGACCCCTGGCCGCCGTCGCTTGTTCCCGACATCGCGGATGTCGACGTCGCAATCGTCCGAACTGCCCCGAAATTCAACGGCGCCCCCGAAGTCGTCGAACTCCGGCAACTCTATCTGGATGCGATCAAATCGGCGAAAGACGCGATTTACATCGAGAATCAGTATCTGACGGCATCCTCGATCGGCTCGCTGCTCGAATCGCGGCTTCGCGAGCCCGCCCCGCCGGACGTTGTCGTGATTTCACGACTGACCGGCGGCGGCTGGCTCGAGCAAACCACGATGGAAGTCCTGCGAGCGCGGCTGCTTCGCCGCCTCCGCGCAGCCGACCGGTGCGGCAAATTCCGGATCTATTATCCGGACTGCGAAGGGCTGAACGATCATTGCATCAACGTACATTCCAAGCTGATGGTCGTGGACGACCGCCTGGCGCTCGTCGGCTCGGCAAACCTGAACAATCGCTCGATGGGGCTGGATACCGAGTGCAATCTTGCGATCGAGGCGGCCGAACCGCGGACGGCAAATGCGATCGCCGACTTTCGAAACCGCCTTCTGGCCGAGCATTTGGGCGTCGGACCGGAGCGGGTGGAACAGGCCATCCGGCATGAGGGTTCCCTCATTCTCGCCATCGAAAGCCTGCGGGGAAACCCGCACACGCTTCGGGACCTCGAAGGCGACGTGTCGCCGGAAGCCGACGCCCTGCTGCCGGAAGCCAGCATGGTCGATCCGGAAGCGCCCATCGACCCCGACCGATTGATCGACGAACTCATTCCCGTCGAACACAGGCCGTCCGCCCGCAAAAGGATCATGGCCACCCTCGGCCTCCTCGCCGCCATCGGGGCGCTTGCGGCCGCCTGGCGATGGGGGCCGCTGCACGACTGGCTCGACAAGGAGACGCTCATCCGTGTCGGACGCGCGCTGCAACAGACTCCGGCAACGCCGGTATGGGTCGTCGGGGCCTATATTCTGGCCGCCTTGACGGCGATACCGATCACCTTGGTGATTTTCACGACGGCGGTCGTGTTCGGCCCTGCCACGGGGTTCGTCTATGCGATTGTCGGATCGCTCGCGGGCGCATCCCTCACCTTTGCGCTCGGCCATGTTTTCGGACGGGACATCGTGCGGCGTTTGGGCGGCGCCCGGCTCAACACGCTCAGCCGTTGGCTGCGCCATCGAGGCTTGCTGGCCATGCTTACGGTCCGGCTGATACCCGTTGCGCCGTTCACGGTCGTCAACCTGGTAGCGGGGGCTTCCCACATCCGCTTCCGCGACTTTCTGCTCGGAACGGTTTTCGGCATGGTTCCCGGCGCCATGGCCATCACGGTTTTTTCGGATCGCCTGGCGGCGGCGGTCCATCATCCGAGTCCGGTCAATATCGCCCTGCTCATGGGCTCCGCGGCCGTCATCGGGGCCGCCGCCTTCGCCACGCACCGATGGCTTAGGCGGCGCGAAGCGGAAAATGCGGCCTGCGCCGACGGCTCGGCAGGGTAGCGAGTCCGCTTCGGTCATGTCTTTAGTCGTCGCCACTTATAATGTTCACGACTGCATCGGACGCGACGGCCGTTACGATCCGGACCGGGTCTTGACCGTCATTCGGGAGCTCGATGCCGACCTCATCGCGCTCCAGGAATTGCAATGGGAGCCGGAAGTCGCTCTCGATCTGCTTCAGCATTTCGCGTCCCGTCTACATTACCGGGCCGTGCCTGGGCCTACGCTGCTGCGCCGCAACGGGCACTACGGCAACGCCATTCTTACCCGGCTTCCGGTTCGCAGCATCCGCCGCGTCGACCTCAGCATCCCGCACCGGGAACCCCGCGCCGCCATCGATCTGTCGGTCGATAGTCCTTGCGGTCCGCTTCGCGCGATCGGTACTCATTTGGGATTGTTCCCCGGCGAGCGGCGGAAGCAAATGACCCGGCTTCTGAACATACTGGCCAATGCTCATCCGCCGGCCCTTCTATTCGGCGATTTGAACGAGTGGTTTCTGTGGGGAAGACCCTTACGCTGGCTGCGCAATCATTTCGGACACATACCCGATATCGCGACCTACCCTTCACTGTTTCCCCTGCTCGCTCTCGACCGAATCTGGGTCAAACCTCGCGAACTTCTCGCGGAGATCGCGGCCTACTCCACGCCCCTCGCACGGGAGACTTCCGACCATTTGCCGTTGCGCGCCGTGCTGAAACGTCCCGGTTCGCCTTCCCATCCGGCTAATCTTCAGTCACCGCCGTTTCAACAATGAAACAAAAATCCTTATCGACATCCCCTTATCCATAAGCAGATCTGATTTACCTTGGCCTTGAATTTTTTTATAACTTGGCTACCTGAGTTTTATCGGCTCAGGTGCAGGACGTAAATTCGCCAACTGACTCAAAATAAGGAAAGTACCATGAGAATCAAAGGAGACTATTTGAGGAAGAGTCTGCCGGCACTTTTGGACAAATGGGCAGACGATGTTGACAGGCTGGATATCCGGATTCAACCCGACGACGAGCTGGATGCAGACAGCGAAGACCGTTACGAACGCCCCCTTTCGATCGGCTTCGATTCTGGTTTCCAAGCCCAAGCCGGCTAGCGGACGCTCCCGGATTGGCGCAATTCTACCCGTCCAGGCCTTTCGGCTATCCTTACAACCCCGAGGACCAGCCTCACTTCGTCGCCCGAATGGATATTCGGGCGACGAAGTCAACATTCGAAGCGCGTCTAACCGGCCCGCCGCTTGCGGCTCGCTATTGACGCCGGTCCCGCGACTTTCACGACAATTCGTCATCCTGCACGAGAAGCCCTTGCCGACGAGATTTTCAGCGCCCTGCGATAGGCCCTGACTCACCCGGAGACCTAACGCCGCTTCTCCGCATAACTCTTGCCGTTATCATGGACGATTTGACGACGACGCTCTTGCAGAAGCCATCTCAGCCGAGTAAAAACGTGATTCGCTCGATGGCGCGGCCCGCTATTCGGACTCGCCGTTCCGAAGCTTGCGCTTTGTCCGACACTGCGCATCGAAATCCGCGCATGCGGCGTCCGGTTCGCCCGTCAACCCCTGAAAGGAAGGTAAACATCATGAAAAAACTCGGTTTTTTTGCCCGGGCGTTCGCGCTTGCCGTATTCGGGCTGTCCGCCTGCACCCCGTCGCCGTCGGCCGATGCGGAGAAACACAAACGGGAAAGCTTGAAATTTTTGGTCGACAACGAGCAAAAGCCCGGCGTCGTGAGCACGGCGAGCGGGTTGCAGTACCAAATCCTCGGCGAGGGCAACGGTCTTTCGCCAAAGGCCGCCGATACGGTGACCGTCAACTATCGGGGCAGCCTGATCTCCGGCCAGGAATTCGACAGCGGCGAAAACGTGAGTTTTCCCTTGAACGGAGTCATTCGCGGCTGGACCGAAGGCTTGCAGCTCATGAAGGAAGGCGCCAAGTACCGCTTCTTCATTCCCCCGGAACTGGCCTACGGCGAACGCGGAGCGGGCCGCGTCATTCCGCCGAATGCGGCTCTGATTTTCGACGTGGAACTGGTGAAGGTTAATCCTTAACTGATTTATCCCTGAGAATCGATCAGACTGCGGCTGTCGATGCGGTTTTACCCCAAATAAACCTATCATGTTTAAGAGCCTCTTCCTCGATTCTCAGACGATCAAAGATTTCATCGCGCATGGAACATGCCTCCTTTGGCGCTCCGATTTGCTGTTTCTTCATATCCTGGCCGATTCGCTGATTACGGCGGCTTATTACTCCATCCCGGCCGCGCTCATCTACTTCGTCATCAAGCGGAAAGATCTTGAATTTCGCTGGATCTTCGTCCTGTTCGGCCTGTTCATCATGGCCTGCGGAACCACGCATCTGATTGAAATATGGACGATCTGGCACCCCAATTATGTTCTTGAAGGATTCGTCAAACTGTTTACCGGCCTCGTCTCGATCGCGACATCGGTCGTGTTGTGGCCGCTCATCCCCCACGCGCTTAAACTTCCGAGTCCCGCCAGGCTCGAAGAAGCCAACCGCCAGTTACAGCACGAAATCGAAGAGCGGAAGGGAAAGGAAGGGGAAATCAGGCAACTGAACGCCAATCTCGAAAAAATGGTGGAGCGGCGCACCGCGCAGCTCGTCGAAGCCAACGCCTACCTCGAAGACGAAATCAGGGAGCGCCTGCGCATCGAGGAATCGCTGCGCGAATCGGAAAGCCGCTATCGCACGCTATTCGAGCAAATGCCGGATGCGCTGGTGCTCGTGGATATCGAAAACGGCAAATTCATCGACTTTAACCCGAAAGCTCATCAAAACCTCGAATATAGCCGCGATGAATTCGGGAATCTCAGGATCGGCGATATCGACCGGCAGAAAACGGAAGAGGACATCCGACGGCACATCGAGAAAACCCGAGATACCGGAGGCGACATCTTCGAAACCGAGCACATGACAAAAACCGGCATCGTACGGAATGTCCGTGTCACCACCAAGGTCGTTCAGGTCGATCAAAGGCAGTTGATTCAAGCCGTATTTACCGATATCACGAATTACAAGCAACTGGAACTCGCGTTGCGCACCCAGCAGGAGAAACTGGAGCAATCGCAAAATCGGCTCGAATGTATTGTCAACAGCAGCCCGTCCGTCATTTACATCCTTTCCCGAACGGGCAATCCGGAATGCCGCTTCGCGGTCGAATTTATCGGCGAAACCATAAACCTGATGACGGGTTACGAACCGCGCCAATGGTATCGCGACAAATCCTTCTGGATCGACCATGTTCATCCGGACGACCGCGCGGCGGCGCTGGAAAACCAGAATCGGCTTCTCAGCCAAGACGAACTGACGCATCAATACCGGTTTCGCCACAGGGACGGGTCGTACCGGTGGATTCACGACAAGCTCAGAGTGTTGCGGGATGCCGAGGGAAACATCGTCGAAGTGATCGGCGCCTGGATCGACATCACGGAACGAAAGCAAGCCGAACTGGCTTTAAAGGAAGCCAAAGAAGCCGCCGAAGCCGCCAATCGGGCCAAAACCGAGTTTCTCGCCAATATCAGCCACGAGCTGAGGACTCCTTTGAACGGAATACTCGGGTTTACCCAGGTTCTTCAAAAACAGACCGACCTCAACCCGAAGCACAAGGAGTATCTGAATTATATCGGCTACTCCGGAAACCATTTATTGACATTAATTAACGATCTTCTCGACTTATCCAAAATAGAGGCGGGACGATTGGAAATGGAAAATTCGGTTTTCCGTTTTTCCGAGTTTCTCGACGGCGTCGCCGAGATGTTCGAATTCCGGGCGATCAATAAAGGCATCGGTTTTATTTACGAAAAAGCGGCGACCTTACCCGAATACGTCGTCGGCGACGAAAAGCGATTGCGGCAGATACTCATCAACCTCTTGGGCAATGCCATAAAGTTTACCCATCAAGGGTATGCCGCCCTGAAAGTTTCCAGTCACGGAGAATCCGTCTGCTTTCGGATAGAAGACACCGGGCTAGGCATCGCCGAGGAAGATTTGGGACGGATTTTCCTGGCCTTCGAACAACTGGCCTATCACGACTCCACGGAAGGAACGGGCCTCGGGCTGGCCATCAGCAAGCGGCTCGTCGATGCCATGGGCGGACAAATCGACGTTCGAAGCGTCCTCGGCCAAGGCAGCGTTTTTTCGGTCTCCGTCGCATTGCCGGCGGCGTCGAAACCGCCGGGATACATGGACGACGAATCGCAGATTGTCGGCTACGCCGGAAACACGCGACGAATCATGATCGTGGACGACAATCCCGATAACCTGGCGATGCTGGCGGCGCTGCTGGAATCCCTGGACTTCGTCATAGAGACGGCCTCGAACGGCAGAGAATGCCTGGACAAATTCGCGGCATTCGATCCCGATCTGATCATGATCGATCTCTTGATGCCGGATATGGACGGGTCGGAGACCGTCAGGCATCTGCGGCAGAAAGAATCCGGACGCCATGTCAAAGTCATCGCCGTGACCGCGCATGCGTTCGACGATATCCGGGAAACGTGCCTGGCGTCCGGCTTCGACGACTTCATCACGAAGCCCGTGGAAATCGGAGACTTGCTGGACAGGCTGCAAAAGTCCCTCGGATTGACCTGGCGCTACGCGAGCGCGGCGCCGCAGGAAAAGCCGGCCGGACCGAACGCCCGATCTACGCCGGGTCCCTGACCGTCGACGGCCGAAGCGGCGGATAGGCGCCGACCCGCTCCCGAATATCGGCATCCTCGATGCGGTTGGACGGCTTGACCAATTGCACCAGGGCAAGCACCAGGATCGGCGCGACGATGAAGCTGCCGGTAAGCGCCTGCAACTTCAGCCGATCCTGATCGGGAACTGCCTCTCCCCCATAAGCCAGCCAATAAGTGACCCCCAACTGGAAAATGACGATGCCGGCCCAAAAGCACGGAGCGAATAATCCCTTCCGCCTCATGTAAGCCAGTCGGACCCGCTCCCCTCGCCTTCTCTCCATGCCCAGCAATAACCGGTCGACACACTGGTTAATCAGAATCGTCACCGCCGCGACGATGTACCACCCGCCGTAATTTTCGAGGGTTACCCCGAAGTGAACGCCCGGCTCCGGATAATGGTAAATGTCCCCCAGAAACCAATATTTGCCGAGATTGGCGATGGGATCGACGATAAGATCGACGACCAGCATCAAAAACGCCCCGAGCAGCAGCACCGGCACGGAATTCCGGATTTCGGCCGTGGTGACGCGCTGGACGTCGCCGGCCTTGATCCAAAGGGGAGACATGAAAAACTGCGCCAGCGAGAAGCTGACATAGCTGAGGAACGAAAACGACAGGCTGTCGAAGAACGGAACGCCGAAAACGACCAGGTCGTTGCCGAGCGCCTCGTAATGGTAGACGTACTCGCCGAACGGAATCCCGTAATGGATGCTCCCCCACTCCGCGAGCAAAGCCACCGAGTAGCTGCTGACAACCCAGATCGCCGTTCGCAGCACGCCTTGCTCCAGCCAGGAAAGCGCCAGGAATGCGATCAGAAAAACCGTAATGTAGGGACGATAGGTCAAAGACCAGACGAGTTGCTCCAACATTGGACAGACGTAATCGGGTGTGTACGAAAACATTCCATGTTAACCGGTGGCGGCATCAGCGGCCAGTTGCCCGTTACCGGTCTCAGGATCGGAAACGCGGGCTTTGAATAATCAAAAGCAAATAAGAAAAGCCTGACCCTTTCATACTGACCCTTTCATATATGCGAACCCAAGCCAACCAGCGGGCAACAACATCAATGCACCTACAAAGAACTCTCCGAAGTCAATACTTATCAATTTGCCCAACGAAACTGTAGAAAAACCCTATTTTTGAGCATTTTTGTGCCTGTAAGTCCTTGATTGTTCATGGGCTGAATTTTCGAGTTGAACATTTTTCTACACCCTCAACGTTTCGCGTAACCGGCTGCCAAAAGCTGCGCCGCTTCGCTATGCAGCTTTTGGCAGCCGGTTACGCGATAGTTATGCATTGTCTATCTCGATGCCGAACTTTTTCACTCGGAGCCGATTCAATCCACTTTCACCAGCAATGCGCTTTAGAGCGCTAATGGCCCTACTGGCGATTTGTTTTTGTTGTTCGTTTACATTTGCAAATTGCCCAAACCGTAAGCATGTACGAATCAGGGCTGTTCAATGCTCGTGAATCCGGGTAAAACGCTTTGATTTGCCGAGCGAGTGAATCGTTGTCCCCGTTAAAACAAAGCCTGTTGCCGATTCCGGATCACCGTCGCGCGCAAGGGAAGTTGTA
>Ga0196981_1000203_pt1 | contig 40929 bp, 53 predicted proteins | sample S3_2013CmetaG_FD_155462 | JGI IMG/M metagenome (GOLD analysis project Ga0196981, IMG submission 155462) | Soil microbial communities from Anza Borrego desert, Southern California, United States - S3_20-13C | ecosystem: Environmental > Terrestrial > Soil > Desert | place: USA: California... | reverse complement strand
GGTTTACTTACTCGTGTCAACTGCTTTCTTCGCCGAGCGACTTTTTTTAGAAAGTGCTTTTCAACTCGGCAACCTGGGCTGCATGTATCGGCGTTAATCCGTTTTGCTTGAAACGCCTTCTTACATACAGAGCAGATTTTGTTGTGCATTTGAGAGTAGTATATGTTAAACGTTTAACGTTGTCAATACTCTTTTTTAATTATTATTTGCCTGGTATCTCGAAGGGTATTGTGCCGCAAAGATATTAGGCTTGTTGGAAAAGGTCTTTTCCTGTATCTGCTTCAGGTGCTTCCCGGTCAAATGAACGTAATGGTTCGTCATCTCCGGCCGGTTATGCCGTAGGTACTGCATAACGACAATTTGCTCGTTCTGCATAATGAGCATTGTCCCGAGTGTATGCCGAAGCATGTGCGGGTGGACCCGGAAATTCATTGCCGCTGATATATCGTGGAAGATTTTATTCAGCATATTTGGATTGAGCCTCCCCCCTTCAAGATTACAGACAAGGTATTCGCTTTCGACTTTCCGAAGGCTCAGATAAAAGGCGATCCAAGTTATCGTTGTCGGGGTGATTGGGAGGGATGCCCATTTGTCGCATTTACCTTTTACCCGGACAAGGCGCGTCTCAAAGTTAATATCCGAGAGCTTCACGTCGCAAACTTCAAAGCGCCTTAAGCCTGTATCGAGCATAAAGCGAATGAGCATATGCTCCTCGACGCGCAGGACGGGGGAACTTAAAACCAATGATAAGCGGTCATCGTCAAGGAATCCAACCGGAGGCTTCGGCGGCTTTGGAAATGTGTTTCTCGGGTAAGGGTTTCGTTCTATCAGAAACTCTCTATGCGCCCAAGAGAAGAAATTCGCAGCCTCGATCCCCATGCGGAAACGGAACTGCCGGCCATCGTCGACGTGGCCGCCGTTATATTTCATCTTTCTTTTTGTGGCTGCCTGGATAATGGCCTGCTCTATTTGGGAACCGCGTGTCACTTCTAGGATCGGGAATCCTAGCTCCGCTTGAATGCGAGTTAGATGTAGCGCGTATCGCTTGATCGTGGTTGGCTGAAGGACTCGGAGCGTCTTGCTATATTCCAAATAACCTTCGATTGGGTTTTCAATTACTGTAAGCATGGCGTTCCCCTTGTACCACATTTTGCTGCTTTGCGGCGCCAAGAAGGAAATTACTCGGGAAAGCGAGGCAATCGGTGGAATTAAAAACTTTTAATAATTATTATTGCAAATTACCCAGATTAACTGAATTTAAGCAAAAAGCCGGGTGATTTTATTTATGGGGAGGGGTCTTGTCAAGGGGCAAATTTACCTTAAAACTGTCCAGATTCCACCTTGTAGCTTTTAAACTTTCCATCTGGCCGACGTTCCAAGGTTTCTCGATAGCTCACCTTATTTGATTTTAAGATGGCCTCAATATCTTCGTAGGTCCGGGCAATAGTCCTCGGGTCAGTGACGGCACCGATCGTCACCTTAAAGCCGATATAAGGCGTTCCTAGTGGCGTAGTGAGATTTCCCCGCTCAATCTTGACGTTTGCAAGGAGCCTCAAGATTGACAGGGCGCGTCTTACTTTTTTTCGTTCAAGGCTCCGATGATCTTTTCAAGCTTTCCGCCAAAGCCGAAGATTGTCATGACACTCGCTATGGCAATGCCCCAAACCTGAAGATCGGAGATTTGGAAACCGTCTTGCAGCGTTCCGACAGCCGTACCTAGACCAGTCAAAGCGGCCGCGATGCCAGCGATCAGCGTCTTTTTACCGTTTAGCCATTTATTCATTTGCAGGCCTCCGCTTTAACTACCGCCGCTTGTTGCTTCTGAACCTGTTGAACCGCGACCGTGGCGATCAATCCCCAGATCATGCCGATTCCGATCAACACCAATTCCGCTGCGCCTTTTTGGTTTTTAACCCATTTATTCATTTTCGTTCCTCCTTTTTGAGATTGCCCTGAGCCAGCTTTTGATTTCGTCGATCCCCTTGTTTGTATAGATTTGACTATCCTCAATACGAGCCAAACGGCCATCCGTCTTGAGGGTGTAGTCGTGGAGTTCCCGGATTTCGAGCTTGACCGATTCGATCTGCTTCGCTTGAGCAGAAACCTCATCAGGCAAACCGTGATACTTAACAGCCCACATAAAAAGAGTTCCGATAAAGCCGGCAATTAGGATCAGGTCCTTTGCTCTCATAAATAATTTGTCGGTTTTGGACTGAGCTTGCATTAGTTAGCCCAATCCCCCACAAACAGCTTTTGTATGGTATACTTTCCCCCGTTCATGCCCTAACCCATAAGGAGAACAACATGAAGCGTTTAGTGCTAGTTTTTGTAATTGCCAGTTCAATTTCTGCACCTGCATTCGCTTATTCACTCCGCGGATCATCTGATGACAGTGAATCATCTGGCCTAAGCTCACTAATCGGCTATAAATCCGAATCCAGTTATGGCTGGCAAGACGGCCGAGGTATATGACAGTTTTTAAAAAAATAATCGATACTTTTTGTGGCATATTAATTTGGGTGCTAATCATTGGCGTTGGTGGGTGGGCTTTTTATAGAGCTTGGACAAAGCCTCTAAATGTCCTAGACCAACCCGATATTGAGCATCGTTAATCATTCCGCTTCCTCAATCTTTTTGCGACCGCCGCCTATCCACCAATAAAGCACCTTACCAACAACGGGTATGCTTTGGATGATCTCGGCTTGGTGAGGCTCTATTTCATCCTCCCCTTCTATCCATCGATCTAAATCTTTCGCAGCGCTTCCAATGAAATCGCCAAACGGAGGTACAACAACACTAGCTACTCCTTCAACGATCCCGCCAGTTTTAAATTTGTAGTAGTTATATTTTGAAAATCCGAATAGCCTCATTATGTTTACAAGTAAATAATCCTCAAAGTCGATCTCACGTCCTAGAATCAAATCTTTTATAAGATCTGCGGTCCCGTTTGAAAGAATAATTAATGCCGTAAGGCGTATGAGATTTCCAATGGCCTCAGCCGGACGATTTTTCATATCAATGAAGCATTCGTTTCTGAAAACATCGAATTGCTTTATGGTATAAGTTTTCAGCATGTAGAATATCCGTCCATTACCGCTTTTAAGGTAATTCTCTGGCATTTCCGAAAGGGCTATTGGCTGAAAATCAGCAAGTTGAGAAAATAAGAGATATTTCACGTTATCTGAGGCCGTTTCACTCTGTAAATCTTTTATTACTTGTTCTGATTCATTGCCGAAGGTGTCGTTTATTTGCTTTATAAATTTCTTTGTTGGATTCTTTGCTTCACCATAAAGCCGCTCCAAGGTCGAGTTAATAAGAGTTTCCTTCCCTAACCTGTCCATCCACGTTAAACCGACAAGCTTGAAAGTAGTTTGAAGTGCTTTTTGAGTTTTGCTTTTATCTGAAAATTCCTCGGCGATTAACTCAATCCCTATATCTTCCTTACTTAATTCAGCCTGTCCTGTGACAGTCTTTGCTAGTGCTTTCCCGGTTTTATAGAACCCGTTTTTGTAAAGTGATTGATATATATCTCCGACCTGAGTTATCGCAGATATAATGCTACCCATCGTTTCTATGTAGGTTATGTTTCTGACGGCCGCAATCCCTTTACTTGGAGCGCCGCTTTGAAAACGAGCGCTTAAAATTTTCTCGATATCTTTGGCATCCGTTCCCTTGATATCCCCTGAAGCCAATAAATCCAAGACAAAATTACCAATACTTTGTTCGAGCATTTTCCCACTCATTTCAGAGCCTTTAACCGACTTCCCGAAAAAGCGTCTGGCCTCGATATAGTCGTTTACCTTGTAAATGTAATTAACTAAGGCCTGCGGCGACTCTTGGTAAAATTGGTTTATTTGAGGGGTAACGACGGAGATCTCCCTACCCTTCACGTTTCCGGGCTTCGCCTTGCCCTTGAAGCCCTTGAGCATGGTATTAAGAAGCTCGGCCTTTTCGTCATCGGTCATCTTTCGGCCCAGCTTTTCCTCTTTTTCCTTGATCGCCTTAACCATCTCGGGCCAGGCTTCTTCTTTTTGGAAGAATTTAAGCATGCCTTTTACGTCTTTGACCTGGCGCGGAAAATAATCTTCAATGAATCCTAATTCAACCCCTGATTCGGTCGCTCTTTTATGAGCAGCGTTTAAAGCGCCTTTTACTGACTCAAATTCTTTCTCTAAGCTATTCCTTTTCAAAACTTCATCGATCTTGGCCTTGTCGCTATTTTTAAGTGCAAGGTCTAAATCAGCTTTATCTCGATCAGAGAGTTTCTTGTATCCTTCGAGAAAAGGCTTCACCGCCCTTTCGTCTCTTAAAACCTGCTGCTTTAGGTCGAATTCGTAACGACGCATTTTGTTTTTAAGCTTTGGATTTATCTGCTTAAGGCGGGTGGAAATAGGCTCTGCGATCCTTGATATAGATTGCTCAACGGAACGGTAAGCGTCGACTATGGGTTGCATCGCGTCACCGCTTTCCTCTTGCATCCTGAAATTTTCTTCGTAAATATGCTCCCCTTGAAGGTTGCGCGATTGATTCCAGATGGCTTCCTCAAATAGAGTCCGGTTGTCAAAGCCGAGTTTATTTACAGCTTTATCGTCGATTTCCTCGCCGATGCTTTGCTGAAACTCTTGGAAATCCTTAGATTCGGCAGCCTTTTCAATGAACTCGGTCAAATCCAGATTTAGCGATTTCTGCGCCTTCTTTGTAAGGAAGCGCTCGGCGAAGCGTTCTTTGCTATGAAGCGAGGCCGTCGAATGGATCGCGCGAGGAAGGCCCAATAGCGGAAAAGCAAAAAGCGAGGAAGTCAGGGTGTCTTGTAGTTGAAGCTTGATATCCTCTGGGCCAGGGCCAAAATAGCCTTCTTGCGTCGACATATCTTCGTAAATACTGGCACCGATTTCGGCGGTTATACCGACAACGTCTTGGGCAAGTTCTTGACCTGTCTCGACTGCGGTAGTTTTTGCGAGATTTGCGGCAAGGCGACCGGAGAACTTACCAAGCGTTTCGGCGGCTTTAGTGCCGCCCTTCTTGGCAGCAGCTTTTAGAAGATTGGTAATTCCCTCTTTTCCAAACCCAGGGATCAACCGCTCGACCTGTAGTAGCTCTATGGCTCCAATCAGGTAGCCGGCGGGGGCGGCGAAATTCCTGGCGGTTGCGGGGTCAATTCCATCGTCGATCAAGCTTTTATACAGATGACCGCTCTCGATCTTGGCGGCGTTCATCCATGTGCCGTAGGCTTGCCCGACGGCCCGACCTCCGATATAGGCTGCTGGGACCGTGATTATCTCCTCTGGAAGAACAATTTGAGGCCCCGCCTGTCCTGCAATCGCTGCCGCGCCGGCAGCCGTGGCTCCTAACGCCTCACCATACAAGCCACCCTGAATGGCAGAATCAAGCATATAAGGGGCAAGCTCTGTCGTGGCGCCAGCAAAACGCTCAGGCCAGTTATAAGCCTGATACTTTTCGTCGTTTTCTTCGGTAAAGTCGGCATTGATTTCGGCTGACTTTGTTTTGGCTTCTTCTATCGGACGGGCACCAACCATGGCTTCGTACCAGTTATTACCATCCTCGACCATTGCTCGGCCTTTTCTCAGTCGATAGTCCTCGCGCTGTCCGAAAGTGGTCGAGCCGTAAAGCTCCTCAGGCGTGTAAAACTTCCTAAGCTCAGCCTCTATTTGCTCGGGGCTTAGGCCGTCTGGGATATCAACTGTTTGATTCTTGTCTTCCAGCAGAACTCTCACTCTTCACCTTTGGTATGTTTTTAAAGCCTTTCGACGGAGTAAATACGCCTACAAGAGTCGGATCTGCCACGGTTGCTGGATGAATCATTTGAACTATATTTACCGCTGTTTGTTGAGCAGCCACTTCTGGGGTTGTCCCATTTGCGATTCTTTTGGCATAGGCAAGCAGAGATTGCGTCTCTTTTTGCATATCCTTTGGGCGCCCACCAAATAGCGTCTCGATGAGCTTCTTGCCAGCCGCGGCTTTGGCAGCATAATCTTTATCTTTTTTCGCATCCAAAACGTGCTTAAGAAATTTCGCTTCGTCTGGATCAATGCCATTCTGATATGCCTCAAGAATGGCTTGATAACCAATAATCTTGTCTTGAGTAGAATCTGAAAAAGCAAAGTCTATCGCTTCTCTGTATTTTTTAAACTGCTTCGCTCCAATCCTCTGAGTAACATCCCTATAAAGAGCTAGCTTAAGCTGCTTTCCGTGTGCTTCTGTAATGCCCTCATTAGGGTTTGATTTATTCAGGGCAACAGCATTATCAATCTCATCTTCCGTGATCTGGCCAGTAGCTACTCTCAGGCCCATATCGCCGTACAGATTTGCTTCGTTTTCCTTGTAGAGTTGCTTTAATTCCTTAAGTTTTGAACGAGCCTTTTCTGAAGTTTCGATATCCATTCCGTATGCGTTTTTATTAAAAGTTTTTTCTGCTTGGATAGGGTCAGTTCTAAAATCTCTAAGGAATGAATTAAATTTAACCTTTTGTTCGGAGTTTTGAAGAATTTTTAGCGCGTCTCTGCGCTCAAAAATTCCCCTCTCAACCTGACCATCCAATTCTCTTTGGATATTTTCAATGCTATATTCTGTAGGATTGTTTATTTCGAGATCGATCAGTTTGAGAGAGCTTGTTTGGCCAGCATCGATCATCTTCTTCTTATAAGTGTTCTCTATTTGTATCTGAGCGACTTTTGATTCAAAATTAAATTCAGCCGCGGCTTCTGCTTCGGCAACCTTAGACGAAAAACCTTTTAAGCTATCCGATCTAAGCTTTTCAATTTCCCTATAATATTGTTCCGAATTGTTGTAATTTGGGTCACTTTGGGCGCGGTTTGTTATGTCCAAAAGGCCAGTCTTGAAATTCGACGATGCTGTCGTCTTTTGAATCTTGTCAACGGCTTTTATCCATTCCAAGGATGCGTCTTGAATAGCGCCACCTACAACTTGGCCAGCTTTCGCCAAGGCTTCGCCAGTATTATCTTCTGGCGCTTGTGCCGAAGGCTGCTGTGTCGTTAATTCGCCTTTTGACTCATATCTAGGAAATTCTGGCATCTTCTCTCTCGTTTAGTATTTATATGTATTCCCGTAAGGTGATTTATATGTTCTGCCTGTATTTGAAGGACGATGAATTATTCTTTGCGGCGCTTGGTTTTTAGCCAAAGGATTTCCTAAATTCATCATCGCCATTGTTGACCCGGTATTTAAAATGGTTGAAAATGCGTTGCTATACCCAGCCGCCTTCGCTGCCCGAGCCTCAGTTGCACCTGTTTCACGGATACTTGTAGCCGAAGACATAGCCTGGTTTCTTTCAATATCAAGGTTGTAATCACCAATCGCCTTGTCAAATTGCATCTGCGTTTCGTTGTCGATGAGGATTGCCAGCGGCGACCCCGAAAGCATAAGCCCTTTCCCAGCGGTCTTTGCGATGATCGAGCCGCGGACCGCCGCCGCCTGCCGATGGAATTGATAGTCTTGGATTTTCTTCTTTTCCATGACCATCGTGGCTTGCTGCTCGTAAACTTGGGCGTTGTATTCGGCTTGTTTTTGAATAGACTTGGCCTGCTGATTGGCGCCCATGATCTGAGTCGTAGCTGAGAACGCTCCCCCTGCAATCAGTAACGCGCCTGCTGTCCCGATGGCCATCTTTTATTTATCCTCTGTATCCAATGACCCAATGATGCTTAAAATCTCAAGGGGTAATGGGTTTGAGTTTTTGATATAAATTTTGGCACCACGCGCATAACCTCCGCGCATGGCAATACCGCCACCTTGAGGCGGTAAAACCCCTGTGTATAAAGTCGTAACTGTTGGCGTGAAAGACAAATTAACGTCGTCCAGGCTGTCCGCGTCCGGGCCATATTTGAAATTTTGGGTTGAACGATTGACCTTGAACGCGACTTCGTTATATCGCTGAAGCTTCCCTTGTGCAGTTCCCCGGTTGGTCCCGGCTTCTTTGGGTAAGGTAAATAGCTTCTGGTCGTAGGAGAGGCCGACGCTAACAACGAAATAATTGCTCCCCAGGGTGACGGCGCCGGAGGTGACTGTTCGCGTCAGGGATTCGGTGACGCCGTCGGCTAGGATTCCGACCGTCTCGGTGTTTAGATGCGTTAAGCCTGAAACGCTCGAGACCGAGACTCCCCATCGTCCGGCCGAATACGCTAATGCGCTAAAGACTGTCGTAATGCTAAGGGTTATGCTCGTCGTCGACGCGGTTGCGGTGATCTGGCCTTCGCCGAGCGTGGTCCCGCTGGCATCGATGGCGCGGATTCGTTTCCCGATCATGCTGCCGTTAAAGTAGGCGGTTGAAGACGTGAGCGTCACGGACCCGGAGGACGCCGAAAGCGAGATAGTCGCCGAGGACGTGCTTGTCGCCTCGTAAGCGTCAAAGGTTAAGGCCGAATGAAGATAAAGGCATTGATCCTGTCGACTCGGCACTTCAATATTCTCGAAAAACTCGACGTATTTTTTCTGAACACCATTAATCCAGCGCTCTACAATGACCCAGGCTTCGTCGTAATTGGCCGATTGAGAAGGGATGATCGCGACGGAGGTATAGGTTCCAGCCGTGGTATGCCTCGCCCAAGCCGTTACGTCCTGGTCAACTTCGCGCGTCATCGTGGCCAAGGTGCCGTTTGTGAGGACGCAGTAAAGGATGGTCTCGGGGTTGTGCTGGACGTCCATATCGACAACGCCGTCGCCTAGAATGTGAGGCGACAGGATCGTCCGATCGGCTGCCCTGTAGGTGTCAAGTTCCCAATTGTAGAACATCTCGCGGAGCTTCTTTCCGAAGCGCTGGACGTAATAGATAAAACTCCCAATTTTCTTCGGCATAATGTCTTCAGAGCCGAAGCCGATTTCCTCAGAGGCGTTGGCATTGTCTGGGGTAATCGGCTCGGTTGATCCTGAGTTTGTGACAAATGCGCCGCCGTAAGTGCCGGCAATAAGGGATTTCCCTGGGGCCAGCCATTGAATTTCGTTCGATTCGTTGGAAGCTAAAGGAAGGTTTAGGGCGTCGTCATCGGCTTGGGTGTCGAGAGCGAAATTTTCGTATTCAAAAGGCTTAGACCCCCATTCTTTTTGAGGTTCATGGTTGGTTCGGGCAAACCAAAGACGGCGCTCCTGAAGCGTTACCCTGGCGGGGTACCCTCTGACGGCACTCCATGCGCCTTCAGCCCAGTTGGAGGTCGCCGTCGTGGCCGGAATGTTTTTTATAACCGTAGCCGTTGCGGTGTAAGAATTTATTACATGGGTGATCTTGACATAGGCGACTTCTTTTAACCCCGTCGTCGAGTTGGTCTCGACTGTCTGGCCGCCGATAGCGAAGAAGGCATTGTGATGGCCGAGAGTGCTTCCTGATAGTGTAAATACGACTTTGCCAGTTCCGGCCGTTACGTTAATGGTTCCTTGTGTCGCCGAGACTGAAAGGGTCGTGGAGGTGTTGGTATTGCTGTCAAGAAAAGGACCGCCAGTAATTGGTGCATCAGCAATTGCCCATTCAGCCGCGGACGTTCGGACAAGCTTTTGTGGTGGGTGGTTTGAATGGGTCAGCCAAATAATGTCGTTTAACTGCGTATATTGAACGTCGAAGATTTCGTTTTCTCTGAATACCGTACTTATTTGATAGGCGTTTTGCGTGTATAAGGATGAAATCTCCGCAGCAGATAAGACTTTATGAAAAAAAGCGATGTTATCAATTTTATTCGCCCATGAATCAATCAAAGCCCCGCCGCTCAGCCGCGATCCGATATGAAGCGGAGCGGTTGTGTTCTGCATTTTTGAATATGATCCAAATTGGACGCGAGTTATTTCGGCAAATTCAGCGTCTACCGAGATATTGCAATCGGTCTGCTGTGTACCGTCGCCGGCGAAATTAAGGACTATAAAATGCCATCCTGTCGTTAATGTAATCGACGATCGAAATTCAACCGTTCCCGCCGCAGGGTCGACGCATTTAAAAATAGGCGTCCCAGAAGAATCGACTTCAAATATATATTCGTATTGGTTGCCATCCGTATATTTGGCAAGGATCGTTTGCATGTCTCCGTTCGGCGAATAATAAACCCAGGCGGCATACGCAAAAGGTTGGCTTGAGGCTGTTCTGGTGAAATTGGCGTGATCCGCGACCGAAGCGTAGTAAAGGCCTTTGAAATCAAAACAAGTGCTGACGATTCCGGTTGTGCTTAGACTTGTCGTGAGTGTTGAGGTCGTCGCGTTGTGAGTGCCTTGCGCGTCAATAACCGTCGTCGAGTTGGTGTTATCGTTGCATTTCCAATGGGCGATTAAATTTGAAATAGCCGATAGGTCTTCTGTCCCGCCGTTGGATACAACCTGGCCACGGTCCGTAAAAAAACGCATATATCGATCGCCCATTTCGATGGAATAGGCGTCGGAGCGGTTAAAAACGAATTTAATAAGGCGTGTTCTTAGCGTGGAATCGCTAACAGTCGCAACATACCGGGTGCCGGGCATCGAAATCGCGGGTCCATAAGACCGCGGAATCATGTTTTCGACAATCTCGCAGGCGTTGGAATACTGCGCGATATCGGTCCTCCCGAATAGGGAGGGCGCGATCTCGCCAGCCGCGAATGAGGTTTGTATTACATCAACCTTCAATGTTGGATTCGATTCCTATTTCTTGGGCTTTGCTTATAAGCGCGTTTACTTCCGCAAGAGACGCTTCTAAGTTATTTTTTCTGAATTCAAGTTCATTAATGGTAAATTTCTGTTTTTGTTCGACGGTCTTTGTAATCTCAAGCGTATTTTCACCGACTTTTGTATAGGTGTCGGCTGCGAAGGCGCTTGTCGAGATAAAGAAAATCCATAGACTGATAATGTGTCTCACACTTGCCCCCTTTATAAATCGCTTCTTCTGACTAGGTACATAAGAACTCTGGCCATCCTGCGCAGTGCAATTTTTGCACTGGCTAAATCCGTGACGTTTGCCTGAATCCATGCATCGGCTTCGGCTGGCGTCATATTTTTAAAAACGTGCGTCGAATACTCGCTCTTATCGGAAACCTTAGCGGTTTCAACCGGGTCCGGTGGAGGCAATTCGACGGTTTCGGTTGCAATCAAATTTCCGTTTCTGTCGTAAACTTTTACCTCGGCGGTAGCAGCGAGTAGATGGGTTGCTGTAAAATTTAATAGATATAAACTGATGAACAGTTTTTTAATCATGATGCATCCCTCAAGAATACGGCGGCTGGGTTATTGCTCGTATCGTAGGTAACGCTTGAACTAAAGTTTGCGGGTAGGGCGGCGTATGTAAATGCGTAATAAGCCTGACGGATCGTTGATCCGGTGCTTGTGTCCGGGGCGCCCCAAAAATATTCAACATCACCTGTCCCTGGGGCGCCAGTAGCTATTGGGGTTGGCGTCCCATTCGATACCCAGGCGAAGGCATAAGCGCCGGGTGTTAATTGTTGGCTGATCGTGATTTCTTTGACACCAGTTGAGCTTGAATCCACGGTTCCAGCATCGAGAACTAGAGACGTCGGCAGGCCATTCTCAAAGTTATATATCCCGATACGAATACTTGAAGATGCCGCAGCCGTGAGGATATTGCATCCGATTCGCTCGAACGTGGTTGTCTTGCCAACCATAAAGGGCCGCGCATAAAGACGGTCTGCCACAAGAGCATTACCAGTATTGTTATTTGTAAAATATGGCCATCCATAGTAATAGCGAGTGCCGACGAAATAGCCCCCGTTAGGCATTCCATCGCCACCGCTCGAGAGAGATTCAAATTTGTCACGAACCGCGTCCTTTGTTGGGACGGAAAGATCGCCGTTCCATCCGGTCGCATCATAGGCCTCGGTGGCGACAAAGACGTCGGTGCCGACGTAAACGTTCCGTGGGCGCTTCGCTCCGCTTTCCCCTATATCGTATGAATTATCGGAGTTTGAAACCAAATGACCGTTTGATTTCACATACCATCGAATGACGTTCTGCGTGGTGAAATAAAGGTCTGTAACGCCAACGGTGCCAATTTCAAGAGCTTGTGGGCTAACAGTTCCAGCCCCGCGCGATAAAATACCAATCACCGAATTGCTCGTCTGTGTTGCAAGTTCCAATCGGCTATAATTGCTCGCGTCAGTAAAATCGCTGTAGAGATAAAATTCCGTGTCGCCGGTGCCGTTTGCAATAGCCCACTTATTTAATCCGGTACTAGAGGACCAGAAGGCCGTATTTGCCGTGTCGTCCAAGTTCAGCGTCAAATCTTCGTTTGATCCATCGCCCCGCGCCTTCATCGTCAAAGCGCCGTCCCCATCGTCGTCCATCTCGAAACCAGCCGAGCCGCTTCCGAGGACAAATTTCCCATTTACGAGACGATATTCCGAAGCGGTCATCCCCGCCCTAGTTGCCTGAATAAAAACAGTCGAGGCGCTTACGGCATCATTGATTAGCTCGAAGTACCACGACTCGTCCGTTGCCCTCCATCGCCAGTGCTTGTAATCGACCGACGTATCGCTATCAGTGAACCAAATCTGTCCAGCCGTACCGCTGACGTGAAGCTCACCGCGCGGTTGAGTCACATCGCCAACGCCAAGGTAGGCATTTTTGATTAAGACTTCGTCGGTTGATTGGTCATCGAACTCAATTCGTCCAGCGGACGAGCCGAGACCGGTCCAGTTGTCGTCTGTCATCCAAAGATCGCCGCCGACATAGGTGTCTCCGGTCGGTGCATAGATCGCCCAATTCTCATCGCCGCCGGAAGCAGTAAAATAACCGCCATAGTTCTTGTTCGCGGTTCCAGCGCCACCAGTAAAATTCCCTGTTGAGTTAATTTGAAAGCCGATCTTTTCTAGTCCGTCGGTTGTCGTGTTCGTGGTTAAGTGTTGGACAATGAAACCATAATTTGAGGATGTTTGGGCGCCTGTGCCGCTGACATAAATGCCTGTGCTACCATTTCCTGACCAATCGAGGTTGATTCCTCGATCTCCGGCCACCGTAGAGTTGATGTCGATGTTGTAGACGGGAGAGCTTTCATTGAATCCGGTAGTGTTGGCAGACGCGTCGACAAAGATCGCGTGGGTGTTGGAATCGGATTCGACGCGCAAATCAACCGCCGTGCCGCCACCTTCGTTGATGACGACCGGGCCGCTGTCGTAATGGATGATGCCTGAGCCATTCCCAGAGAAAGTCTGTAACGTGTAATTTGAGGCAGAGGTCCCGGTGGATTCGAGGAGCATGACGGGAATCGTACTTGTCGTCGAAAGGGCATAAACGACGAGTCCGGTCGTCCCAAGGCCGTTCGTGACATACATCTGATTCGAGGTTGCGGCTGGATTGCCAAAGGACACCTGACCAGAGACTCCCAGGTCGTCGCCGATTACCGCGTCATCGGCGAGGTTCAGGTCGTAGCCGATAAACGATCCGAAGCGGAAACCATCGCGGCCGATATTGACGTTCCCATCGTCCAATCCGAGATTGCGAATAGGAACAATGTCTCCAGCATCGGGGAAAGCAAAACCTCCAAGGCCGGTCCCAACGCGTCCAAAATAACCACCGTAAGCCGTCGCGAGGCCCATTTCCATTGATCCTGGCAAACTGTTATTGGTGACGCGATAGCCGAATGTTCCTCCGACATTTCCTGTTAAATGAGCGCGGTTTGTCGAATAAGCGACAGTCGGATCAGTACCTGAGGAAAAGTCGTAAGTATGCGTGATTGAGGTTTGAGTGCCATCGCCGAAAGTGTCGGCCGCATCCATTTCTGTCGTATCGACCGCAAACGTGCCTGTTCCAGCGCCATTGGTGTAATCAACCATATAGCCTTCGGTGACAACGTCCTCGGCGCTTAGATCGGCATGAGCCGTAGAAACAAGATATTCAGCGTCGTTAACGCCCGCTCCCGAAATATCAACCACTCCGGTTGCGTCGACTTTGATCGGGACAATTGTCCCATTATTGTTTCCGTACAGAACGACGGAGGCTGCGTCTCTAGAGGATGATTCGTCTTTGGCAAGGCTTGGGGAAGCCAGTAAAAGGACCGATAATAGGATGGCAAGGATGCGCTTCATTAGTTCACCTGAACGACGCCGTCGGCGTCGACCTTAATCGCGACAAGCGTGGTGCCGTTATACCCATACCCGACAACGGATTCCGCGTCGGACGACTCCATTTCGGTTTTGGCCCATCCGACGTAGGTGCTTCCAATTAAAAAGCCTAAAACAAATCCGATAATGAACCTTCTCATTAGCTGTATGACCTTGTAGGATTGCCGCCGTCGCCAAATTTGGATTTAAGCCAGGCGTCATCTTGGACCTGTTGATGAGTTCCGGTCTGCGATTCCTCGGCCATAGCCGCCGGGAGCGAGACTTTTTGATACTTCTCTAAGAAGGCTTGCGCCTTCGTTCCAGAGTTCAAAATCATAAAGCAGATATCCGAGCAGAGCTTGTCCATAAAAGCGATGATCGCTTTCGGACGCCAAAGGCCGACTTCGGAGTGATCTACGGTGTAAAGCGTTCCCAGGCTAGCGGTATTCGAGATAATGTAATTTCCTTCCTCACGCCAAATAGCCTCAATGTCCGACACTTCCCAAACTCTTAAAGCACCAGAAGGACGGTCAAAAACATAAGATTCTTCATCATGAAGCCAAGCCATGACGGTGGCGCTTGTAGCGAGCGAGGACCGGGTCAGCGCGAAGGTCCAGCGGCACTCCGTAAGAAAGCCTTTTCTTGCGTTTTCAAAGACAGCGTTTAAAGCCCGAGCGTTCGGCGTGTCTTGGGTGAGGCTCGTAATTGGAGAGGCGCCGCATAATACAAGCGCGTGGTTACAAAGCCCGATGGTCGTATAGGTCGCCATAAATCCCCTTCTTTAAGAAAGAGCCGGACAAAAGGGCGCTCATAACGCCCCTTTGCCCGGCCATTTTTTTAGACGTAACGGACGCGCGTTTTAACGGTCCCGTTCGTCATCGTCCAGTTGTTGATCTGGAGCGTGATCGTGGTCTTGGTTCCCGTCGCTTCTTCTTGGAAAGCGCCGATCTTAAACGCATCGGGGCCACCAATCGTAACGACGTTGCCAAGAATACCACCGGTCGGAAGCGAGATCGTCGAGAGGGTCGCGTTATGCGTGATCGTGACGGGTGACATGATTGTCCCGAACGTCGCATCTTCGGACCAGCCCAACGACAACGTTCCGTTCGTCTGGGAAGTCGTGGTCGCAATCATCACATCGATTCCGACCAGCCTCCTACCCGCAGGCAGAATGGCAATATCAATCGTCGTCTTGGTAGGATTGCCAGCTACGAAAGAGTAGCTATCAAGCCATATCTTTTCGACGGATTTGATCTGGCCATCGGCGATGATGTTATCGCCCGAGCCGCCTGCGTTGAACTTCGTTGTATTCGCTCCAAAATATGCACTCGGCATTTTATTTCTCCTTTTCGCCTATAGCGTGTTATTCGCTAGTTACGTCGACCTGAACGACTCGGGCTTCCTCCAAACGGACGGCGCCGATATTCAGCTCGTAATAGACCTGCCAAGAATAAGACATGTCGGCACGTTCGTCGGTACGCACTAGCGGCTCGCTACCGAGCGCCAGGCAGAGGCCATAGCGCTGCATCGCAAAGCAGCTGGTGATAGTGCCCGAGGACGAGAGATTCGTCGAGACGATCCACTTGAAGCCCATCCAGGTATCAATTTCACCGCGGACAAGGGCTTTGACGGCCGCATAGTCCGAGGAGGTCGCCTGCGTGGTGTTCAAGAGGTGATCCATCGCGTGGGGGCTAACGACGAACACGCGATCTTCCATTTCCACGTCTTCGAGGTCGAGAACCCTCTTGACGCTGCGGACACGGGCGAAAGTGAGAGTCGCCGGCGTTCCGGTGGAAGTCCCGGTCGGGTTAACGTGAGCCGCGATAGCGGTCGTGCCGAGGGTGATCGTGGACGAACCCGTCTCGCCGTGATTAGCGGTCGCCAGAATCCTATTGGCGATAACCGTATCGATCTGACGGCCAAGAGCCTGCGCCGCGGCGATCGTATAGGCAGAGCGGGGATCGGAGATCATCCGAAGCTCGTCGCCACGGTCAAGCATACGATTGTCGTGGTAATCGACAAGCGTGCCCATGCGGCGTCCGAGATTCGGGTCGTTATTCGGGGTCTGGACGTTGCGTCCACCCTTTGTTGACATAGACCATTTCCCGATCTGATCCTGGAAGAAGGTCTTTGCCTTGACGTTCGGCTTCATATACACAATCGGCATCAGCTTGGAATACTTCGACTGAGCCAATTGCATGATGTTCTGCGCATACGCTTGCGCGTATACGATATTCTGAGTGTCGGCCATTTTTGGCCCCTCCTATTTTTAGAGTTCAACAAAAACCAACGAATTAAACGCTTGGGATTTGATTGTCCTCTTTAGGAGGGTCGCCTCTTACGCCTGCTATTTGCCGGGGCATTTAAGCTTGTCCGGCCGACCTTTACAAAAGACCTTTTGGGGCTTTTCGCTTATCCTCTGGGCCTTCTTGCGATACCGATTAAACTATTCACATAATCGATGGCGCGATCTCTTTCTGCCTGCGGAGCCTTTTCGTTGTTGTAAGGATGATTCATATCGTTACGGATTGAATCAGCCTCCCTTTGGGCCTCCTCTGGCGTCAGCGAATGACGCTGATACTTAAAGTCACCGATTTTATTCTCGGCAAACTGCTCAGCGATCTTCGCCAAAAACCGGATTCCGTTCGGGTCCTTGGAGAGAGTAGCCGTAATATAATCATTGGTCTCCTGGTTATCCGAGAATTTATTGATAACCATCTGACCAAGCTCAATCTTCGACTGATAGGCATCGCCCCACTCGCCGCGCAGCTGATTGATCGTGGCGTTGATCTTTTCCTGATGCTCCTTCGTTGCGACAGCATAAGCCTGCTTCGTCATCGTCGTATAAGCTTCCCAAAGGCCTTTTGCGGCATCGGGCGTCAGCTTATTAGCATGGACGATCTCGGCAAACTTCTTTTTGTCGAATGAAAGCCCCTTCATAGATTCGGGGATTTCGACGTCGGGAAGCGCGTAGCCGTCTGGCTTTTCCGGGATTCTCATGGCTTTCGAGAAGACGTCCCAAGCGGCCGCGTCATCCTTCGATTTGGGAATAGGAACCTTCTCGTAGCCTAAAAGCTTCTCAAGTAAAAGATGGCTTTTGACTGCCTCGTTAAAGCCTTCTTTCGTGTCTGGAAATTTCTGCATCGTCGGGCTATTGGCGAAGTCGGATGCAAGCTGAGTCTTCCAGCTAAACTCGGACGGCGCTTGCGGCTTCGGTGCTTCTGGTGCTTTTGGGGTCTCTGGATTCTCCACAAGAGGGGTCACAGGATTTTCCACTTTGTTATTGCTCCTGGTTAGTTGCTACCGCGACGATTACTTCTGCTTTGCACTCAAGAAGCGTCTTAATCGTCGCTAAAACTTGACGCTTCCCGTGTTTAATTTGGATTAAATTGGGGTTGGTCTCGCTAAAGTCATACCAACCGCAAATTTCTTCGAGCCACTTCACAACCTCTTTGCCTTGTGGCGTATCAAGCGAAGACCTGAGATTCGATTGAAGCATACGAACGTCTTCGATATTTCTTAAGTCGATCATTTACCTTCCTTGGCCTTGGCAAACGCGGCATCGGCAGCGCCTGCGTCTTTAGCGATCTGGGCGCCAGCGGCCATTTCAGCGATTTCCTGATTCTTCATCGAGGCCTCGGCGCGGCCTTCCCTGATTTGACGGACCTCGTCGTCATCCCGAAGCACTTTGACTGGGGCGCCGGTGATGCTCCAAACCTCGTCGGTTACCTTATCCGGGTCGATCTTGTCTAAGACTTCAGGCGAGAATTGAGCCAATTGACCGACCATTGAAAGGCCTGTAATCAGCGTATTCAGTTCAGCCCTGCGCTGGGATTGGGCCAGGACGCCGACAAAATCAATCTCATAGTTGGGGTCCATCATAAGCTCGGCTGGCGGCTCTGGAAGTTTGCCACGGCGAAAGAGGATTCCGATGGTCCGTTGGATGATTGGGCTTAAAACCTCATCGAGATAGCGTCCGACGGCAGGCCCGAGCATGGTCATTTTTTCGTTGATGCGCTCCATGATTTCGGGGTTGTTCATGTCTTTAGTGATATTCGAGAACGCCAAAAAGACGTCATGGTACATAAGCGTTTTTACTTTTCCCGAATAATACTCGACGGCGGTGAGACCGACTTGAGGATCGCCAAAGTTACCAAATGAAAAAATATCTTTCCCGGTGTCCATCGCGTCTTTTTTATAGGTGTTAATTGCTCTCGGGTTCATATTAAACGGCGCGAGAAAGGCATTATGCGGAACGGCAATCGGTGGATCGGTGGCCTTCATCATGGCCCGAAGATTGGTTTTAGAGATCGCATTTAAGAGCCTAGCGAATGGTAGAGCCTTCATGGCCGGCGAGAAGCCCCAAGCCAAAAACGGTCGCTTATCAAAGCGGTGGCAGAACGCGGGAAACTCGTTATAGCCTGATTCGTCGATAATCATCCGGCCTTCGACGTCGATCCAGCTTGCCTCGATCGGCATGTTCTTCTTGTCGGATTTCTGGATTTCTCTAACATAGCGGTGTCCGATGTAGAGCAAGAATTGGTGCTTTTTCTCATCTCCCCGGCCCTCTTTGATTTCCTCTTTTAGGGCGGTTGAAAGCGCTTCTTGGCCCCAGCGACTCGCCGCTTGGTTGGCCGTATATTCAAACTCGATGTAATATTTGCAAACGCGCTGCCTGGCATCTTCAACGATGACGACTTGCTTAACGGGAAGGTTATAGAAGCGGATATCGTCTTCTTCGTCCTCCTCCTCAAAAAGCGGCGCCGTTCCATACACGCCACTTGACTTGTAGGAGGGGAACATTTGGTCGTAGAAGTTAGATCGGTTGATCGCTGAATTTACTTCGGCGGCGACGTCCTCAAGGTAATCAGCGACGGCCTTGCTAGATGAAAGCTCGGGATCACGGTGGCGTAGCCTAAACCACTTGGACGTGGGAGGGGTGAGATAATTCATAAAACCGGACGCGAAAACGTCCGCGGCTTCAAGCGTGGTCGAATCCCAAAGTGGCGACGCATTCAACTCGTTGCCGGCTGAATAGGTCCTATTTACGTCTTGGGATTCGATGTAAAAATAATCGTGAAGCGTCTGCCAGTAACTTTCAAAGTTACGGCGACGGGAAAGATTTTGTTGGTACTGCTGAATTAATTCCTCAGCGCGGGGCTTTGAGGGCGTGACGGATTTAGTCTGCGGCATAGGATACCCCAAATGTTTTTAAGGGATAACTCAATCACCACAGGCTCATCCGCGTTTCTTGGAGTCAACACCTGCACTTCAGGAGCGGCGCCATCGCCGTTCCGACTTCTATTCCATTTGCTATTTAAATTTTTACGAGCGGCCCAACCCAAATTACAGCGACCTCATATAATGCGTTTCCATCGGCTTAAAACCGAGCCTTTCGTAAAAGGTCTTGATCTTCTCGGTTTTAGAATTCTCTAGTACTGCCATTATCATAATATTAACTCCCTGCGATTTCAACAGTTTTTCAACTTCTCTTAGCAGGGATATGCCATACCTTCTAAAACTCTCGTTTACGTACCAAATAGTTTCCTGAAAAATTACCTTCCCACTCATGGGAGATTGCCACCGCGAGCCGTAAATAAGCCCCTGGCAGCTACCGTCGACGATCATTAGAAAGGCATTCTGCGTATCGGCATTCCTAATGGTCTCGGCTAAGACCTCCACGTCAAAGGATTCCCCGTATTCGCAGACCGCCTCTTTGTGGAAATTCTCGACGATTTTCAGGATATCGCCGAAGTATTTGTCGGAGTAGGGTTCAACGGTCATATTATGCTTTCGTTAAATTAGAAATCGCTTATTATGATTTTCGGCCATAAAGTTTAATTACTGTCCTAAGAGGGTTTTCCTTGCAACGTTTGCTTCCCCTGCCACTCCGAGCGGTGAGGTATAAATGCTCGTCGTCGCCACGGCTTTCTTCTTTCTGCCAATTTCGGCCGCTTTCTCGGCCGCAGCCTCGGGCCTCGGGGCCTGCGGTAAAGGCATCGGGGCCGAGATTGGTTGCTTTGGTCCCCCACCGAAAATCCCTGATTTTGATGCTGCGAAACCTGCGCCTGCGGCACCAAGTCCGATAGCGATTGCTGTAGCTGTACCGACTGCCATTAAATCACCCCCGCGATATTAAATAAGTTATCGTCTTTTGAGTATCGAACAATATTCGGCTCGTATTGATGATCCTGTTTTTGCTTCACCTTCCCGATTAAACTTTCGGCCATAATTGCTGCGTCCGCAATATTTGGCGATTTGATTCCGTCTTTTCGCATCTTATCTTTCGAGATAAGAATGCGGCGCTGATTGTGATCGAACGTGTATTTTAGGCTTAGAAGCTCATCGATCGCTTTTTGTGTCTTAACGTGACGATGGCCTTTAACGATCGCGTCTTTAAACTTATAAGCGTTCGCGGTCCTGGCATTGGCGAAGTCTTTATTATCCTGATAGCTTATCGTAGGATTTCTGAAACCAACGAAGTAATCCAGCCCCCGGCCTTTAGAAAGCGTGTCAAATGGCCCGGCGCCGAGGCCATCAATATCAATCGCGGCCATATCGAGGCCTTGCTCGTTACAGATTTGGAGGATGCGACCCGTTGTATAATTCAGGTCTTTTTTCTCCCACTCGTCGCAAAAAACTTCCTCCCAATGGAGAGCGCCCATTTGCTGAAAGATGAATGCCGCGCATTTGTCGTCGCCGTAACGTGCGATATCAAAACCGCCAACGCGGATACCATAGCCGGGAGCTAGGATATGCGCCATTTGCTTGCCGTATTCAAAATCCGCGAGAGATAAAACCGAATCCTCAGATTGATCGAGAGGACGACCGAGCCAAATATGCTCGTAATCTTTTTCGCTCAGCTTCCGGCATTCCTCGGCTTCTTTCTTAAGCGCAATCGGGCAGAACGGATTTTCGTCATAATTAATATCAATCACAAGACAATCATCGCGCCTGGCGAGCATGACGATGACCGGGTCATTAAAAACATGAGGGTTCATCGTAAAGATGACTTTGGCGTTTTCTTTACGGATGGTCGGGATCAGGACGTCGAGGGTTTGCTTGGTGAGGGCTTGGGCTTCGTCGATCCAGAGAAGGTCGATACCTTCCATACCCTGAATATTAAAGGCGCCTTGCTCGCGGAAACCACGAAAATTGATTGTGCTGCCTGTAATATGGGACGTGATTCTAGAGGCTTGGGTATCAAATCCGAGTTGATACTCTCGGACTAAATCGGAAAGGAGGGAATAAACCGACTCTGCGATCGAGTTTTGGGTTTCACGGCCGCAGACAGTTCGGAGGTTATATTTTTCGTTGAGGTAAAGGACAAAGCGGCCAACAGATTGAGACTTGGCACCGCCACGGCCGCCCCTAATAATGAAATAGCGGTATTTGTTAAATATATCCGGGTCGACAAGCGCGAGAAGCTTGTCGGGGATATTAAGTATCTTCGGAAGGAGGAGGTGAGCCAATGTCATATACCGCGATGCGGTTAATGTTATTGGCCTCACCAGGGACAAGCTTCTGGATCGTCGGCATTTCCGTTACATTGTGATTAAAATCACCTTGCACTTGCTGAGGGATATTGCGCGATGCGAGGGTTTTGGCAAGTTCTCGCTTTTCTCTTGGGTCCACTTCTGGATCATCTAGTGCTTTTTCGAGGATAAGCCAGGCCTTATCGAGAACGCGAAACCGTAGGTCCTCGTTGGCGTTTGACTTTCTTCCGCTTCTTCCTTTGACGCCGGCCATTTATTTTTTCTTCAGCACCTTCAATATTTCAAACAGGAGGTTCGCCTCGACGGAATCGGTGTCTTGGTATGTGCCGTCGCGGCCCTTAATCGTTACTTTCTTACCGACTCGGTTAACCGTGATTTCGTCCGACGCGGCAAACATGCTGAACACTGGCTTTCGTTCCATCGATTCCCCCTTATGGTTAATATAGCACTTGACTTTTTTTAAAGCAATATGGGCAGCTTCCCGCGTCGGTGTTGTTCGATAAACTCCTTGGCCTCTTTTTCTTGCCCAGGCACAATATTCGCCTCTGCTTTAGCAAGATAGATATCGGCCTCTTTATCGTTTTTAAGGAGTCGAAGGCAAGTCGCGATATTTATTAATAGTTTAAATTCGTTCTTAGAAATGAGTAGGGCGCGAACCCATAAAATCAATGCCTCTCTGTAACTTTGTGTTTCCCATCGCTTCATCGCGCGGCAATGCCAGGCCCACCAAGCGTTTTCGTCCTCTATAATCGCAAGCTCGGTGATGTAATACTCGTCTTTGTACATGATGAGCGTGTAAAAGGTGCGCGTTGCATAGAACGCCAGGAATGCCGCGATAATCGCGTCACTTCCTGGAATCCCGGTAATAAGCTGCGCTAGGGCATACATCAAGAAAACATTCGGGAGGGCTGCGAATCGCTCGGCAATCTCTTGGTTGGCCCGGATAAAGTTACAGAAAGGGACGATTGTGATCGCAAAAGCAAAGAGCGCCCAGATGAATGGGTCCCACGGCCTGAGGGCTGCATATAGGCCCATACCCAAAAGAGCGGTTGCCCCGATCCAGAAATATCGGCAGAAGGTATAACACTTGTGTTTCATGCTACCAGCGGCCGACTGAAGGAAATTGTGATAAAAGGTGATGCGAAAAGGGATGATGCAAAGCGTCAGGTAAAAGCCGAAGGTCTTAATGGCAAGGATAAGCTTCCTCGGATGAATGACTTTATCCTCGTCGAAGCATTCGGTGTTTTGCTTATTCTTGACGGCTTTGGTGAATTTCTTGGAGTGCAGATACCAAATAAGGGGCATCGAGGCTAGGATATACCATTTGCTCGAGCCTACGAGGGCGAGCGGCGCCAAGAAGCCTGCCGTGTACCATGTCCCGGCGTATAGAAAGAGCGGTGATAGGAGCGGAATGGCCATAGAAAGCAATAGAAAGAGGATCGGTAAGGCGTATCCCCTGCCCGACGGCCAGATGGTTCCTTGGTTATTGACCGGATTCGTTGAATAGAGTAGCGCCGCCACGAACGATATCCATGAGGCACCGAAAGCAAAATAGATCGCGATGCAGATCGCCGTATGGATTAGGATCGTCACCAAATGTTCCAATTCCTCAGCGCGGATAATCGCCAGGAATAGCTTTCCGTTGGCCTTCACTAAACGGGCGCTTTTGGCATAAAATTTCATTTGGCCGGTCATTTGAAGCCATAGTCGGTGCCAGGCGTTCTTGGCGACGGGGGGATTCTTCCAGACGGTGAAATCGTCCGAGACGAATTTAAATCGGAGCGTCTTAAAATAAAGCGCGAGATTGACGATGATGATCCAGGCTACATTTTCAAACACAGCTTCCTCCATTTTTCTTCAGCGACGAGGCGCGCGCCTCTTAAAATATACGTGAAATCTTCCCAGCGTTTCATGTCTTTTACTTTGTGATACCAAAATTGAGGCGATTTATAGGCGTCATAGATCATCGGGATATACTTATGTCCCTTCTGATCGGGCGCCGGCGCGGTCCTCGGAGGGCAGAAAACCGAGGCTTGAGCGGTCTTGGCATAACCTTTTTTCAGTAGGTAATGGACAAGATTAACCGTCCGCATGGCATCCTCATGGGTTTCCCATTCGTATCCGAACATACTCGTTAAATGCGGCTCAAGGCCTGCGTCCGACATGCTTTTAATGATTGGGATGATATCCTCGGATCGTTGCCCTTTCTGAATTCGGTCGACGGTCGCTTGATTCGCCGATTCAATGCCAACCAAGATAAAGCGAAAGCCGGCATTGGCCATCATCTTGTAATCGAGCTTGATCGGTTTCATGTTGCAGCCGATGGTTATGAAATCTTTCCTCGGTTTCTTGCGACCGTATTTGTCTCGATAGCAATAAACCATACCTGGCTTCTTATTCTCATAAGGCTCGTTCATGCGCTTACAAAACTCCTCGAGCCAAGCGCCGACCGGGAATGTCCCCGAGTCGTCGAATACTTCGCGATAGCCCTGAGCAATCAAGTCGTCGATTTCTTCAATGACATGATCTACCGAACGAACACCGCGCTTTTCCCCGGCTTGAAGCTTGGCGGTATCGATGCAGAACGTGCATTTGCCATACCAACAAAGGTTTGAGGCCATCATATGCGTGGCTGGATGAAATTTATAATTGCCGTAGGATTGCCAGCGTGGGTTTTTGGCGTCAGTAAATATGCGGTCTGGATAAGGCAATTGCTCAAATGGAACGGCAATATCAAAATCGTTATTAATAATTGTTATTTTTTCTTTAGGAAACGCCTTCGACCTCCTAATTATATAATCGGACATTTGTTTATTTTTTTCATTCCCACTATCCCAAATTACGTCCAAACCGAGATTCTTTAGATACGTCGCATACATAGCCAAATGAGCCGGGTAGACCCAAACGGGCTTTTCAAATTGGCGTTGTTGGTTATAGGGGTTAAGCGGGAATAAATATCTCATTGGCCACCTAGGTATAGATAAACCGTTCCGATCGAGACGCCCATGAGGACCGCGACGATGGCCCAACCGAATTTGTTGTCTTTAAGCGAAAGAAGCCCGAATCCGGTATGGAAGACGGCTGGCAATAGGGTAATCAGCCATCGCAAATCAATCTGTGGAGAAACGATTAACGCGCAAGCGCCCATAAAAGCGCCGGTTATCGCGTATTTCCAAAGGTGGGTTTGATAGCCGACGTGAAGCGCTACACATAAGCCAGAGCATGCGGCGAGTGCTTTATGCCAAGCGGCGCCGAGATAAATCAGCGCTACACATAACACGACTGGAAGAACGAAACGGCGAATCCATTTATAGCCTCGCCTAGTCCATGGGACCTCTTGGCCGCCAAGCCAATAGAATAGACCGCAGAGGACGACGGTAAGGCCTGTTATAAATTCGTTCATTTCCCCTCCCGGCACCCGTCGAGGCGGTGAGTGCGCGTCATTTGATTAGATTCATTAATTTTTCGCACCATTCGTTGTCCAATGCTTCTAGCTCACATTGGTAACGTGGCTGAATATGTTTCTTGCACCACCAAAAATGATAGCCTCTGTAACTGGTAATTAGCTCTCTTGGCTGACATTCAATTGTGGACGTTGATTTATTTTGTTTTCTCATCGTCTCTTTCCCCTAGGTGAGATGTGCGCGAGGATTGGAGGGCGGTATTTGCGATTTCTCTGGTGACGAATACATCTCCGGTTTCTCTTGGTCGGTCACATACCTGGACAATCTTCTCCAACGCCTGCGTAAGTCTTGAGATGAGTACGCGGTGGGTGGAGAGTTCTTCTTCCCACGCTTTCTTGAATGGCTCGATTTTCTCTGAGACTTCTTGACGGTTTAGATCGTTGAGACGTTGATTTTCTTCCTTCAGTTCTCTAAGTCCAGCGAGAATGTCTTTATGGCTTCCTTCCCGATAACCAACAAGAATCTCGCTAATCTGAGCCAATATTTCGTTGTCATCTTTCTCAGCTTCGAGCTGTGCGCGTAGTTCTGAAAGTTCCTGAGACTTATCCGTTGTCACCCAACAAGAAGGGCTATTGTATTCAGGGCCGTCGCCAGTAACCCATTCAATCTCTCGCTCTGTGCCGTCATCGTAGAAAATGATGTTCTTTGGAAACGCCGCTTCATAACCAATGTCCGTGAGCTGCTTCTCATACAGCTCATTGGCCTTCTTCAACCTCGCGCACTCCTCCCTCAGGGCGGCAAGCTCATCGTAAATATTCGGCTTACATTTAACGCAAGTATGGAGGAAGTCATCTGAGCTTCCACATTTAGTGCATGTCGTCATCTCCGCTCCTTTGTATTCCAGCATTTCGTACAAAGCCCCGAAACCTTATCAACCAATGCCCCACAAGAACATTCAACCTCGTTGCACATCCAGACGTAAGAGAATCCGTCTTTACCGTTGTTATCGTAGTAACCCATACGCTTAGCGATTTCATCCGAGACGGTCCCATTACCAAACTGCGCTTTAAGAATTGCTTTATCAATCTCGCATTTCGATTCGTTTGGATTGTGGGTATATTTCGTGCATCTATCGCAGTTGGAAGCCCTCCAATCGCCATGCTGAGAGCCGCTTGAAAATGGGTGGATACTCATCTCCTCTTCTCCCGTTCGTGGAACCAGGTGAGGGCGATCATTTCATTAAATCCTCAAAAATAGACCACAAATTAAAATCATAATCCCATTCCGGGTAATGACTTCTGAATTTGGACACGTCGGAAACGTACCAAATATGGTCGCCTTTTCTAGCTTGGTCGACGTATTGCCAATTTCCCATCTGGAGCCAATTCAAAGCCTCGAGAACCGAGACATTGGAATGCCGACCACCGCCCATGTTATAGACCTCGCCAGGCCTTGGGTTTCGGACAAAGCAATCGATCGCCTTGACCAAATCATGCGCGTGAATCTGATCCCTGACCTGCTTGCCCTTATATCCGAAAACCTTGTAGGGCCATCCCTCCTTCTTGCAGCGGACCATATAGGCCAGAAAGCCATGAAGCTCGGCCCCGGCGTGGGCAGCGCCGGTGATGCATCCGCATCGAAAAATGCCAGTCTTTAGCCCAAAATATCTGGCATATTCCTGCACGTAAAGGTCGCCTGCTAGCTTCGAGACACCGAAAGGCGAGTGCATGGACCGGTCGACCGTCATCCACTCCCCAATTCCATCAGAAATCGTTTTATCGACCTCGTCAGAATGAATTACGCGCCTATAATTCTCGTACCTTGTTTCTTCCTCGACAAAATCCAGCTGATTTGGAGTGTCGCCGTATACCTTATTCGTCGAGAGATAGACAAATACCGCCTCAGGCGTATGTTTCCGCATCATTTCCAGAAGCATGAGCGTCGAATAGGCGTTGATCCCGAAATCTAGAAGCGGGTTCACTGCCGAATAGTCATGCGAGGGCTGCGCAGCTGCGTGGATGATAACGTCGGGTTTTTCGTTCTGGAAAAGCCCCTCAATTTTCGAGATATCCACGCCGTAATGTTGATAATTCGGGTGATCGATCTTGTTTTTGACGACGCTGGCCGCCTCTCCGAAGAAGTGCTTGCGCATATCGTTGTCGACGCCGATGACTTCGCAAGCGTTGTTTAAATAGAATTTGACGGCTTCTGAGCCGACAAGCCCAAGCGATCCCGTGACTAAAACCTTCAAGACGGCCTCCTCATAAAGAATCCCTTGATGAAATTGATCCCATAGGTAAACACCGCTGAAACCCAGGCCAAAAGCGCCAGTTTTACGAAATTCCCGCGATGGCGGCCGTATGTTCCGACCTGTTTCCATAGCCTTTTAAAGATCGGGCGCCGATTGTGGTATACGAGGATATCGGGATGATAGAAAACCCCGCCCTTTATCTTTCGGCAGAAAAGGCTATCTTCGCCGGTTAGATAATTCTCAAATTGACAGGCGACCTCCCTTTTGACGATGAGATTGAAGGTCGGATACTCGGAAAGGATTCTCTCTTTCAATGGAACGACGCGCTCGGCATAAGGCAGCATTTGATAGACAATATCCGAAACCCGCTCCTCGAAAGGTGCGTCGGGCGGGAGTACGCCGGGACCGCAAACGGCGGGATGGATATCGAGCCATGAAAGCGCCTTATAAAGCCAAAGGTCGGAAGGATAGGCATCCGAGTCAATAAAGGCAAAGATTTTGCCTTTTGCCCGTTGCATTGCCCAATTCCGCTTTCCGGCGGGATAGCCCGGGCATTCCTTGTCGGTTACGACGATTATTTCCGCGGTCGGATAGAGACGGACGCAGCGGCGCATACAGCGCCAAGCGTAATCGTCTATTTCGCGGGTCGGGATAATAATCGAAACTTGAGAATAACGCTCTCGATAAGAGTCTTCCAAATGGCCCCCACTGACATTTTCTCTTTGATTTCCGCTTCTATTGGTACTTCGACGATCCTTCCCCCGTTTCTTTTGATGTTGGATAGCACTTCCACGTCGAACAAAAAACCGTCTGTTTTCCATGTCTCGAGCATTTCCCGGCGAAATAGCTTTATCCCCGTCTGGGTGTCACATTCCAAACCGAATAGAAGCCGGATATAAAGCCTCGAAAATACGGTCACAACGCGCCGGCTAAAGTGTTTATGAGCGATCCGCTTGGTTCCGACAACCGCGTCGAAATCTTCCAAGAAAGGCAGAAGCCTTAAAAGCATCCTCGGATGAATGTCACCGTCCCCATCCAGAAATGCTATCTCGCTTCCCCTTGCCTCTTGCAAAGCTTCGCGAATCGCCCAACCTTTCCCTTTGCCATGCCTATCTGATGAAACGATGATTTCAAAAGCCCTCGGAAGCCGGGTTTCTACCACTTCCACAAACTCTTGGATTTCCGGCTCTCTATGACTCGGAAGAATAATCGAAAGCATCAGCGATCCCGAATCGGTTGATTTCCCCTTCCCGCGCTGGGAAGAATTGAATAGGCTTCTTAAACTCGTCGGCCACCTGTAGGATCGTCTTTGAATGCCCGGACCCCACGTTATAAGTCCCGCAGATGTTGTTTTTTACGACGTAATTGATTGCCTCTCGGACCTTTTCAACGCGGATAAAATCGCGCGATTGAAACCCATCGCCGTAAATCGGCAAAACATCGGCTTTTCTGAATACCTGATACACGTTGGCCTCGCCTCGGTCTTCGTCGCCGATGACGTTGGTAAGCCTTAAAATCGTCCAAGACTTGGCCAGGTTCCTGATTAAAAACTCCCCGGCAAGCTTCGTCGAAGCATAAATCGAGCTTGGATTCGGGACAGAATACTTCACCGTATGAAATTCCCCCTCCCCATAGACGCCGGCCGTGGACAGATAGACGAAATGCGATTCGGGATGCTCGAGTAGCATATTCAACGTCCCGACAAGGTTGGTCCGAACATAAGCCTTCGGATCTTTCATAGACTCGGTCACGCTTGTCTTGGCGGCGGTATGAATGACAACTTCATATTTCCGAGTCGCGCGATAGGAAACGATATCGATGCCGTCTTTTATGTCGATCCCGTCGCCATGTAACCCGCTGGCGATGAAACCTTTATTTCCGGTTATGAGGATAGACCGCATAAACAAAATCCTTGATTAGGTTCCTTTGTTGCTCCTGAATGCCGATAAGGTCGAGGCCCGAGCCGAAGGCGTATGCCTGCAAAAACTCGCTCGACATGAAAGGAAATTCGTTTTCGCAGAGAATCGCGAAGGCCTTCCATTCGGTTATTTCCGTTCCCGTTGAGCCGTAAACAATCCGCTTGATCTTGGATATGCGGCCGCTGGCTGGGATTTCCTTCCAGATCGCCGCCTCGAACATGAAAGGCATGAGCTTCGCGCGGATCGTCGCAAAGATAAGCCCGAGCGTTTCGCGGGGGGTTATCGGGATTCCGCAGTCTCTTAGCGTTCTCTCCGAAAAGCAGGTCCGCATGATCCTCTTATAAGGCGATGCGGTCTTCGTCTTGGCGTCAATAACGGTGTATTCCTCCGAAATCAACTCGCCGCCTTTTGATACAGTCATATACGTCTGATAGGTCTTCCCAGAATTTGGAAACCCAACGATTAATGTGTCGTCGACGCAAGAGGCATGCATCAAAATCTTGCCGTTTAGGGCCAGGTTCAAAAGGTCGATTTCCCTTAAGAGAATGTCGAGATTGATCCAACCTTTCAGAATGAAGGGCAGCTTTAAGAAGCCAGGCGTGACATAGCATTTACTTAGTCCATGCGTAATCAGAAGCTGGACCGGAAAAGGCCAAGGGCTTTCGTGATACAGGCCATCGGTGTCGGGATCGTAAAAAAACGCCCCGATCTTACGGGCTTTATCCTTGTTGAAATTGATTCTTGAAACGACCGAATATTCCATCGAAAACCCCCTTTGAGAAATGCCAGATCATGCCAGGCTTGCCCCGATAAAGAAGGCAAGCGCAATAAGACAGATAAAAAATCGGGAAGAATACCACGAAATAGATGGCCAGCTTCCAGGCTGGCAAGTGCTTCTTTTGGTATAGAATCCGGTTGCGTCCCATAAAATAGGCGTTCATCGGCCGGCGAAAGTCTGGGATATGCGAGTAGGTTTGCGACTTGTGATAACAAATCGCTTCTGGGTTCATAATCACTAAATAGCCGGCGTCTTTTGCCCTTTTGCAGAAATCCGCTTCATCCAGATCGATTGGAAAATTAACCTCGTCGAATCCTCCCAATTGCTCAAATAAATCGCGCCGAACCATGAAGGCGTTGGCGACCTCGTCAACCTCGTAGCAATTCTTACCCACTTCCCAAAGCCGCGCGTTAGTTCTCTGGCCCGAAGTAAATCCACTGAGATAATTTCTGTTTGATCCACCATCGGCTATTCTTAGCTTTTTATCGTCATAGCAAGCGGTCATGCCTACCACTCCAACGCGCTCTTGAAAACGGGCCATCTTTAGCAAGGCATCGGTCGATAAATAATTGTCGTCATCGACGAATAAAAGGTATCTTCCTTTAGCCCTTTTAGCTCCCTTGTTCCTCTTGGCGGCCAAAAGTAATCTTTCGTCATCGACAATAATCGTTTCAACGTCTCCGGGCAGGCTCAAAAGAAGTTTATTTAAAAGGGCTTCTCGTCCCTTCATCGTTGGAATAATTACCGATATTTCGGACATAGCGCATACCCCAGGAGCATCAAAAGCCAGATGATTTTTTTATAGTGAAACTTCGAGTGACGCTTATGAAACCGAAGCCAGTTTTCTATGCGTCCGAAAACTTCAAAGCGGTCATAATAGTTTTCGGTTTTCTCGAGCATATGAAATAAATAAGCCTCCGGGTTATACCGCAGCTTGTACCCGAGACGCTTAATCTTCTGCTCGACGTCGGTGTCAAACCACTCGGCAACGCCGTCAAAGGCGGGATCAAAGCCGCCGACCATCTTAATAAGGCTTGTCCGCATGGCCCAATTTGTTCCCTCCAAATGGTCAGGCTCGAATATTCCCAAACGCCGGATAACCTCTGGGAAATTGGAGCCGTAGGATACAGAGCCGCATTTATAAATTTTGGCTAGAGCGTAAGGCTCGTTATCAAACATCCATCGCAGAAACCAATTCGGATCTTCGGCGATCCGAATACTGTCCCGATTCTGTCTCCGATCCTTCGGGACAAAGGTCGGTCCGGTGGCACCGGCGACTTGCGGGTCCGAGAAAGGCTTGACTAGCTCAACAAGCCAATTCTTCGGAAGTGTCACGTCATCGTCGATTCGGACCAAAATATCCCCCTTCGCCTGCCATAACGCGCTATTCATCGCCTTTACGATGCCCCGCTCTTTGGCGAGAATAATCTCGAAATTCCGATGCGTCTGATTCTTAAGATCACGTAAGACGCTCTTTGCTTCGCCAGTTGTCAGGATGACAACAGAGACCAAATTTCCTCCGCGATCTTCTTGGCGCTATGGTTTTTAAGAATGAATTCTTGAAGCTTTTTCCCTTCATGCTGCGGCCGCTTTAAAAGGATTCTGATTTTATCGACTAGCTCGTCTACGTTAGAAAACTGCCACGGGTAATCGCCGAACACTTCCCGGCGGGTAACAAGACAAGGCTTTCCCATGACGCCGTATTGAAGGAAAGGAGAAGTAACGACGTATTCATTGGCCGGATTGCTACTCCTTAGCGCAACGCCGACGCTGCAAGTGGCGATATAGGCGGGAATATGCTTGAACGGAATCCAGCCAACGAAATGTACGTTTCTGGGTTTCTTCTTTAAAAGACGGTCTTTATCTGGGCCGTCGCCGACAATCAGAAAGTCAAATAGAGGCAGTTTCGTTGCGGCCTCGAGCAATATATCTATGTTTTTGTTCCTCGTTATGAGGCCATGAAACATAACAATATTTCCAGCGGCGCCGCCGTTCGACGGAAAGTCTTTCGGTTCAACCGGGTCAAGGATAACTGCCGGATATTTCCGCGTTTCTTGGTAAATGTATTTCGCCATAGGCTCAGATATGGCAACGATTTCGTCGGCCATCTTCCAAACCATCCGCTCAAAAAAATGGAGGAATTTAAATGCAAAGCCCGAGACGTAATACATCAGATGAAGATCACCTAGCCGGATAACGACTTTTGATTTTGGAGAGGCTATCTTGACTAGCGCCGGGTAGAACGGAAAGGAGTCGTCGCAGTAGATAACATCGAACCCTTTCCCGATAACCAAAAGTGGAGCATAAAAAATCCAAAGAACGCTTTTAAATAGTTTCTGAATACTATTCAGACGATTAAATTTCTTAAACGTGATGACGTGAATGCCCTTCGATTGGAGATAAGGAAACGCGGCGTTCGTTTCCTTGATCGTCTCTTTTGGGAATCTATGAAGAAGCGCTATTTTCTTCGGCATTTAAACCACTTTTGCCAATTCTTCGTTGGCATGGTTTCAACAACTTCAAATTCCTGGCCGCAAAATCTTTCAATATCTTCTTCGCTATGAAGGTACATCGTATGAAGCTCCTGAAAATTAACCTTGTCGTCCCAAATGTCGATTTTCAGATCAACCGATTTCCCGTCGTACTTAACCGGCGTTATTTTCCTAAACGCCTTGCCCATGACTTTGAGCGTTTTTCTGAATCCCTCAAGCTCAACCTTCTCTTTGTCCCAAATGTCGAAAATGAAATAGCCGCCTTTTTCGACGGGAATCTTTCCCCACCAGTCATGCCGCGGAATGTAATTAAGCACGTCAAACAACGCGGTCGCGCATTCAAAGAGGGACGGCGTTCCGTTCTGCTTCCAACGCGTAATATCCGCGCAGATAATGTTTTTTGATCCAGATGCCATCGCGCGTGATTTATCAATGCCCAATATATGCGTGTCTTTCGGGTAATATTTCCAATAGCTGCCGTTTCCGCAGCCGATATCGAAAACCCATTGCGGCTTTCTGGCCCACTCGTAAACAAAAGTGATTTCCTTTTGATAGGGCTTGTCTGAATTAAATAGATCGTAGAACCGAGCGTAATCTCTCGCAAACATACGCGATTTCCTTTTCGGTTAAACTTAGGCCCGAAGGCAGATAAAATGCATGATTCCAAAGGCTGTCAGCATTCGGGTATAACCCGCCAGCCTTAATACAAGGCTGGCGATGGAGCGGGTAAAAGAATCGGCGGCACTCAACAGCTTCGTTCCGCATTTCCTGAACCACTTCGCCGGCATCGTAATGGGTCTTCACCAAATACATCCAAGGCACGTCGACTTTAAAAAGACATTGGGCCTGCTCGGGCAGATATTTAAGATATAGGTCTCGATTTCTTTGCTTTATCTCGGTGAACCGATCGATTTGCTCAAGCTGGGCGAGTGCCACGGCCGCCTGAAGGTTTGAAATCCTAAAGTTATAACCCAGGTGTTTATGAACGAATCGCTCCTCGCTATGGCATAAATCACGGTATGAACGCGCGAGCCTATAAACCGCTTCGTCATTCGTAACGATGACGCCACCTTCGCCGGCAGTTATAAGCTTGTTTGCATAAAGCGAATAGCAGGCAACGCCGTCGGTCCTGAACGGCACCCAATACTGAGAGCAATCATCCACCGCTTTCAGGTCCGCCAAGAATGGGTCGCCGATAGGATTGAATAGTTGTAAATTTTCACGCTCGCCGAAAAGATGGCATCGCATGATATGGCTGCCACCGGCACCGTTTCCGTTGTCCCTAAAAACCACTCGGGCGCCGGCGCGGATAGCGGCGATATAGCAGCTGATAATGGTCCCTGCCGGGATTGATATTTCATTGATCCCCAAAGACCAAATCGCGGTTTCGAGCGCTGCGGTTCCGCTGGATACGGCGACCGCATATTTATTCCCGCTCCACTTGGCGAACGCCTCCTCGAATTGACGGACAAATCTCCCGCCGCTTGAGATTTCGCCGGCGTCCAAAGCCTCTAGGACGTATTTCTTTTCATTGCCTGCGAGTAACGGCTCTGAGACTCTAATCAAACGAAGCTCCTTTTAAAATAACCACACCTCACCAAAACTTACCTCAGCCTGCCTATCCGCTCCTTAACGCACATCACCACACCTAAACCCGGGCATAACGTACCGCGCCTTACAAGACCCTAGCCGTCCTTACCTGACCAGAAATAATTAGCCTCGCCGTACCATAACCTAGCTTTCCAATCCGCGCCGATCCGAAACGAACCCCACCTCTCCACAACTCGCCTTAAATAGTTAGCCTCAACGCGCCGCAGCTTACCCATGCTAACCTAGCAACACCAAAGCGATCCTGATTAGATAACCTCAAACTTCGTCACATTAAACCGACCGAAAGTTGGATGAAAATCACCCACCCCAACCAATCTTCCAGCATTCACCAAAACATCTTGGAAAAATTCAGGTGTGATGTATTCGGGCAAAATTACTTCAAATTGAAATTTTGCCTTCCAACCAGAAAGCATGGCTGGCCGCATACGAGTAACGCCATTCCTCTGGATAACGACTCGTCTTTTATCAATAAAATCCCAATCTTTCGTACCCAGAGAAGCCAGCTCATTCGCGACAATTACACCCGCTTTAAAAATGTCCATTGCTGACTTCCGTGGGCTTCTCGGGTCTTGTTTATATTTCGCGGCATGAATGATCGACTGCCTGACATATTCGCCGGGGATAGAAATTTCACCCTTTTCGTTCCGATAAACATAAGCCTCAAGATTATCGGTTTTTTTTGCTTTCGAGTTTTTGGCGGCTTCGGATTTTGCTTTCACGTCATCACAAGACCATCTGTGAAATAAAATCGGGCAAGTTCCTGTCAGCTCGACTTCTACCGAATAAGGAGCGCCAATTTCGATAGTTTCTTTTGCTTCATTTGAATTGCCATTTAGCAGCGCTTTTTTCATTTTCATTTCTCCTTTTTTAATTACCTTGCCTTACCAGGACAAGCCTCGGCTTACCTCACATCGGCGAGCCACGCCTAATCTAAAAAAATTTTATCTTCCGAAACGTAAGAAAATTGGCCGGCTTTAACCTCGTAAAAAACCGCATCCTCTAAAACGCGAACGCCGTGACCACCTCGATAAACGAAAATCGCTTCTCCTGGCCCGGCTTCTAGCGTCCCGACGAATGCGGCCTTATTGTCGTAAATATCAACCGCGATTCGGCCGCGGATTACGATAAACGACTCTTGCGTTCTCTTGATCGTCCTCGGGTTTAAAATATGGTGATGGATCCGAAAACTCTTTCCGGCCGCGTACTTCATTCGAGAAGCTTGTAAAGACTCAAATTGATTTCCGAACCACTCCGAGCCTTCGATGACGTCATCTACGGCAGCAAGAATCGCGAATACCTCGTCGCCGACGCAAAGCTTCTTTCCCACGCTCTAGGCTCTCCGCACGTTCTGGGCTTGCAAACCCTTCGGGCTTTCGACGACTTCGCAGATAACCGGCTCGCCGTCGAATAAATGTTTACCGTCTTTGCTTTTTACTTGGATCGCACTATGGTGACAAAAAGCGTCCTTGCCGTTTTCGAGAGTAATAAAGCCGTAACCTTTTTCTTTTGAAAACCACTTAACCTTACCCTTGATCACTTTGGTCTTCTCCTTGTTTGACGTGATATTTATAAATCCAAAAAGGGTAATTATCCCCGAACACTTCCACTCGCTCCCCGCTTATTTCGGATAAATAATTTCAACTAGCTTCGGTTTCTGATAACTACCCTTCCAAATTTCAAGAGGCCCGGGACCTTGACCGCCGCGCCAAAGTTTTAGGCAAATACGATAGCGGTCGGTTTCAATACCTTTCGCTTCTGCCCAAAAACGCTTTCCGGTCTCGCGAACAGTGAACGAATAATCGACTTTCCAGCGAATATCAAAACCAAGGTCGACGCTCGCTTGTTGCTGAATGTCCGAAATCTCGCCTGCCTTTTCGCGCAATTTCAGAATTTCGTAAACCGCGCTTTCAAGCTTTGATGAAAAGCCGTTGGTCCGAATGGCCCGGAACTTATTACCGTGCCAATTCATTTGCGCTTTTTCTCGCATTGGCATTTCTTGCCTATGCCACACCAACGGCAAATGTTCACGAAGCCGCCTCGAATAAATCCTTCGGAACCCGTTTCGGTTCTTCGTATCGTTCGCGACGGACCATGAGCCGATACTCATAAAGCCCTTTCGCCCTGTCGCCTCGGCTTTTCTTCAAAACGAAATGCCCACCAAATTGCGGCTTTCTCAGATTCCTCAGCTGCGCGGATACCGACGCCGCCGGATCGCCAGTCTCGATCGATATTTCTTCGAGCGTTCGCCATAGGCCGTCTTGCATGAGCTTAAAAACCCTCTCGATCTGTCCGGTAAGCCTGACTTGGTCGAATTTTAGTTCGTAGTCGGAGCCGTTAAAACGAGCGTTTTTAAACTTCATACAGATTTCTCCTTTGCGAGTTTTTTTACTTCCTCGTCAAATGCTTCCGTAAGCGATTTACCGTCGGCAAGAACCGGCTTCGCCGGCGGCAGTTTCGGAAAGCTCGAAATCTTTTGTTTTCTAAGGTCAATGCTTCTCTCTCTTAAAATCGCGATCAAATTTGTACCCGGATAAAGCTCTTTCGTTACTTTGCAGACTTCAATCACGGCTTTTAAAAAACACTCGTCGTCCATGTCGTGTAAAAGCTCGTAATATAAACTCGGCTCAAACTTCTGGCCCTGGAAGCAGGCTGAAAGTAGGAGTATTGCCTTGTTTATCGTCTCTATCTGCATGCTTTTCGTTGAATCGCTTCAACGCCTCCATGTTGTGTTGTTGTGCTTTTGTTAGATACGTTCCCGATGGCAATGCCTTTTTAGGCGCAAGCGGGGTATCTGATATTGCCGGCTCCAACCACTCTCGCCAGAAGCCATCTCTCAAAAACCGCTTCGGGTCTTTGGCGATCCAGCCGCTGTTTGCGTAATTAACCGCTGCCTTTACGACGAGGTTGTGTTCGGTGACGGAAATTTTTAGAAATTCTCGGTAGGTTTCTTGCTTTTCAAGCTTCTTGCCGTTCCTAGCTGGGTAGGCTTTCCAGAAAAGGTCGAAAAAGGGGACCACGGTTCCCTCCCCCTGGACCCCCTCTTTCTTATCCCTGTCCTTGTCCTTATCCTTTTCCTTGTCCTTGGGGGCCTCTAAGCCCCCATTTAACGGGCCTCTAACGGGTATCAGAGAGAACAAACCAAGGCGAACCAGGGTAGCCTTCACGGACTCATGAAGACGGTTTTTAGGGTTAAAATCATCCCCATATTGAAACGATACAAAAGACGGAATAAACCACTTCTTACCACCATCAAATTCATAAACTCTTTTTTCATCTTTATTGAATAAATTCAAAGCTTCGGTTTTATCTAGAATTTCTCCGATCCGAAGGCAGGCGACTTCCATATCTACTTCCCAGATTCCGGCGTTCGAGCAGTCGTCGAGGATGTAAAACCAAAAAAGCTTGTATTTTGAAGGTAGCGACCTTATGAAGTGTTTCTTAAATTTCTCGGAATCAGTGAATCGCTTGGCCATTTAAGCCTTTTTAACTTTCAATAAGCGCTTTTGAAACCCGTTGAACAAAAAAAGAAAGCTCGGGCTTTTTGCAGCCCGAGCGTCTTTAAGAAATTCCATTTTTCCGCTTTTATCTCTCGTCGTCCTTTAAAAATTAAATACTGTACGCTTGTTTCTCAGACCAAAATGCTGACGTATCTATTCCAAAAAAATCTTGAACGAATTTATCAACGGCATCGACGTATTCCCCAAATTCAGATTTGGTCAATGTCGTCGTCGTGGCTTCTTCGATCGCTTTAAACTTCCCTTTATCGAACGTCTTTTCGGAAAGAAAATACGCTTTCAAGTCCAGATGAAGCGCCTCGGCCGAGAAATGGCCTTGTTCCTTTAAGCCGCCGTCCTTAATGAGCCATTCCAGAAAGAGCCAATAAAGATTGTTCTGACTGCGGGTCCTTACCGATCCCCATTTGGCGGTAAATGTTTCACCGACCTTCGGACACTTCTCGTTAAACTGAACCTTTGCGAGAAGCTTTCCGTCTTCGTACTTCGTTCCGAGAATTTTGGCTTGGACCCTTGGCATTAAAATTCAGTGTCCCCTTGAGCGGCGGCCGACTTCTTTTCGTTCTTCGGTTCAAAAACGCTAATAAGGACGCCCGGCATGTGAAAAAGCTTCACATACTGCTTCCCGTTCTTGGCTTCAATCAGGACACCGACCTTATTCCAAGAGATTTGCTCGGCACCGTCCTTATCGTATGACTCGCGAACGCAAAGGTCTTTCATCATGCGCTTATCCTTTCGGTGAGAACTTCAAGCTCGCTGCAGCATTGTTCCAAAGCGTCTTTAAGCTTTGCGATAAAGGCCTCGTCACGTTCGACGCGGACAATGAGCGGTTTGATGCCCGGATAGTAGGACATAAACGACCACCACTTGCGGCCGGTGACGTACAGGTTCCCCTGCACTTGCTGGATGTATTCGGTAGGAAGCTTGCCGCCGATCACGTATTCAATATGAGTCGGAAGCGATGGGCATTTGATTTCAAGCCCCCCGTCCTCTCCAACAAGCCCATCGGGAGAGCAGCAGACAAGCTTTCTTTCGTCGGGATAGCAAAGACCGACCTCCTGAACTGGCATGTCGGTCAATAGCTCGTAAAGCGTCCGCGCTTCGGATTCAAGCTCCCGGCCGCGCCGCATCGATTCGTTTTCATAGGCGCATTCCCTGGCGCCCACAATACGCTCGCCGACAAGCTGATAAAGATACTTCTGGCGCTGCTTCGATGGTTCGCCCGTTGTCGTGACAACCTTGTCGAAGTTAGACGCCGAGAGCATCCCGCAGCGAGCCGCGGACCATTCATCCGTACCTTGGATGACGTCGAGTGTAATCATTTCTTTTTCTTATTCTCGAGCGCAGCCATCGCCTGCTGAAACTTGGCTTTTGGCATCTTCTCAAGCGACTCGACCTTGAGGAACGCCAGGAACTTCGTGACGTCCACTTCCTTGTCTGCGATCATGTCGAGGATTTGGTTCAGCTGCTTGTGGTCGATGAATTCGGTGACGGCCGCATTTCCGTCGTCGTCTTCGTCGACCGTGGCCAAGCCTGTCATCGCCAAGAGGCCATACCGCTCGAGATAGGTAATCGTCGAGCCAATGGCTTGGATTGAGTTTTTCGACCCCGAGGTATCGGCCGGCGCCGAAAGCGTCGTTTCCTCGAAGTGGCCGTCAATATGGGCGATCCTCGTCGTGACCGAAATCGAGCCGTTTTGCGACACTCTCCAAGATGCGGAAAGGCCATACTTAGAAAGCTCGGTGCTTATCTTCTCAGTCACTTGGTAGAGGGACGCGTGTTTATACGCCGCCTTCCCTTGACCGAAAGAAACGGTCTTGTCCTTGCCAATAACCGGAGGATTAGCTTTGAAAGAGGCCATCGCCTGGTGATAAGCCTTTCGCGCTTGATTGGCTTCCCACCGCTCTTGAAGGGCGAGAACCTTTTCAAGCTTCTCGAGGTCGGCATTCTTGTTTACTGCCAACTGGATCATTTCGGCGGGGGAACTGCCGTTTGTGGTTTCCAGGTGATTTTCTTGTAGTTTCGTTGTCATTTGCTGCCCCCTAACTGTGATTTCCCGTGGCGAATAAGGCCCATATCAATCGCATCGAGAATATTGTTTCCTTTTGTGATTTCGTTCAGGTCTATCTCCCGGCAAAACATATCCAGCTTGATCGCTTCAAGATGCGAAACGAGTTCAGGATCGCTGTCTTTCCACGGTTCCCTGACGAGCCTTGTGAAAAATTCCTTCTCGTCGGATGAAAAATCTCCCCAAGAACGCATGGTTAAATCCCTCCTTCGTCGAAGCAAGGCTCGTTCTTCTTGAGCCAAGCAGCGATTTCTTTATCCACCAATTTCTGGATATGCTCGGGTTGTGATTTGATCGGTTCGCCATCTACGAAGATATCCGTGGCCTCGTCGTCTTCGATGAAAACGGTCCTGACTCCGCGGCGGCCGTCGGCATCAGCGCCATAGGAGCCGTCGACCGCCCAGGTTGTCACTCGCTCAAAGTCGACCATGAGGACGGCCTCGTCGTTATAAACTTCGATTTCGACGAAATCGTAGCTTTTCATTAGAGAGCCTCGACTTTCACGCGGACGACGCCTTTTTTCAGGTCCGCGATTTGGGCAAATGCCCCTTTGGAAAGGTCGATGATCCGGCCTTTGTCGTGAAGCTTCTTGGCGGGACCGAAATCGTTGTGACGGACGACCACGGATTTCCCGTTATCGAGGTTGGTCACGCGGTACATTTTCCCGAAGTCACGCCGGCGCATGGCGCAGGTGAACGCGTTTTCGTGGAAACGCTCCTGGTTGGCGGTCCATACGCCGGACGTTCCTTCACGGCGGCAAGATTCGGCGTTGTACCATGAGGCTGTAGCTCCGAAGGCGGGAGTGGATAGAAGCAGAGCCATGATACCTAGAATGGCCGCAAGTCTTCGGTTCGGCCGATCTTTCGGCGTCCGAAGACCATTATTAAGAGAGATAATAGTCAGAGAAGCCCGTTCGATTTTTTCGAGCTTTTCCTTTACCTCTTGCGGCACCGGATACTCCATCGCGTGATCTGCCGCGGCTTCAACTTCCATCGCTAACTCCTCAATCATTCCTTGCCTCGTAAACTTCCCGCTCATTTGCTCATCCTCCTGTTGCGGGGCAATAAAAAAGCCCCGAATGCCGAAAGGCAAACGGGGCAAAATTAAAGCCCTGAGACCTTTCGGCCTCAGAGCCTCTTATCTTTTCTGTCTTTTTGGAGTCCTAAGTGGTGAGCCGCGAAAGGCTCTAACTCAGGACACTAAAGAGACAGGAAAAAGAAGGGGCGCTGAGGAGGTAAAAAAAGAACCCATGCGGACCCGATCCGGGGCTTGCGACGGCCTGAGAAGGGGTTGACCCGCATGGGCGAAAAGATAGCTTCCCCTTCTCTTTGGATTTTTACTGTCGCAATTTCGGATCGCGTT